>Ga0116231_10002374_pt1 | contig 39356 bp, 31 predicted proteins | sample S1TSphgellanicum_2_FD_89695 | JGI IMG/M metagenome (GOLD analysis project Ga0116231, IMG submission 89695) | Host-associated microbial communities from peat moss isolated from Minnesota, USA - S1T2_Fd - Sphagnum magellanicum MG | ecosystem: Host-associated > Plants > Peat moss > Unclassified...
ATCCACCACGACGATGTCGCGGCGGCCTGGGACCGGATCGTCAAGAGCAACTATGTCCATCTGACCGCGCAATTCTTCTCGGTCGGCTGGTCGGTCAATTTCTGGCGCATCGAAGCCCAGACGGAGAGGGACTTTGAGTGGTTCGAACACAAATATCCGGGCTGGTACGCGCAGTTCGGCGAATACTGGAAATGGTACGCAAAGCTGAGCGAGAAGGGCCAGACCAACGTGCTGTTCAATGCCGATACCGGCTACGTCTATCCCCATCGCTGCTGGAGCTGCATGGTGCCTTGCCTGATCCGTGCGGATTTCTGCTACGACACGGTCGACGGCAAAACCTACACCTACTGCTCGGAGCAATGCCGTTGGACCCACAAGGTCGCGTTCGCCGCGGAATACGAAGGGCGCGCAACCCCGGCGATGGGCCGCTTCAGCGGTCGCCGCGAATGGGAGGAGTGCTACCACGGCTGGGATCTGGCCGATGCGATCACCGATCTCGGCTTCGTGCGGCCGGACGGCAAGACGCTGGTGCCGCAGCCGCATCTGCATTTCGACGACGCCAAGATGTGGACGCTGGACGATGTGCGCGGCCATACGCTGCAAAGCCCGCTCACACTCTTCCGCGCCCTCTCGCCGGCCGAGCAGGAAGCCGCCGCCGTTGAATACCGCAAGGGCTTTACGATCAATCCGCTGAACTAAAGGCGCACAGCGGGTTGTTGACCAGGTAATGAAATAAGTAAGCGCTACTTTTTTGAAAAAAAGTAGCAAAAAACTTCTGTAACGCTGGGTCATGGGCCGTGATGCCACCACCGCCCATGGCCCAGACCAATAACGTTTTTTTGCTACTTTTTGTTCACAAAAAGTAGTACTGACTTCCCCTTCCCCTACGCGAAGGATAACAGCCATGTCCGTTATCGTAACGTATAAGGTCAGGCTCGAGCCCGTCGGTATCGAGATGGATGTCGAAGAAGGCGAGACCGTGCTGGACGCCGCCTTCCGGCAGGGCATCGCACTGATGCATGGCTGCAAGGAGGGCCAGTGCAGCGCCTGCAAGTCGCTGCTGCTCGAGGGCGACATTGAGTTGCTGAAACATTCCACATTCGCGCTGCCTGATTACGAGCGCGAGAGCGGGCATATCCTGTTATGCAAGACCCACGCTTACAGCGACCTGTCGATCGAGTTGCTGAATTACGATGAGGACCTGCTGCGGCGCGCGATCCCGGTCAAAACGTATGACGGCGTCATCACGCGCATCAGGCGACTGACGCATGACATTCGCCAGCTTGACGTCGCGATGGAGACGCCGCTGCAATTCTGGGCCGGGCAGTATATGGACATTACGATACCAGGTGGCGTGACCCGTGCATTTTCCATGGCCAATGCACCTGGCGCGGAGACAGAGCTGTCCTTCATCATCAAGAAATACCCGCACGGCGCGTTTTCGGCGGCGCTCGATGAGGGCTTGCGGCGTGGCGACCGGCTCAGCCTGAAAGGCCCGTACGGCACGTGTTTCCGGCGCGACGGCCGCCCTGGTCCGTTGCTGTTGATCGGCGGCGGTTCTGGGATGTCGCCGTTGCGCTCCATCCTGCTCGACCATGTCGCGAGCGGCGAGCAACGGCCGGTGCGGTTTTTCTACGGCGCGCGCACCCAGGCGGATCTGTTCAACCTCGATGAGTTCGCCGCCATCGCCAAAAAACTTCCCGATTTTGAGTTCATCCCCGCGCTCTCGATGGCCGATGACGATACGATGTGGCTCGGCGCGCGCGGCTATATCCACGATGTGCTGGCGCGCCGCCTCCGGGCGGAGGCGCTGGCTGGCGAGATCGACGCCTATTCCTGCGGGCCACCGCCGATGATCGACGCCATCCTGCCGGTCCTGCAGATGGCGGGTGTCGAGCCGGACCATATCTACTTCGACAAGTTCACGCCCGCGGTTCGCTGACGATCCATAACCAAAAAACGGAGGAACGAGACCATGACCGTGACGACAGACCAGACGCCGCAAAAGTCCGGCGCTGCCGGGGCCGCCCAGTTCGCAGGTTCGGATAGCCGGCGTTACAACTATTTTGAACCCAAGGGTCGCAAGGCGAGCCATTACGAGGACATGACGGTCGACGTCCAGCCCGACCCCAAGCGCTACCTGCTGCAGGACTGGATCATCTCCTTCGCCGACGGCACGCCGACCTATGACGAGCGCTGGACTGCCGCCAAATCCTCCGACTGGCACAAATTCCGCGCGATCGACCAGGAGTGGGAGCGCACGCATTATCAGCGCCAGTCCACGATCGTGGGCATGATCACCAACGTGATCGAGAACGGCCGCCGCTCCGGTGCTCCGAAACGTTTCGACAAGGCCTGGCTGAAGGTGCTGTCGGACCATCTGGGCGCCTATAAACATGCAGAGTTTGGCCTCGGCACCGCGACCATGCAGGCGCAGCGCTACGGCTACACGCAGATGATCAATAATGCGATCCTCACCAACTCCTCCTACAAGCTGCGCTTCTCGCAGGACCTGACATTGTACTTAGGCGAGCTCGCGCTGGATGCCGATGGCATCGACCTTGTGGCCGGCAAGCATCACTGGCTGGAGGACCCGATCTGGCAGGGCGCGCGCCACGCGATCGAGGCGATCATGGGCGCCACCGACTTCCTCGAGCAGTATTTCGCCACCAACATCGTGTTCGAACCGCTGGTGGCCGAGCTGTTCCGCAGCGGCTTCATCATGCAGCTCGCCGCAGCACAGAATGATTTCATGACGCCCGCCGTGGTCTCGGCCGCCGAAGGCGATTACGAGCGCAACCTCGCGAACGCCGTCGAGCTGTTCAGCCTGCTCGCGCTCGACCCCGCTCATGGCGAGGAAAACCGCAAACTGTTCGTCACCTGGTTCGAGAACCACGGCAAACTCGCACTCCTAGCGGCCCACCAGATGCAGCCTGTATGGTCTCTGCCGCGGGTGAAGGTGGCGCATTTCGCCGACGCGCTGGAGCTGCAGAAAAACCGCGCCCGCGCGATCGCCGCCGAAATCGGCTTCGACATCCGCGCCACCATCGATCAATAAAAAAGGGAGGCCGTCATGGCACAAGCACAACCAGCGCATAGCGAGACCATTTTCAAAGCGATGAAAGACGTGACGTTCGAGAGCACGATCTCCCATCAATGCGGCGTCACCATGAACGACAGCGTGGAGGCGCGCGCCATCGCGGAGGTGATGGCGGCCAAGCCCGGCATCACGGTCACCTACCAGCCGGCCCTCATCCGCATCGACAGCGACGGCAAGATCGCCTTCGACATGACAGAAATCTCAGAGGCGCTGGGCCGGCCGATTACGCCTTATACGTTCGAGATTTCGACCTCGACGCATTATGGGCGGATGGTGATGGTCGATGACAATACGGTCGTGTTGTTCGGGGATATGGATGAGGCAATGCAGTACATTAAGTATGAGTGAAAGGAAGCGCTACTTTTTTGAAAAAAAGTAGCAAAAAACTTTTGCCCTGGGACCATGCCGGGAAGCCGCCATATCCCACGGCCCAGAGTCATAAAGTTTTGGCTATTTTTTTCACAAGGAGTAGCGCTTGCTTCCTCTCCTTCCAAGGAGTTCCCATGCCCAAAATCCTTTTGCACGACGACGCCGCCCGCGCTGCTCTCGGGCGCGGTGTTGCCCAGCTCGCCCGCGCCGTCCGCGGAACGCTCGGGCCGCGCGGCATGAACGCCATCATCGATCGCCCGATCGGTACGCCGCTCGTCTCGCGCGACGGCGTCTCGATCGCGGCCGAGATCGACCTGCCCGACAAGTTCGAGAACATGGGCGCGCAGATTTTGCGCGAGGTCTCGATGCAGACCAACGAGGTCGCGGGCGACGGCACGACGACGGCAACCGTGCTCGCGGATGCGCTGGTGCAGCAGGGTCTCGCCCGGCTCGCCGGCGGCGATAACGCGGTCGATCTCGTCGCCGGCATGGAAGCGGCCCTGCAAACCGCGATCACGGCGTTGCGCGCGCAGGCGCGGCCGTTGCGCGGCATGGACGAGGTGCGCGCCGTCGCCACCATCGCCGCCAACAATGATCCGGCAACAGGCGCGCTGGTGGCCGAAGCGCTCGAGCGCGCGGGGCCGCAGGGCATCGTCACGGTCGAGAACAGCCCAACGGTCGAGACCACGCTGGACATCACCGACGGCATGAATTTCGACCGCGGCTATATCTCGCACCACATGGTCACGGATGTGGAGCGCATGCACGTCGTGCTCGACGATGCGGTGATTTTCATGACGGACCTCAAAATGACCACGGCGGTGCAGATCGCGCAGATCAACGCCCTGCTGAACCGTGAGCGGGAGTGCCTGCTGATCATCGCCGAGGAGGTCGGGCCGGAGGCGGTGATGGCCCTGCTGGCGGGGCGCGGCGGCCGCGCGGCGGCAGCGATCCATCCGCCGGAATACGGGCACTGGCGCAAGTCGATGCTCGAGGACATCGCCATCGTCACCGGCGGGCGCGTGGTGGCGCGCGATCTCGGCGGCAGCGTGGAGGGGGCCGACCGGTCCGATCTCGGCCGCGCGAGGCAGATCCGCATCGGCGCGAACATGACCGTGATTTCCGGCGGCGGCGGACAGCCCGAGATGATCGCGGCGCGGCGCGAGCAGGTGCGCCGGCAGATCGACCTCGCGCCCAACAACATCGACCGCGACAAGCTCGCCCAGCGCCTGGCCAAGCTCTCGGGCGGCACCGCCATCATCAATGCGGGCGGCGCGACGCCGGTCGCGCAAAAACGGCACGCGCAGCTGATCGAGGACGCACTCGCCGCGGCGCGGGCCGCGATCGCCGAAGGCGTCGTGCCCGGCGGCGGCACGGCCCTGGCGCAGCTGGGCCCGCAGATCGCCAAAAACCTGCCGCCGCTCACCGGCGGCGCGCAGGCCGGCGCGGCTCTGCTGCAAAGCGTGCTCGGCGCCCCGCTATCTGCGATCGCCAGCAATGGCGGGTTCAACGGCGCCGCCATGGCCGCCAAGGTCGCCGGCGGCGCGCCCGGCATCGGCCTCGATGCGCGCACCGGACATCTCCTCGCCATGGACGAGGCCGGCATCATCGATCCGGTGAAAGTGACGATCAGCGCCCTGCGCAACGCCGTGTCGGTCGCCGCCCTGATCCTCACGACCCACACCCTGATCGCTGACCGGCCGGAGTACGAGGACCCGACCGCCGGGGCGGCGACGGGCGGCGGCGCCGAACGCCTGGGCCGCGAATAGAGCATGCCGCTCGGCGCGCGATCACGCTCTGGCCGCATGCGATGCGCCCGCATGAGCGCGCCTCACACGATCGCGCCCTAGGCTTGGGCAAAGCGGCGCCGAGCGAGGGTGACACGATCCGCGCCTGGGAGCGCTTCCTGACGGGCGAGCCCGACGCCGCCACGCCGCTCGCGCAGATCGTCATCGCCTCCTGGCAGCGCAGCCTCAGCCTCGGCGTCAACCCGGCGAGCCGCGCCGCCCCACTCGCCGCCCAGGGCGACCGGTTTTTCGCGCTGCGCCACCGCAACCGGGACCTCATCATCGCCGCCGCCGATATTTTCCGACGGCTCGAGGGCCTGCTTGCGGAGTCGCGCTGCATGATGCTGCTGACCGACCCGTTCGGGATCGTGCTGGAGACCGCCGGCGATCCGCGCACGCTGGGCGACGGCGAGGCGATCCATCTTGGCGCCGGCGGACAGTGGGACGAGGCCACGATCGGCACCAACGGCATCGGCACGGCCCTCGCCACGGGAAGGGCCGCGCAGGTGCATGGGCCCGAGCATTTTTGCGAGGGCATAAAAGGCTGGACCTGTGCGGCAGCCCCCATACGCGCACCCGGCAGCGGCAAGATCCTCGGCATCGTCGATATCTCCGGGCCGCCGACCACCTACCAGCGCGGCAACCTCGCCCTCGCCGTCGCCGCGGCGCGGCAGATCGAGACAGCGCTCGCCGCCCACGCCACGCATGAGCGCGCCCGGCTGCTGGAGCGCTGCCTGCAGGCCATGCCCTCGCTCGGCGCCGGCGACATGCTGGCGATCGACCGCGCGGGGCGGCTGGTCTTCACCAACCACCCGCCGGACAGCCTGCCCGACCTGCCCGGCTTCGGGCCGGATGAAAGCATCCAGGACTGGGCGGCCCGGCTGCCCGAAGCGCTGCGCCAGGCCCTGCGCGTCGATACCGTGCAACTGGAGGGCCGGATCATCGGCGCGCTCGTCACCCGCGCGCCCGCACCGAGCGCCCGGCCGGCAACACCCGTCAACGGCGCGTTCGCCGGCATCATCGGCGCCAGTGACGCGATGCGACAGATGGTCGAGCGGGCGCAGCAGCTCGCCGCCAGGCGGGTGCCGCTGCTGATCCAGGGCGAAACGGGCACGGGCAAGGAGGTGCTGGTGCGCGCCATCCACCAGGCGGCCGGCCCTGCGAGCCCGCTCGTGCTGTTCAACTGCGGCGCCGCCACCAAGGAGTTGCTGGGCGGCGACCTGTTCGGCCATGTGCGTGGCGCCTTCACCGGCGCAACCCAGGAGGGCCGCGCGGGACGTTTCGAGCTCGCGCATGGCGGCATTCTCTGCCTCGATGAGGTCGGCGAGTTGCCGCTCGACATGCAGCCGATGTTGTTGCGCGTGCTCGAGGAAGGTGTCGTGTACCGCCTGGGCGATACCTCGCCGCGGAAAATCGACGTGCGGGTGATCGCCATGACCAACCGCGACCTCCGGCGTGAAGCGGCGGCGGGGCGCTTCCGGGCGGATTTATTCTACCGCCTGAACGTCGCCGGCATCGAAATCCCGCCGCTGCGCGCCCGCGCGGGCGATGTCGAGCTGCTGCTGGCGCATTTCCTGGAGACGCTGAGCGCCAGGCATGGGGTGGCACCGCGCAGCGTCTCCTCGGCCGCCCGCGCCGCCCTGCACGCCTATAGCTGGCCGGGCAATGTGCGCGAATTGCGCAACCTGATCGAGGGCCTGCTGCTGACCGGCGCCGGCCCGATCGAATGCCAGGAACTCGCACCCGAAATACGGGAGACGAGCCCGGCGGCGGACAACATAAGACTCGACGAGATGGGCCGAATGGCGATGCGCCGCGCCATCGAGACGGCCGGCGGGAATGTGTCCGAGGCGGCGCGAAAACTGGGGATTTCGCGCAGTACGTTGCATCGGAGGCTAAGGGAAGGATAGCTGGAAAGCGCTTCTTTTTGTGCAAAAAAGAAGCAAAAAATTTTTGCTCCTCCCGGTCATGGGCGTTGGCGGCGTCAGCGCCCATGACCGGAAGTCACAAAGTTTTTTTGCTACTTTTTGCTCACAAAAAGTAGTCCTGCCTTCTGCCTATCCAACCTCGCTCTAACAGCTTCGAGCCGCGGCCCCTCCACGACCAAAGGCGCGCACCGGGCGGCCTCCATGCTGGTCTGGAACACCGGATGCAGCCGCAGCGCCGGCGCGCCCTCGAAATCATCGCGCGTGCCGGTGTCGAGATAGCTCTCGCACGGCAGCCCCTCGGCGAGGATGACATCGTGCCGGTCGAGCTCGACATGGTGGTAGCTGACGAAACCCCCGCTTGTTTCCTGGCGGATGGTATCCCCGTTGACCAGGCTGATCGCTTCGAACAGGCAGCCGTCGATGTAGAGCGCGTGGTGCGGCGAGAGGCGCAGGTCGCGGGCGGGCTGCCCGGGGCCGAACGCGCCGGCCTCGATGCGCACCGGGCGGATGGCGGCCGGGTTGTCGTGCCGGGAGACATTGATCCGGCGATAGCCGGTCCACCTGACCTGCCGGCGGCTGGGGCCATTGGCGCAGACGGTGACCAGCCAGTCGCCGGGCCGGATTTTCTCGATGTCGATCTCGCCCTCGAGCCCCAGCAGACGCGTGCCCTTGCAGAAACACGGCAGGTCCCCGGTGTAGACGGTGGCGTCGCCGACATTGCTGGCGCCGGTCGCGTCCACCGCCTGGAAGCTGATCGTTCGGCTCGGGTCCGTGTTGGACGCGCTCGGGTTCGACGAGGTCGACGAGTACGAGACCGAGCGCAGCGCGCTTTGGTAGGCGCTGGCCGACGCGGTGCCGCTGAGCACCAGCGTGCCGGCGGCGAATGTGCCGGTGATGCCGGACTGGTTGGTGAAGTGCAGCAGGTCACCCGAGAGCTGCCCCGCCGCAATGGCGATCGTCGCACTCGTGATCGGCGTGGCGTCCAGATCGCTCAGGCGCAGGGTGCTGTCGATGACGACCGGCGCGTGTCTGTCGGGATAGTCCACGTTCGACCCGGCGGTGAGCTTCAGCGCCCGGCTGACTGTTACATCCGTAGCACCTGTTGATTTAAGCGTGCCTTCGCTGATCGACCAGTTGAGCGTGCGCGTCGGATGGGCGCCGCTGCTGGCATCGGCGCCGGCGTCGCGATACGTGACATCCGCGAGGGCTGCCTCGTAATCCGCGATCGAGGCGCTGCCGCTCAGCTGCAGCGTACCAAATGCCTCGGAAAACGTGATGGCGTTGTCGAACGTGCCGCTGGTCGCGCCGTTGATGCCGAGAATGTCGCCCGGTTTCTCGTTGGCGATGCGGACCTGCGCACTGCTCAGCGTGCCCGTGCCATGCGGATCGGTGATGACGGGCGCGTCGGCCAGGACATCGATGGCGGGACCGCCCTGCAGGGCGTCGATGGTCGTGCCCGACAGGCTGAGGGTTGGAGGCGAGGTATCCGCCGGCACGCTGGTATGCTGGTCGGTTTCAAAGTGGCCCTCGGCTCCGGGATCGACCGTGCCAGGTACATCAGCCAGAAACAACAGCGACGACGTAATGGTCATATGCGTCTCCCAATACCCCATGATGGGTAGTTAATGAATCAAAATGAAAATTAGGTGATGAAGCCGGAGCGTTCGTATTGATATCGAAACTGATTTTTACCGATACCAATATATTGCATGCGCACACAAGGGGCGATCAGGCGGCATGCCGCGTGGCTTTTGCACAATTTTCCGCGATGTGCCTGTCAAATGAAAGAAAGGGCTTCGTTTTTGAAAAAAAAGCAAAAATCTTTGCTTTGCTGGGCTATGGGCTTTGGCGCCGTCAGAGCCCATGGCAGCTGACGTCCACGACGATCCCCGGTGGCTGGTGGACCTGCCTGGGACCGCAATGCGCCAACGCTAGATGCACCCGCCCCGCCCATCCCACTGCGCGCTCCAGCCCCCTGCCCCGTCCGCCTCCAGGATCAGCACGCGCCGGTGTACCAGCCGATACCCCGCGTCGTGCAGGTAGAATGCCGTATGATTGCCGGGGCCCACCACCGTCTCGATCTGGCACAGGCGCGAGGGCGCGCTGCTGATCGGCGGCGGCCTGATCAGCCCGCCCAGCAGAACGGCGGCGAGCACGAGGACGCAAAGCGGGCCGCGCCGGAGCGGCGGTTGATGGGGCACGGGCTGCCAGTCATGCGCGCCGGGATTGTCGAACATTTCGGCGCCAACAAAGCGCTTCTTTTCTTAAAAAAAGAAGCAAAAAACTTTTGGGATTGAAGTGCGGCGGGGCAAACGGCATTGATCGGGCCGAGGGAGATAGCTGGATGACTGCAAACGAGGGAGACGGGGTCGATCCGGTTGCCGCCGCACCGTTGGCGGGGCTTGTCGTCGTCGCCGTCGAGCAGGCCGTCGCCGCCCCCTTCTGCACGGCGCGGCTCGCCGATGCCGGCGCCCGCGTGATCAAGATCGAACGGCCGGAGGGCGATTTCGCCCGCTACTACGACGCGGCCGCGAGCGGGCTCAGCAGCTATTTCGTGTGGCTCAACCGCGGCAAGGAGTCCGTCGTGCTGGACCTTGCCGGCGAACCGGCGCGCGCGCAGCTGCGGGAGATGATCGCCGGCGCCGACGTGCTCGTGCAGAACCTCAAGCCGGGCGCGATGGCGCGCATGGGCCTGCCGATCGAAGCGCTGCGGGCAAGCCATCCGCGGCTGATCTGCTGCTCGATCACCGGCTACGGCGAGACCGGGCCGCTCGCCAACCGCAAGGCGTATGATCTGCTGGTGCAGGCTGAAAGCGGCCTCGCCTCGATCACCGGCGATGCGAGCGGGCCGGCGCGCGTCGGCGTGTCGCTCGTCGATATCGGCACCGGCGCCACGGCCTACGCGGCCATCCTGGAAGCGCTGATCGCGCGCGGCATCAGCGGGCGCGGCGCCGACATCCGGATTTCTCTGTTCGACACCATTGCCGAGTGGCTGACCGTGCCGCTGCTGAACGCAGAAGCCGGCCACCCGCCGCAGCGCATCGGCCTGGCGCACGCCTCGATCGCGCCCTATGGCGTCTTCGCCACGGCGGACCGGCGCGACATCCTGATCTCGATCCAGAGCGAGCGCGAATGGGTGGTGTTTTGCCGGGAGGTGCTGCGGGAGCCGGACCTGCCGGCCGATCCGCGCTTTGCCACGCTCGTCGCCCGCGTGCGCAACCGGCCCGAGACCGACGGCATGGTCGCCGCGCATTTTGCCGCTCTCCCCGCGGCTGTGCTGATCGAGCGGCTGAGCCAGGCGGACATCGCCTTCGCCGAAGTGAACGACATGGCAGCCCTCTCGCGCCACCCGCATCTGCGGCGGATCACGCTGGAGACGCCGAACGGGCCCGTTTCGGTGCCGGCGCCGGCAGCGCGCGTGGTGGAGGCGCCGCGGGTTTATGGGCGGGTTCCGGGGATTGGGGAGAGTCGTTAAAAAAGGGCTTCTTTTTTGAAAAAAAAAGCCAAAACTTTTGCCTCGCTGGGCCGTGGGCTGGGGCGCCGCAAACGCCCATGCCCGGACGTCATAAAAATTTTTTGCTGCCGCCGCCCGTGCGAGGCCTCTTTGTTCACAAAAGTAGACTTCCTTCTACTTAACGCTTCATTACCCCCTGGCTTTTGTACGGCCAACGTTGCATCCATGCATCATGATGAACGACTGGACCGACGGCTACCTCTCAGACGTTGCCTACATAACCCAATTTTATCGCCAGACGACGCCCGCGTGGCTGTCCCTCGCGACCATGGTATCGGGCCACCGGCCGCCCCGGCTTGACCGCCCGTTCACCTGGTGCGATCTCGGCTGCGGCCAAGGCTTTACAGCACTCAGCGTCGCGGCCTGCCATCCGGACGCGCAGATCTACGGCTTTGATTTCAACCCCTCGCATACCGACAACGCCCGGACGATGGCCGCGCGCGCCGGCCTCGCCAATGCGACCTTCGCCGACACTTCGTTCGAGCAGCTCGCCGACCTGCCCCGTGATGCGCTTCCGCCGATGGATTTCATCGTGCTGCACGGCGTCTGGACGTGGGTCTCCTCGACCCAGCGCGCGCATATCCTGCGGTTCATCCGTGACCGCCTGGCGCCGGGCGGCATTGTGTATCTCAGCTACAACGCCCTGACCGGCTGGGCGGCGATGCAGCCTGTGCAACGGCTGATGCGGCTGTTCAGCGAGATCCGCAAAGGCTCGGGCGATGAGGTGGCGCGCGGGGCGATGGCGTTCATCAACGAGCTCGCCAAGAGCGAGGCGCTCTATTTCGGGCAGAACCCCGCGGTCGCCCAGCGCCTCGAAGCGATCTCCAACCATGATTCCCACTATCTGGCGCATGAATTCCTGCACGCGAACTGGGATCTGATGAGCTTCGATGCGGTCGCGCGGGACATGGACGAGACCAAGAGCGGCTATATCGGCAGCGCCACGCTGCTCGAGAATTTCGATACGCTCTCGGTGCTGCCGGACATCGCCGCGTTGATCGCGCAGACGAATGACATCCGCCTGAAGGAAGTTCTGCGCGACTTCGCCACGGCCAAAATGTTCCGCCGCGACCTGTTCCGGCGTGGCACCGACAAGCCGCTGCAGGGCGAGCTGGGCGCGCTGCTCGACGAGCTGGTGCTGACCGATCTCGGCCGCCGGCACGAGGGGCCCATCACGATTAACGCCGGCGGCACGCGGCCGCGGACCTTGAACATGGGCGTGTACGGCCCGGTTCTGGAACGCCTGCAGGCAGGCCCCTACCCCATCGCCGACCTGCGCCGCGGCCTGGGCGGAAACGTGCCGGCCACCTGCGAGGTGCTCGCCGTGCTGTGCGCGTCGGACTTTGCCCACCCCGCGACGCCTGCGCCCGCGAACGGCGAGGCAGCCGCACGCGCGCGGGCGCTGAACCGCGCCGTCAGCCTGCACAACCGTCAGGGCGGCAATCTGACCTTTCAGGTGGCGCCAAATCTGGGCACCGCCCTGCGCACCGACGTGTCCGACACGATCATCTGCGAGGTTATGGGAGAGCGCGTGCCGAGCGACCTCGACCCGGTGGCGGACCATCTGGGGCGTGCGCTCGTGGCAAGGGGATTGATGCCGCCAGCCGGTACGTCGGCCGCCGAACAACAGGACAGGCGCGCGGCGCTGCGCCAAGCAGTGGATGATTTTATTGCCAAGCGGGTGCCGCTGTTTCAGCAGGTTGGGATTTTGGGAACGTAAAGAGAGAGCAAGAACCACTTTTTGTGAACAAAAAGTAGCAAAAAAACTTTGTGAACTGGGACTCGGGCGTTGGCAGCGTCGCAGCCCATAGCCCGGGGTTCCAGAACTTTTTTCTACTTTTTTCAAAAAAGTAGCGCTTTTTACTTACTCTCCCGCCACCAGCATCGCCTGGCGCGCCGGCGCTTCCGTATGGAACCTGCGGAGCAGCGCCAGCAGGCCGGCCGCCTCGCGGGCCAGCTGGTTGCTGGCGGCGGTCGTCTCCTCGACCATCGCGGCGTTCTGCTGGGTCGCGCGGTCCATCTGCGTGACGGCGGTGTTGACCTCGCCGAGGCCGGAGGCCTGGTGGCTGGCGCTCGCGGCAATTTCGGTCATGGTCGTGTTGAGGCTGTCGATCTGCGCGCTGATGCCGGCGAGGGCGGCTGCCGTATCGCCGACGAAGTGCACGCCTTGCTGAACCTGCTCGCCGGAGGCCGCGATCAGGCTTTTGATGGTTTTGGCGGCATCGGCCGAGCGCTGCGCGAGGGCGCGGACCTCGGCGGCGACGACGGCAAAACCGCGCCCTGCATCGCCCGCGCGAGCGGCCTCGACCCCCGCGTTGAGCGCCAGCAGGTTGGTCTGGAACGCGATCTCGTCGATGAAGCCGATGGTGTTGGCGATCTCGCGGGACTTTCCCTCGATCCCGTCCATCGCCGTCACGGCGTCGCGCAGCACGCCATTGGAGGTTTGCGCGGCCGTGCGCGCCTGCGCGATGGCGTTGCGCATCGTCTGCGCGGCTGTGGCGGTCGCATTCACCGTCGTGGTGATGCCGTCGAGCGCGGCGGCGGTCTCTTCCAGCGTCGCGGCCTGTTGCTCGGTCCGGCGCGCGAGGTCATCGGCGGCGCGGCGGATTTCCTCGGCCCCGTTGCTGACATCGCCGGTGTTGCGGATCACGGCCTGGATGGTCTCGCGCAGCTGCGCCACGGTCGTGTTGAAATCGATCCGCAGGGGCTCGTAGTCGGGCGCCAGCCGTTGCGTGATCTGGCAGGCGAGATCGCCTTTGGCCAAGCGTTCAAGCGCCGCACTCAGCACGGCGACGGCCTCCGCCTGCTTGACAGCCTCGGCAGCACGGGCGGCATCGAGCCGCCGGCGCTGATCCTCGGCCTCCTGCCGCGCCGCCATGCCCTGCTGGGCGACGTCAGCCTGGGACTGGATGACCTCCCGCAAGGCGCCAACACTATCGGCAAGGCTGGCAAGACGCGCCGGTGCCGGGACCGCCTTTGCCTTCGTCACGCCGGCGAACATCACGCCGATGACTTCATTATCTTCGAGGATCGGCTCGTAGAGCGCGATATAAGGCTGACCCAGGATCATCGCCTCGCCGCGATAGGACAGCCCCTGACCCAGCACCCGGTCGTAGGCCGGCCCGGCGGCGAGCGTGGTGCCGATGGCGCGCGCGCCGTCTGCGCCCTGGACGTTGGTGGCGATCCGCAGGTCGCCCAGGAATATCGTTGCGGCGCCGCCAAAGGCGGCGCGCACGCGGTCGACGATCTCGGTATCACCGTTGATCAGCCGGTCGCCGAAGTACAGTTCCTGCCCGCGCCGGCGCGGCAGACCCAAGCCGAACAGCGCGCCGCGCAGCATGTCAAGATTTTGATCCAGACCGTTCTGGGCTGCGATCTCGGCCTTGCTGCGGCGGGCTGCGAGAACGACATCCTGTAACTGCTGCGCCACGCGTTTGATGCGAAGCTGCCACAACCGTGCAGCGCCCACTCCCAGCAAAATAAATAGGACAGCAACGAATAACCACATATCACAGCCTTCGGTGGAACGGGCGAATTAGCCTCGCGCTTGTACACGTCCCCTCAAAGCGTAACAACAACATTCCAAAATTATCGTCAGACTACAATAGTTTGCTATCGATTAATGAGGTTGCGACGTTGCCCTTTTTTCGGCAATATACGAGCTCGCTGGCCTGCAAACCGAACGTAAAAAGTACAAAATCTCCCCGGTACAATAAAAAAAACTGCCCTGTCCCAAATCCCAAGGCGCATAAAAATCAAAGTTTTTTGCTACTTTTTTTCATAAAAAGTAGTCCTTTCGCGCCCTGCCTTAGCCTGCGAGCGACCATTCGATGATCCGCTCATACGCGACCCACCGGTCACGTCCGCGCGTTTTCGCCTTATAGAGAGCTGTATCCGCGCGATAGATCAGTTCATGCTCGTCGAACATATCTGTCCCGCCGAAGAACGTCGCGATCCCGATGCTGACCGTGACGATCCCGAAAGGGCTGCCTGGAAAGAAGAGTTTTGCGTCCCGGATCGACCTGATGATCGTCTGCGCCAGCTGTCGCGCGCCGCTGCGGTTGGTGTCGGCCAGCAGTATCGCGAACTCCTCACCGCCGTAGCGTGCCACGAAATCACCGGGGCGTGTCACACAGCTGTTGATGATCTCGACGATGCGGATCAGGCACTGATCGCCGGCCGGGTGGCCGTGGGCATCGTTGAATGTCTTGAAATGATCGACGTCGAGCATAAGCAGCGATAACGATGAGGCGTCGCGGACCGAGCGCCGGTAAGCCCGCGGCAGCTGCTCGTTCAGGAAGCTGCGGTTGTAGGCGCCCGTGAGGCCGTCGTTCATTGCGCGGATCGAGAGATCGGCGACCGACCCGGCGAGCCGCGCGTACAGGATCGAAAATTCCGTCACGAGGGCGCAGAGCACGACCGCCGAGGAGAGCAGGCTGAGCAACCGGCCGGCATACCAGCCCAGGGTGAAGCGTGCGCCGGCCGAGAGAACCAGAATGGCGTCGCCGAGGCTGGCGACGAGGGCGATGGCGATCCAGAGGCTCAGCATGTCCCGCAGTCGGGTGACGCGCACGCAGGCGGCCAGCGCCAGGATGATGGAGGTCACGATGACAAAGCCTGCCGGCGACATCGTCAGGGCGCTGTAGGATCCGTCGTGCAGGAGAGGCGGCAGATCCGCCCAGTCGATAATCGCGAGATAGCAAAGGCCGAAAGCGAGTACCGGTGGTGCTACCATCATCATGACGGCAAGCGGCGGCAGCAGCGCCCCCATGACCCGTTTCACGGGTGCGGCTTGTACCAGGAACGAAAGGAGCACAAGGATGGGAAACCCGGTATGCCACATGGTCCAGATGACGATTGCGGTCTGCGGTCCGGCGCCGAGCAGGCCGGTGGCGGAAAACAGACCGGGAAACGTGAGGGCCTGCAGCGATACCATGACCGCGACGAAGCCGTAGGCGCCCGAAAGGACGGCCAGGTGCGGCGCGCGGGTCGTGCGGTACTGGACGGCCAGGAAAAAAGAGGTGAGCGCCTCGATCAGGACGGTGGCCGTTGCGAACATGGAGATGAACGGCTTGATGACGGCGAGCGGCCGGCCCGAGATCGGAAAGACCAGAACGGTCGCAACCAGGACGATCACGGTCAGGATCAGGGCGATGCCGAAGCTGATGCGCGACGCCAGCTGATCGGTAGGCGGCCGCGCGGCAGCGTGCGGGCCGATCGGGTCCGGATTTAGCGCTTCGTTCATCTACGACGCCCTCTGGTTCAAGGCCGCCGTGCGGGGCCTTATCAGGTCGTGGGCGTTATCATACCGGTGACGGCGCGATAATGCATTTTTTCGTGAAGTCGTTGGTGAGATGAAGAAAGCGCTTCTTTTTTAAAAAAAAAGAAGCAAAAAACTTTTATGGATTTGCGCAGGGACACGATGCTGCCAACGCCCTGGGCCCAGAGTCATAAAATTATTTTGCTTCTTTTTTTTTTAATAGGGAGATCGTTCTCTCTTACTTTGTCACGATATCATGCGACATCGGCGCGAGTTTCGCCAGCAGATCATTCTGCGCGGTCAGCGGTACGTCGTGCTTGTTCATCGACTTCTGCAGGTCCTCGGCGAGCGCATTGAACGCCGCCTGGGTGATCTGCATGTTCTGATGGATCGTCTTCATGTTTTCATCGAACTTGCAGGGTCCGCCTTCCAGCATGCAGAACTGGTTGACCAGCGAGGCGCGCAGGACGGCGAGGTTGGCGTTGGTGAAGTATACGCTGATGCGCGGGTCGTGCGTCACGTAATCGACGAAATCCGCCACCACCGCGGTCATGCCCGGGCGGCCGCCGAAGGCGCCGTAGTCGCCCGTGTCCGCATGCGCGGGGAGGATGGAGGCAGCGAGGCCGAGCGCGCCCAGGGCGCCGGCGAGCGAGGTATTTTTGAATGAAGGCATGGGGATAAAACTCCTGGATTAAAAGCTGGCGGTGGCGGACAGATAGACGCCGTTCTGGTTTTTCTCGCTCGCGATCGTGCCGAGATCCGCATAGGCGAGCGTCAGCGAGAGATATTTGACCGGGAAGTAAGCGACATACAGGTCTTTCCAGTCACTGGTTTTGCTGAGCGCGCTGCCGAGCGGGCCGTAGCCCGGCACGTTGCCGGGTGCGACCAGCTGGTAGTGCGGCATGAGGCGGTATTCGCCGCCGACCACGATGTTGTTGTTGATCCAGTAGCCGGCCGCGAATTCCGGCTCGATGTGGTAGCCGTTCTTGGGCCCGTCCACGCCGACGCCGCCGAACCCCAGCAGCCCGTTCTGCACGGCGTTGGTCGCATCGAGTGTCGCGGTCAGCATCGTGTAGTGCCCGAACAGGCCGTTCAGCCATACCTTGGTTGCAGCGAGATAGTATTCGTTGCCGGCCGGCCGCGTGCCGATGGTGCGGATAAAGCTCTGGTTCTCGTTGTGGTGATATTCGTAGCCGACGGCGATCTGCGGGATCAGGCTGTCCTGATCATAGACGGCGTTGCCGTAGAGCCGGACCTTGACGCCGATGATGTCCTGGTTGAGGTCGTAATTGCCGCCGCCGAGCTGCAGGGAATGCGGCAGCGCGGATTCCGGCGTGTTCGCCGGCAGGCCGAGCGCGTTGAAGATCTTGCCGTCCAGCGCCGAACCCGTGCTGCCCAGCTGAAAATCCTGATGCGCGAAGGAGAGCTCGACACGGTCGGACAAGGCAAACAACCCGCCATAGGTGGCGAGCTGGTAGTTGCGCAGGAACACATGCGTGTAGAAGGCGGTGCCGCCGACCTGGTCCTGCGTGGTGTAGCCGCCGATCAACGCCCAGGGGACGATGCCGCCGCCGGCCGCACCGCCGACCGCCGTGACCGCGCCGGTCGTGATCAGCCCGCCCATGCCAAAGGCCTGTGACGCGATGTTTGGAGCCGGTTCGGGCGCAATGCTCTGCGCGTAAGCGTGGCCGCCGCACATGGCGGCGCTGATGGTGACAAGGCTTTTGATGATTGAATGTTTCATGAAACCTCCGGATTCGCGGCGAGTGGTTTTAAAAGGTCGCGTTCCGCCAGCTCCCAGCCGGCGGAACGCGGGCACCAGTTGCAGACAGCCGCGCCGCATGATCACTCATGACCGGCGCGGCCAGTCGGCTCAGGGCATCAGCACCGCGTTGACAACGAAAATATCGCCGTTGGACTGGCGGACATCGGCGATGGTCACATCGGCCGTCCCGCCTTTGGCGTCCGTCACGACGATGTCGCCGTTGTTGCTGGTAAGCGTCAGCGGCTCGCCTTCGACAGTCGTGAGTGTCGCGTGGCCATTGCCGGCGCTGATCATGTTCAGCAGTTCGGTCGTGTCATAGTTGCCGGCAACGACGTGGTATGTCAGGATTTTCGTAAGCTCGGCCTTGTTCGCCGGCTGCACGAGCGTGTTCACGGTGCCGGGTGGCAGCTTGTCGAACGCCTCGTTCGTCGGGGCGAATACGGTGAAGGGGCCGGCGCCCTCCAGCGTGCCGACCAGACCGGCGGCCTTTACCGCGGCCACCAGCGTCGTGTGGTCTTTTGAGTTGACCGCGTTCTGCACAATGTTGCGGCTGGGATACATCGCAGCACCGCCGACCATGGGGTCAGCCGCAGCGGCGGACATTTCGGACTGCGCGAGGGCAGCGACCGGTGCCAGGATGCAGAGGGCGGCAGGGAGCAGCAGCTTACGAATCGATGTATGCGACGCTGATTTGATAAACATGGGTCTCGTCTCCTACTTATGATGCAGGCTTGATGCCCGTCACGTCGAAGCTACGGCCCAAACACTTTTTAGATGCGAAACCGGTCCATCACAGCTTCGCGATGATCGATTCCGCAACGACCGGTCCGGTCGGCAAGCCGGTCGGCGAACCGCCCGGCGGTTCGAGCGACACGGCGAGTTCAGCGCCGCCGGCGTTGGCAAGCGATGCCAGCGTGCGGCTGTGCGCGGGGTCCAGCAGGCCGAGGGCGACCGGCGCGTGGCCGGGCGTTATCAACCAGAGCTCGGCCGTTTTGCCGGCGGGCAGTTGCACCGCGCGTGGCGTGACCAGCGTCCCGTATGCGACCTGCGCGACCGTGAACATGCCGCGCCCCGGCAGGGTGAGTTGCGCGAGGGTACGCGGCGGCGCGGGGCGCCAGGGGGCGAGCAGAACCACGCCCGCCGCCACCGCCGCGAGGGCTGCAAAGCCGCCAAAGGCGCGCCGCCAGGACCGGGGCCGCCTTATGGTCGGCAGCGTCGCGACGCGCAGCCGCTCCCACACGCGCGGCGGCGGCATGACCGGCGCCGCATCGTCGAGCAACGGCGCCAGCTGGCGCTCCCAGGTCGCGACCGCCGCGTCGAAACGGCCATCGGTCGCGCGCAAGGCGGCGGCATCGGCCAGCGCCTGGTCATCCAGCAGACCGAGCACATATTCGCCGGCGAATGCGGCCATCTCATCCTCAGTCATGGCCAAGGCAGGACCTTAACTGCAGCAACGCCCGGCGGATCAGGCTCTTCATGGTCGCGAGCGGCATGCCGGCGCTGGCGGCCAGGGTCTGATAGGTGCTGCCGCCGAAAAACGCCTGCCGGATGGCGCTGGCTGCGCGCGCGTCCAACGCGTCCAGGCACCGCGCCAAGGCGGAGCCCTGGGCGGCGGCGGCCAGCACGTCATCGGCCGGCACGGCCCTATCCGGGATTTCGGCCGCCGCCTCCAGCGGCGCGAACCGGCGCGGCTGCGCCCGGGCACGGTCCAGCGCGCGGTTACGCGCGATCACCGCGAGCCAGGTGATCGGGCTCACGCCCTGTGCGGGGTCAAACTGTGCGGCTTTTCTCCAGACGATCACATAAACCTCCTGCAGCACGTCCTCCGCTGCCTCATGATCGTCTAAGATACGTTTACAGATGCCAAAAAGCTTCGCACAGGTTCGCCGGTACAGCATCTCGAGGGCCGCATGGTCGCCAGTCGTGATGCGATGCAGGCAGGCGGTCAGCTCGGCGCGCGCTATGGCGGCTGTGTCATCCATGTGGGGTGTTTATGATGGTTTCGGATCGTTTTGTGAGGAAAGTTAACGAAGCACTACTTTTTGTGAACAAAAAGTAGCAAAAAAACTTTGGAAGCTTTGATCGTGGGCTCTGGCAGCCTCCCGGCACTCAGGAGCAAAGTTTTTTGCTTGCTTACTTTTTGCTACCTAAATCCGGCAGCAAAACAGTCAGCAAACCAAGCATCGGCAGGAACGAACAGACGCGATACACGACCTCGACATTCGTCCAGTCCGCAAGCTCACCCAGCAGGGCGGCGCCGATGCCGCCCATGCCGAAGGCCAGGCCGAAAAACAGGCCGGAGACCATTCCGGTCCGCCCCGGCAGTAGTTCCTGTGCGTAGACGACGATGGCCGAGAAGGCCGAGGACAGCACGAGCCCGATGATGACCGACAGCACCAGCGTCATGTCGAGGCTGGCATAGGGCAGCAGCAGCGCAAAGGGGATGACCCCGGCGATCGAGCCCCAGATGACCCGCTTGCGGCCGATCCGGTCGCCGATCGGGCCGCCGACCAGCGTGCCGGCCGCGGCGGCGGCGAGGAACAGGAACAGGTCGACCTGCGCTGCCTGGGTCGGGAGATGGAACCGCCGCATCAGGTAGAAGATGTAGTAGCTGTTGATGCTGGCGAGGTAGAAGAATTTGGAGAACATCAGGGCGATGAGCACGGCGAGCGCGCGCTTGACCTGCGCGCTCGGCAGGTTTTGCGCCATCGCGGCCTTACGCGCCGCCGGCTTGGGGGCGCCCTGCGCCTTGTACCAGCGGCCGAGCAAGCTCAGGATGCCAATGCCGACGAAGGCCACGAGGCCGCACCAGGCGACCGCGCGGCGGCCATTGGGCACGATGAGGAACGCCGCCAGCAGCGGCCCCAGCGATTGGCCGAAATTGCCGCCGACTTGGAACACCGACTGCGCCATGCCGTAGCGCCCGCCCGAGGCGAGGCGCGCGATACGGGAGGATTCCGGGTGGAAGATCGAGGAGCCGATGCCAAGCAGGGCGGCGCCGCTCAGCAATACCGGGTAATCAGGGGCCAGACCCAGCGTGATGATCCCCACCATCGTGAATCCCATACCGACGGGCAGGGAATAGGCCATTGGCCGCGCGTCGGTGAACCGCCCGATGAGGGGCTGCAGCAGCGAGGCTGTCACCTGGAAGACCAGCGTCAGCAGCCCGATTTCACCGAAATCCAGATGAAAATTGCTTTTCAGGAGCGGGTAGATCGCCAGCAGAAGGGACTGCATGGTGTCGTTGAGCATGTGGCAGACGCTGATGGCGCCGAGCACAGGCATGACCGTGGCGGGGGCGCGGTAGGGGGCTGCGATCGTTTGGCTCATGGGGTTAGTTATGAGTGTTGGGACGGATAAGGAAAGGGAAGCGCTTCTTTTTTGAAAAAAAGAAGCAAAAAACTTTTGGCCTGGGAATTGTGCCAAGGACGCCGCAAGAGCCCGTGGCCCAAGGGAATCGAAGTTTTTTTGCTCGTTTTTGTTCACAAAAAGTAGTGTTCAATATCTTTATTGGCCTGCCTGCCACAACCCGGCGAGTTCGCGCGCCAGCCGCGTTCTTGCCGTCCTCCCGAGGGCGCCGAAAATCCGCTCCTCATGCGCCTGCGTTGCCGTCCAGGCCGCGGCGCGGGCGGCCTCACCGGCGGCGGTAAGCCGCAGCGCCTGCGAGCGACCGTCCACCCGGTCCCGCTCGACCAGCCCGCGCCGCAGCAGCCCGGCGATCAGCGGCGCCATGTTGGCACGCTGAATGCCGAGCGCCTTGCCGATATCGCTCTGCGTGAGCCCCGCCGCCGCCGCGATCGCGTAGAGCACCGACGCCTCGGACGGTTTCAGCCCGAGCGGCGCCAGCGTTTCCGCGATATCGGCCATCACCAGCACCGAGAGCCGGCGGATGTGATAGCCGAGCAGGCCTTCGAAGGGGTCGGCGAGAACCACGCCGCACGCGCTGCCGGGTGACGTCATTTTATGTTGCCTGTCGTCATATCAATTGCTATAGCTTATAGCATAACAACCGTAGGCTGGAAACCGATGTCAAATGCCGTTGCACTCCTGATCGGAGGCGCTGCCAAAATCTCTGACGCGACGTTCGACCGTTATGATCCGGTGACTGGCGAGCTTGCCACCCAGGCTGGCGCCGCAACGGTTGCCGATGCCATCGCCGCGGCCGATGCCGCCGCCGCTGCCCTGCCCGGCTGGAGCGCCCGCGGCCCGAACGAGCGCCGCGCGATGCTGAATAAGGCCGCTGCCGCTCTGGAAGCCCGCGCACCTGAGTTTGTGGACGCGATGATGGGCGAGATCGGCGCGACCGAGGGCTGGGCCAGGTTCAACATCATGCTGGCCGCCAGCATGATCCGCGAAGCCGCGGCGCTGACCACGCAGATTGCCGGCGAGGTAATCCCCTCCGACAAGCCTGGCTGCCTCGCCCTGGCGTTGCGCGAACCGGCCGGCGTGGTGCTCGGCATCGCGCCGTGGAACGCGCCGATCATCCTCGCTGTGCGGGCGATCGCAACGCCGCTCGCCTGCGGCAATACCGTGATCCTGAAAGCCTCCGAGCTCTGCCCGCGCACGCATGGGCTGATCATCGAGGCGTTCATCGAGGCCGGCTTTAACGGCGGCATCGTCAACCTGATCACCAACGCGCCGGCCGATGCCGGCGAGATCGTCGGCGCGCTGATCGACCATCCGGCGGTCCGGCGGATAAATTTCACGGGCTCGACCGCCGTCGGCCGCATTGTCGCCGTGCGCGCCGCGCAACATTTGAAACCCGTGCTGCTGGAGCTCGGCGGCAAGGCGCCGTTGCTGGTGATGGAGGACGCCGACCTCGACGAGGCCGTGAAGGCGGCCGCTTTCGGCGCGTTCATGAACCAGGGCCAGATCTGCATGTCGACCGAGCGCATCATCGTGCTCGACGCCGTCGCCGACGCCTTCGCGGAGATGTTCAAGACCAAGGTCGCCGCCATGGCGGCGGGCAACCCGCGCGCCGGCAAAACCCCGCTCGGCGCCGTCGTGGACATGAAGACGGTCCACCATATCACCGGCCTGGTCGACGATGCGCTCGCGCATGGTGCGGTGTGCCTGACCGGCGGTGCGGCCGATAGCGTCGTCATGCCGGCGACCGTGATCGACCGTGTGACCCAAGCGCATCGCCTCTTCCGCGAGGAGAGCTTTGGCCCGGTCGTCGCGATCATCCGCGCGCGCGACGAGGCGCACGCGATCGAACTCGCCAATGACAGCGAGTACGGCCTTTCCGCCGCCGTGTTCACGAAAGATACAGCGCGCGGCTTGCGGATTGCCCGGCAGATCAAATCTGGCATCTGCCACGTCAACGGCCCGACCGTGCATGACGAGGCGCAGATGCCGTTCGGTGGCACGAAGGCCTCGGGCTACGGGCGCTTTGGCGGCCGCGCCGGGATCGACGCGTTCACCGAACTGCGCTGGGTCACGATCGAAACCCAGCCTGGCCATTTCCCTATTTAACCCAATTTCGAGGACCATTGGCATGAGCACCACGCGCGCCGAGCACGACACCGTCGCCTACAGCATCGAGAACCGAATCGCATGGGTCCGTTTCAACCGTCCGGAAAAGCGCAATGCGATGAGCCCGGCGCTGAACCGCCGCATGATGGAAGTGCTCGATGAACTCGAGCACCACCCGGATGTCGGCGTGCTGGTGCTGACCGGCGAAGGCGAGGCGTGGTCGGCGGGCATGGACCTCAAGGAATATTTCCGCGAGACCGAGGCTCTGGGTCTCGCCGGCACGCGCAAGGCGCAGCGCGAGAGCTATGGCTGGTGGCGCCGGCTCCGCTGGTACCAGAAGCCGACGATCGCGATGGTCAATGGCTGGTGTTTCGGCGGCGGCTACGGTCCGCTCTTTGCGTGCGACCTCGCCTTTGCCGCGGAAGACGCCAAATTCGCGCTCTCCGAAATCAACTGGGGCATCCTGCCGGGCGGCGGCGCGACGAAGGTGGCCGTCGAGCTGATGAGTTTTCGTGACGCGATGTATCACGCGATGACCGGCGAGCTGATCGACGGCAAGCAGGCGGCGGCCTGGCGGATGGTGAACGAAGCCGTGCCGAGCGCAGGCCTGCGCGCCCGCGTCGAGGAAGTCGCCGCCATTCTGCTGAAGAAAAACCCGGTTGCGCTGAAAGCGACGAAGGACGCAGTGCGCCGGGTCAGCGAAATGACCTATGACAATGCCGAGGATTATCTGATCCGCGCGCAGGAAGCGGCCAACAGCTTTGACAACGAAGGCCGCAAGGAGGGCATCCGCCAGTTCATCGACGATAAAACGTTCAAGCCTGGACTTGGCACCTACGATGTCGCCAAGCAGACGCAGCGCGGCTGACGCGGTGAGCGCCGATCACCTCGCCTTGCAGGCCGGGCTGCAGCCGAACCGCCTGGCGGCGCGCGACCTCACCTCCGGCCAGACCTGGACGTACCGGGAATTCGACCAGGCCGCCTGGAAGATGGCGGCAGCGTTGCGGGCGCGCGGTGTGACGGCGGGTGATCGTGTCGCGGTGCTGGCGAAAAACCGCGCGTCGCTGGTGCTGCTGCATCTGGCCTGCGCACGGGTCGGGGTGATTTTCGTGCCGCTGAACTGGCGCCTCTCGCCGCATGAATTTCCCGCCGTGCTGGCGGACGCGGAGCCAGCTCTGGTGCTGGGCGATCAGCAACTCGGCCCGGCGGGTCTGGAGGGATTGTCACTCGATGAGTTCGAGACGCAAGCGGAGGCAATGGCCGCATTGCCGCCGCTGCCCTATGATCAGCACGCGACATCGCTGATCCTGTATACCTCCGGCACCTCGGGCCGGCCGAAGGGGGTCATGCTCTCGGAGGCAAACCTGTGGGCGACCGGCCAGAATTTTGCGGTCCTCGCCCGCGTCGGCCCTGACAGCGCCGTGCTGTGCGACGCGCCGATGTTCCATGTCATCGGCCTGGTCGGCAACATCCGCCCGACCCTGATGCATGGCGGCGCCATACTGGTCTCCGAGGGGTTCGTGCCGGCGCGCACCCTCGCCCGCCTGAGCGACCCCGCTTTGGCGGTGACACATTATTTCTGCGTGCCGCAGATGGCGGCGATGCTGCGCCAGGATCCGAATTTTGATCCGAGCACCTTGCGCCATCTCACCGGCATTTTCTCAGGCGGCGCGCCGCACGCGCCGGATGCCATACGGGCGTTCACGCGCCACGGCATCCCGCTCGCCAATGGCTACGGCATGACCGAGGCGGCCGGCACGGTCTGCTGCATGCCGCTCGATATTTCCGAAATCGAGCAGAACATCGGCGCGTCCGGCCTGATCCCGCCCGATGTCCACGTACGTATCGTCGATACCGATGAGAAGGATCTTCCCGCCGGCGTCGCTGGCGAAATTCTCGTGCACGGCGCGAACCTGTCGGCCGGTTACTGGCGCCGCCCGGCGGACACCGCCGCCGCCTTCACAGCCGACCACTGGTTCCGCTCCGGCGATATCGGCACGCTCGACGAGCATGGCTATCTGTCCGTCCTCGACCGCAAAAAGGATATGTATATTTCAGGCGGCGAGAACGTGTATCCCGCCGAAATCGAAGCAGCGCTGGCCGATTACCCCGGACTTGCGGAGTGCGCCGTGATCGGCGTGCCCGACGCGCGCTGGGGCGAGGTCGGGCATCTCTACGTCGCGGGCCTGGCGGGTGTGGACATCGACCCTGCAGGGCTGACAGGTTTTTTGGAAGCGCGACTGGCGCGCTATAAAATTCCCAAACTTATAACTGTACTGCCGGCGCTGCCCCGAAATGGTGCGGGTAAATTAGTGAAGGCGAAGTTGCGGGAGACAGTGTGAGGAAGGACTATTTTTTGTAAACAAAAAGTAGTGAAAACTTTATTAAGTTGGGACATGGGCTGCAAAGTCGCCAAAGCCTATGGCCTAATCGAGCCAGAGTTTTATGTTTTTTTCAAAAAATCGGCGCTTCTCGACATCTCTCCAATAAAACTAACTGGAACGACAGCACCGCGGTATACGTGAAATGACGCATTACGCGGCTGAAACCAAAATTTAATACATACCCCGCTACAGCCTTGCGAGCACCGCAAGGCCCTGGTGCGGGGGGTCCTCCGCGCCGGGACGTTCGTTCACGTCTGAATAACGCGGAGGCATAATGAACAATCTACATAAAAAAATTCTTGGTCTGGGTTTGGTTGCGACATCCTCTCTCTTCGCCCTGCATGCCGCCAACGCCATGAACGGTCCTACGGCCATTCAGATCGATGGCGGCCCACTCGGCCCGCTAGAGCTCACTGGCGGCGTCGATGGCTATGGCTACTATCTTTCGGACACCAACACCAATGGCAATCTGCCAGGGGACAAAGCCGACGGCGCTGAAATCGCCAACGCGCTGATCGAAATCCAGAAAACCACCGGCACGATACAGGCCACTTTGCAGATCGGCGGGAATGGCGGTACTGCCTTTTTCGGTTCCGGCCATCCCGGACAGACCTCGATTTCGACGTATACCACGGGGCCGCTCCGCGCCGGCTACATCACGATCGCCCCATCGGGTAGCGACTTCACCTTCTCCGCCGGCCAGCTCGGCTCGCTCGAAGGCTGGGAATCGGGGGTGGAATGGAACAATGCCAACCAGCTCACGACGGAGATGTTCTACGTCGAAAACTCACAGAGCCGCGGTGTTGAAGGCACCTACAATAACGGCCCGGTTAGCGCCACGGTCCTGTTCAGCGACGGCTACGATACTGGCGTCTTCAATTTTCTCCAGGTGAGCGGCACATATTCGTTCAACGCGAACAACGCGGGAACGTTGTACTATGGCGGCAATCTCGGGACGACAGGTACGGACGTTAAGTCCAACGAAGGACCGACGGCTTATCAGAACTCACAAATGATCGGCGGTTTCTATAGCTACACCGCGGGTAATCTGAATCTGGCGCCGGAATTTCAGTATCAGTACGCAAAAGCCGACCAGAAAATCGGCATCGAGAAGCCGACCTACAATTTCGGCGCGGCCCTCTTCGCCGATTATAGCCTAAGCGCGACTTCGCCGTACTCTATCGGCGCCTGGGGCGAGTACTTCACGTCGCACGCATCGGTTGCGGATTCCGGCGCCGGCGCCTGGTATATCGGGCCGGACTCGGAAGGTGTCGCGTTCTCCGTCAGCCCGACCTGGCAGTACAAGGACCTTTTCGCGCGGGCGGATGCCGGTTACATCTACCTGCTGAACAACAAGTCTTCCGCTGACGTGGCCTATGGTTATGGCGGCAGCGGCACCGATCGCGGCGAGTTCGTCGGGCTGTTGGAAGCTGGGTTGTTGTTCTAGAGATAGAGATCGGTGAGGAAGCACTACTTTTTGTGAACAAAAAGTAGCAAAAAAACTTTGAGACCTTTGGGCCATGGGCGCTGATGTGGGAAACGCCCATGCTCCATAGTTACAGACGTTTTTTGCTTCTTTTTTTTCAAAAAAGAAGCGCTTCCTTGCCTTATCTGACGCCTTCGCCCGCATAGGTAGTTTCCGAGGGTAACCGCGGCGCGGCGCGGTCCCCATCTCTGGTGCATCGCCACCGGCTGACACATGAGCCGCTGGCAAAGCCCCAGTGAAAGCTACCGTGGTCATGACAGCCGCACCTCGTTTTCTCGGCCCCGAGTTCAACCGGTTTTTGTTCGCCATGGTCGGCACCGACCGTCATGGCGGGCAGTTGACCGTGCTGTCGGCCCTGGCGCGGCTTGACCTCGACGCCTGGGCTGAGGCGGCCACCCTCGCGCGCCTGCCGCGCGATACAGCCATCAGCAAGCTTTCAGCCATTTTGCGGCGACTCCCAGAATTCCCGCAGCTCGTGCAGGAAACCGGCGGCGGCGTGGCGCGGCTGATCGCGCTGCTTCCGGGAAGCGCCCTGCCCAAGCATGTCGCAAAGGTCCTGCCCGTGCGCTGGACAGCGGGCCGCGCAACTGGTTTTGGGATCATGATCTTGCTCTGGGCGATGATCGGCCTGCAGCTGCTCGGCCAGGCGCCGAACCGGCACGCGCCGGCTTCGGCTCCTGCTAACGCACCGGTCACGCTCGCGCCGCACACTGATCTGAATTCGCAATGATGGCAGCCGCCGCCTCGCCTAAGCCTGATGCCGGGCTGCGCGCGATCGGCAGCCTTCGGCATTTCGCGGCGCACCAGACCATTTTCACCGAAGGCGAAGACGCCGTTAATTTCATGCTGGTCATCCACGGCATGGTGCGCAGTTGCAGCTCATTCTCGGATGGCCGGCGCTTCATCGGCGCTTTCTACACCAAGGGGGACGTGTTCGGGCTTGAACGGCATTCCACCTACCTCACTTCGGCGGAAGCCGTGTGCGAGAGCGCCATCGTGCTCTATCCCGCAACCGGCTCATTCTCGCCCCTGCACGCCGAGCACAGCCTGTCGCAGCAGATCATGGGCGCGCTGATGTCGAGCGGGGAACAGGCGCACGGCCATGCCCGGCTGCTCGGACGGTTGACCGCAATCGAGAAAATCTCCGCATTCCTGCTGCAACGCCATGAGCGCTCGCCCGACGATCAACATATCACGCTGGAAATGACCAGGCAGGATATCGCGGATTATCTCGGTCTAACAGTGGAGACGATCTCGCGGTGCCTTGGGCAGCTCAAACGCGGCGGCGTGATCAGCTTCCGGTCCCCCCGCCAGCTCGACCTCCTCAATGTTAAAGCCCTCCGTACGCTAAGCGGCTGAAGATGCACCGCCGGCGCCGAAAACGCGGGGCGGACAAAAATTTTTCTTAAAGCAACCACTTGCCTTACGAACGCGCCGCCAGGATCGCCAGTCTGGCGAGGGCCGGCACGGATTTGGCACCGGTCTTCAGCATGATGGAAGCGCGGTGGTTTTCGACGGTTCTCTGGCTGATGCCAAGATCGGCGGCGATATTTTTGCTGGGTTGGCCGACCAGCACACGGTCCATGACTTCGCGCTGACGGGCTGTGAGGCCTTCGATCTGCCGCAGCGCATCGCGCTGCCGCGTGCCGACTGCCTGGTTGCCCAGGTTGTCGTCCAGGACGCGGCGGACGATGTCCAGCAGCTCCCCCGCCTGCACCGGCTTTTCCAGAAAATCCGCAGCACCTGCCTTCATTGCCTGCACGGCCATGCCGATGTCGCCGATGCCGGTGACCATGATCGCCGGCAAGGTGGCGTGCTGCGCCGTAAGCTTTTGCAATAACTGCAGACCGCTCATCCCCGGCAGCGCCGCATCGATCAGCAGGCAGCAATCATCGAGCTCGCGCGGCATTGCGGCCAGAAAACTCTCCGCATCCGGATAGTCTTGCACCTGTTTGCCGGCCTCCTCGAAAATCGTGCGCATGGTCGAACAGATTTCAGGATCGTCATCGACGACGTAGATGATGCCGCGCCCGTTCGCGGCGGGTAGTGGCGCCATGGTGGCGGCCACGCGCCTGGCCGGGTCGGTGAGCAGCCGCCGCAATGTCGACATCAGCGTCTCGAGCTTCATCGGCTTGTTGATCTGCACGCAATCGCCATCAGCGATCAGCCTGAGGGTATTGCTCGAGATATCCCCCGTCATGATGATGACCGGGATCGGCCAGCGCAGGGCGGCGCGCAGGGCATGCGCCACGGCGAGCCCGGTCTGCTGGCCGGGGAGGTTATAGTCGGCGAGGATGATCTCGGGGCCGACACCGCCATTGGCGACCAGCGCGCTCGCCGCGGCGCCATCGGTCGCGAGCAGGACCCGACATCCCTCGCCGATCAAAAACGTTGTGAGCAGCTGGCCGATATCCGGATCATCCTCGATGACCAGCACGCAGACGCCCTGCGGCAGGGCAGCCGGCTGGGGGGCGGGCGCCAAGGGCGCTATGAGGGCGGGCACGGGCACGCGCGGGATCTCGACGGCAAACGTGGAGCCTTTCCCCTGCGTCGAGCTTACCGTGACGTTATGGCCGAGCAGGTGCCCGAGCCGATGCACGATCGACAGCCCAAGCCCCAGGCCGCGGCTGCGATCGCGCACAGGATTGTTGATCTGGTGGTATTCCTCGAAGATATTCTTCAGCTGATCGGCGGCGATCCCGACGCCGCTGTCCCATACCTCGATCCGCAGCATCGGGCCGGCCCGCCGCACGCCGACCAGAACGCGGCCGGCCTTGGTGTATTTCAGGGCGTTGCCGACCAGGTTGTTGAGCATCTGTTCGAGCAGACCAGGATCGGTGGCGATGCTGAGGCTGCACGGCACGACCCGCAGCTCGGTATGCTGGGACGCCGCCTGTTCCTTGAATTTTTCATAAAGCCCGGTCAGCAGCACACCGACCTCGACGGTTATAACGTTCGCCCGGATCACGCCCGCCTCGATCTGGTTGATGTCGAGCATCGCATCCAGCATCGTGGTGATCGATTGCATCGTGTTATCTAGCCTTGCGATCAGCGCCTGCGACGCTGGGTCGGTCGCGGTTTTGGCGAGCATGCCGTTGATCAGCGACATGCTCTGCAACGGTTGCCGCAGATCATGGCTGGCCGCCGCGAGGAAGCGGGATTTCGCGAGGTTGGCGCGGTCCGCCTCGTGGCGCGCGACCTCGAGCGCCACCGCCGCCGCCCGGCGCAGCGTGGTATCGGTAAAGGTGATGACCACACCGGCAACGGCGCCCTCATAGGTCCGGTAGGCCTGGATGCGCCGCAGGTAACAGGTGCCGTCGGCCGTGCGCATCTCGAATTCCAAGGCAGCACCGGTTGCGAGTACGCGCGCGGCATCGGCCAGCAGCTCGGGGTCCTCCGCGAGGCTGCGGAAATCCTCCAGTTTGCGGCCCACATCGCCGGGGATGATGTGGAAGAGCGCAGTCACCGAGGGCGTGAAGAAGCGGATGTTGAGCTTATCATCGAGGAACAGCGTCGGTACGTCCGTGCTGTAGAGCACGTTGCGCAAATCCGTCGAGGTCATGCGGCTGCGCTCGAGGGATTCCTGCAACTGGCTGTTGAGTGCTGTCAGTTCCTCATTCAGCGACTGCAATTCCTCCTTCGATGTCAGCAACTCCTCATTGGTGGACTGGAATTCCTCATTGACCGAGAGCGCTTCCTCGTTGATCGCGTTATGCGTCTCGGCAGCGCTCGCCAGCGCTTGCACGGCCTGCAGCAGTTCGGCCCTGGTCTCGGCAAGCTCCGTCTCCAGGGCGGCGATCCCGGCGCCATGGCTCGCCGATATGGGCATCAGGACGGCCGGTTCGCGTTCCGGCTGATCGAGGAGGCAGACGAGGAATTTGCCCTCATGGCCAGGCAGGGCGCGGATCTCAACCTGGAACCGCCTGGTGTTGCCGTCGCGCGTGATCCGTCCGCCGCCGACGCGGACGATCTCGCCCGCTGCCGCGCGCACCACGCCGTCGCGCACGCGGGTGCGCAGGCTGGCGGGGAGCTGCGCCAACAGATCATGTGTCGCGGGGCCGCTGGCGGCGCGCAGAAACGCGTCAGTGGGCCCGAATGTGTAGAGGCATTCCAGCCGTGCATTCACCAGCGCCGCGGCCGGCGCGTAGCCTTCCAGCAGCAGCTTGCGGCAGGCCTCCCCGACCTCGGCGGCCTGCTGGGTAACGGCGGGCGGGAGCCGCGGCTGCCGCAAAAAATCGAGTGGCGGCTCGCCCGTCGGCGGACGGCCGGCCTCGGCTTGCGGCCGTTTACGGTAGAGGCGCGCCGCCTTGGAAATCTGCTCGAACCGCTGGTCCGGCGCGCTCACCGTCTCGGCCGCGCCAAGCAGCAGAAAGCCACCGGGGCGCAGTGCGAAGTTGAACACCGCGATGATCTTCGCCTGCGCTTCCGGGCGCAGATAGATCAGCAGGTTGCGGCAGGAGACCATGTTCAGTTTCGAGAATGGCGGGTCCGAGAGCACATCCTGCACGGCGAACACGACGCACGCGCGCAACGCGGTGGAGACGCGGTAGCCGTGCTCATCGCGCGTAAAGAAGCGCGCGAGCCGCGCCGGCGTGACGTCCTTTTCGATCGCTACCGGGTACAACCCCTCGCGCGCCCGCATCACAGCCTGGGCATCGATATCCGTTGCAAAGATCTGGGGCATCACCAGCGTGCCGCTCGCATCGATCCCTTCCAGCAGCAGCATGGCGAGCGAATAGGTCTCCTCGCCCGTGCTGCAGCCGGCGACCCAAAGCCGGATCGCGCCATCCCCAGCGGCGATCAGGTCCGGGATCGTGTAGGCGGCGAGCAGCTCGAAAACCTTCGGGTCGCGAAAAAAATTGGTGACGTTGATCAGCAGGTCGTTCACGAGCTCCCGGCGCTCCGCCTCCTCATGGCGGAGCCGTTCCATGTAGCGCGCGGTCTCCCCGGCGCCGAAACCGGCGATGGACATACGCCGGGCGATGCGCCGGTCCATCGTGCCGGTTTTGTACAACGTGAAATCATAGGCGGTCAGGGACTTCAGCAGGGCGATGATCTCGAGGGTGCCCGGCGCCGGATGCGCGTGGCCAGGCCCGCTCAGGAAATTCAGCAGCGCCGCACCTATGTCGGCCGCCGGCAGCACCAGATCCACGACGCCCGTTGCAATCGCGCTCTCGGGCATGCTGGGATGCGTGGCCTCGGCCGGGTCCTGCGCAATGACGAGGCCGCCTGCCGCCGCGATCGCCCGCGCGCCGATGGAGCCATCGGCGCCGCCGCCGGAGAGGATGACGCAGGCGGCCATGCTGCCGGCCGCGGCGGCCAGAGCGTGCAGCAAAAAATCGAAAGGCAGACGCGCGCCATGGCGTGCGAGCGGCGCGCTCAGGTTGAGCCGGCCGTTGGCGATGGCGAGATAGAGGCCGGGCGGAATGAGATAGAGATGGTCGAGTTCCACCGCCATGCCGTCCCGCGCCTCGACCACCTGCATGGCGGTCGCACCGGCGAGCAGCGGGGCCATCATGCTGTCATGCGTGGGGTCCAGGTGCTGGACGAGAATGAACGCCATCCCCGGCGCCGCCGGCAGGCCGCCGAGAAACAGACGGCAGGCTTCCAGCCCTCCGGCTGAGGCACCGATGCCGACGACGCGAATTCCCAGACCCGGTTGAACGGGTGCCTGCGCCTCGCTATGCCGCGGCAATGCCGCAGCCGGTTCGCGTTCTGCCATCTTTGATTTTCAGTGAATGGCCTTAGCGTGTAGCACGCTTGACCGCAAAGTGCCAGCCATCACGGCGGCATTCCGTTTTTTAGCCGTTTCTAACTGTTTTATCTTGCGATCATCCAAACATCGCGGCTTCCAAAAACAAATGTCTCAACCATGCTTTTTTCCGATACCGGACGACCAAACGCCGCCTAGCGGCGGACGGGCTGCGTCATAACGACTAATCCGCAGCCCGGGCGGCCTGCAGTGCATCGAGATTGCTCTGCACAATCGGGGCCGCGCCCTGGTCGAACGCCATGATCTGCTGGTCCCGGCCGTTGGCCATTTCATCATTGAAAATCATCAGCGCTTGCTGATGGCTCGCAATTGCGTCCTGCAGATACTGCGCGTTGACGTCTGGGCTCGGATGGTATTTTAGAGAAATGAACCTGACCTTGAGATCGTAGCTCATTTCAGTCGGCAACGTCACATTACGCGCGAGCGCGATGGCCTCCATCTTGGTCTCATATATTCCGGCGTCGCTACATATCTTCCGGCTTGCATTCAATGTGGCCGCCGATGCGCCACCGGCCGTCAGCTGCGCGCATTCGGCCAGGTCGAATTGCGTGAGGTTATAGGCGGCGGTCAGCGAATCCAGATCCTGCGCCGATAGATTTGAGGATATGGGCGCCTCTGCGTCCGGCGAACACCCTGAAACTGCGGCGGCGAACAGGCCAGCAATGGCAATCGTTTGCAACTTCATGATCGGCTCCTCCGGTTAGTGTTGATTTGGCGCCCGGCATGTCGACTCTCCGGTGACCGGAAACGCCGAGCTGTTTGATGTAAGATTGCCCTGGGCGTCATCCGAGCCTCGGAATCTACCTACGCGGCGCCATCCGCACCCGCGACACGATGGATCCGCGCCTGTTGATCAGCGGCCATCGGGCGCGTCCAAGGTGCCGCGGCCAGCGCCTGTTCCATGTCCAGCCTGCCAGCGATGCGGCGCGCAGCCATTGAGCTGCGGGAGAATTCGGTATCGCTGCTGACAATATGGTTAGGGCCTGGGCGGTAGGTGATATGGACCAATTCAAGGCGCCCTTGGCGCAGCGCATCGGGCACGCTCGCCTGCTCCGGCACGCGCGACGCCTCAGCCTGCGCGTGCAGATGGTTGACCATGGTGGCGACCAGTTTCAGGTCATGCGCGGCACGGCCGGCATACTGTATCTGCTTGGTCCGCCATAACACATCGCCCATCGTCGCCGGTAGCGCGCCGGCGGCGTCCCACAGGTCGATCACGAACACCAGCCATGTTTCAAGGCCCCGGCCGGCGGCCAGGGCTTCCAGCGGCGTGTTGGAGACGCAGCCGCCGTCCCAGTAAAACTGCCCATCGATTTCGGTTGCCGGAAATCCCGGCGGCAGCGAGCCGCTGGCGATGACATGCGCGACGCTGATCGGCACGGCATCACTGTCAAAAAACTCCAGCAGGCCGCTCTCGATGTTCGTCGCACCCAAAGTGAGGCGCGTGGTCTTCCGGTTGATCCGGTCGAACGACGCAAAACGCGGCAAGGTTTGATGCAGCGCGCCTGTGTCGTAGAAACTGAGCTGGTCGGGCCGCGCGTCCGTCAGAAGATAGGGGCTGACCGCGCGCGGCGAGAAGAAATTCGGCTGCCCGAAAGCAATAGACTCGGCACTGCTGATCTGGTCGTGGAGGATTTGCAGCGGCAGGAACGGTATCAGACCTGGCAGCTCCGGCCAGGAAATACAGTCCCAGAATGCCAGCAGCTTCTCAAGGCGCAGATCCGGATCGTTACCCGCGATGATGGCGGCATTGAACGCGCCAATCGAGATGCCGGCGACCCAGTCCGGGCCAAAGCCAGCCGCATGCAGGGCTTCAAAGGCGCCGACCTGATAGGCGCCGAGCGCGCCGCCGCCCTGCAGAACCAGGGCGATCTTCGGAGGCCCCACAGGTTTGGCCGCCGGAACGGGCGTAATGGGCCGGCCGGCGGCCTTCACGTCAGCCGGTGATCGCTTGTTCGGCCGCGGCTGCGGCCGACTTACGTTTCACAACGGGATCATCGACATGAATCGAGGCGGCGAACGATGGCTCCGACACCGCTGCTGCATTATCGAACAGCGCGTGCGTCGACTCCTCGAGCGTGTGCCTGAACTGATCGCTAATCTTGCGCATGGTCGTGATCAGGCTATCGACATTCTGCATCGCTTCGTCGACTTCCATGCGCGCCATCTGATCAGGCTTGGCGCCATGGACAGACCCGTGCAGCGCGCTCATGCTCCGCTGCAGACATTGCTGGCCCAACGTCGCCTCCAGGCGTGCGACCTCTGTCATGCCTTGCATGAGAATCGCGCTCGAGCGCATCATACGCGCGGAACTGGACATCCAGAATGCCGTTACCGCCGCTGGATCGAACCTGGTCTGCATCTCGTTTGTGGCCGGCGTCGGATCGTTCAAGGCCGCCTTTCCGTTAGGACTGGTCATGCATCTATCTCCGGTTATTTCATTGCCTTTATTGGCGAAGCAGACTTAGCGCTGACACCGATGATGCGTCAGGCTCGGAATCTACTTATCACCTATACAGTAACGACTCTCCCATTGGCGCATATCCGTATCACCGGCCGATTTTCAGCTTCCGCCGTTGATCCCCATCAAGCAGGGTCAGGCCGAAATACTGGTGCGACCGGTCATTGAAAGGGCCGTCACTGGTCATTTGCGGATCGTATAGCGGGCTGCCTTTCACCTTTTGACGGTCGGCATTCACGTGCAACTGTTTGTTAAACCAGTCGATCTCGCGGATCATCCGTACCGGCAGCAGCACGCGGGCACCCGGTAGCCAATTCTTGGTATCCACGGTCATGAAGCTAAGATGCCAGCTCTCATCGTCGATCAAGAAATCCTCGACATGGCCGATATCGCCGTCGGTCGCGACGATGTGGTAGCCGGTGACCGCCGCGATGCTGCGCAGGTTGGGGTCGCCTTCATCCTGCACGGCATCAGTCCCATTGTCCTGGTAACGGGGCGGAACGTCACCCCGAGCAAACGGCAGCCTGAGCGGTGTCGCAATCGCGTTGCTCACCGGAGCGAAGCCGCTGGTCCAGTACGGGTTCCAGTCATAATGGTTATAGACATGCGCCTCCTGATGGCGGGAGACCGGAAGATCTGTCTCGATCTTCGGGCTGTCGCTCACCTGCTGGCGTGTCAGGTGCACTGAGAACGCCCGTGTGCCGGCTTCGGGTTTGCCAAGAGCCGAGAGCGGCAGGAGAACCTCACGGCTGGAAAGCCATGAGCCGGATTTGACCACGAGCCATCGCAGGACCCAGCTATGGTCATCGAACAAAAGATCGCTCACGGTCCCGATTTGGCCGTCAGTCGCCTCTATCGCAAAACCCCGGAGGAAGGATGCATTCCACAACATTTTTAGAGCTTTCAGAAAAAGTAGCGCCCTTTAAAAAAAGCCACGCGAAGCGGAGCAAATTTTTTTTGGTTCTTTTTTTCAAAAAAGAACATCTTACCTGATCTTGACCGTGACGATATCTTCCCGCGCGGGGCCGAACACATGCGCCGCACAGGCCATGCACGGATCAAAACTATGGATAGTACGCAGGACCTCGAGCGGCTGCTCCGGGATCGCCAGGCAATGGCCCGTCATCAGCGAAGCCTCATAGGGTCCGCGCTGGCCCGCGGGGTCCATCGGCCCGGCATTCCAGGTGGTCGGCACGACGGCCTGGTAGCTCGTAATCTTGCCGTTATCGATGATGATCCAGTGGCCAAGCGCCCCGCGCGGCGCCTCGATGGTGCCGATGCCGCGCGCATGCGCCGGCCAGCTGGCCGGCTCCCACTTCGTGTCATTGAAGGTTTTGACGTTTCCCGCTTCAATGTTGGCCATCAAGCGGGCATGCCAGCCGGCCATGCGGTCCACCATCAGCTTGGCTTCGAGGCCGCGTGCGAGGATACGGCCGAGCGTGGAGTACATCGCTTCAAACGGCAGGTTAAGTTTGGCAAGCGTGGCTGAGGTGAGCGCCATCGCGGCTGCGTTGCCGCTCGCGTGCAGCAGAACGATACGGGCGAGCGGCCCCATCTCCATCGGCTTGCCGCGCCAACGCGGCGATTTGACCCAGGAGTAGGTTTTGGTTTCATCGAGTTTCTGGAAAGGCGGAGGCGGCCCGCTATAGGCGAGCGTCGTTTCCCCCGCATACGGGTGAAGTGCCACCGTATTGCCCTGCGCATAGGAATACCAGGAATGCGCCACGTATTCCTGCACCTGATCGACCGCGGTGAGGTCGACCGGATGGATTGTAGAAATATCGCGGTTCAGCACGACCCCCCGCGGCACGCCGAAGCCGTTGGTAGCGCTGACGCCTGCGAAATCGCCGTAGGTGATGAAATTGCGCACGTTCTCGCCGCGGGTGAACCAGTCCTTGTAGGCGTTGCCGATCGTCACGAGATCCGGCAGGTAGATGTCGTCGACAAATGCCCGTGCGGTTGCAATAATCTGGCTCACACGAATGAGGTTGGTGAGATTGACGGCGGTCGCATCTTCACCGCCTTGCAATTCGTTACCCGCGGTGATCGCACAAGGTGCGCCGCCCACAGCGACATTCGGGTGCGGATTTTTGCCGCCGAAAATTGTCATGATCTGACCGATGTCGCGTTGCCATGCCAGTGCGTCAAGGTAGTGGGCAATGCCGATGAGGTTGGTCTCCGGCGGCAGACGATAGGCTGGATGGTCCCAATAGCCGTTCGCGAAAATCCCAAGCTGGCCCGAAGTCACGAGGATCCGCAGGCGGGTCTGCGCCGCTGCATAGTAGGCAACCGATGTTTCACTATAGCCCAGAGCCTGCGCTGCGGAAGCGGTTTTTTGCGGATCGGCAGCCAATGCGCTGATCGGGTTGATCCAGTCCAGCGACTGCAAATGATAAAAATGAATGACATGGTCCTGCAGCAGTTGCGAGCCGGCCATGAGGTCACGGATCAGCTTGGCATTCTCGGGTACGTCGATGTCGAGCGCGTCCTCCACCGCGCGTACCGAGGCAAGCCCGTGCACCAATGTGCACACGCCGCAGATGCGCTGCGCGAATGCCCATGCATCGCGCGGATCACGGCCCTGGAGGATGATTTCGATCCCGCGCACCTGCGTGCCGGCGCTCAGCGCGTTGACGATGTTGCCCTGAGCATCGATATCCACTTCGATGCGCAGGTGCCCTTCGATCCTGGTGATCGGGTCGACGACGATGCGCTGCGTCATGGCGCTAGGTTATCCGCGACCAGCTCGAGCAGACTGCCGACCGTCGTGCTCCAGCCGGCCGCTTTACCGCCATGCTCAAGCGTCTGCCGGCAGCCGGAGCAGCTTGTGTAGACGATGGCAGCACCACTCTGCTCGATCTGCTTCTGCTTGATCGCAAACGCCGCGTTACGCAGCGACTGCGCGCGTTTGATCAGCGCGACGCCGCCGCCGCCGCCGCAGCACCAGTTGGCGTCCCCGGCGTCTTCGAGCTCATGGAGGTCGACGCCGAGTGCGGAGAAGATAACGCGCGGTGCTGCGGTCGCACCGCCGCGGCGAGATAGCTGGCACGCGTCATGGTAGGTTGCGGTCTGTTTGATTTTGTTGACCCGAAGGGTACCGGATGTGATGGCCTCCGCAACCAGCTCGGTGATCTGCAGAACGCGGAAAGGCAGGTCCTTGCCGAAGGTGTTGGCGGCCTCCCAGCGCATTTCCGTAAAGGAATGTCCGCATTCCGGCATGACAAGGGTTTTGGCGCCGCAGGCGCGTGCCGCATTGACGATGCCCTGCGTTATGGCCGCCTGCCCCGCGCGATCACCGGCCGTGAGGGATACGTTATCGGCATCGAAGCCATCGGTCCGGAAGGTCCATGGCAGGCCGATATGGTTCAGGATCTTGGCAATCGCGGCCATGGAGCCCGGATAGGTTTTGACATCGATCGAAGACACGGTCGGCACAATCTCCGCCTTCTGCTCGTCGACATGCATGGTAACGCCGTGTTTGGTGCCGATGTCGTACAGGAGATCGCGGAATGTCTGCGATGTGAGGCCGAACGGGCTGCCGGTCGCGTGCTCCTTCTCGGCGATGGCGCCAAGAAAATCCACGGGTGCGAGGCCCGCGTCATACATGCCATGCCGTGTCTGTTCGACCAGATCAGCGATGTCGATCCCCATCGGGCAGATCAGCGAACAACGCCCGCACATGTTGCAGGAGTCGTAGACGAGGTCTTGCCACTGTGTGAGGGTTTCCACGGTCAGCGCCGGCGCCATGCCCAATAGCTTGTAGCCAAAGGAGAACGGGCCCATTTCGCGGTTGTAGGTCTGCTTGAACAGCTCGATCTTGTGGATTGGCGTGTAGCGCGGATCACCGGTCTGCACATAGAACTGACAAGCTTCCGCGCATTGCCCGCAATGGATGCATGACTCCAGAGACAACGCGACGGTAGGACCAATATCGGCAACAAAGCCTCGCAACGCCTTGCCGATATCCGGCGGCGGCGCCACGGCCTTCAATAAGGGCGGCGCAATGTCGTTCATGTCGCGGCCCCTTTGCGTGAGAAATTATAGCCCATCATAC
>Ga0116231_10002375_pt1 | contig 39354 bp, 30 predicted proteins | sample S1TSphgellanicum_2_FD_89695 | JGI IMG/M metagenome (GOLD analysis project Ga0116231, IMG submission 89695) | Host-associated microbial communities from peat moss isolated from Minnesota, USA - S1T2_Fd - Sphagnum magellanicum MG | ecosystem: Host-associated > Plants > Peat moss > Unclassified...
TCCTTTTTTTTTGTTTGTTTTTTATTTTAACCTTATTTAAAATTTCAGAAAATTATTTTTTTTTTTTTTTTTGAAATCCAAGGGCCTAAAAAAAGCCCCCCCTTCCCCCCCCTTCCCCCCCCCCCCCCCCTCCCAAATGATTCAATTTATAGGCAAACGCACATGTGTGACATGAGCTATTACTATGTACCCCTCTTTCCCATATACCGTAGCTCAAGAGAATATTATTATTTCACCTTTGTACGGCTCAATGGCCACCCTACAAAGGCATGTCCCCAAATGAACAAATTGTTGGCAAGTAGGTACAAAAACTGACATAGGCAACTATTCTTTGGTGCCCACTATGTGCCAATGCAAAGCTTTCAAAAGTTGACTTTGTTTCAAAGGAAAGTGAACACACTTCTTTTTGGACCCTTTTTTTCCTCATCTTTCAATTGGCCTTGTGACGATGCTGTCAAAAATTAAACCAAGCAAAACTATTGATGACCGCATAGTGACCCTTTTGCACTCATTAGTAGTCACTCTCCTCCCCATATATGCCTCTCCCTTTTGTTGGGCTTGATTTGTTGTTGTTGTTTGAATGCCATTTTTAGGTTTGACAGGGTCTATTCTTCACACTTTGCTTGTTTCCCTGATTGTCTGTTCTCAATGAAAGATGCTAGCAACCAAAGACACCGAATACTCCCTAACGAGTTCTGACCTGCCGTCAACCATTTGGGTGGGCATCAATGGTTGCGATATGCTATGCTTTCCACTCCCCTCCCCAACACAAGGGGGGATTGATCCCCTTGATGCAGGGAATCCGGGAGTCCAGGAATTTAATAGAACAGTAGAGCAGCAGCAAAGTTTCAGGGTAACAATTGATGAACAGTACTTACACAACTTGAGTTAGTTCTCTCTCTCTCTCTCTCTCTCTCTCTCTTTGCTTTGCTTTGCTTTGCTTTGCTTTGAGAAGCAACTTTCCTTCAATGCTTTTTTCTATGTGCTTATATTATTATAGTAGGTACTTATCAGTGTTGGGCAGCACTGATTTTTTTTTCCACAAATCTTATTGCTTTTTAACCAAAGTTTTGGATTTTTTTCTAGTGTAAAAACAACCAGTTTTTTTTAATTTTTTAGATCATGGGTAAAAAAATTTCTTTTATTTTTTTCCCTGGTGAAATTTTCCCATAAAGAGAATTTCAAATTTCAAACATGAAGTGATTTTGGATGTTTTTTTTTCAATCACCATAAAACGAGGGGGGAAAAAAAAGTAAAAATTTCCAGAATTCTGTATTTGGTCTTCATTGTATAGCCAAAAAAATTAGAAGGGTGATTAAAAAATATATATATAATATGTCTTCCATATATGGTTTATAGCCCGATTTTGCTAAATGTTCTAGAGAGGATCACCACTTTGGTAGCAAACAAGAATTTCTAAAACAACACACCATGGGTAAGATGATGCATGCCTTCATGGAAAGGTTGAGTTGATCTCACGAAGCAGTTCTTTTGGGCAGGGGAGCAAATGATAGCAATTTGCTACATTACTTTTTTCCTGACAATTTTGGGAATTTATTTAATTCATCCTTTTTACTGAAAACAATCAACTTCACTCATCAAAGATCAGAGAAAATAGGTAAATCATTCATGTACCCAACAAACTCATCATAGAATTCATGATCAAACTTGTTGACAAAAGGATTCAGAGAAACAAACATTATCACAAAATTGGCCAACAAAAAATACATCAGGACAGATATGAGTACACAAAGTCTCTTGCAACAAAATGGACATGGCCTCAGAATAATGACAAACCTGCCAAAAAAACAATTTATAACCAATCATCTTTTTTTCCTCCTTGTCATGAAGATCTCCTTTTGTTTTTAAAAAGCTACTTGGTTTGTTTTAATTCAAATTTGAATGGATCTTTTAATGACAAATTCCTCCTACTGGCACTCAACAGCAATCACTTCGTTTTTGCAAGATGCAGAAGTTCATTCACTCAAAGTTTATCACCAAACTCATCATAAAATGAGTTGATACAATTATGCGAAGAAACATCATGGCAAAACCGAGAGGTCTAGAGATGAGTTTCATTGAGACCCTCAGAATGGGCATCATTTCATGTATTTGAGTGAGAGATAAAATTGCCAGACATTTTATGTAAGAGTTATCCTTAAAGTCACCCTGTCTCTGGGCCCTAGTTTGACCCCCCATAACCCCTGTTTCATTGCCAATTTGGGTGTAGCCATAAAGTGAAACAAACTGGGTAGCATTTAATGAAACTGGGTATCAGTTCATAACAGAGACAGGGGCCTTAGTTTGACCCCGTAATCCCTGTTTCATCCCCAATTTGGGTGTAGACATAAAATGAAACAAACTGGGTACCATTTAATGAAATTGGGTATCAGTTCGTAAGAGTTGCGGGATTTTATTTTGACAATACTTGATATATCTAATGAAGAATGTCAGCAGCAGAGAAGACTCAGGTAACACAAAGCCAAAACTGGGGGTGAAACTCCTGTGGGGACCATTTTAGGTGAGACAACCAGTTTGGTTTTTGCTTTCTTTCTTTCTTTCTCTACCTGTGTGCTGTTTTCGTCCTGATTTTTTATTTCATCCCCAGATTTAGTAAAACTGGGGCCTAGTACCCCCAGTTTGGGGTCCTTCACAGATAACAATATTGTGACAACCTTGTAACCATTTTTTTATCATGTTTCTCTGGAGTATGGACAGCTTGAAAAATCACTGGGAAATTTTTCTCTTAAAAAAGTGAGAAATCTTTGGGAATTTTTATCTCAAAAAGTCACAGATCTGTTGGATGCTTAGACCTTACTATTGCACTCATTGGCACTCTAATTTCCAGTACATCAGTAGAATTCCATAATAGGGATTGTGAAATAGGTAGACTACTTCAAACTTGGAGAAATGCAGAATAGAAAATACATTGGATGAGGAGGAGTAAGAAGGCCATATTTGTCCCCCTTACAAATGCCTTCAGGAGTGCCAAAGATGTGGTTTGGCAAACTGAAGGTGCTTGTTAACTCTCACATACACACACTTCTGTGTGCCCAGTGTTTTCTTTTTTCAATTTTCTGACATCGTAGCCAAGCTCTCAATTATCCATAAGCCAATTTAGCCAAATTTGGCTATTAACAAAATATGAAAGGAACAAAAATTAAAACATCCTTATATTTTTTGGTACCTACCTAAAACCATGAATAGAAATCTTGTGATTTTTTTTTTAATTAAAACAAAACTCAAATTCTTACAATTGCTTTTCCGAAAACTCATTGCCACTCTCAACACTGGCATTTTCTGTAGAAATACCCACAAAGGCCACACTTATTCAAGTCAACAGATCATATCAAATGCTATGTAAACAGATCTTAAAACCCTGGGGACAGACTTTTAGCACAAATAGGTGTACAAGATCGGTGAGCTCATTTTTTTTCTACTAGAGAATGTTCTCCACTAAACTCCACGTCTTCTATGTGAGTAATCATTTTCCATCTAGCCAGGCTAACCTTTACTAGTAAGGGAAGAAAATTGGGTCTACCATCCTAGATTGCAGACCCTTTTCTTGTACACTGTAAACTCAGTCACCGCCATCTACATCCGGTCAACACAAAAAGCACAATGAGCTCAGTTCAATAGAGATGAAACAACTTGAGAATTAATTGCATTTGAAGTTTCAGGTTTTCTTAATTCACATTCTTCATAGCAGTGCTTGAAAATGTCTATGGGATTCCTATGGTAAAGGCCGTGCTAAACATTGAAACACAAACAATCAACCAATTCCTGGTTAATCGTAAATTCACAATGTTCCTGATCAGAATTGTCTAGGAATAAAACGACAAAAACATCAGTTTACAAAAGGATGTAAGTGCTCGTAAAATCAACTGTTCTAAATTGGTTACCTATCAAGATTTTGGTGAAATACTGGTGGCATAGACAGAACACTGATCAGTAGTTGGAACAGACTGAGTTCAGCTATATCTAAGAAATAGCAGAGAATTCTCCGCAAAAAACAATTCCAAGTGCAATCATAACCTTAGGAGAGAGAGTCGTTCATAAAGTGGCAGACCATCGTCACGAGTAGAAATGACAAGCTGCCATGACTACCCACTGACTTCATCAGCTCCCCCCCACAGTAGGTGTAGACAAATATATTGAGCAAATTAAGCAAATCACCAACAACAAGTATCATCAAAAGCCTTTCCATGATAGTGAAAAAAATGACTCAACAAAGATCGTGGCATCACAAGATCCTTGAAGATCCTTTGTCCAGGGCATTCTCAGAAAACAGAATAATAAAATCATTATTCAAGTCTTGGAGAAAATTCTCTGGAGTGAATTTGCAAAGGCCAGGCAACTACCTACCCACCACCACAATTCCAGAGCTCGTGAAGTCTCAACTTGGAAAGTAACTTCTTGTTACCTAATGCAGTTCACAAGTTAGCTTTCATTAACAAGCTGTTGCTAGGGTGTGGTTCTTGTGTTCACAGAAAATTCTCTGGAGAGAAATTGTGACTTTCATTTGGAAACTTTATAGGATTATCTTTGCATGGATTTGAATGAAAATTGGGAATTCACATATGGTGGAAAATTGGAAGTGCAAAGCTACACATGCATAAAACAATTGAAGACATTTTTTAATGTATTTGGAGGGCACCTCATATTCATGACTATCCCTTCTAGAAAAGAGTAAGGACCTTGCATCTACTCCTTAAGTGTGAGATGAATGTTACACCTATAAGTAGGCATAAGATCCTTCTCACTCTCAAGGAGTAGGCATTAAAACCTTCCCCCTCCTATGCCCCGTGCTGATCTACACACATTGAGGTTCATGTTCATGGTTTGGGGTTGCCTCATCCTTTACTATGGGTAAAGCCTACAGGTGATGGACACTCTCCAAATGCAGGGCTAACTCAGCTAACACCTCATCCTAGGCCCCTTGTTTTGGGAATGCCCACCTTGGGCTTTACTCAAGTATCAAACTAGTTTAGATTTGGCTTTGGGAATTTGACAGGTGGGTTAAGCCAAGAGGTGGGGAACATTCTCAGAATGCAGGGCCAGACTCAGCTACCACCTCATCCTAGGCCCCTTATTTTGGGAATCACTCCCCACCCTCCCTCCCCCGGCTTTGGGCTTTATCCTACAAATATCAAACTAGTTTAGACTTGGCTTTGGGAATTTGACTAGTGATATGTGTACATTCAGGATCCATGAACTAATGGAACATTTGTACCATCCAGCCTCCCATTCAGCTTCAAGTTGCCCCTGTAAAATTTTCCAATCATCACCAATACAATTGTATTGTATGTAAACACTTTACATGAAAACAACACACACCTTGGCTAAGATACTCACAGTTAATAGATCCAAATTGTTTCTTACATACTTACCATGTAGCCCCATATTATGATGAACCCAAAAGCTGTATAGAAACTTATAGCATGATTTCCAAAGGGGACACAACATACAGACTATTTGATCATGTTAACAGGGTTTCTAGAAACTAATGTGTCAATGAAGATGTCTTCAAAACATGTCATAAGCTAGGACTTGCAATTGTAGCATGTTAATTCAACATACATGATGCAGAGTGTCCAATCTAGTACTGTGTTTTACCATATATAATATCATTGAAGAAAAACCCTCCCTTAAGATCAAGTAATGAACTAGAATTTTTGCACAATCAAATGAAGCAAATTTTGGTGAGGACTAAATGTTCATACTCAATGCAAAAGATGGAATTACTAGTTAGGGATCCATAAGGTGTATGCAGCTAGCAAAGGAAGACACTTATTTGCAAGCTTGGCCATTGATGGATCATGCATAAAGAAACAAAAACTAAGGGGGAAAAACAGGTCTTGGTCTAACTCGGGAAGGGTCACTGCGGGTGTTGATGGTGTGAAAATTTTAAGATGTGTTTGGCATAAGCTGCATTTGGTATGGATGGCAACAAGGAGATTGTGTTTTGTGAAGATCTCAATGTGTGGAATGTTTTGAAGCTAACAGTACATATGGCTTTTTAGAAATTTTTGTGCAAAGTCAATCAAGGACATGAAGTTGTTACATATGTGAAATTCTTTGGTGTTTTCAAGTGTTGTGAAGAAATAACCAAGAAGGAATTCTATTCACAAGCTGTTTCCTCTTCAATGAAGCTACAAACCCAGTTTTTCTATCTGTGGTATTATGTTTCTCTTCCAAAAATGCCTCATCCTTTCTTTACCAACTTACAACGTGCACAAAGCATAGTAGTAGTAGAAGAATTACACGTCTTCAGCTTCATGGAGCACTTACCATATGAAGAACTCCTGCAGTGTTGCTGCCAAAGCTGCATCCTCCTGTTCCTGTCTACTTCGAGCAGCTTGCTTCCTGTGTCAAGTGCAACCACCACCTTGTTGTTTAGAACTCTGGAGCTGGTGTTGACATTTCACTCTCAGATTTTCTACCCCAACCACCATAGTAAATCAGGTAGCTTCTGTTTTAATTTGTATGATCGTCTCAACTATCGAAGAGGCATTGCTGCACTGCAACAATGGGTGACAGACCAAAAGGGCACCATTGCACTAAGACAGTGGGTGCCAAATCAATTAGTCAGCACATTGTTTCAGGCTAGTTTAGGCTAGTTTGGGTGGACAGCCTCTTAAGTTTGATTGGTTAGTCTACTAGTGCTAACTTTAGTCTATTAGTGCTGAATAGTATTTAATCAGGCCTCTGTTGCCACTCTCCCATATCAAGATTAAGTCCTTCTGTCATTGGGCGCACAAGAGATCCCGATCTTTTCTTCTGTAAAAAGTTTACAGCTGATGGGCCAGGCTTGTTGTATATAGTCATCTGGCTGCAGTTTCTAAGGACCACAGAAGTTTAGAAGCCCATTGAAATGACCCATTCCTACTGATTGGCCTTGCACTATCCAGCCTGTTACTGTTTGATGTTGGCAATTGGCTCCATGGAATGGGTCACAATGTTCTTACAATGCCTGTGTGATGCGCCTGCTGTATGCTGTTAACATATCTTTGAGATTGCAGAGAAATCTCCACAACAAAAGAATCAGTGCAATCATAAACTTGTGAAAGTCACTCACAAGTGTCAGACCATCACCTTCACCACAATAGCAGTGACAAGCTATGCCACAACTACCCACTCATCAGCTGCTCATCATACATGTATGTTTTTAACAATTGGCTTTGCAGCAGCAGTTTCTGGAAACTTCTTCTTGTCCATTGCTCTGGTTTTCTTTCTTTGATTCAGTTAGAGGCTTCTTTCGGAAACAATAGCTGGATTGTATTCCAAAGGAGCCATTCATTGTGGAACTGTTTTGTGCAAGTGCCTCTGCAAAAAACATTTGCCAAAAGAAACTGTTACTCCTGTTTGCCTCCATGGCACAAATTAGACCTCCTGTTATGGTGGCAAATTAAGCAATGATCATCCCCTAAGGATGAAATCCTATGAAACAAGATGAGGCTCCTTATGAACAAGTCAAATGGCTAGAAAGGGAAGTTTCTGCATGCATACCAGTGAGGCTATCAGCATTTCAGGCAGTGCAGGCCACACTTCTGAAGCACAGATTGCAAACAATTTCTGCAAAAACTGCCAAATATTATTGTTGTACCAGTACTGCATAGCATTCTCTTCAGAGAAAATGGCACTTGAACATTACAGAGGCAGTGGAACATGAGCTTGACAGTGTCAAAACCAGATCCTACCATCATCCCCTGTCAAGAATAAAGACTTCAATGGTTCTTTCTCCAGTGCCTGAAAATAACCCTCGAGAGCATATACCAGGTGATTCAATCAGCTGCATTCTCCGAATGGAAGAAGAATCAAGCAACATTGAGAATCAACTTTGAGATTTTGATTTGGAGCTTGCAATTGACATTTGGTGAACAGACAAGTTCCAATAAAGGAAAGCTCTGTGCTGCTCACATGATACACAAAAGATGCAAACCATTGCACATGACACAAAACTGCAATTAGTCTCACCATTTTGAGCTTCATGGTCTGATGTCAGGGACCCAGATTCATCAGTTGCATGTAATTGTTACTTCCAGCATTTAAAGGTGCCATGGGGATGCAAGCCACAATTATCTTGTTGTGAGTTTGCCTCCACAACCTTCTGCACCTGCAAAAATCAGATCCAGCAACCTCATGGATCAAGTGCTGAATGCCAAAAGAGAAGCTAGAGGGTCCAGTGATATGCCTGCATCTTCAGACTGATATCTTTCTCCTCCCTCTTCTCAGAGGAATCCACTTCTGCTTCTGCTCTACATAAAGCAAATAAAGACCACATGAGGTGCAGTGGAAGCTTTACCTTCTTGTGGCACTCAGAGTGATGGCTTGTTCAGGAGTGTGAATGCCCGTCCTCTCATAGCACAGAGGTTCTGGGGTCACTCGCATTGTAACTCCTTTGATTGTACACAAAGGTGACTCCTGACAAAGCAGCAAAGCTTCATCATCCCAGCCTGCTATCACAGCAACAGAGCAGAATTCCAGGCTAAGACCCACTTCATTCTCTGCTGTTAAGGCTGCGTGTTGAAGTCTTGGTGTCTTCAGCAACATGTCAACAAGCTCCTGAGAGCAGATTTTCTTTACCCTTTCCCTTCTGAAGTTCTCATTTCTTCCTTTGTCTTCTTCCATGACACTCATAATCTCTAGAGCTGCAGCATATCAGACACTTGCTTCACAATAATGTTTGCATACAGAATTGCAAGCAGGAATCTGCGTCATAATTTGTATCCATATCTGCATCACCTCTTACAATAATAGCAAATTGAAACATGACAAGGCATAAGAAGAGAAGGCATCAGACATTGAGAAAGCAACAATGCAGCCTCTTGGTGCCTTGAACAAGCTAGAGAACAGGATCCCATGTAAGAAATCATCTTAACTGATCAAGCAGCTCTTCTTCTACAGAAACCTCTGCTCTTGTTCTTGGTGCAGCTGCTCAACAGTATTCTCATCCAAGCTGCTGTAGCAAGCTTGTGACAGTAAGCTTCATTCTTGGATCTCAACCAAGCAAGATATGGACTTGGGTAAGCTGCACAAAAGAGGTGCCACACCAGGGTTTTGTTCACATCTTTGTGCTTTTTTTGATCCTGATCAAGACACATTGTGCCTCTGAGAAGAAGATGGCATATATATGCACAACATTCATAGAACATGCAAAAATGGCACTGCATTCATGCCTGCACCATGCACTTCAAATTTGGATTAGCAGACACCATGAGTTCTCTCAGGATCAAGGTGATGGTGCAATTTGTATCCTAACAAAAGTGCATCAGATAACTGGCAGACAGAAATAATCACACATTGCGCATAAGAGAAACCAAGCAAGTAATATTGCAATTGTGGATGGAAAAATGGCATGCACAAACCTGGAAATTAGCTGAAGAAAAAAAAAACAACAGCTTGTGCAACTGAAGCTTGTCACCACCATGTATCTGTCCATCATGCAGTAATATTATGCCTGCAGGGGAACAAATCCTTGGTCAACTTCTTGAGAAGAGAAAGGAGCAAAGGAGATGTCTTTCAAACAGCAACAGCAGCCATTCAGAAAAAGAATGAAGAGGATGTGTATGTCTTCTTGCAGCGTCTCCTTCCTTCCTCCCTTTCCTCATTTGTCTTCTACAATTGCAAGGCCCCCAGTACTACTCTGTGAGGAGGAGGAGGAGCCTGATTTTCCAACAGGATGGCTCGAGGCTACCACGGCTTTGCTCAGAAGCTTTCCTAAACCAAGACAGGAGATCCGAATGCATTCTTAATGATGCTCTGAGAGTGTGTTCCAACTTCTGTTATCCAAGGAAGCGATGAGGAGGAGGAATCAAACCTCTGATTGTTTGTTGTTGCAATCGCGTATGTGATGCGCGTCATCGATCGGCTTTATCCCTCGATCGCGTCCACAGAGAGAAGATTGTTCGACCGGGAATCCGTCCTCCGCGTTGCCTTTTTTTGCGTATCGCTGTTTGCACGGAGCTTGTTGCAGTAGGTGTTCTTCGTAGGCTTTTTCTTTCGACGATCTCTCCTTCTTCTCTCATAACTTCTTCGCCTTTTTCGCCTTCCGTGTGTTGATCGATCTGCACCGACTGTTGTTGTGTGAACCTGGCGTCCTCTTCTCCATCTTTCCAATGGCTTCGCTGCTGTGATGATATCGATCTGCTGTCTCCCGCAGTGAACTAGAACCGAAATCCATCATCGACAGGAATCCGGCCAAGCTTTTCAGCCCACAGAAGAGAAGACTCAAGGCAATTTGTGATCATCTGCAATTAATAGCACGAGAGAGAGCGAGAGAGAGAGAGACTGCAAGGTAAGGAGAGGATAACAGGAGTAGGGAGTAGGTGAGAGAGAAGGAGGAGGAGGAGAAGAAGAAACGGCAACAAAAATGCAACAATCCAACAGCAGCTGGCAATCGCGCAAGCAAGTCGCAGAAATGGCAGAAAAAGGAAGAAGAGCAGAAAATAGATCACCAATTGCCACCATTAAATTCAATGGACTGGAGAGAGGGAAAGCTGCAGTAGCATGGATGCACAACAGAGTGCAGGAGACATTGCAGGTCAGCTCAAGCGCATTCTGCAATTCCCCTACTCCTCTCCCCATCTCCTTTGTGTTTGCTTTTCTCTGATTTCTTTGCTTTGCCTCTCGCTCTCTCTCTCTCTCTCTCTCCCCCCCAAGAGTCTACAGACTTGCTGGAAGGAAAACTATCTACAGAATTGCTGGAAGAAAACTATCTGCAGCCTTGAGGGAAGAAGAAGGTTTATAATCAGGATTGGACTGACAAACTCCTAAACCCTAGAACATATGGGTACCTAAGAAGAATTGCTGTTGCCACCCATGATCTGGTTACTGAGCTGGAGAAAGAAACAGCAGCAGCATGGAGGGTTGTCAGACTCATGGTTAGACAATAGAATGTGTCAAAGGAGACGGTGTGCAATCAGAGTTTTTCTTTACAAACTCCTAAACCCTAAAACATATGGGTACTTAAGAAGAATTGCTGTTGCCATCCATGATCTGGTTACTGAGCTGGAGAAAGAAGCAGCAGCATCACAGAGGGTTGATGGACTCATGGTTAGACAATAGAATGCATCAAAAGAGATGGTGTGAAATCAGAGTCTTTCTTTCACAATAGTTTGATGCTGATGACAATTCCACTGGTGCAGGGGAGGGAGTTTGTTTTTCTTTCACAATAGTTTGATGCTGATGAACAATTCCAATCTGGTGTTGGGGAGGGGAGTTGTTGACAGGGAGTGCAACACTCAGTGATAAAGTTCCATCAGGGATTGCCACATCCTGGGATGTTTATGGATGGCAATGCTAAAGTAGCACCATTGAAGCCAGAAGACATTCCAGACCAGATCCTGCCACCAAGCCAGAGATCTCTTGAAAAGGAGCTGGAGGCATGGAGGCGCAACAGTTCATGGGTTGATGAGAGCCCGGTCATTCAGGTAAAAAATCCCATGTTTTTTGTGTCTCATGGTGTAACCTGAATGCTAAACTTCTGGTGTTCACCATTGATAGTGGTAATGTTACTGAAGATCACAACGTTCAAAAGGGACATGAGTCCTTTACGTTTCTGTATGTGTAAAGTCTCAAGTAGAACAAAGTTTTCTGTCAATGGGATATCCATTTGGAGCACTTGCTGCATTCAAAACACATCACAGCTTTTTCTGGTCAGGAAGCTGGCTCCAACTCATTCACTGGTGCCTAGGGAAAGGGGATCTCTGTGACCATGGAAAGTGATAGGTCTCATGGTGAATGTGTTTTTGTTTATGACTACTGCAGGTTACCGTGCCACAGGGGGCCTTCTGCCAAGTCAATTCAGAGTTCAAGATTGGAATTCCTCCTGATGCAGTTTACAACATACTCATAGATCCTGGAAACAAGCGTGTTTTCAAGAACATACAGGTGATCACCTGGAGCTCATAGTGGCTTCTTTTTTTCCCCTACAAGTTGGAAGATACTCTCAATTGGAAGGCTACATGTTCTCTTGCTGCAAGCTTCATTTGTGACAACAGTAAGTAGGGGACCTCCTGAGCTGTGCTCAGGTGCAACACACAGATAGTATCACTGCAATCTTCATTGATGTATATATTTAAAACCTTGAGTGGATTGTTGTGGTAGAAAGAATCCCATGGATTTTTTTGGCCTGGAAGGCTTTTAGTGGACAGGGAACTGACTGACTGACTGATTTACCCTGTTTGAAACCCTGCAGGAAGTGAGAAGCCGGAGAGTGATAGAAGATAATGGTCACCACCAATTAGTGGAGGTGGACCAGGCAGCAATTTGGAGATTCTTGTGTTTCTCTGGCACTCTCAGTGTCTGTGTTATGGTGGACCAGGATCGGCGAACACGCACTGTGAGTAGTGGATTCCATTCAACCTAATGTCTTTTACGTATCATCATCCAGTTGCTGGCCAGTGCTGTGCAATCTGACCAGTTCTGTTATCAAACTTCTGAAGGTGTCCTGGCTCACTGAGTGAGACGGGACACCCTTTGTTCATTGCACACAAGTGGAATGAACAAAGAATCTTCATAATCTTTGCTCATTCTACACTGGTGCCTGTGATAATCTGCACACAAACAAGCTGTGATTGTGAACAGTTTTTTTGCTTACTCAATTCCTGGTGTTACCAGGTGAAGTTTCAGTTGGCAAAGCCAGGGTTTATGAAGCAGTTTGAAGGGTCTTGGAAAGTTCAACCTTTATATGTTGATTCAGATGGTGGCCCTGCTCCAGAAGACAATGCCAACCGAGTGGCATCAATTGTATCCTTGCAGCAGGTGTGCAGTTTTGGTGTCACACAACTGAAACCTCCATATCCTTCCAACCAGATTCAACATCCTAACGGACCTGAGTGATTTTGATCAACAAGCTTAAATGAAAGTATCTCTATGATGTTGTAAACCTCAATAATGAGCAACTTATGTGTTTCATGAGGGCTTCTTGGTGGCCATGCTGCTGCCTTGGTCATCATGTATCAGGCCTACGAGGAAGACACAAGTTGAAAGCTAATTGATCACGATTGATGTGAGGGGGTGTATTGCAGGTGGTGCAACCAGCAATCTTGCCGCCCCCACCATTCAAAGGTTATGTGCGTGGCATTACTGCAAAGACAACTGAGGATCTGATGCATGAGTTGCAGGCTGAAGGAAGACGCTTACGTGAAGCAATGCCAGAGGATCTTGATATGAATGACCACCAAGAAGATGCTTATGTGAGGAAGGCAGCTTTCACCACAGCTTTCACTGACGAGCTTAGAGATTCAGCTAAGAAATCGGCACTGAACAGGCGGAAAAGTAGGAAGAGTAGGTGGAGGCTGAAAAATGACAAATCCTGATTTCACCAATCACACTTTCTATTCTTTGAAGTTCATGTAGCTGGCATTCAGTAGCATTTGAGATGTATATACATAGGTTAAAAAACACACAATACAAATTCTATCAGAATGCTGAACAACCATCAAACCATTTGATACCAGTTGGTGCACAATTTTCAGCACCTAAGATCCTGCTAAGGTCTAACAATGTCCTTCCCCTTTAGTGTCCAAGTGATTCTACCTGTAGATACAATCCTTGCCTTCTTGGGCTGTAAGTCTTCTTCTGTGGAGTTTGATGGAAATATGCTGAGCTTGCCATGATTTTTTCCCAGTCTGTTGCAAAGATCCTATTAAACCTTGGCAGAACATAATCAAGGAAGTTGATCATAAAACCAGATGTATCTCGAATAGAACAAAAATCTTGTATGCCAATAAGAGTATCCTCATCAGATTTCCAAATGATATGACATGCTTAGTTCGTTGGCAGAAAGCAGAGGCTTCAGTTTTCTCCTTGGAAGATCTTGATATTGGATCTGCCAATGGAATAGATGGAGTGCAATTTTCAGAGATGCAGTGGAAGCCTTGCCTCTGGTGGTCTTGGTCTAGGTTCATGTTTTTCATTGCATCCTCATCACTGGATGGTCACCTTTGCTTGTGTATATTGAGTGCAGAATCATTTGAAACAACGGGCCATGCTTCACAGTTTGTACATATGCCCTTGAGAGCTCTGAGCCTGCCAAGAGTACAACATTGGAAGGAAAAACCTCTAGAGGATCTCCCTCCTTGTTTCTGCTCCCATGATCTTACAGTGGAGAGAAAACAAATTTGCATTATGCCAGGAACTGCAGAAACATGTCTCGTTACAAAACTGGAAGAAGGCACACTCATGCTAGTCTTGTCCTGCTGCACCTATAGATGAGTACAATGAAGATGAAGATGATTATGATGATGATGTCATCTTTCTGCAGCAAGGAGATTTGCAAGGCTTGAAAATGAACCCCATAATGTTTTGAGATTCAAATTGCCAGTTCCACAGCACAAGGATCTAGAAATCAAACTTAATGCAGAGCATAGAAAATCTCTCCACAATCATCTGCACTAAATGGGTGGGCCTGTAAGTAGCTGCTGAAAAATTCCTTCCTTAGCAATCTAGATGCTCATTTGCAATTGTACAAATCTGGGTCTGTTCTTTTCCCCAGGAAAAGTACCATGAGCAGCAGCAGGTTGTATATAGCAGGTACTCTCTTATGATCAGTTTCTGTTCTCTAGTGCTTTTGTTGAGTTCATTGTCAAGGTCTCTCCATGTAACAGAGCAGTGCAAAGAACTGAACAGGGAGATATAATAGTAGAATCATACAGATCAGCAATGTGCATAACTGCAGAACACCTAATCAGCTTAACTAAAATGACTTAATCCCATCTCTGAAGCTTTGGTGGAGGGGTTTTAGATTAAAGTTTAAAAGAGTACATGGAAGAATCAGAACTAAGAGAGGATGGTTTTACAGAGATATAAAACTGAGAGAGCAGAAACCAAGATCACCTGAAAAAGGAGTTCATGTAAAAGCGAAGGATTAAGGCTATTGAGAAGTATGTAATTCAGTATGTGTTATGAACATCAAGACATTCATCACTAGTCCAGGGACCCATCATCAAGAGCAACACTCCAAGAACATCTAAACAAAGTGCATGAGACTTGATTTAGACCTGACCACACACACTTTTAGGTGTGACAAGTTTTGGCTCAGTCTTCAAAAAATGGCTGTCGTCAAACTGGCTGCTGAGCTTCTTCCCTTCTCCAGAAAGATCATGTGGGGGAATGAAAGTGCATCCCCATGCTGGTGTGCCATTCTCATAAGCATTGTGTGTCAGGCGTTGCACCTCAGTTCCATCTGCTTTGGAGAAAAAGAGATCACCATAGGGCTGAAATTGATTTGGCACAGAAATTGGCTCCACAGGCACACCAGCCTCATCAGAGGTGAAGACAATGCTCTTGGAGTCAGGGCTAAACCATGGATGATTCACACGCTCACCTCCTTCACTCTCCAGAACCTCGTGCAGGCCTGTTCCGTCTGGATGTATATAATACACTGCAAAACTGTCTGCAAAAACTTCCAGCAAGATGTTAATACAGGATTTAAGTTCTTATCTACCTTTTGTCTTGATGGACAAACTGGGTTTTCTTTTCGTGCATTCTGTGTTTCTCACTCTACAGTCCAATTTGCACTACAAAACAAGGTATAGCATTAGATCACCCAGATGGCTCTTGAGAGAGGACCAATGGTTTCAGTTTTACCACCTTGCTGTTCTCAATCAGAAGAAAAAGCAATCCATTCATTATCTGGTGACCAATTTGGCATTGTATCTGTCCACTCTCCTTCTGTCAAGCATCGCAGATATTTTTCCTCCCCTTCCTCGGCATCCATTATCCACAGGTTTTTGTGCCCGCTATGGCCGGATCTGAAGACAATGTATTTTCTGTCTGGTGAAATAGCTGGAAAAGCATTGTTCTTTGTACCTGGCTTTGTGAGTAAAGTCACTGCCAGGTTTTTCTCTCGAGGCTTCAAATCAATAGTATCAACATCATGAATTGCTAGAATGTGCACAGTCTTGTCCTCTGCAACAAACAAAGGCCCAAGACTTACATAGACTGTTCTTTTCCTTATTGGGTCCGAGTTGCATGCAAACACCTCTTGTTCAACTACTTTCTGTATTCCTGTCCCATTCAAGTTTACCACCCACAATGCTGGTTGAAATACAGCTTTAATGAATACTATCATGGATCCATCAGGAGAAAATGATGGAAATGCTCCATCAACACAAATAAGGGACACTTGAGGAAGTGGTGACAAGACTGGCTCCAGATAAGGAATTAGGGTATTGACAGAAGGTGCTGTTTCTTTCACATCATTGTACCCATTCACTTTCGTAGGGTTCAAATTCTCACAGCATCTGTGGTATCCAACAGTCTGAATCAGAAAAGACAAAAGGGTTGTAATGATGGGTGTTGGGGTTGACAAGCTCGGTGAGTTTCATGAACTCGTTGCTTTCAAGCCTGAAAATCTCAACATGACGGTACTCACAATTTGACTGTCGAGTTGCAACTGCAATCCAGTCACCTCTTTGCAATGCTGCTGTATTTAAGGCATGTACACCAGGGGGTGTGATGCGCTCTGGCTCACTTGCACCTAAAAATGAAACAACATACACAATGTTCCAAGGCTCACACATGCATCATGTGTGCCAGAAGCAGTCATGAACCTCAATCAGCACCAAGCTCTTGAACATTAGATGCAAATGTGTAGAAACCATGTGAGCCACTGTTAATAGTTGTTCCAAATCTGCTGATGTATTTCACACAATTGATGACAATATCAGAAGCAAGAATTGCAAAACGATTCAGCATTGAACACAGTCATGTTCTCTTTCTGGGTGAGCCATACTTCTTTCACTATTATGCAGTACATTGTTCAGAGAGAGTGATCTGAAAGATGCTCCACCAGCCATCATCAGCCTGGCGATGGAAGACAGTCGACTCATCAGCCCAACAAGGCCAACCACCATCCTTGGCAACCAAACACCGACCCGAACCATCAACAGCACTCAACAAATACAGATCGAGACACAGTGCTTCAATCTCCACATGCCAACCTTTCCCTTCAGTTGATGCAACCATCACCAACTTACCTACAAGGCCACACTTTCTCATTGAGAACACCAAATTGGAAAACCAAAATGTAACAGTGTCATGAGAAAGACAAAAGCCTTCAGTCAGCATTCAAAGATTCTTCTGTGCAGAACTCAAATGCCTCCCTTTCAAAAGTCTACAAAAAAGACTGCCAACAGAAACAGCAAAGATGATAGTGCCAGAAGAGGAAGAAAGACAGAACAGGGTGACAGCTCAAAAGAGTGGACAAGATCTGCTTAGGAACTTAAGATGACACAGAGTGAAATATATCGTTGCACTTTTCTCAACTTGAAAGGGCATGGATCCCTGTGAGATTACAAAGCTTTCTAACGTCGTCAAGATTCCCTAAGAAAGATGGCAATGCAAAGGACATGACCAAGAGCTGACCTGATGGGGAGATTGCAGGGCTGAAGTCTGCCACCCCTGGTGGAGTAATTCACCTGGTGATTCCAGTCTTGAGATCTATGCTGTAGACTGCATTCCAGCAATCTCAAGCTCGACCAGATGGTTCTTGCGTTGAGACATAAACCAATCTGCCTCCGGCGATGGATGGTCTGTCATGGAGAGCTGGAGTAACAGTCCGAAACACAGTGTCCATCATCACAGCATTGTTCTCAGAAGCATTTTGGCTGCCATGGTTTCACCCATTGAAGCAGATATGGATCTGCAGACTTCCATCATCTTCTGACATGTATGCTAGCATCAAACCACTGTTGAGCTCCTGCAAATGGTTGGTAGCTGCAAGTGCTTTGAACCCATCAACCTTCAGCTCCAGAACCAATTTCTGCTCACTGGGTTCAACAATGTGGCCATTGTACCCCACCGTTTTGGAGTCCGTCAGCCACACTTCTCATAGCTGATGATCATGTTCAGAGAGAGAGAGGGGCTCAAAATAGGAAGACGAGGTTAAAGCTGCTGCTGTCACAGGCAGTGAGAACAGATCAAATGCGTAGTTGCTATGCCCAACTGTTGAAAATGCAATTGTCCCTTCCAATTTCCATTCTTCATGCCCCATGGTCATCGCTCTCTAGTAGTTTCTCCAACAGCCTCACCAAGCTCCAATTTCAAATTGGGTATCCTTCAAGCCGTGGAAAAAGCACACCACCCTCAAACCAAGCTAATGAACCTGATACAACAACATCATCAACCCAAGATGAGCACTGATCTTGACCCAATAATAACAATTGCTTCAATCTGTGAATCAGCCAACAAACTCAAGTCTCAGATGCAAATCTGCAAGAGCTGCAGCTATGACACACTATTAGCACTCAAGAATCCACCCTCATGGAAACATACATGAGCCCTTCAAGCTGCAACGACCTATAAATTTTTTCACTGTTGCAAATCAACTCAGCTCAAACTGGAAATATACACAACCCTGCAGCACCTGCTGCAAATATGTCTCATAAAAATCAAGAAACCTCCATTCTCACGGTTAAGAAAAGGCAAAGCGAGGTTAACACTTCTTCAACCAACCAGAAAATTCTGTCTCTGCACCACTCGAACTTGATATGCAACTGTGATCCAGGAAGAGCTGCAAATCCAGTTATATAATAGCCATGACTACGTTGGGTGTTTTTCTCTTGACAAGAACAAAACGCCAGGACAAAACGGTGACGAAACTGGGCGAGGGATTTCCTTTCTGGACCCCACACAGTAATCTGCATGCCATGCCATGCATGGGTCCGTGACTGGAATCTGCAAAAAAAAAAACTATCATCGATCAGCAATCCCGTCGTCAAGCGAAAAAAATCTAAACCCTAAACCCCGAACCGGTTTGAAACCCGACATCTATCTTGTAATCCAAGAAACCCGCAAGAAAAATCCCTTTAAAAGCAGCAGCGATAACCTCGTTGGGTTTCTTTAGATAACAACTTCAGGAGCAAAGCTGAAGAAACTTGGCGTCTCCTCCCTGGACTCCACAGAACGAGCTCTCCTCTGAATGATGATCTCTCCTTTGAATCGCGGACGGCTTGCCACCCATTCTCGTTCCGAAACTCTTCAGATTATTGTGGAAATTCAGATTTGGGTTTCGGGGTACAAAAACTAAGTGCAGTAGCCGATACCATGCGCAGTTTTGCAGATACAAACATACACAAAGAGACGGAGAAAACTCCATCGACACAACTGACATCATCACCGCAGCCAAGGATTTCATTTTTTTTTCCCATTGCTTCAAAATCATAACCAAGAAAAACACAAACACCATTGTCACAGTTCCCCTTGGATTTTTACTTCAAAATTCCAAGTCAAAACCCATCCATCGACGCGTGATACAAAATCTCAATGGAAATCATGTCATGAAATTCTTCCCCCAATTGTCCAATTCCTCGATTAGCCTCTTCTTCTTCTTCTTCTTCTTCTTCTTATACTTCTGATGAATCTCTGCCAAACTTTATCAAATAAAAGCCACCAATCCCCAAGGGGAAAGGGAAGAACAAAAAAGAGAGGACCAATATGATTTCTCAAAACCCATGTTGGCTGTGGGTTTTAGAGCCCTGGACGAGTGTGCAATAAACGCAGTCAAATCGTATTTATTGACTGCTCCCCCTGTTTGTGAATTGGCTAGATAGTTTGATTGGTCTAAGTGGTTTGCTATTACTAGTCTCCCACCTATTTGCAGTCCCAGTTTCACTTTAATGGGTGGAATTGGGCAAAATAAAAATTAGTAAACTAAATGTGAGAAATATTATTGCAAGGTCACATACTAAGTCATTCTCTTAAGTCATGTAACTTGCTATGTGCTTATTAATGGTGGTGTTATATGTGGTGGAAGGAAGGGATGGATGGACGTGAATTAGGCAGAGTTTCTTTAAGTACCAAAGGTGCTTAGAGTCGACCCCATTGCAACAAAGGGTTCAAGAAGAGGTTCTTGTTATATATATATTAATATCTTGGCACAACGCTTACCAATTCTTGACAAGGCATGTAATTTCCAGGGATGACAAGGGAACGTAATTCCTCACTGAATTTCTAGCAGGTCCTTATGGCAGGTAAAGCCCTCGGTATAGGGCATTACCAAAATTTGGGCCTACACTCGACTATCAACTGAGGCCTCCTCATGCACTCTTATTTTGGTAATGCCCTCAACCTAGGGCTTTACCCTACAGTTGTTAATCCCACATTTAGCGCTGAGGATAACCCATCATAGCTATGGTGCCAGAAGAGCCACACATATGACAATTCGACTTTCAAAAAAAAAACCTTAAGTCTAGAAAACTATATTGTAAATTTAAAAACTCACTAACCCCTACAATTCCAAGAAGAAAAAACAATATTCTTATTGACTTTGTTGTACATGATAATATCTCTGGAAAAAAATTTGGATATGTTTTTAAATAAGGACCTAGTTTCCTTTCCATTAATAGTTGTGAGACATCATCAAAATCATAGGCCGATTCTTCAACAATAAGTGGATCAAGTATACAAAATATGTAATCCATAGTGGGTTTAAACATGTTTAGAATATCTTGAAAGGATTTGTTGTAATGGTTATTTTGATGGGGATAAAATTTGCACTTGAAGATCAGGTTTGACATGTCATTCATGACTTGTCCTATATGACTATAACATTATTATATACCCCAAAAAAAAAAAAAAAAATCTATCCATTATCAATGGTCTGTTCATGAATTGTTTACTGTTTTTGTTTATAATTTTATGTTCGTTTGGGACCAGAGAGTCCATTAGACGAAAGGTAGATCATGGAGGACAGATTGTTCTCTGGTACTGGTAGCATGCCACAAATTTGGCCAGGGCGACCGTGTTCGTAATCTGCATGAGTTCAGCAAGAGTGCTCATGTGAGTGAGAGGTAAGGTCAAACAAAAGCGTTCCTTAACTTTCTGTGTATTTGGACAGAAACCTGCCCTGATCTTCAAGTGCAAATTTTATCCCCATCAAACATGCATTCATGACTTTTTTTAAAAACTGAAAATGGCATAAACAATGAGCCCATTTCAATCATAATAAAAAAAACCAATCATAAAAATCATGACTCGAACCAGGGGTCAATTGGACGTTAATTGATAGTCAATTGTTGGTTTTGGTCCCGATTAGTAAGAATCGAACCAAAAGTGGGTTTGATTTTCAAAAATCAGAAATCAAAATTTTCAATTTTGAAGATTTGGATCTAGAACTAGATTTTCAATTCCATTTATGTGTGAAACTGGAATTGACACAATTCTAATTTGCTTTTTACAACCGGAACCGGAGGTTCTTCATAAAAGTAAAGGATGACCCAACACTGGTATACACATGACATGCAATTTGGATCTACAATTTTGAATGTGTTAATATCAATAAAATATTTTCTGCAAAATTGGAGATATTTTGATATTAGAAATATCAAACCTTAGGTTGAGTGGTAAAAAAATTGGTCTTGGCCTTCAATTTTTAATGCTGAACTTTGAAGGCTGAAAATCATTTTTTCTGCTCTTGACCTTCAAAGTTGAATGCCGAACCTTGGATGCCAAATTTATTTATTTATTTATTTTTGGCTCTCAACCATGTTTTTGGTTATTCAAGCAAGGGAGGGTTGATGGTGGGCATCTATGGGCACCCATAGAGAGGGCAAAGCCTTAGCAATTGATGAAATGCTTTGGGAAATTAGGAATCACTCAAATTCTTGGAAAATGGAATGCCAATGAGTCAAGCAAAGTTTTCCATCAGCCTCTAGCTATTCTGCATGGAATAGAGAATGGGCCTTGTGGGAGTGGTTGTCAGAGATAACTTTGCCTGGGCAGGCTTGGGCCGATTCCGGCTTATAATGAGTATGTGGTAGACCGCAGAGCGATCAAGGAGCCGGAATCGGCCATAAGCTGCCCTCAATGACGCAGCATGGGAACAGGCGGAATAAGACCTAGCAGCTGTTAACTGGTAAAAATACAAAAATAGTTTAGGCCTAAATGGGTTAGGTTCACTCAATTTTACTTTTGGAATTCTTTTCGGAATTTTTCAACTAAGAAAGCGAAAAAAATTTCATAGCAAAAAATGATTTTTTTTTTCCCCTGGTTTAAATTTGGATAATCTTGCTAATTTAAAACATCGTCCAATTTTTTATATCAGAAATTTGAAAAAGTCCTCAATAGGCTACTGGTAATTTCCAGAGGCTTTTTATTAAAAAAATTCCTCAAGTATGTCCACTGGCGAGCATCCCCAGCATTAATTAGCGTTAAATGGCAACTGTCGTAGGTGGACTGTAGCATTTTTACACAAGTGCTGCTACAAGTGGCTACCTAGGAAGAGCCTGGGTGTAGATGTGGCTACTTTAATTAATTAATTTCAAAAAATGGCGAAACAATCCCAAAATTTTCATGCTTTTTTTGTTTTTCATTTTCTGAAAAAACAATCACCGAGTTACGAAATTTCGCCACCCAAAAAAATTAAAATGGATTAGTTGTAGTAACTACATTAGAAAATTGAAAAAAAAACTTTTATTATTATTATTATTATTGTTTTACTATTTTGAAGACGTGTAGCGGTGGTAGGGCGGGATGGATGTTTGTCTTTTGTGCGCGCTTTCGTCGCTTTGCACCGCACGCACGCGCGCGCGCGAACACACAAACACTCCTTCCAGAGAGCGTTTTCTCGTTCCCTTCTCTCCTCTCCCTGTCTCTCTCTGCGACAAGTGCAGCCACGGTGGTTCTGCGCCGATTGCAAATCCAATTCTGTGAAGCATCGATGTACGATTTGTCAAGTTTTCAGTAACAAATCAGGTGTGTTTGCTGATCTTTAAACGTTTTCCGGGAGTTCATGTTTCGTTTTCTTTTCAGCCTCACTCACTCACTCACTCACTCACTCACTAGCATGCTGTCGATTTCGTCTCAGCGAAGAAGAAGAAGCGACAACCGATCTCCATATCAATTGTCGGAGGTTTTGATTCTTTTGTGGAGGAAGCGAAGCGGGGAGAGAGCAGTGGCGGGAGAAGAGGTTTGATGTTTAACCTGAGAGCTAGAGAAGGTGTTTTTTTGCAATTTTTGTGTTTTTGCAGATATCAGAAAAGGTTCGCAAGAGCTCGTGAATCGATTTTTTTTCTTTTTTTCTTGGTGAACGATTTCGATTTTAATTTTTAATTTTTTTCTGGCAGGTGTGTGGAAGATGGATTGGGAACCAAGAGACAAAGAAATGGACGAGAGGAGGAGTAGTCATAGGTTGGCGAGGATCCAGCATCATCTTCGGCCCGGTCTGCCCTTGTGCTCTCCTGGTAAGCCCTAGCCAAGCAAATACCTCTCATTCTCTCACAGGAAAATCTAATGTCGTAACAACAAAACTCAAGTTTTTGAAAAATTGCACCGAAAATTGAAGAAAACATTTACAGCTTTGAAGCCAGAAATTTCTTGTATGGGGATTAAGAGCAGTGTTGTGTGGTTCTTGATTTCGAAACGAACCTTTGTCCATTTACTTTTCCCAGTTCTGACTTTTACTTTTCCCTCCTTTTTTTTTTGGGATGGAACATCCAGTCCAGTCTTGGGACCAATTCTTTGGATTTCTAAAACCTCTGGTTCCAGTCATTTTCACAAAGAGTTTATAGTCGGTCTAGTTTAAGACAAGGTCTGGTTCCATCTCCATTGCACACAACTAAATCAAACATATATTAGTTTGTTCAACTAGTGCACACAATTCACAATTCAAGATAAAGATTATGTAATATTAATAATGTACAATCAATCAAATGCAATAACTTGTCTAAAATGTAGGGCCAAGCTTATATTTTTTTAGTAAAATTGTACTTATGTACCTAAAGAACCTGAACCTTTTTAAAATGGGGCAGCACCCCAGCTCAAGTGCCACTTCAATTTTGAAAATAGGCCAGTTCCATGGTGAGGTTCCAATGGTGGTTCCAAGAAAACTTGGAACCTTCAGTCCAGAGGCCTTAGAACCTGACCTATATAACCTGGACCTGAACCTGTTGAAATCCAAGAACCTGCTAACACTGGTTAAGAGGTCGGGGGCTTTGGTATTATGTGTATCAAGGCCATGAAGGTGTTAAATCATTATGGCTTAAGTCTTGGCATTACATCAGAGCACAAGCACCTGTGGATTCATTGTAGGGCTTGGCCTTCAGCAGTTTGTTTGGTTTCCTATCCTATGATCAATCATTATGCGTATCCTAAAGATTAAATTCCCATGACCTACACACATTTGATGCAAGCTTGAACTTGTCAACATTCAGAAATGTGATTAGGCTACTGCAAAGATTACAGTCCCTCAACTTCATACTTGCTTTTGATGTCTAGTAATGTGGATTTCCTCAATTTGAAAACAAAGGGAAATCTTCTCAGTTGAAGATCACTTTGGAGCAACTCTTGTGTTCTGAGAATTATTAGCATGTTGGAAGGTGGAACAGAAAATATGTTTGAGAGCCTTGTGAACTACCCAGTGAGCTACTAGGATGTCCTTGCTTCACTCTAATGCTTCTGTCAGCTCTTTTCATTTGTTCTGTTGGATGGCTTACAGGTCAATTGGAGTTCATGGCCACACTGGGAATAGGACAGCCTGCATTGGAATTGGCAACTGCATTTCCACAAGCAACACCTGCATCAATCTTTCCCCCTGCCGGTGATTCCTTTTGTTCCAATTCGAGCTATTTTCAATTCCAGACTTCCTGTAGGGAATCACTTTCCTACAGATCTGTGGTTTCAAAGAGATTGGGCTTGGGAATTCTTCTAAGGTTCCTCTGTGCTGTTCTTTGGGTGCATACAGTGTCAGATTATTATCAATTGGATGGCTTGTTGTCACCGGAGGATGTAGCACTACGTGAGCGAGTGAGAGATGTGATGGAGACACATGTTGCACCTGTCATGACCAAGGTTAGTGTGTTCCATGAAACAGTTGCTCTAGTCCTGATGCAGGCAAGAGAGAGGGAATTCAAAATTCAATGGTCTGAAACAGTTCAGGAAGAATGTGAACTTGAATAATCCAGTGTTTTAAGAGGTTGCTGGCATGCAAGTCAAGCCTTCTGATTCATATTGCAGTTATCATGCATTTCAATAATGCTTGGGAGTTTCTCACAACTTTTCATTGTGCAATGCACAGTATTGGGAAAAGGCGGAGTTTCCATTTGAAGTGGTACCAAAACTAGCAAGCCTTATGGTAGCTGGAGGCACAGTCAAGGTTTGCACCCTCAATTATCTTGGACAAAGAATGTATTTAGGTCTGTCTTCAACATTGGACATGAAAGTGCAAAAGAAATCATCAGACCACTGAAGTTACTTTCAAGTGATTTGAAGCAAGGCCTTAATGGCCTACAACACAGCGTCCTTGCATTTAAAACAGCAAGTTGATAATCACATTTGTATACTTGAGAGGCACTGAAGATAGAATTTCTGTTGAAACTCTATACTTGTGGTCAATTACAGTGACCGAGATTCCTGGATTGGCAGATTCCGAAAGTGGGTATTGAATTGCTTGAGAGAGAGCAACAACAACAATTTTTTGATGCAAGTAGATACTACTGCATATTATAGGTGGATCAGTTTGGCAAGAGGTTAAAATTCCCTATCAACTGAAAGGTTATAGTTATTTGTGAGAGGGCTGTGCATGTCCAGGGCTATGATATTGGGAAATACATTGATGGATGCTGAGATTGCAAGAGTTGATACGTGCTGCTCAGTTTGGCAAAATGCCAAAATTTCCTATCAATTGAATAGTGATAGTCGTTTGTGATAGGGATATGGATGTCCAGGGCTATCAGTATTGGGGAATGCATTGATGGCTGCTGAGATTGCACGAGTTGATGCAAGCTGCTCCACATTTTTTCTTGTCCACTCCAGCTTGTGCATGGCCACCATTGGTATGTATGTGTGTGTCTACTTTCGTATCTGTCACTTTTTAAGCAGTCCTTCCATCTTTTTGAATCAGAGTTATGTGGCCTATACCCATGAGACATGAAGGTAGTTTATCATATGGGGGGTACTTTTTGTGGGCAGCCATGTTGGGGAGTGAAGAGCAGAAGCAGAAGTACCTTCCCAGCCTTGCTCGTTTGGACACAATTGGCTGCTGGGTGGGTTCATATGATGCCATTGTTACCCAAGAGATTTTGTTGTAGATAGTGATTGGCATACATGAACTAATAGATTTGCCAATGTCCCATAGCTTCTTGATGCTGTTGGTATAATACATTCTAGAAAAGGGGTCTGTGGAAGTCACATGCAAAATTGTCATATCTTGGCATGATGCTATTTGTTTCCCATTACCTACTTATGTAAACTGTGCCTCTGCTCTTGATTCTCCAGTTTAAAATTGAGCTTGACTGGCTATATGGCAGGCTTTAACTGAACCTGCATATGGAAGTGATGCAAGCTCTTTAAACACAACTGCAGTGAAGGTATGGGGTAGTTGTCTACCAATTCTTTTCAAGTGACATTTTTGTGGGTAAATGACTTTTGGTGAAGTAATCTTGGATCAGTGTGCAGCCATGAGACTAAGAGTGGGGAATGCTGGGGAATGCATGAGCAGGTGGATGGGGGTTGGCAACTAAATGGACAAAAGAGGTGGATCGGAAACAGCACATTTGCTGATGTTGCTATCATCTTTGCACGCAATACAAGGACAAATCAGATTAATGGGTCAGTGTTATTGCATGCATGTCATTTGTTCCTCCATCTCCTAGTGTGTATAGTTCCACTAAGTGTTGGCAGATTGGCAGTAGAGTTTCCTGGTCCCATAGAGAGCCTCTTTTTAACTGAACAAATTTATAGATCTTCCTTTCTGAGACAATTTGGGTGGAAAAATTGTAAGGTTTATTGTCAAGAAAGGGGCACCTGGGTACAAGGCAACCAAGATCGAGAACAAAATAGGTTTGAGGATGGTGCAGAATGGTGACATTGTCATGGAGGATGTATTTGTCCCTGATGAAGACCGCCTGCCGGGTATCAACTCCTTTCAAGATACCAATAAGGTGAGTGAGATGTGGACTATCATTTGTTTGACATGTGTCAATATGCCTTATGGTTTATGTTGTTTTGTATCTCTTTAGTTCTGCACCCTGAACCCCTACGGCACATATGCAGTACAGTGAAGAGTGAATGCTTGAATTTGAGGAGCTAAGCTTAATACAGGTTATCCAGAAGTCCACCTGATGGTTTCAAAATTTTGGAGGCTTTCAGACATGTCCAGAAGTATCCCTATTATAGGAGGCACTTTCAGAATCAAAGAATTGTTTCTGAAATGATTTATTTGCTATGTTGGCCTGTTAAAAGGTTTCAGTTAAATATTATGGGGTTTGTGGGCAGGTCTTGGCAGTGTCACGTATCATGGTGGCATGGCAGCCTGTTGGGATTGCCATGGGCGTTTATGATGTTTGCCACAGGTATGCCCTTTTATTTTTTGTTGTGAACTTATCAATGATTGATTTTTTGTTATTACCATTTTTCCTTTTACAACAGATCTGCTTCATCACTTTTTTCTGTTCCAGGTACTTGTTTCACGCTTTGCACTGGTATCCAGCAGTCCTGGGCCACCTTGATCTCATGGATCCAAATTCTGTCAGTGTTGCATGGATCTGTGTGATCCACAGTGGTTAAAAGTTGATCTTGATAAACAGAAACTGGCTTGGGATTCAGTTTTCATCCTCTTAAACATATTTCCAAGTAAGGCCCAGGTTTCCATGTGACAATGTTGTAAATGACTTGATACCTCCAAGAAGTCATACTGATTAGTAAGGCATGGGGAGAACAGGTATTTGCAAGAAAGGAAACAGTTTGGAGCACCACTGGCAGCGCTTCAGATAAGTCAAGAAAAACTGGTGCGCATGCTTGGAAATATTCAGGCAATGTCACTCCTTGGTTGGCGCCTTTGCAAGCTGTATGAAGCAGGGACTATGTCTCCAGGCCAAGCCAGCCTTTGCAAGGTTTGAGATCTGGTTCTAAGCTCATGGAGGGCTCAGTTTTGGGACTAAGGGTTTAAGGTATTAATCAGTCAGCACTGGAAGGTCTGACATGAGGTCAATCTTTTTGGTGGAACTTGTTGTGCAGGCCTGGAACAGTTTACGAGCAAGAGAGACAGTAGCATTGGGCCGGGAGCTTTTGGGTGGCAATGGCATTCTGGCAGACTTTCTTGTTGCCAAGGTTGGTCACTTTACATTCAAGAAATCATAGTGAACCACAGTGCCAAAATTGCTTGTTCAATTGTGGTGTTGTTATCATATTTTGAGATGAAAGTGAGTTTGAACAGTGTGGACTTCATTTCAAGCATTGTGCTCTGTAGACCCAAAATCCTGATCCATAATTTGAAATGGTATTCCTACAGGCGTTTTGTGATTTGGAGCCCATCTACACATATGAGGGAACATATGAAGTTAATGTGCTTGTCACAGGGCGTGAAATCACTGGTATACCAAGCATAAAACCCGCTGCTGCTGGGAAAGTCAAGGGGCATTTAATATCACAAGCCTAAATCACATTCTGTTTGTTTTTCCTGGTAGTACCATGGGCTTTGTCTTTGCTAGATTGTATAAGCTTTTATGTACACAAACATTTCTTTTATTTGTATTGCAATATGCAAATACGAGAAAGAAAGTTTTCAGTCTTGCTTCAGGTGGTATGGCACCACATTGTATGGGAACTCTTCACATGCATTCAGAATGAGCTACAAATGCACATGCATCCAAGGTTGCTCTTGAATTAACATTGTGTCAAAATTTTGCTGTAACTTGGATCTTAGGAGGTTCTGTTGAAACCTTCTTCAACAGGATAGGACCATGTCTATTGTGATTGTGTATAATGAATAATGACCTTGATGTTTCCTTTTGGATTTTTCCAAAGTGGAATATCATAACATCGGATAAGTGGGACAAGCATTGATGTTGCAAGAAACAAAAGAGGCAAATCAATTATGTTTTGGATGGTAGGTATCATATTTGTGTTGTTAGTTCAGTTTTTCCCTATCTTGACTTCATAGTTGAACTCTCATTTTGCATTTTGGTTTGTTTTTCATTGGTTACCATTGGGTAAAAAAATCTAAGGAAAAGAGGTTGTATTATCTTTTCATCATAATAGAAGTACTGTGAAGATTCCATGTGGTTCAACATGTTTGATGCTGTGTAGCATATTGCCTTCCGAATTTGCCATTGCAAAAAGCTTTCCCATGAGGTGGGCCTGTACAGGTGTGAAGACCTATCATATGGGCCTAGATTGATATGAGGGGCAAAGCCCTGGGAGCAGGGCATTTACACTTTTGGTCCAGCTCCCAGGGCTTTGCACTACGCATAATTAGCACATCCAAAACTGGTTTTCTTTTAAAAGGAAAGGCTCTTGTGAGAAGATAATGTTTCTAAAATTGCATACGTTTCAACACAAGGTTGATGTCCTAATTTGAATAAACTTTTCATGTTGTTCCTTATTCTATATTTCTAACCATTAAGACATGCAAAGGAAATTATTCACTCATCTAAATAAACACATGTAATGAGGTTTATTTAGCTATGCAGTATGAACCTGCAGCCAAACACATATTTTGGTCTACCCATAGTGCCTTCATTCAAATCCATTAGGTTTCACATTGGGTCGAAGACTTGTTACCACATTTCTAAGTCATCCTATATGCCACCGACTCCAGGTTCATAACTATGATGAAAGTGGTTAAATGACACTAACATTTTTAGTTTGCTGGCCCTGCACATAAGGAAAAGACTATGAATTGGTGTTGGATTTGGGCATAAAATGTTGGCTCAAACTTCACATCTGGAAGTATTCTGTGTGCATATGATGGATGGGCATGTTTCATACAAGTGCACGGATCTAGATGAGAAGTTCTAAGATTCAATGAGGCATATTCTAAGTTTGAAGTTTGAACCTCCTGTAAAGGCAAGAAAATGTTTCCGTGAACCTAAACATTCATAGTTTACAAGGCTTAGGAGTGTGAGGGATCTGACAACAACCATTGTGAATTTTTTTAAATAACCAAATGTAACCAGCCTTGAACACTCAAATGAACAATTAAAGAACCGTGCATTTTTTTATATTACAATGTGATGAGCCAAGGTTACAACTTAGGGTTATGGAAATTGACCAATCAGATGCATTTAATCCAATGTTTTAAATTGATATGATTGATCTTAGTGGCTAGGATTTGTTTATTCTGTTAATGCACCATATCAATGGTTCCAAATGAATGCTTTTAATTGATAGTCAATTTTTTTGGATCTAGATGATCAAGCAATTAGGCAAATGTGTACAAATGTTAACACTTGCAAAACATTTAGCCTCTTTGTGCTTGTGCAAAAAAAAATTTATTGTGTTGTCATGTTGTTGAAACTTGCTAGTGTTTTGTCATGATGTTGTGGGTTTTCTTTTTGCATTCTAGTAGTTCACCACTTGTGAAGTTCAAGTGAGAACAAAAGATCTTTCAAGGCAAGGTTCCAAATGTCACTCGTTCTTTTTTTCTTTTTGAATTCATTTTCACTACCAATCTCTACCTTTCAGAGTTAATGAAGTCTCAACATTTCATAGTTTCTTTTTCCCCTTTGTTTTACATGCTTGTTGTTGAGCTCTTACATTATGCTTCTACTCCTTTCATTTTTACCGCTTTGACTGAAACTAACTCTATGTGCTATCTTATTTTTTAAAAAATTCTCTTTGTAATTTGCAAATCTAATGTATTTTAATGAATTTATTTTGTGCAATTTGACACCATTGCAACTTCAAAACCCAAATCAATCTATTTTGTCTTGAGTTTTCATTTGTTTTCTTTCAATCATTTTTGTGATTTCAATGATGCAAGTGTACAATGTTATTATCTTTGTGTTGTTTTGTATAATTAATAAATGTGATTGATGTATTCAACCTTCTAGACTTCTAAGCCTTCAATGTGTAAGATTTCTTTAAGTATCCCAACATAAGGATGATGTGATAAAAATTTTAATCTTACCCTGAAAGGTTGGTCAAGAGAGAAAAATATTTGCACATGTAAGAATGAATTTTATGATCATCAAATTGAAAAATATAAAAGAAACAATGACAAGACACAAAAGGTTATGACTATTCATGAAAGTTTTCCAAAAAGTTATGTTCAACTTAATCTAAATGTTGAATTATCATCCAACAACCTCCCTTAATGAAAATGTTTAGAACTATCCTATTGAATGTCTAAGTCCAATTGCATCACAACATATGTCATGTTTAGGCTTTGGAAGTGCCTTTATGAAAACATCATCCCACATGTTTTTAATGGAACAATAAAGTAACTCAAGCTCCTTATTTTCCATTTTTTTTCAAAGGAAATGATATTGAATTTCAATATTTTTGGTGCGATCATGGAATCAAGGATTTAAAGTCAAGGCGATACATGATTGATTATCACAATGTAATGATAAAGGTTTTGATTGTTTAAAAATCATTGAATAATTTACGAAGCCACATGGCTTCTTTTGCAATTGAAATAACAAGTCTATACTCAATTTTAGTAGATGAAAAAACAAATGTTGCTTGCATTCTACTTTGCCATTATATTGCGCCCCCCCCCCCCCCCAAAAAAAAAAAACATATAGGAGTGGATTTCCAAAACCCAAGATCTCCAACCCAATCGGCCTCTTTCCAACCTTGAGGGAATCTTGTTTAAAGCCTATAGAGTAGAAATTTTCCAAGTACTTGAATGTTTCAAGTAATGGAAGATTTGTTTGATAACAACCGAATGTAAAGGACCAAGATTGGCCATAAATTGAGCATAATGACTAACCACATATGTGAGGTCTAGCCAAATACTAGTAACTAAGTACATAAGTTTGCCAACAATAGTTGCATATGGAACATTTTACATGTCAAGTTGTTTAGCAAGAGTAATGGGACTAATTGTTTTTGTGAGTTTAGCTCCAAAAGGCATGGGGGTAGAAACATACTTATAATCACTCATGTGAAACTGTGTAAGGATATGCAAAATGTACTTGTCTTGTGTGAGTAAAATGGATTTTGATTCCCTCTACTACATCATTTGAATACCAAGGCAATAAGATAAATCACCACTATTAGTCATGTCAAACTCATTGGCCAATTTGGCTTTGGATTGTTCAAGGTACGCCAAGTTAGGTGAAACAATCACCAAATCATCAACATATAGACCAAGAAGGATGAAAGCTCCATCTTTTGTTCTTCAAATGTAAACATTAGGATCTCCATTACACTTGTTCTATCTTATATGTAAAAGATGAGTGGTGAACCGTTCATACCACATACAAGGACTTTGTTTCAAACCATAAAGGGTTTTCAATAATCAACACACCTTGGTCTCTTGACCAACAAGTACATCACTTGGTGGTTGTTGCATAAAAAGTTTTTCATTGAAGTGACCATGAAGAAAACTTGTTTGCACATCCATTGATGGATATGATGATCATAAGTGGTAGTTAAAACAATGAGAATGCGAATAGAAGTAAATGTGACCATAGGAGAAAATGTTTCACCATAATTAAGCCTTTCAACTTGAGAAAACCTTTTAGCCACAAGTTGAACTTTGTATTTTGCAAAGGTTCCATCAGCATGATACTTGTGCTTGAAAAGCCATGGACCAATTTGAAGGTAAATCCTCTAACCTCCATGTATTGTTAAAAATTAGGGATTGATTTTCAACATCCAAGTCAGCTTGCCATTATGTAATTTTAAGTGTTGATAAAACAACAACAATTGAAGTTGGGTCATCAACATGAGATGCAAGTGTTTGTGCAAAAAAAAATTATGTTTTGATCATGTGAAATCCATATCTTGATACTTTGTGAAAAAATATTGACCTTTTGTTATGAGGTCCTAAGTGGTTAAGTGGAAGGTAATTGTGGAGTCATGAAGGAATTGACATCATCCAAATTTGGAGCAATTTCATATATAACATCAAGATCAAATGGGATAAAACTTGAAAAAGGATCCATTGGGAGAAAAATAACAAATTGTGTAGGAGTACTTGGGCCAATAGGTTGCAATATTAATGGATAAAAATGGTAAACAATATGTTTTCCATTGCTAACAAGAAGGTAGTTTTTATCCACTTAGTGTTGGTGTGGCATATTTGACCAACACATCTAATGTTACATTTGCTCTTTTTGCCACTACCAAAGTACCAACATTGCAAAGTATCCTATGGCATAATTGCTTGGAGCATTTACATTTACATGCCATCAAACAAATGAAAAATTCTCAAATGGTGATAGGGATTGGTGGGGCAATAACAAGCTTTTCAATATGTGAATGGTGCATACTTGGCAAACATCATGTATCAAGTTTCCCCTCTTAATCCAATTCACATTTAACAGAGTTATTGGAGTTGGTACACATGGACCTTTGTGGTCTAATGCAAACACTAACTCATGGTGGTGCCAAGTACTTTGTTATTTTCATTGATGACTATTCTTGACTTACTATTGTTTATTTCATTCACCAAAAATCAAATGTCTTTGCCATTTTTCAAGCTTATAAAACATTTGTGGAGAATCAAATTGGCAAGAAAATCAAAATGTTTCGCTATGATACCATGTAAGATTTCTCTAAGTATCCAAACATAAGGATGATGTGATAAAAAGAAAAATATATGCACATGTAAAAATGAATTTTATTATCACCAAATTGAGAGAAATAAAGGAAACAATGACAGGACATGAAAGGTTATGACTATTCATGAAAGCTCTTTAGAAAGTTATGTTCGACTTAATGTAAATGTTGAATTATCATCCAACACAATGCTAACAACATTGATGTTGTTGAAAGGTTTGATCACATTTGTGATTTTGTCCTTAATGTTTATGTCATTGGTTTGTTTATTCTATTGTTAAACATGATTTTTTAGATTTTGATAAGTATGATGAAGTTGCATGGTTGACTTTGTTGATCTAAATGTTGATTATGATAAAGTTTTGAATTAACAATTATTAAACCTTGATTCATGCAAGCTCGAAAACATCAAAGTAATAGGCCAATGAAGGAATAAACATATAGATTGAGAAGTTCAATGATTGGAGGAGACACATGAAATTGGATATATCAATGCCCATTGAAATTTGCACCAAAATGATTCAAAGTCTTGGTTGATTAGTTGTGTGAATTCATATTCCAAATAACTCAAAAAGATGATGACCTTTATTTTAAGACTACATAATCACCTTATATCTTTTTTCTTTTTTTCTTTTCTTTTTTGTAATTTGAATTTTTTTTAAAAAAAATCTTTGTTGAATGTAGTAATGTGCTTCTATTTCAAACTTTTGGTAAAATTATACGATCCTAAAAGGTCCCTAATGTTGTTACATTAAGGACTGCCAATTGAAAGTTTAACAAACAAACCAATAATGTTTTAATCACGTTTGTTGCTAATGAGGTCATCGATCATTTAGTCTTGAAAAATATGATAATAAATCACATGTTTTAACTCTTGCAGAAGATTAAATAACGTTAAAACAAGATAAATGTAAAATGAACATTCTTCACACATTGAATTTCATATTCAAATATTTTTACACTTGAAACTTCATCATTTGAAGTGCCATTGATTTGAAAAATGTGGATGATCACAATTTTGTTTTGCATGAAAATGAATTTGGAGTTTACTAGTTTAGATAATTCAATTTTTTTTTCTATTTTTACTTTTTCAATTTATATTTATTTTTGTTGTTCATATGTGTAGGTACCAATAAAGTTTATGAAAGAAATGGATATTCAATGTAAACCAATTTGGTATTGAAGACCATCATCCTCTAATGAATTTTTCACATTTTTTATGTGGTCGAAACTGTCAAAGCCATGGTTGTGATGAGCAAAAGGTGGTCCACATCCTTTGTTCCTTACCCTGAAACACAAATTATTAAGTGGAAGGGAAAAGGTTTGGTTTTTGAAAATACTTATTGGCAAGAATACATTGCACTTGTTGAGTGTGAAACCAATTGAGGATTTGTGTGAATTCAAATGTCACAACCCTAGCTTTGGGTTTGCAACCAAGGTAAAAGGGTTACAAAGTTGCGGGCCAAGAGGAAGCCCGAGAGTCAAGGCAAAGAAGTCGCAAGGGTGCGGGTCAAGAAGAAGTCCGAGAGTCACATCACATACTCCTGGGAGTGTAAGAAAGTGTGAGGGAGTATGAGGGAGTGAACCCTCACACTCCCAAGGCAACTCCCACTTTGGGAGATCAAGTCCCGGTGGACTTCCCAAACTTCAGAGAGCAATTTCAAGGGTCAAAACTCAATGGCTTGTGCCGTTCTTTATAACATTGGAAAGCTCTTAGAACGTAGATGTCTAAAATGGGCTTGCATTGCTCTAAAACACAAGTTATGGAAAAACTACCAGTTTGACTCCCGACCAGAAAAAGTCAGGAATCGACCCGATTTACTTGGCTGCAAAGGGCGTGCAACATACCATTGGAAAGCTCTTGATGAAAGCTACAACTTTGTTTTAAATCACATCTCGATTCAAGGTCTGCTCGTAAAGTTATGGGGCTCCAAAGTCGCGGGAGTCCCAACTAGTGCGATTTCAAAACTCCCACTTAGGAGTCCCATGAAAGAAAAGCCATTCGGATGTGGGCTCCATGGCCAGCCACATAATATACTATAAGGGGGAAGGTGGTGGCTTCCCCCAAGTCCAGGCCGTGGTGAATCTAATGTGTCCATGTTGCCCGTGGTTCGTCCTAACACCAAAGGTGCTCCAACTATGCACTAACCACTTTGTGTGGGTTGTGTGCAAGCTCGTGTGAGTGAGTGAAGCTTGTCAACTCTTCCTAGTCCCATCTCAGAACTCCAACACACCCTTCTACCCCTCAAAATGTTGTGAGCTAGGGAGCGTGCCCTGACTCCTCCTTCTTTCGTTATCTTTTACTTGGATTCACATTCGAATCCTTCAAGGAGTTAAAAGTGCGTCATCAAAAGAAAAGAAATTTCTAACAAGACTAGCAAGGGCATTATGATCACAAGGTTGACTAAAGCTACGGTGCCAATTGAATATGCAATGAAAATATTTAGCCATTAAAACACCAATAATTATTCAAAATAAGTTTTTCATCCTATGTGTTTTTGTCTTGTTTTCTCTTTGAATTTGGTCGAAACTAGTTTTAATTTTTATGTGTTGTAGGTGTGAACATAATGGCCAAAAAATTTAACATTGTGCATTGCATCACATTATCTCCAAGGAGGTACTCGGAGATCATGCTTTAACCTACATGGAGGTACTAAATGAGGAATAAAAGACCTTCAAAAAGTGTGAGGTATTTTTGTTGTTTTATTTTGTAAGATTTGTGTGTTTTTTCTTCTTTCATGATTTAATAGGTTTGTGTTTATTTTATAGGCTTTTGATGTGATAGGTTCTATAATAGTTATCAAAGAATTAACACCTTCCAAAAAGCAAGAGGTATGTTTGGTTATGTGTATTTTGTATTTTACATCTTGTTTCTCCCTTTGTTTGGATTTATTCTAAATGCATGTTGTCTTGCAGGGCTTTGTTTCTATTTCCTCTTGTTCCTTGATGACAATTGTTGAACACCCATTGTAGAAGGAAAATATTCTTCCTATGAAGTTGAATATGAATAAAGTGAATGATGATGAAACTTACTAGAATTCCTTTGAAGAAATTAATTTGTTGATACAAAAGACATGGAGAAACTATGATGATGAAGGTTATTAGAATTCCTTGGAATAAATTAATGTGTTGATACAAGAGACATGGAAAAACTATGATGATGAACATAACTAGAACTCCTGAAAGAAATGAATGCTTTCACACAAGAGAGATGGAAAAACTTGAATGGAAACCAGTGATAGTAACTCACATAGGGGGCCATAACTTTCAAAATCTAACAAATGGAACATCACCCTTGCAATTTCTAATCTTAAGGTTGCATCTGATCTCTTGAGGAATATGCAAGCTCCAAAAAATATGATCCCAACACTTGTTGTTCAATGTTTGCATTTCTACTAGTTTTTGAAATAGAAACTTTGAATTGACACATATTGAATTTTGACAAATTGTTAACAAACACAATATACTTTAAATTTGATGTATTTGAATTTTTGAATTTCATTCTGAAATACTTTGTGAATGAAACACTTTTATTTTGTGTAGTGCATATTTTACCATTTTAGAAATATATTTTAATGGATAAATCTCATAATGTTTTTAATTCTTACATTGTATATTAATTAAAAATTCGAAATTTTATTTGAAATAAATAAAATATAAGTTTAATGTTAGAATAATATTTTAACTATTTATTTAAAAATAAGTTAAAACATGATAAAGAAAGATTTTAATGGAAAGATTTTTAAATTGTAAGGATATTTCAAAATGAAATTTCCTACTCCAAAACCAAACATTCGCCCCCAAAAATGAAGCATCCTCCCTCTTAGTAGATGAAAAATTACATTTAATAATGGAGCCTCCACATAACTAAAAAATTTCCACCGGTGTTTTACAAGTAAAGAACCCCTTTCCTTTTTGGGTTTCATCTTGCTTAAATTTATAATTAGGTCCTATTTTTTACTTAAACCATAAAACACTTTGAGAAAACTTATTGTATGTTTGGAGGGTACCTTACATTCATTGAATATCCCTCTTACAAAAGAGGAAGCCACCTTATGCCTATTCCTTAAGAGTGGGAGGGAAATTATGCTTGTACTTGTAGCAGGTGTAATGGTGCATTCACACATATTGTTAAGTCAGTGTTGCATGAAAATCTAGGTGGCATCCTAGGTGGCACCCAATGTTAAATGGGCAAAAGATTAATGTTAAGTGAATTTTAAATTAATATAAAATGTTTGTGGGAAGTAGGTGTAAGTTCTAAATGACTAACATGGTGTTAGGGGACTTGACACTAGAGTCCCTAACACCAAGTGTGAATGCACCTTAAGATCCCTCCCAATCTCAACTAGGTGTAAATGGCTCCTCTCCTACACCTCATGATTTATGTATATATGTTTAGGTTCATAATAACCTTTGCCTCATGCTTTAGTTATAAAGTAAAGCCCAAGGTGCAAAATGGGAGACTAAATTTGCCTCATCCAAGGCCCCTTATTTTGAGAATACCCTGTGATGAAAAGAAGGGGGCAGATGAAGCTCTAGATGGATGAGGCAAGCACCATCAACAACCAAAAGTTGCAAAAGGACAAAACTTTCGACAATTGATGGTGATGTGAAGCCTGAAATTATATATGTGACATTTGTGTTCATGACCTTTGTTTTTTGCTTGTTATGAGGATATTGGTTATTCACTGTCAATGGCACCTACTATGTGGTGAGGTGCCCTCCTTGGTTGCATGTTTTGAGGTTTGGTGATTTTTTCGCTAGAGCTTTGATGGTGGTCTGTTAAGCAATGGAGTTGGATGAAGATAAAAGGGCGCAACTAGTCCAATTACAGGGACAAAACTAAGGGGAATGTTTTTTTTCTTTGCATTAGTATAAAAAAATTGTGGTTGTGGATTTGGAGATGGTAGATTGCATTCTGTAGGAGAAATGGTACTCTGTGGTGCTATGTTTCTCCTAGGAAGAATGTATGGCAATAAATATGGGTTGATGACAGAAAGAGAATGAGAGCTACATGGATCTCGGTAAGCCTCGGCAAGGTAGGGTAAAAGGTTAACGTGTAATACATTGTCTCTTACCCTTACCTTACCATTACCCTTACCCAATTCGCCCACGCCTACCTTTACTTTTACCTTTCCCTACCCCTTCAACCGGGTAATTACCCAATAAAATGTTTTTATCTTTCCCCACCCCTTCAACCGGGTAATTACCTAGTAATCATTGTGTAGGATTACTAGATCATTGCTTGGATGATAAAACTTGGCATGAAATTCCTGTCATGAACATAAAGGAGAGCTGAGGATGGGGCAGTAAGACTTGCCTTCACACACACAAAATAGTTTCATGTGGAGAAAAATGTACCATGCTTCTAGCCAGAAAAAAAATCACCACAAACAGCATTGATACTCCAACATCTTGAACTTGCCTAGTGCTGCTCCAACAATAGCTTGGAACATTTATTTGCTTGTCCACCCACAAAGAAACAAAAAACAGACCTGGAATTGTTGAAAGGTTAGATTTGGAATAACAGTGGGAGCTCCACCACTATCAACACCATACGCGTTGTTAGGAAATAAAGCTTGCACTTGCAAATTTTATACTTCATCAGTCACCATATCTTTCTCAAACCCAACTTGATTAAACCTTGAGAAATTTCTAATCGCCATGTTGTGAAGACGAACCACAAAAACCTAACAGTAAATCCATTTTTGAACTAGGGTCCAAGCCTGCTGAGAGACACAGCCCAACACATTGTCAAGTTGTGAATACACACTCTTCATCTCATTAAACACCACTCCTGTAACAACATCACAAGACAAAATGAATGGTTGTCAGACACTTGACACAATCACCTCTTCAACAATGTATAATCAAAGGTAGCCCTCCTCAGAATATACA
>Ga0116231_10002377_pt1 | contig 39347 bp, 34 predicted proteins | sample S1TSphgellanicum_2_FD_89695 | JGI IMG/M metagenome (GOLD analysis project Ga0116231, IMG submission 89695) | Host-associated microbial communities from peat moss isolated from Minnesota, USA - S1T2_Fd - Sphagnum magellanicum MG | ecosystem: Host-associated > Plants > Peat moss > Unclassified...
CCAGCATCGAAAAGCGCTGCGCGCGCACGCCCAGGCCGCCGGCCGTCAGGTCGAGCTCCAGGCCCAGCAGCTTGGTATAGCTGCCCGAACCGTCGGCCATCATGCGGATCTTGCCGCCGACCTTCTGGTCGCGGCCCCAGGCGCCCATGACGAAGGCGTCGTTGACGGAAAAGCACCAGATCTCGTCCACGCCCTTGGCGCGCAGCGCCGGATAGAGTTCGAGGTAGCCCGGCACGTGCTTGGCCGAGCAGGTGGGCGTATAGGCGCCGGGCAGGCCGAAGATGGCGATCTTCTTGCCGCGCGTCAGGTCGTGCACCGAGAAGGTATTGGGTCCGATCGAGCAGCCCTCCGACTCGACCTCGATGAATTCCTGGATCTTCCCTTCGGGCAGGGTATCGCCGATCTTGATCGTCATGGTGGTTTCCTCCAGAGGTGGCGTGGTTACGAGTGTAACTGCGTCCGCAACTCGCGGCTTTTTCAAGCCAATTCCGGCGATCGGTGCCATCCAAGTCGCGGCAATCTTGCCGAATAAGCTTTTGGTAGGCAATCCGCCGGTCATTCCGGTCTGAGCGGGAGTGGGTTCTTGGCAAAGCTGGAAACGGTGGTCCGCACGCGGGCCGCGCAGTTCGCGGCATCGGCACGCCCGCGCGTTGCCGGTCCGGCGTGGCCGTTCGCGCGTGGCCGCCGCCAGGGCCGCACGGCATGAGCCTGCTGCCGTTCCGGGGCATTCGCAGCGCCATCGGGGTGCGCACGATGGGGCAGTTCGTCGCGCTCGCGCTGGCGCCGATCGCCGCCGTGGCCGCGCTGCTCCATGCCCAGCAGGCGCTGACCCCGGCGCTGCGGGAACTGCTGCAGGTCGTCGCCGCGGTGGCCGTGGTGGTCGCCGTCGTCATGGCGGCCATCCAGAGCGAATTCACCTTGCGCCGCCTCGAACGCCTGATCGATTCGACGCGCCGCGTCGCCAAGCAGGACTTCGCGGTGGCCATGCCGGTGCAGGGCCGCGACGAGGTGTCCGAGCTCACGCGCGCGTTCAACGAGATGGTGCACCACCTGGGCGTGAGCCTCTCGGTCCAGGGCATCCTGGCCCAGATGGACGATGCCGTGCTGACCAAGCTCGACGTCGGCGCGCTGATACGCAGCGCCTTGCGCTGCCTGCGCCTGGTGACGCTGGCCGACGTGGTGGTGCTCGGACTGTTCGAGTCCGACACGGCCGATGCCATGCGCATCTTCACGATCCGCAAGGGCGAACGCAACCGGATCGACAGCCAGAAGCTGGAGATGAGCGCCGAGCTCAAGCGCCGCATCCCGCTCACGCCCACGCGCAAGACGTCGCCCCAGTCGCCGTTCCCCGCCGACTTCGAGGCGCGCCTGCGCGAGGAGAACGGCATCGGGCACTACTTCGCGCTGCCCATATCGCGCGGCAGCCGGGCCTGGGGCGTCATGGTCTCCTGCCACCAGGCCCAGACCGAGCTCGGCTCCAGCCAGCTCAAGATGCTCAGCAGCGTGGCCAACCGCCTGATCGCCGGCTTCAGCGGCGCCGAGCGCGACGAGAAGCTCCATTCGCTGGCCTACGTCGATCCGCTGACCGGCCTGCCCAACCGGGTGGCGATGCAGTCGCTGCTCACGCAGCAGCTGGCCAACTCGGCCAGCACCAAGACGATGACCGCCATCCTATTCATCGACCTGGACCGCTTCAAGCAGGCCAACGATACCCACGGTCACGCCTTCGGCGACCGGCTGCTGGTCCAGGCCGCCAACCGCATCCGCAACCACGTGCGCGAGGACGACGTCGTGGCGCGGATCGGCGGCGACGAGTTCACGGTGATCCTGCCCGACGTCAAGACCCCGCGCGAGGCCGGCTCGGTGGCGCGCAAGCTCATCCAGTCCCTGTCGCGGCGCTTCGAGATCGACGGCCATACCATCTACACCGGTGCCAGCGTCGGCATCGCCATGTATCCGGACGACGGCGTCGGCGGTCCGGAACTGCTCAAGATGGCCGACACCGCGATGTACCGGGCCAAGAGCGCCGGCCGCAGCCGCTTCGCCTTCTACGAGGAGCCGATGAACGCCGAGAGCAAGCGGCGCTCGGTGCTCGACGGCGAGCTGCGCAACGCGCTCGAGCGCAAGGAACTCGTCCTGCACTACCAGCCCCAGATCGACCTCAAGACCGGCGCGCTGTGCGGCGTCGAGGCCCTGGTGCGCTGGCAGCATCCGACGCGCGGCCTGCTGTACCCCAACGACTTCATCGAATACGCCGAGGAGATCGGACTCATACCGGAGATCGGCGCCTGGGTGATGGGCGAGGCCTGCCAGCAGTACCAGCGCTGGCGCGAGGAGGGCGTGCGCGTGCCGCGCGTCTCGGTCAACGTGTCCAACGGCCAGTTGCCCGCAGCAACTTCGTGCCCACGGTGCGGGCGCTGATCGAGGCCACGCGCATGCCGCCCGAGGCGCTCGAGATCGAGGTCACCGAGTCGATGCTGGTCGAGGGCGGCAAGCCGGCGATCGAGGCGCTCAAGCTGCTCGCGGCCGAGGGCGTGCTGATCGCCATCGACGACTTCGGCACCGGCTACTCGTCGTTCAGCTACCTCAAGACGATGCCCGCGCGCGTGCTCAAGCTGGACATGAGCTTCCTGGTCGATGCGCGCCTGGAGAACGATGCCGGCAAGATCGTCGCCGCCATCATCAACATGGCCCATGCGCTGCAAAAGGAGGTGGTGGCCGAGGGCGTCGAACTCGTGGAGCAGCTCAAGCTGCTCAAGGCCCTGGGCTGCGAGCGCGGCCAGGGCTACCTGTTCGGCAAGGCCGTACCGCCGGCGCATATCTCGCGCACGTTCCGCCGGATCCCCGAGGCCGAGGCCCAGGCGACCGCCTACCTGCGCCTGCCGCAGGCCGACACGGCAGCGCCGGCCGCCGCCGTGGCGCCGGAGGACGACAGCGACGCGGCCGCGACGGCCGCCCCGTTGACCGAGCCGGCGCCGGCGCCCGTTGCGACGGCGGCCCCGGTGCTGCCGTCCGCGCCGGACCTGGACCCGGCTGCGGAGCAGCCGGCCAGCGCCGCCGTGCCGCCGCCGGCCACGCTGGACATCGCGATGCCGGCGCTGATCGGATTGCCGCCACCGGCGCACGCGCCGGCACCGGCGGACGCCACGCCGGTCGCGCTGTCCTCGCGCGTCATGGATGCGATCGTCGCCGACATCGTCAAGGACGTGCCGCTGCTGAACGTGGCCGACGAGGTGCCCGAAGTGGCCCCGGACGCGGCCCCGGGGCCGCTGGGGCCGGTGCATGAACTGTCGCTGTTGCCCGGCCGGGATGCGCTGCCCCTGGCGCTTCCGGCCGCGTCATCGGTCGCGGCGGCGCCGGATCCGGCGCCGGAGCCGGACCCGTACCCGGACGTCGTCGCCGCGCCGGCCGCGGTGGCACTGGCGCCCGAAGCCCCGGTGCCTGCCGATCGGCGCGAGCGCGACGAACGGCGCGGGACACCCGAGTACGTCCCGCCGGTCGACGGCGGCAACGGCATCGAGTTCAGTTTCGAGTATGCGGGCGCGCGGCCGGTACGCAGCGGGGCCGACCGGCGCGGCGAGCGGCGCCCCCAGGACCCGGCAGCCAACGGCATCGCGTTCACGACCGCACATGGGGTACCGGACCCGGCACCGCCTGCCGGCCCGGAGGCGGCCGGCGCCGGCTGGGGTGATCCTTGAGTTGCTCGAAGGTTGCCTCCGAGCGGTAGCCTGCGTCGGCCAGCACCGTCCGTGGCGCCTGGCCCGGAGCCTGCTCTTCGGCCTCGTTCGTCTACATCCAACCAAAAAGACCACCCTCTCCCCAGCCCTCTCCCGCGCCGCGGGAGAGGGGGCACTGCGCAGGCCTCTCCCGCGCCGCGGGAGAAGGGGAACTGCGCTTCTGCCGCGCAGACTCCTGGTACGAGGGCCTCAGCGCGCCAGCGGGTCGAGCGCGGCGTGCAGCGCCGCTGGCGTGGCCGCGGCTGCCGCGCCCGCGCCGGTCCCGCCGTGGAACACCGCGAGGATGGGCACGATCAGCAGGGCGACGATGTTGATGATCTTGATCAGCGGATTGACCGCCGGTCCGGCCGTGTCCTTGTAGGGGTCGCCCACGGTATCGCCGGTGACCGCGGCCTTGTGGGCATCGGAGCCCTTGCCGCCGAAATGCCCCTCCTCGATGTATTTCTTGGCGTTGTCCCAGGCCCCGCCGCCGGTGGTCATCGATATGGCCACGAACAGTCCGGTGACGATGGTCCCCATCAGCACGCCGCCCAGGGCCGCCGGCCCGAGCGCGATGCCGACGACGATCGGCACCAGCACCGGCAACAGCGAGGGGATCATCATCTCCTTGATGGCCGCGGTGGTCAGCATGTCGACCGCACGCGAGTAGTCGGGCTTGGCCGTGCCCTCCATGATGCCCTTGATGTCGCGGAACTGCCGCCGTACCTCCTCGACCACGGCAGCGGCGGAGCGTCCGACCGCTTCCATGGCCATGGCGCCGAACAGGAAGGGAATCAGGCCGCCGATGAACAGGCCCACGATCACGAGGTGGTTGGACAGGTCGAACGACGTGTGCATGCCCGCGCCGTCGAGCGCGCGCGTGTAGTCGGCGAAGAGCACGAGGGCCGCCAGGCCCGCCGAACCGATCGCGTATCCCTTCGTGACGGCCTTGGTGGTGTTGCCGACCGCGTCGAGCGGATCGGTGATGTTGCGCACCTCCTTGGGCAGGCCGGCCATCTCGGCGATGCCGCCGGCGTTGTCGGTGATCGGCCCGTAGGCGTCCAGCGCGACGACGATGCCGGTCATCGAGAGCATGGCCGTGGCCGCGACGGCGATGCCGTAGAGGCCGGCGAGCGCGAACGCCGCCATGATCGCCGCGCAGATGGCGAGCACCGGCCAGGCGCAGGCGCGCATCGACACCGCGATGCCGGCGATGATGTTGGTGGCGTGGCCGGTGGTCGAGGCCTTGGCGACGTGCTGCACGGGCGGGAAATCGGTTCCGGTGTAGTACTCGGTGATGTACACCAGGGCGGCGGTCAGGGCCAGGCCCACCACCGCGCAGCCGTAAAGATGGACCACCGTCATGCCGGCGGCCGCGGCGACGGGGCCGAGCAGCCACTGGGTGATGAACCAGAACAGGACCAGCGAGATGGCGCCGGCCACCAGCAGGCCGCGGTACAGCGCATTCATGATCTTGCCGCCCTCGCGCGCCTTCACGCACAGGCAGCCGACGATCGAGGCCAGGATGGAGACGCCCGAGATGGCCAGCGGATAGACCAGCCCGGCATCGCTGCCGGGGAACGCGTAGGCGCCGATCAGCATGGTCGCCACCACGGTGACCGCGAAGGTCTCGAACAGGTCGGCGGCCATGCCGGCGCAGTCGCCGACGTTGTCGCCGACGTTGTCGGCGATCACCGCCGGATTGCGCGGATCGTCCTCGGGTATGCCGGCCTCGACCTTGCCGACGAGGTCGGCGCCGACGTCGGCGCCCTTGGTGAAGATGCCGCCACCGAGGCGGGCGAAGATCGAGATGAGCGAGGAGCCGAAGGCCAGGCCGATCATCGGGTGCAGCGCGGCGTGCACGTCCTCGCCGGCGGAGATGCGGGTGAGCACCGCGTAGAAGCCGGCCACCCCCAGCAGGCCCAGGCCCACCACCAGCAGGCCGGTGATCGCGCCGCCGCGGAACGCGACGTCGAGGGCCGGATTTAGCCCGCGCGTGGCCGCCTGGGCGGTGCGCACGTTGGCCCGCACCGAGACGTTCATGCCGATGAAGCCGGCGGCCCCGGAGAGTACGGCGCCCAGCGCGAAGCCGATCGCCGTCTTGATCCCCAGCTGCGGGATCGCGCCGATGACGATCGTCAGCAGCACGCCGACGATGGCGATGGTGCGGTACTGCCGGCTCAGGTACGCCTGCGCGCCCTGCTGGATCGCCGCGGCGATCTCCTGCATCCGCGCATTGCCCGGGTCCTGCTTGAGTATCCACGCCGTCATCACGGCGCCGAAGAGCACGGCGGCAAGTCCGCAAACCAGGGCAAGCAATACTCCGGGCATCACAGGCTCCTTCTCGGTGGGAACTCTCGTTGTCGATCCCCGGCGAACCGCTCCGGATCCGAATCGTGTGCGTACCTTCCTCAAGCCTGCGTGCGGCGATGGCCGCTGGTCGTCGTCGAGCTAGGTCCCGGTCGGCTGCTCCAGTGCCTGCAGGACGCGGGCCTGTATCTCTTCCACGGCGCCGACGCCGCTGATCGCGCGGTAGCGGGGCGCCGCGGCGTCGCTCGAGGCCGCCCAGGCCGAGTAGTACTCGACCAGGGGTTTGGTCTGGGCGTGATAGACGTCCAGGCGCCGGCGCACGATCTCCTCGCGGTCGTCGTCGCGTTGCACCAGCGGCTCGCCGGTGAGGTCGTCGAGACCGGCGACGCGCGGCGGGTGGTTGATCACGTGGTAGGTGCGGCCGCTGGCCGGGTGCACGCGCCGCCCGCTCATGCGCGCGACGATGTCGGCGTCGGGCACGGCGATCTCCAGCACGCAATCGATCGGCACCGCGGCCCGCTTGAGCGCATCGGCCTGGGCGATGGTGCGCGGGAAGCCGTCGAACAGGTAGCCGTGCGCGCAATCGGGCTGCTCGAGGCGCTCACGCACGAGGCCGATGATGATGTCGTCGGACACGAGCTGGCCCGCATCCATCACCTTCTTGGCGGCCAGACCGAGTTCCGTGCCCGCCTTCACGGCGGCGCGCAGCATGTCGCCGGTGGATATCTGCGGAATGTGCAGCCGCGACGTCAGGAACGCCGACTGGGTGCCCTTTCCCGCTCCCGGTGGTCCGAGCAAAATGAGCCGCATGATTTGCCGGCGCGCTCGGCGCGCCGCTCCAAAGGCCATCGGTATTGTTCTTGTTCGTCGCTTCCCGACCACTCCCGGGGTCGAGGGCGATCCGCATCTTACCCGGAAGTCCCTGCCGTCTGCACGCCTACGCCGCGATGCGCTGCCGGCTCGGCGCCGTCCTGCGCGGGGCACTTCAGGGCGTTTCAGAACGCTTCAGGGCGCTTCAGGGCGTTGCCGCGATGGCCCGGCGCGCCCGCTCCAGGTCCTGCGGCGTGTCCACGCCCGGCGGCAGCGGCGCGTCCAGCCGCAGCACCGCGATGGCGCTGCCATGGTAGAGCGCGCGCAGTTGCTCGAGGCTCTCCTGTTCCTCGATGGCCGGCCGCGTCAGCGTGGGGAAGCGCAGCAGGTAGCCGGCGCGGTAGGCATACAGGCCCACGTGGCGCAGGGCCGGCAGTTGCGCGGGCAGCGTCGCAGGAAGCGTCGCCGCAAGCGCGGCGGGCAGGGCGCCGGATGCCCCGCCGCAACCCGCGCCGCCGCTCGCGCCGCCGCTCGCGCTGCCGCCCATGCCGACGAAGGCGCTGCGCGACCAGGGGATCGGTGCGCGCGAGAACAGCAGCGCACGCCCGCGTGCATCGGTGACGACCTTGACCACGTTCGGATCGAAGAACTCGGCGGCATCGGCCAGCGGGTGCGCGGCAGTGGCCAGGTCGCAGGCCGGATCGGCCGCCAGCGCAGCGGCCACCTGGCCGATGACCTCCTGCGGGATCAGCGGCTCGTCGCCCTGCACGTTGACCACGATGGCAGCGGCGTCCAGGCCCAGCGCGCGGCAGGCCTCGGCCAGGCGATCGGTCCCGGTCGGGTGCGTCGCGGCGGTGAGCAGCGCGCGCACGCCGTGGTGCCGGCAGGCATCGATGATGGCGGCGCTGTCGGTGCAGACGATGACCGCTTCGGCGCCGCTGGCCGCGGCGCGCTGCGCCACGCGCACGATCATCGGAACGCCGCCGATATCGGCCAGCGGCTTGCCCGGCAGGCGGCTCGAGGCCATGCGCGCCGGGATCAGCGCGAAAAAGCGCAGCGGTGCCGCGTCGGGCGGGGGCATGCCGGCGCCGGCTCAGCGGCCAACCACGCGGTCGCGTTCGTCCTCGTCGATGCGGCGCGCTTCGCTCTCGAGCAGGATCGGGATGGCATCGCGGATCGGGTAGGCCAGGCCCGCCGAGACGGAGATCAGCTCCTGGCGCTGGCGGTCGTAGCGCAACGGTCCCTTGGTCACCGGGCAGACGAGAATATCAAGCAGTCGCGGATCCAAGTGACACCTCCCCCAGGCGCCTGGCCAGGAAATCGATGAGCCCATCGTCGAGCTGCGAGTGCAGCGGCACGACCCATATTCTCTCATCGTGCCCCAGGCTCGGGTCGCGATGGCATTTTACGGCGTCCTTCTCGGTCACCAGCACGCGGTCGTAGCGCGCCGCCGGGACCATCGCGGCGTCGATCCGGTCGTGGTCGGGCAGCGCGATCGCGTCGAACTCGAGGCCGAACTCGCGCAGCAGCGAAAAGAAGCGCTCCGGCGTGCCGATCGCGCACAGCGCGAGCAGGCGCAGCGGACGGTCGTTGCGCTGCTGCTGCTCGCGCGCCAGCTCGGCCAGCCCCATCTGCCGGGCCGGGGCCGCCATGCAGGTCGCTTCATGGATGCTGGTGTGCAGGTGGAAATAGGGCGAATGGATGCGCACGGCCGGCACCACGCCATGGAGCACCACCGCGTCGACCGCGCGCAGCCGCTCGGGCGGGTCGCGCAGCGGGCCGGCCGGCAGCAGCCAGCCGTTGCCCATGCCGCCGGCGTTGATGATCACCACCTCCAGGTCGCGCCCGAGGCGGCGGTGCTGCAGGCCGTCATCGGCCACCAGCACGTTGCAGTCCGGGTGCGCCGAGAGCAGCAGGCGCGCGGCCGCGACGCGGTCGCGGCCGACGGCCACCGGCACGCCGGCGATGTAGCGCACCAGCAGCGGCTCGTCGCCGCTCAGGGCCGGGTCGGTGGACGGATCGACCAGCAGCGCACCGTCGGCGCGGCCGCCGTAGCCGCCCGACACCACGCCGGGGGTCCAGCCGCGCGCGCGCAGGCCGCGCACGATCTCGATCACCAGCGGCGTCTTTCCGGTGCCGCCGACGCTGAGGTTGCCGACCACGATCACCGGCACGGGCAGGCGCACCGGGCGGGCGAATCCGAGGCGGTAGCCGAGTGCGCGCACGCCGCGCCAGAGACGATGCAGCAGATGCAGCGGGTAGAGCAGGCGGGCCAGCAGGCCGCGCCGCTGCCAGGCGCGCCGTATCCGCCGATGGGCCCAGGCGCGCAGCGCCGAACGCAGTGCCGACCGCTTTGTCGACGACGGGCCGCGGCTCATCGTCCGTTGTTGGCGTGGTGCTGGGTGGCGAAGCTCAGGCGCGACAGGCCGGCGTTGCGTGCCGCCTCCATGACGTTGATCACCGACTGGTGCGGCGCCTGGGCATCGGCGTTGATGACCACGATAGGGTCGTTGCGCGTGCCGGCCGCGGCGCGCAGCAGCGCGGTCAGGGCCGCGGTGTCGCTCACCGGGACCACGGTCTTGCCGATCGCGAAGCGGCCGTCGGCGCTGATGCCCACGGGGATCTCGTCCGGACGCGCGGCGTTGTTGTTCGGATCGGCCGACGGCAGCTCGATCTGCAGCTGGGAGAAGCGCTGGTAGGTCGTGCTGACGGCCAGGAAGATCAGTACGACCAGCAGCACGTCGATCAGCGGGATCAGGTTGATCTCCGGATCCTCGGCGTAGGCGCGGCGGAACTTCATGCCGGCGCCCGCACCGCGCGCGCATCGCCGTGCAAGGCCTCGACGAGCCGCTGCGCCTGCTGCTCGAGCTCGACCTGGAAGTCATCGACGCGCGAGCGGAAGATCCGGTAGGCCAGCACCGAGGGCACCGCGACGATGATGCCGAATGCCGTGGAATACAGCGCCACCGAGATGCCCTGCGCCAGCTGCTGCGGATTGGCGCCGGTCTGCTGCGAGGCGAAGATGTCGATCATCCCCACCACCGTGCCGAGCAGGCCCAGCAGCGGCGCGATGGAGCCGATGGCGCCGAGCAGCGTGAGGTAGCGCGACAGTTCGTGGACCACGTGGCCGCCGGCCACTTCGATCGCCTTGACCGTGATGTCGCGCTGGGCACCGGCGCTGCGCAGTCCTGCGGCGAACACGAAGCCCAGCCCCGAGCTGGCCTCGAGCTTGTCGAGGACGTCGAGGCTGATCTGGCGCCGGGCGTAGAGGTTGAGCACGTCGCCCAGCAGGTTGGGCGGTAGCACGCGCGCGTGGCGCAGCGCGAAGCTGCGCTCGATGACCAGCGCAAGACCGACGACGGAGGCGAAGATCAAGGGCCAGACGGGCCAGCCGAGTGCTTGTACGATGGCAAACAAGAATGGATTCCCGATGAAGAACCGGTGCTTCGGCCCGCGCTCCACAGCGGTCTTGCCCCGGCAAAAAAACCGGAAGTGTAGAGCCGATCCCCGGATGGCCCGGGCGCGTTGCCGCGTCCCACCGACGCGGCGCCGGATCTGTGGATAAGTTTGTGGAGAACTGCCGTAAGCTGGTCTGGAATAACGGACAATCTGTCGCCCGCAAACTGCGCAAGCGCCCGGTACTGTGATTTTATCCTTTAAAAATCAAATATTTATGCATTTCCCTGGGCATCGTCCCGCGAGTGCCTGGCCCGGATCGCGCGCAGCCGGCAATTGTGGAAACCTTTTGCCGGCGGGCGCGCATGGAAACTGAGGCGGGCCGGCAAAACCCAGATCTGGCGCGGGTTTGCCAGACAGTTTCGCAGCTGAACCGCGCCGTTTCAGGGGCCTTGCAACGCGAATTCGGGGTGCAGCGGGTTCGCGGCGAGATCGCCTCGCTGACGCGCGCCGCCAGCGGCCACTGGTACTTCGCGCTCAAGGACGCCACGGCCCAGGTGCGCTGCGTGATGTTCCGCAGCCGCAACGCCCAGGTCGACTTCGCGCCGCGCGACGGCGACGAGGTCGAGGTGCAGGGCGCGGTGGCGCTGTACGAGGCGCGCGGGGAATTTCAGCTCACCGTCGAGGCGCTGCGCCGCTTCGGCGCCGGGCGCCTCTGGGAGGAATTCCTGCGCCTGCGCCAGCGCCTGGCGGCCGAGGGCCTGTTCGATGCGGCGCGCAAGCGGGTGCCGCCGTTCGTGCCGCGGCGCGTCGGGGTCGTGACCTCGCTGCAGGCGGCCGCCCTGCGCGACGTGATCACCACGCTGCGGCGGCGCGCACCGTACGTCGGCATCGTGATCTACCCGGTGCCGGTCCAGGGTGCCGAGGCCGGCGCGCGCATCGCCGCGATGCTGGCCCGGGCCTCGGCGCGCGCGGAGGTGGACGTGCTGCTGCTGGTGCGCGGCGGCGGCTCGATCGAGGACCTGTGGGCCTTCAACGAGGAGGCGGTGGCGCGCGCGATCCGCGGCAGCGCGCTGCCGGTGATCGTCGGCGTCGGCCACGAATCGGACTTCACCATCGCCGACTTCGCTGCCGACGTGCGCGCGCCCACGCCCACGGCGGCGGCCGAAATGGTGGCGCCGGAGGCCCGGGGCCTGCTGCGCGAGCTTGCCGCGCGCCGCAGCGCGCTGGCGCGCGCCGGCGCGCGGGCGCTCGATGTGCGCACCCAGCGCCTGGACTACGCGCTGCGCGCGCTGGCCGCGCCGCGCGCGCCGCTGCGCGGCCTGGAAGCGCGCTGCGCCGACCTGCGGGCGCGTGCCGGCCGTGCCGCGCGCGAGACGGCGCGGCGCGGCGACCTCGCGCTGGCCGGCGCCCTGCGCGAGCTGCAGCGCGCCCGGCCCGACGCGGCCGCGGCCCTGCAGCGCGTGGCCGAACTGGCGCGCCGGCTGCGCGAGGCGCAGCGGCGCACGGCCCAGGCGCGTGCGCTCGCGCTCGACCACGCGCAGCGCGCGCTGGCGCACCTGGATGTGCAGGGGGTGCTCGACCGCGGGTTTGCGATCGTGCGCGACGCCCAGGGCCGGACGGTCGTCGACGCGGCGGCTCTGGCCATCGGGACCTCGGTGCAAGCCACGCTGGCGCGCGGCAGTGCCGATCTGCGCGTCGAGCACATCGTCCCGCCCGGCGGCTGAACGGCGCGGGGCGGCACCGGCAATGCCATGAGGGCGTAATGCCGCGCGCGCGCAATGCCGCGTCCAGGCAATAGAATCGCGGATCGGACACACCTCAATCAAGGATCGCCACGATGGAACACACCCTGCCCCCCCTGCCGTACGCCGCCGACGCCCTGGCGCCGTACATCTCCAAGGAAACGATCGATTTCCACTACGGCAAGCATCACCAGACCTACGTGACCAACCTCAACAACCTGGTCAAGGGCACGGAGTTCGCCGAGCTCGGGCTCGAGGACATCGTGCGCAAGTCGAGCGCCGGCATATTCAACAACGCGGCGCAGGTCTGGAACCACACCTTCTTCTGGCACAGCCTCGCGCCCGGTGGCGGCGGTGCCCCCAGCGGCGCGCTGGCCGCGGCGATCGATGCCAAGTGGGGTTCGTTCGCCGCCTTCAAGGAGGCCTTCACGAAGAGCGCGCTGGGCAATTTCGGCTCGGGCTGGACCTGGCTGGTCAAGAAGGCCGACGGCTCGGTCGACATCGTCAACACCTCCAACGCCGCCACCCCGTTGACCACGGCCGACAAGCCGCTGCTGACGCTCGACGTCTGGGAGCATGCCTACTACATCGACTACCGCAACGCCCGCGCCAAGTTCGTCGAGGTATTCCTCGCCAGCCTGGCCAACTGGGATTTCGCCGCGCGCAACTTCGCCTGAGCGCGACGCCGGGCCACGCTCAGTGCGCCGGCGTGGCCTGCGAAACGCCCTTGATCACGCTGCCGGACCGTATGCCGTGCCGGCTGAACCATTCGCCGGGCATCTCCAGCGCGTAGCGCGTGGGCTGCGCGGCGCAGTGGCTGTCGTCGGTCTGCGGCTTCATCTCCTCGATGTTGACGACCGCGCCGTCGTCGCCGATGAAGGCCACCGCCAGGGGCAGCAGGGTGTTGCGCATCCACATGCAATGCTGCCCGCGTTCATCGAAGACGAACAGCATGCCGTGGTTGGGCTCGAGCGCGGCGCGGTTCATCAGGCCGCGCACGCGCGTTATTTCATTGTTCGCCAGTTCGGCGTGGATCAGGTGGATGCCGGCGCTCAGCTCCAGCGTCGGCAGGCCGCTGCCCTGGGCGTGCACGGCCGGTGCCGGCAGGCCGCACAGTGCAGCGGCGGCGGCCAGCAGCGCCAGGGCGGCGCCGCCGCGGCGCCCGGTGCGCGCCCCGCGTGCCCCGGGTACGGGTACCCGCGGCGCCGCAGGCCTATCAGGCGCCGATCGGGGCGGGTGGGGCATCATTTTTTCCATGGGTCGGCGGGCGGGCGTTCAGTGACGAAGCCCCGGACTGTAGTGCAATCGGGCGCCGTCACGAAACGTCGCCGCGGCGCTACACTGCCCGGTCGGCCTCGCATCCGGCGCGGCGGCGCGCGTTGCAGCTAGCAGGGGTATCCATGGCGCACAAATTCAAGGTGCCCGAGTGGGGAGCGAAGATCACCCTGCGCGCGGACGGATCGCTGCAGGTGCCGGACCAGCCCATCATCCCGTTCATCGAGGGCGACGGCACGGGCGTCGATATCACCCCGGTGATGATCAAGGTCGTCGATGCCGCCGTGGCCAGCGCTTACGGCGGCGCGCGCAAGATCAGCTGGATGGAGGTCTTCGCCGGTGAGAAGTCCACCCGCGTCTACGGTCCTGACGTCTGGCTGCCCGAGGAGACGCTGGCCGCGCTCCAGGAATACGTGGTCTCGATCAAGGGCCCGCTCACGACGCCGGTGGGCGGGGGCATACGGTCGATCAACGTGGCCATGCGCCAGGAACTCGACCTGTACGTCTGCCTGCGCCCGGTGCGCTACTTCAAGGGCGTGCCCAGTCCCGTGCGCGAGCCCGAGAAAACCGACATGGTCATCTTTCGCGAGAACTCCGAGGATATCTACGCCGGGATCGAATACGAGGCCGAGTCCGAAAAGGCCCGCAAGCTGATCGACTTCCTGCAGCGCGAGATGGGTGTCACCAAGATCCGCTTCCCCAACACCTCGGGCATCGGCATCAAGCCGGTCTCGCGGGAAGGCACCGAGCGGCTCGTGCGCAAGGCGATCCAGTATGCGATCGACAACCGGCGCAAGTCGGTGACCTTCGTCCACAAGGGAAACATCATGAAGTTCACCGAAGGCGCCTTTGCCCGCTGGGGCTATGCGCTCGCGCAGCGCGAGTTCGGCGCCCAGCCGCTGGACGGCGGCCCGTGGCATGTCATAAATGCGGGTCACGGAAATATCGTCGTCAAGGACGTGATCGCTGATGCTTTTTTACAACAGATTTTGCTCCGTCCTGCGGAATACGATGTCATCGCCACGCTCAACCTCAACGGGGACTACATCTCCGACGCGCTGGCCGCCCAGGTCGGCGGCATCGGGATCGCCCCCGGGGCCAACCTGTCCGACAGCGTCGCGGTCTTCGAGGCGACCCACGGCACGGCACCCAAGTACGCCGGCAAGGATTACGTCAACCCGGGTTCGGAGATCCTGTCGGCGGAGATGATGCTGCGCCACCTGGGCTGGACCGAGGCGGCCGACCGCATCCTGGCGGCGATGGAAAAGACGATCCTGGACAAGACCGTCACCTACGACCTGGCGCGCCTGCTGCCCGGCGCTACCCAGCTATCCTGCTCGGGTTTCGGGGCGGCGATGATCGCCCATATGTAGGTTCAGGCCCCGGGAGACCCGGGCAGGCCCGGGGTAGGCTCGGGGGCGGGCTCGGGCCGCGACGCCCGGCCGGCGGATGAACAAAAGCCCCGAATCCGGGGCTTTTGCCTTGGTGCCAATGCGGGGTCGATCAGGCGTTTGGCGTGATGTTCGAAGCCTGCTTGCCCTTGGGTCCCTGCACGATCTCGAACACGACCTTCTGGCCCTCCTTCAAGGTCTTGAAACCCCCGATCTGAATCGCCGAAAAATGCGCGAACAAGTCCTCGCCGCCATCGTCCGGCGTGATGAAACCGTAGCCCTTCGCGTCATTGAACCACTTCACCGTCCCTGTAGCCATGCATCCATCCTATTTTCCGCGTTTCCCCTGCTGAGTTATGTCGTCGCGGTTCGCCCGGCTGCTTGCGCCGGTTGCTCCCCCGGACACCTGCTCCAAGGATCCGCCCGCCTTGCGTACGAGAGTGCACGGGCCCACCTTGGCTCCTGCAATGCTTCTGCGCCATCGTCAGGTAAGGGATTGTTCTGGCAAATCCGGACGGGCGTCAAGACCCGGAAGGGCGGCCGGCGCTGCGGCGGTGCGGGGCCCCTGGCGCCGCCCGGCGGGCCCCCGGGCGGCGCCCGCGCGCCGGATTTAGCGGTGGAATCGCCCGAAAACCGGGTCGTTCGACGGCGACCACGGCGCGATTGCGGGCGGCCCGGACGGGGGAAGATCTGGATTCCCGGATTCGCAGGTGGCCGGGCAGCCGGGCGTCCCGAAGTCGGTTCCATTTCACTTATCATTCGTTGTAACGGGGCACGCTCCGGTGCGATGTGGCGTAGGGCGCGAGGTACCGGGTTCCGAGACTCATGAGCGAACGGTTCGATCAGGGCACGGTCGTAGAGAAGCAGGCAGCGGAGACCAAGCCGCCGCCTATGTTTCAAGTCGTCCTTTTGAACGACGATTTCACCCCGATGGAGTTCGTTGTCGGTATCTTGCAAAAATTTTTTGGCAAGGGTCGGGAACAGGCGACCCAGATCATGCTAAAAGTGCATCATGAGGGCCGTGGCATTTGCGGCGTCTATCCGCGCGATGTGGCAGCCAGCAAGGTCGAGCAGGTTTGCAGTTTTTCACGCGAGCACCAGCACCCGCTGCAGTGCGTGATGGAGGAAGCATGATCGCGCAGGAATTGGAAGTCAGCTTGCACATGGCTTTTGTCGAGGCCCGGCAGGCGCGGCACGAGTTCATCACCGTCGAGCACCTGTTGCTCGCGCTGCTGGACAACCCGTCGGCCACGGAGGTCTTGCGGGCCTGTGCCTGCAACATCGAGGATCTGCGCAAGAGCCTGCAGAACTTCATCGCCGACAACACCCCCGTGCTGCCGCAGAACTCGGAGGCGGATACCCAGCCCACGCTGGGCTTCCAGCGGGTGATACAGCGCGCGATCATGCACGTGCAGTCCACCTCCAACGGCAAGAAGGAGGTCACCGGCGCCAACGTGCTCGTGGCCATCTTCGGCGAGAAGGACTCGCACGCCGTCTACTACCTGCACCAGCAGGGCGCCACGCGCCTGGATGTGGTCAATTTCATCTCGCACGGCATCACCAAGGCGCCCGCCGCCGAGGACAAGGCCAAGCCCCAGGGCGAGCCCGAGCAGGAAGCCGGCGAGTCGCGCGAGCAGGTATCGCCGCTCGAGCAGTACACCCAGAACCTCAACGCGCTCGCCCGCGACGGCAAGATCGACCCGCTGATCGGCCGCGAACCCGAAGTCGAGCGCGTCATCCAGGTGCTCTGCCGCCGGCGCAAGAACAATCCGCTGCTGGTCGGCGAAGCCGGCGTGGGCAAGACCGCCATCGCCGAGGGGCTGGCCTGGCGCATCGTCAAGAACGAGGTGCCGGAGATCCTCGAGAAGGCCAATGTCTACTCGCTGGACATGGGCGCCCTGCTGGCCGGCACCAAGTACCGCGGCGACTTCGAGCAGCGCCTCAAGGCCGTGCTCAAGCAGCTCAAGGCCAACCAGCACGCCGTGCTCTTCATCGACGAGATCCATACCCTGATCGGCGCCGGCTCGGCCTCGGGCGGCACGCTGGACGCCTCCAACCTGCTCAAGCCGGCGCTGTCCACCGGCCAGCTCAAGTGCATCGGCGCCACCACCTACACCGAGTACCGTGGCATCTTCGAGAAGGACCACGCGCTGTCGCGGCGCTTCCAGAAGATCGACGTCAACGAGCCCACGGTGCAGCAGACCATCGAGATCCTCAAGGGCCTCAAGTCGCGCTTCGAGGAGCACCACGGCGTCAAGTATTCGTCGGGGGCCATCACCGCCGCGGCGGAACTCTCGGCCAAGTTCATCAACGACCGCCACCTGCCCGACAAGGCCATCGACGTCATCGACGAGGCGGGGGCTGCCCAGCGCATCCTGCCGGTGTCCAAGCGCAAGAAGACCATCGGCAAGAACGAGGTCGAGGACATCATCTCCAAGATCGCCCGCATCCCGCCGCAGACCGTGTCCAGCGACGACCGCGCCCAGCTCAAGAACCTCGAGCGCAATCTCAAGAACGTGGTGTTCGGCCAGGATCCGGCCATCGAGGCGCTATCCGCCGCCATCAAGATGGCCCGGTCGGGACTGGGCAAGCCGGAAAAGCCCATCGGCGCCTTCCTGTTCTCCGGCCCCACCGGGGTGGGCAAGACCGAGGTCGCCAAGCAGCTGGCCTTCACGCTGGGCATCGAGCTCATCCGCTTCGACATGTCCGAGTACATGGAGCGCCACGCGGTGAGCCGCCTGATCGGCGCGCCCCCGGGCTACGTCGGCTTCGACCAGGGCGGCCTGCTCACCGAGGCCATCGCCAAGAAGCCGCACGCGGTGCTGCTGCTCGATGAAATCGAGAAGGCGCACCCGGACATCTTCAACATCCTGCTGCAGGTGATGGACCACGGCACGCTCACCGACAACAACGGGCGCAAGGCCGATTTCCGCAACGTCATCCTCATCATGACGACCAACGCGGGTGCCGAGACCCTGCAGAAGCGCTCGATCGGCTTCGGCAACAGCCGCGAAGCCGGCGACGAGCTGGCCGAGATCCGCCGCATGTTCTCGCCCGAGTTCCGCAACCGCCTCGATGCGACCATCAGCTTTGCTCAGCTCGACCGCGAGATCATCCTGCGCGTCGTCGACAAGTTCCTCATGCAGCTGGAGGAACAGCTGCACGAGAAGAAGGTCGACATCATCTTCAGCGATGCCGTGCGCGCGCACCTGGCCAAGAAGGGCTTCGACCCGATCATGGGCGCCCGCCCGATGGCGCGCCTGATCCAGGACCTCGTGCGCAAGGCCCTGGCCGACGAGCTGCTGTTCGGCCGCCTGGTCAATGGCGGCAAGGTCGAGGTCGACATGGACGCCGACGAGAAGGTCAAGCTCGAGTTTCCCCCGGCCGACAGCGGCGACGCCCCGCAGCCCGAGCGCGGCGAGCCGGTGCTCTCCGAGTAGGACCGTCCGTTTCGTGGTGCTGCAGGTGGCGCGCTGCGCGCCGGAACGCGCAGCCTGGCGTCGGCGTCGCGCAGGGGTGGCGGCCGCGCTGGCCGCTGCGCTGCTGCTGCTGGCGGTGCCGATGGCCGAGGCCAGCGGCACCCCCACCGAGCTCACGCCCGCCGGACTCTGGCAGACCATCAGCGATACCACCGGCAAGCCCCAGGGCGTGGTGCGCATACGCGAGATCAACGGCGAGTTCGTCGGCGTGCTGGAGGACATCGTCGATCCGTCCAAGCGCTACTCGATCTGCCGCTCCTGCAAGGACGAGCGCCACGACCAGCCCGTCTGGGGCCTGACCATCATCGACGGCGTGCATCGGGACGGCGCCGGCTTCGGCGGTGGCCACATCCTCGAGCCCGACACCGGGCGCATCTACTCGTGCAAGCTCACCCCGATCGACGGCGGCAAGCGCCTGGACGTGCACGGCTACCTGCTGGGAATTTCCCTGCTCGGGCGCTCGCAGACCTGGGTTCGGATCGAATAGCTGCCGGGCGGCCCGCAGCAGATGCGGTTCCCCCTCTCCCGCGTGCGGGAGAGGGGAGGGACTTCGTACTTTCGCGTCGCTCGCTACCGCGTGCCCGTGCTCCCAAAACCGCCGCTGCCGCGCGCGCTCTCCTCGAACTCCGCCACGGTGCGCAGTTGTACCTGATGCACGGCGATCACCACCAGCTGCGCCACGCGCTCCAGCGGTTCGATCCGGTGCGTCTGCGCACTGCGGTTCCAGAGCGAGACCATCAGCGGGCCCTGGTAATCGGAGTCGATCAGGCCCACGAGGTTGCCCAGCACGATGCCGTGGCGGTGCCCCAGGCCCGAGCGTGGCAGCACGACGGCCGCCAGCCCGGGGTCGGCCAGGTGGATGGCAAAGCCCGCCGGCACCAGAGTGCTGGCTCCCGGCGCCAGGTCCAGCGGCGCGGCGATGCAGGCGCGCAGGTCTATGCCGGCCGAGCCCGCGGTGGCATAGGCGGGCATCGCGTCGCGCAGGCGCTCGTCCAGGATGCGGATCTGCAGTTCCGGGGGCGGGTTCATCGGCGTGCGGCTCTTCGGTTCCATCGGCGTTTCCCTGGGCGCCGTCAGGGCGCCGCTGTCGCCGCGGCACCGTCCGGCGCCGGCGGCAGGCCGGCGGCCAGGCGCGCGGCGATCAGCGCCACGATCCGCCGCGCCTGCGCCAGCTTGTCCGCGCGCGGCAGCCTCTGGGCCGAGGCCGCGTCGACCACCAGCAGCTCCGCGGCATCGCTGCCCAGGGTCTCCTGCACCAGGTTGGCCACGATCATCGCCACGCCCTTGCTGCCCAGCTTGGCCCGGGCATGCTCGAGCAGCTTCTCGCTCTCGGCGGCAAAGCCCACGCACAGCGGCGGCGAGGGCAGCGCGGCCACGGTGGCCAGGATGTCGGGGTTGTTGGCCAGTTGCAGCGTCGGCGGCTCGGCCGAGGCGCGCTTCTTGAGCTTGGTCGGGCTGGGCGCGGCCGCGCGCCAGTCGGCCACCGCCGCCACCGCGAGGAACACGTCGGCCTGGTCGACCGCGCCCAGCACCTGCTCGAGCATCTGCGCCGCCGTATCGACCGCGACCAGGCGCACGCCGTGCGGCGCCGGCAATGCGGTCGGTCCGCTCACCAGCGTGACCTGCGCGCCGGCCTCGCGCGCCGCGCGCGCCAGCGCATAGCCCATCTTGCCGGACGAGCGGTTGGTGATGCCGCGCACCGGATCGATCGGCTCGAAGGTGGGCCCGGCGGTGAGCAGGACGCTGCGTCCGCGCAGGCATTGGTCCTGGAAGGCGCCGATGCAATCGGTCACGATCTGCGCCGGTTCGAGCATGCGGCCGGCACCGACCTCCCCGCAGGCCTGGTCGCCGTGCGCCGGTCCGAGGATCGACGCACCGTCGGCGCGCGCCTGCGCCGCGTTGCGCTGCGTGGCCGGGTGCTCCCACATCTCGACGTTCATGGCCGGCGCCAGCAGCAGCCGGCATTGCTCCCGGCGCCGCGCCAGCACCAGCGTCGACAGCAGGTCGTCGCCGGCGCCGCCGGCCACCTTGGCGATGAAATCGGCGCTGGCCGGGGCCACGAGGATCGCGTCGGCATCGCGCGACAGGCCGATGTGCGCCATGCCGTCGGTGCAGCGCGCATCCCACAGGTCGTCGAACACCGGCAGGCCGCTCAGCGCCTGCAGGGTGGCCACGCCGACGAACTGGCGCGCCGCCGCCGTCATCACCACCTGCACCTGCGCGCCTTCGGCACGCAGCAGGCGCACGAGTTCGCAGCTCTTGTACGCCGCGATGCCGCCGGTGATCCCCAGGACGATCCGGCGGCCGGCCAGTTCTCCGGTGGCCTGCGCGAGCGCCGGCGTCACGGCGCGCTCCCGCCGGCGGGCGCCGCCGTGGCGCGCGCGCGCAGCAACTCGTCCACGATGAGCAGCGCCGCACCGCAGCAGATGGCGCTGTCGGCCACATTGAAGGCCGGGAAGTGGCCGCCCGGGAACAGCACGCCCATCCACGCCCAGTGGAAATCGAGGAAATCGACGACGTGGCCATGGCGCAGGCGGTCGATCACGTTGCCCAAGGCACCGCCCAGGATCAGGCCCAGCGCGGCGCAGAAGCGGCGCTGCTGGACGTGCCCGGCCAGCAGCCAGACGATGAATGCGCTCGCCGCCAGGCCGATCGCGATGAAGAGCTGGCCCTGCCAGCCGCTGGCGTCGTTGAGAAACGAGAACGCCGCGCCGCGGTTGTAGGCCAGCACCAGGTTGAAGAACCCGGTCACCGGCATGCTGCCGCCCAGGCCCAGCGCGTCCATCACCCGGCTCTTGCTGAGCTGGTCGGCCAGCACGACGAGCGCCGCCAGCGCCAGCCAGGGCGCGATGCGCGCCAGCGCCGCACCCTGGGCCGCGCCGCCCGGCAGGCCCGCGCCGTGCTGACCCGGGGGGCTCATACGAAGGCGCGCGCCTCGCCGGCGCCGAAGAGGTTGTCGGCGCAGCGTCCGCAGATGCTCGGGTGTTCCGGTTCGGCGCCGATGTCGTCGCAGTAGTGCCAGCAGCGCTCGCACTTGACGAGCGCGCTGGCGCGCACGGCGATGCCCGGCTCGACGCCCGCGCCGGCCAGGTGCAGGCGCGCGGCGCTGGTCACGGTGAGGTACTTGAGCTCGTCGCCCAGGGTGCCGAGCAGCGCATGGCGCTCGCCGTCGGCCGTGATGTCGATCTCGGCCTGCAGCGAGGAGCCGACCTGGCCCTGCTCGCGCAGGGTCTCGATGCGCTTGAGCGCCTCGGCGCGCACGGCGCGGATCTGCGTCCACTTGGACAGCAGCGCCTCGTGCCCCGGCACCGGCGGCGGCTCGTGGAAGACCTGGGTGAAGATCGTGACCGGCGCCGACGTTGCCGTACCCTCGCGCTGGAACACGCGGAACGCCTCGTCGGCGGTGAACGAGAGGAAGGGCGCCATCAGGCGCAGCAGCGTCGCGGTGATGTGCCACAGGGCCGTCTGCGCCGAGCGCCGGCCCGGCGCGCCGGCGGCGCTGGTGTAGAGGCGGTCCTTGAGGATGTCGAGGTAGAACGAGCCCAGGTCCTCGGAGCAGAAGGTCTGCAGCTTGGCCACCACGGGGTGGAATTCGTAGCGCTCGAAGTGATGGCGCGCATCGGCCTGGAACTGGCCCACCAGGGCCAGCGCGTAGCGGTCGATCTCGACCATCTCGTCGACGGCCACGGCCTGGGTGTGGATGTCGAAGTCGCTGGTGTTGGCCAGCAGGAAGCGCAGCGTGTTGCGGATGCGCCGGTAGGACTCGACGACGCGCTTGAGGATCTCGTCGCCGATCGTCATCTCGCCCGAGTAGTCGGTCGACGCGACCCACAGGCGGATGATGTCGGCGCCCATCTTGGCGGCCAGCTGCTGCGGATCGACGCCGTTGCCCAGGCTCTTGCTCATCTTGCGCCCCTGCGCATCGACGGTGAAGCCGTGGGTGAGCAGCGCGCGATAGGGCGCGCGCCCGTCGATCGCCGCGCCGATCAGCAGCGAGGAGTGGAACCAGCCGCGGTGCTGGTCGGAGCCCTCCAGGTACAGGTCGGCCGGATAGCCCAGCTTGGCCGCGTGCGAGCCGCGCATGACGGTGCGGTGCGTCGATCCCGAATCGAACCAGACGTCCAGGATGTCGTTGACCTTGTCGTACTGGGCCGCCTCCTCGGGCGGCAGCACCTGCTGCACGGTGACGCGCGACCAGGCCTCGATGCCGCCTTGTTCGACGCGCTGGGCGGCCAGCTCGAGCAATTCGAGCGTGCGCGGGTGCAGCGCCCCGGTGACTCGGTGCAGGAAGAAGGGCAGCGGCACGCCCCAGTTGCGCTGGCGCGAGATGCACCAGTCGGGGCGGTTGGCGATCATGCTGTGCAGGCGCGCCTTGCCCCAGGCCGGGAAGAATTCGGTGGCCTCGATCGCGTGCAGCGCGGTCTGGCGCAGGGTCTCGCCGACCGTCTCGGTCTGCAGGGCGCCGCGCGTGTCGGCGGTGGCGCCGTCCATGCGCACGAACCACTGCGGCGCGGCGCGGTAGATGAGCGGGGACTTGTGGCGCCAGCAGTGCGGGTAGCTGTGCGTCTGGCGCGCCGCGTGCAGCAGCGTGCCGGCCGCCTGCAGCGCGTCGATCACCTTGGCGTTGGCGTCCCAGATGCGCAGGCCGCCGAACAGCGGCAGGTCGTCGGCATAGACGCCGTCGCCCTGCACCGGGTTGCGGATCTGCTCGTTGCTCATGCCGTGCTGCTTGCACGACTGGAAGTCCTCGACGCCGTAGGCCGGCGCCGCATGCACGATGCCGGTGCCGTCCGCATCGCTCACGTAGGTGGCGAGGTAGACCGGCGCGGTGCGCGCATAGTCGGGCGCCAGCGCGGCCAGCGGGTGCAGGAAGGCCACGCGGTCGAGCGCCGCGCCGCGGGCCAGCGCCACCACCCGGCCCTGCAGCCCGAAGCGCGCCAGGCAGGCCTGCACGAGCGTGGCGCCCAGGATCAGGTAGCGGTCGCCGCAGTCGACCAGCGCGTATTCCAGGTCGGGGTGGACGTTGAGCGCCTGGTTGGCCGGCAGGGTCCAGGGCGTCGTGGTCCAGATGACCGCGGCGCACGGCTTGTCCAGCGCCTCGAGGCCGAAGATCCGGGCCACGTGCGCGCAGGCATCGGGGGCGAGCGCGAAGGCGACATCGACCGCAGGCGAGACCTTGTCGGCGTACTCGACCTCGGCCTCGGCCAGCGCCGAATTGCAGTCGAAGCACCAGTTGACCGGCTTGAGGCCGCGGTACACGAAGCCGCGCTCGAGCATGCGCCCCAGCGTGCGGATCTCGTCGGCCTCGGACTTGAAGGTCATCGTCCGGTAGGGGTCGTCCCAGTCGCCGAGCACGCCCAGGCGCTTGAAGCCGCGCATCTGCAGCGCGATCTGCTCGGTGGCGTGCGCGCGCGCCTTCTCCTGCACCTCGGTGCGCGCAAGCTGCTTGCCGAACTTGCGCTCGATGTGGATCTCGATCGGCATGCCATGGCAGTCCCAGCCCGGGACGTAGGCCGCGTCGAAGCCGGCCAGCGACTTGGACTTGACGACGATGTCCTTGAGGATCTTGTTGGCCGCCGTGCCGAGGTGGATCTCGCTGTTGGCGTAGGGTGGTCCGTCGTGCAGGATGAAACGCGGTGCGCCGCGCCGCGCGTCACGCACGGCCGCATACACGCCGTTCTGCTCCCAGCGCTCGACCCATTGCGGTTCGCGCCGCGGCAGGTCGCCGCGCATCGGGAAGGGCGTATCCGGCAGGTTGAGCGGATAGCGCGGGATGGTCTTGGGATCGTCGGCGTTGGCCATGGGGTCGGTAGGTGCTGCGTGCGGGCTAGGTGCGGTGTCGGGTCGGATGCGGGCAGTCGAGGGGGCCGGGCGTGGCGCGCGCGGGCACTAGCGCGCGTGCTCGAAGACCGCGCGCGCGCGCCGGGTGTCGCTGCGGATCGCGGCGGTCAGGGCCTCGAGCGAATCGAACTTCTCTTCGTCGCGCAGCTTCTGCAGGAACTGCACGCGCACCAGCCGGCCGTAGACCTCCTCGGCAAAGTCGAACAGGTGCACCTCGAGCAGCCAGCGCCCGCTCTGGTCGACGGTCGGGCGCAGGCCCACGCTGGCCACGCCCGGGCGCGGCGCGCCGATGCCGTGCACGAGCACGGCGAAGATGCCGTGCACCGCCGGGCGCCGGTGCGCCAGGCGCAGGTTGAGCGTCGGAAAGCCCAGCTGGCGGCCGAGCTTGGCCCCGTGCAGCACGCGCCCGCTGATGTGGTACGGGTGGCCCAGCAGCAGTGCGGCGCGCGTCATGTCGCCGGCGGCCAGCGCCGCACGCACCGCGGAGCTCGATACGCGTTCGTCGTCGCGGCGCACCGCGGGCAGCTGCTCGACTTCGTAGCCGTCCTGCCGCGCGCGCGCCTGCAGCAGGCCGATGTCGCCGGCGCGGCGCGCGCCGAAGCGGAAATCGTCGCCGACGATGAGCCAGCGCATGCCGCAACCGGCGACGAGCAGTTCGTCGATGAAGGGCGCCGCCTCGAGCGCGGCCAGGTGGCGGTCGAAGTGCAGCACGAACACGCGCTCGATGCCGCAGGCGCGCAGGCCTTCGGTCTTGTCGCGCAGGTTGGCGATGCGCGCCGGCGCCGAGGCCGGCGCGAAGAACTCGCGCGGATGCGGCTCGAAGGTCATCGCCGCCGGCACCAGGCCGCGCACGCGCGCGGCCTCGGCCACGCGCTCGAGGAGCTCGCGGTGGCCGCAGTGCACGCCGTCGAAATTGCCGATGGCCAGCGCGCAGTCGCGCCGGCGCCCGGGCGGCGGCAGGCCGCGGAACACCTCGATGGACGTACTCGATGCCAGGGAATCGCTCACCCGCCAAGTATACCGGCCGCTCGTGGAAGGCATTGATTTACCGGTGCTTTCATCGCTGCCCGGGGCGCGGCGCGGCGCCGGGCGGGCGCCACCAACCAGTACAATCCGCGCTCCCATGAAAAATATCGTATGCCTCATCTCGGGGCGCGGCAGCAATCTCGAGGCGATCCTCGCCGTGCAGCGCAGCGCGCGCTGGGGCGAGCGGCTGGGCGCGCGCGTCGCCGCGGTGGTCGCCAACCGGGGCGACGCGCCGGGGCTGGACATCGCCCGGCGCCACGGCGTCGATACCGCGGTGGTGGCGCACCGGGACTACCCCGATCGCGCGCAATTCGACGCGGCGCTGGGCGTGGTCATCGATCGCCACGAGCCCGCGCTGGTGGTGCTGGCCGGTTTCCTGCGCGTGCTCACGCCGCTGCTGGTCGAGCGCTACCAAGGCCGCATGATCAACATCCATCCCTCGCTGCTGCCGGCCTTCGGCGGCCTGGACACGCACCGGCGGGCGCTGGACGAGGGCGTGCGCGTCCACGGCGCCACCGTGCATTACGTCTCGGGCGCGCTCGATGCCGGGCCCATCATCGCCCAGGCGGCGCTGGCCGTGGCGCCGGACGACACCGAGCAGGCGCTCGCCGCGCGCGTGCTGGCGCTGGAGCACGTGCTGCTGCCGCGCTGCATCGAATGGATCCTGCAGGGACGCGTGCGCCTGGAGGGCGGCCGGGTCCACAGCACCGGCCTGGGCGCCGACCAGCTGCTGCTGCGCGACGCATGAACGGCCCGATCGCCTACCCGACCCGCGTCACCGCGCAGGTCGTCGACAGCCTGACCACGCTGCTGGGCCTGCTCCTGCTGTTCGAAGGGCCGGCCGATGCGATCATGTCGCGCCACTTCAAGGCCGACCGCCAGCTGGGCAGCCGCGACCGCAGCCTGGTCGCCGAGGCCGCCTTCGATGCGCTGCGCCGCCTGGCCAGCCTGCGCTGGGTGATGCAGACCGCCGATCCGCTGCGCGCCACGCGCCTGGCGGCGCTCATCGTGCTGGCGCGCCAGCACGGCATCGACAGCATCGCCCCGCGCACGCTGCGCGGCGACGAGCGCGCGGTGCGCGGGGCGCTGGAGATCAAGCTGCGGCACGCGCCGGCGGCGGTCCAGGCCGAGGTGCCGCAATGGCTGCTGCAGCGGGCCACCGAGCAGTATCCCGATGCCGCGCTGCTGCTCGCGGCGCTGGCCCAGCCCGCGCCGCTGGACCTGCGCGTGAACACGATCAAGGCCGAGCGCGCCGCCGTGCTCGCCGAGCTGTGCAGCGCCACGCGCGTGCATGCCCCGCTGGCGGCGCAGGCCACCGCCTACAGCCCGGACGCGATCCGGCTGCAGGAGAAGCCGGCGCTGACGCGCTGGCCCCTCTACCAGGACGGCCTGATCGAAGTGCAGGACGAGGGCAGCCAGCTCGTGGCGCGGCTGGTGGCGCCGCGCCGCGGCGAGATGGTGGTCGACTTTTGCGCCGGTGCCGGCGGCAAGACGCTGGCGCTGGGCGCGCTGATGCGCTCGACCGGCCGCATCTATGCGTTCGACGTGCATGCCAAGCGCCTGGCCGGCCTGGGCCCGCGGCTGGCGCGCAGCGGCCTGTCCAATGTCCACCCGGCGGCCATCGCCAGCGAGAACGACCCGCGCGTCAAGCGCCTGGCCGGCAAGATCGATCGGGTCCTGGTCGATGCGCCCTGTTCCGGCACCGGCACGCTGCGGCGCAATCCGGACCTGAAGTGGCGCTTCGACGAATCCGAGCTCACGCGCCTCAACGGCGTGCAGCTGGCGGTGCTCATCGGCGCGGCGCGGCTGCTCAAGCCGGGCGGGCGCCTGGTCTACTCGACCTGCTCGATCCTGGCGCAGGAGAACCAGGACATCATCGCCGCGTTCCTGGCGGCCCAGCCGCAGTTCGAGGCGATCGATGCCGCCCCGGTGCTCTCCGCCCAGGGCATCGTGATCGACCACGCCGCGCGCTTTGCGCCCTGGTTCGTCATGCTGCCGCACCTGCACGGCAGCGACGGGTTCTTCGCCGCCGTGCTGGAGCGCAAGCGGTGATCGCGCCCACGCCGCTGGGCGAGCTGATCGATGCCTTGGCCGGCGGCCTGGCGCAGCCGCGCCACGCCTGGGAGGCGGCGAGCATCGTCGCGGCCTGGTTCGGCGCCTCGGTGCTGTCGCGCGCGGCGGTGCGCTACGTGGGCCACCACTACACCGGCACCGGCGCCGGCACGGGCACCGGCGCGCCGGGCGCGCCGGGGCACCTGGGCGCCCAGGCCGCGGCCATCCACGCGCGCGTCGAATCGGTGCTGGCGGCGCCGGGCGCCTCGGCGCAGCTGCAAAAGCTGCTGTTCCCGCTGATCGCGCTGGGCCTGCTGCTGGCCGCCGAGGGCCTGCTGCGCTGGCGCCACGTGCTGACCAGCACGGCCGACGCGCGGCTGTTGCGCCTGGCCGTCTCGCTGGTCGGCGCGCTGGCCGTGGTACGGGTGCTGTTCGCGCTGATGCGCCGGGTGTTCCGCAGCACGCGGCTCATCTCCCGGCTCGAGCGCCTGATAGGCGCCGTCGCCATCCTGGGCATCGGCCTGTACGCCACCGGCGTGCTCGAGGACGTGGTGCAGTGGCTCTCGACGACCGAGATCCCGCTGGGCAGCGCGGCGCAGGTGTCGCTCTGGTCGCTGCTGGTGGGCAGCACGACGACCCTGCTGGCGCTGCTGGGCGCCATGTGGCTGAGCTCGGTGATCGACGCGCGCCTGGACGCGGAGACCGCCCTGGAGCCCAACGTGCGCACCGTGCTGGGCCGCGTCGCGCGCGTGCTGCTGCTGGTCGTGGCCATCATGATGGCCATGGCCCTGTCGGGCATCGATCTCACCGTGCTCTCCGTCTTCAGCGGCGCGCTGGGCGTGGGCGTCGGGCTGGGCTTGCAGCGCATCGCCGGCAGCTACGTCAGCGGCTTCATCCTCCTGCTCGACCGCAGCCTGCGCATCGGCGACGTGGTCGCCGTCGACAAGCACTTCGGCGTGGTGATGAAGATCAGCACCCGCTACACGGTGCTGCGCGCCCCCGACGGCACCGACGCGGTCATCCCCAACGAGATGTTCGTCGGCGCGCCGGTGGTCAACTACACGCTGGGCGACCGGCGCGTGGTGCTCAGCGTCGATGTGCCGATCGGGCCCAACGACGATCTGCCGCTGGCCCTCAAGCTGATGCCCGCGGCGGCGCTGGCGCAGCCGCGCGTGCTGCCCGAGCCGCCACCCACCGCGGTTCTCAAGGAGTTCGTCGGCGGCAATCTCGTCCTGCAGGTCAGTTTCTCGATAGACGACCCCGAGATGGGCCGCCAGAACGTGCAATCGGACGTGGCCGTGGCGGTGTACGAGAGCTTTCGGGCCAACGGCATCGACCTGCCCGCGCCGCGGGCCGATTTCCAGTTCACCGCCACGGCCGTCGGCGCCGTGCCGGTCGTGGCCGCCGCCCCGGTCGGGGGGCCGGCGCCCGTGCGTACCGGTGCCGGTCCCCAGCGCTGAGGCCCGCGCCTGCCGCAACCCGGCAGCCGCCGCGTTGCGGGCAGCTTCGCGCGCGCTTGGGCCGATCCGGGCACCCCCACGCGGCGTGCGGACACCGCTTGCCAGCGATGCGGCGGGGCTACAATACGGACGCTCGCTGGCGAAGTCGCGGCGGGCCCGAAACCGCCGCCGCGGCGCGTTCTGCGCCGGGTGCCGGATCCCATCCTGACGGAGTGTGAATGGATTTGTTCCTTTCCTTTCTCGAGAACGGCCTGCTGGGCCTGAACTGGTGGCAGCTCGCGATCGTCGCCCTCGTGCTCACGCACATCACGATCGCCGCCGTGACGATCTTCCTGCACCGGGCGCAGGCCCACCGCGCGCTGGAACTGCACCCGGCGGTCAGCCACTTCTTCCGCTTCTGGCTCTGGCTCACCACGGGCATGCAGACGCGCGACTGGGTGGCGGTGCACCGCAAGCACCACGCCAGGTGCGAGACCGAGGAAGACCCGCATAGCCCGCAGACGCGCGGCCTGCGCAAGGTGCTGTGGCAGGGCGCCGAGCTCTACATGGACGAGCGCCGCAACACCGAGACCATCGAGCGCTTCAGCCGCGGCACGCCCGACGACTGGATGGAGCGCAAGCTCTACTCGCAGTGGGTCTGGCACGGCTGCGGCGTGATGCTCATCACCGACTTCGTGCTCTTCGGCGTGCCCGGGGTCACCGTCTGGGCCGTGCAGATGCTCTGGATCCCGTTCTTCGCGGCCGGCGTCATCAACGGCGTGGGCCACTTCTGGGGCTACCGCAACTTCGACAGCCCCGATGCCAGCGCCAACCTGTCGCCCTGGGGCATCCTGATCGGCGGCGAGGAGCTGCACAACAATCACCACACCTTCCCGACCTCGGCCAGGCTGTCCAACAAGTGGTTCGAGTTCGACATCGGCTGGCTCTACATCCGCATCCTGGAGATCGCCGGCCTGGCCAAGGTGCTGCGCCGCGCCCCGCAGGTGCGCACGCCGCTGCGGGGCGCGGCGGCGCCCCAGGGCCCGATCGACCTGCACACGCTGCAGGCCCTGATCAACGACCGCTACGACCTGCTGGCGCGCTTTGCCCGCGCCACGCAGCGCGCCTTCCGCGAGGAACTGGCCACGCTGCGCCTGTCCTCGGCCGAGCGCGAGCGCTTTGCCGGGCTCAAGCGCTGGTTGCGCAAGGACGTCGATGCGATCCCGGCGCCGCACCGGGACCACCTGCAGGAACTGCTGGCGCGCAGCGGCATGCTGCGCACGCTGGTAGAGATGCGCGCCGAACTGGCCGGCATCTGGCAGCACAACGCGGCGTCGCGCGAACAGATGCTGAGCGGCCTGCAGGACTGGATCACGCGCGCCGAGGCCAGCGGCATCCGCGCGCTGCAGGAGGCCGCCGCGCGCATCCGCGGCTATCCGCCGCACGCCGCGGGCTGAGCTTCGGCCCATCAGCGGCCCGGCGCTGCGCGCCGGGGCACAAAAAAACCCGGCATGGCCGGGTTTTTTTTTCAGCGCGGGTCGTGCCGCCGCGTCGTGCGGCCGCACCCCAGGGCAAACCTTACTTGAGCTTGGTTTCCTTGTAGTTCACGTGCTTGCGCGCCACCGGGTCGAACTTCATCAGCTCGATCTTCTCCGGCTTGGTGCGCTTGTTCTTGCTGGTCGTGTAGAAGTGGCCGGTGCCTGCCGTCGACTCCAGCTTGATCTTTTCGCGTCCGCCTTTAGCCATTTGCGTTCCCCTGCGTTACTGCGGTTTTACCGGTTCCGAGCGCCCGTGCCTATCGGCGCACGGGCATGCACACGCGCCTCAGAGTTCGCCCTTGGCGTGCAGGTCGGCAAGTACGGTTTCGATGCCGAGCTTGTCGATCGTGCGCAGCGCGGCGTTGGTGATGCGCAGGCGGATCCAGCGCTTCTGGTCTTCGAGCCAGAAGCGCCGGTACTGCAGGTTCGGCAGGAAGCGGCGCTTGGTCTTGTTGTTCGCGTGCGAGACGCGGTTGCCGACCATCGGGCGCTTTTTCGTGACGATACAGACGCGTGCCATGTTCATTCCTTGGTGCCCGGGGCCCCCGCTGGGCTCCGGGAAATACAAAGCCTTCGATTGTAGCCCAAGCCGGTGTGCAGTTCCAGTCGCTGCCGTAGCCGCTGCGGTATGCGCCGGGACGGGCGGTTTTCGCGTTTCCAACGAGGGGTGCGCCTGAACGGGGTACCGAAAATCGGACGTGATCGCCCGTAAATTCCGGCGATCGGCTTCCCTACATTTCCGCCGATTGCGTCCCGTCTTTTTGGCAACAATCCAAGCCACGCCGATCGGGCTGTTCGGCACGTGGGCGCGCGTCGCCCCATGACGAACGAGAAGCCGGAACGGGATCCAGGGGCTTTTGTGATGGCATCGCCGAGCGCCGTGGTACCACGATGAAAGCCAAGGTCCCCGCGGGTCCGCCGTCCGCCGTCGCCGTCCCGCTGCTGCTGGTGCTCGCCTACGTGATCGCCGCGCGCTGCAGCGGGCTGATGTCGATCTCCCCTTCGATCGTCTCCACCCTCTGGCTGCCCTCGGGCATCTCGCTGGCCGCGCTGACGCTGCTGGGGCTGCGGCGGTGGCCGGCCATCGCGCTGGGCGCGGCGCTCAACGACCTGCTGGTTTTTCGCATGGTCGGCGCGGGCATCGACGGGCCCCACGCCGCCGCCGCGCTGGGCCACGCACTGGGCGCTGCCGCCGAGGCGCTGCTGGGTGCCTGGCTGCTGCGCCGCCGCGGCGCGTATCCGCAGATGTTCGGATCGCTGTGGGGCGTGTTCCGCTTCAGCGCGATCGTCATGGCCGCTTGCACGCTGGGCGCGCTCGCCGGCGTGGGCAGCCTGGGCCTGTCGGGCCTGATGCCACGGCCCCTGCTCGCCGGCGCCGCCTGGACCTGGTGGCTGGGGGATGTGTGCAGCGCGCTCCTGCTGTTCCCGGTGATCGCCTCCTGGGCCGATGCGCGCGGCTCGCCCTCCGAGCCCCGGCGCGCCGGCGTCAGCGCGGCGCTGGGCGCCGCATTGATCGGCGTGTGCCTGGCGGTCTTCGTCCTGGCGCCCAACTCCGGGGCCGACCGCCTGGCCAGCTGCCTGGTCTTTCCGCTGCTGGCCATCGTTGCCTACCGCAGCGGCCTGCGCGGTGCCAGCAGCGCGGTGCTGTGCACCGCCGTCATCGCCCTCGCCGGCATGATGCTCGGCAAGGGACCGTTCTGCGGCCTGTCCCCGGTCGACGACCTGATGATGCTCGACGGCTACCTGGCGTTCTGCGCGGCCATCGCGATGTCGCTGGCCGCGGACCGCAGCGAGCGGGCCCAGGCCGATGCCGCGGGCGTGCTGCCGCGCAACGCCACCCCGAGCGTGGCCCTGGTGGTCGGCGCGGCCCTGGCCGTGCTGGGCTGGTCCGTGGCCATGGAACTGACCCGGGCCGAGGCCCAGGGGCGCTTCGATGCACTGGCGCGCCAGGTCGATGCGCGCCTGCAGTCGCGCATGCAGGAATATGCGCGCGTGCTGCGCGGCGCTGCGGCGCTGTTCGCCGCGGCGCCGTCGGTGGACCGGCAGGCCTGGCACGCTTTCGTGTCCAGCCAGGATCTGCAGGACGAGCTGCCGGGGCTGCGCAGGCTCGCCTACGCGCCGTTCCTCACCGCTGCCGGGCGCGAGGCGTTGCTGCGCTCGCTGCGCAGCCGGGGCGAGAGCGATTTTCATCTGGTGCCGGCCGGCGCGCGCGAGGCCTATGCGCCGGTGCTCTTCTCCGAGCCCCTGGACGCGCGCGGCCGGCGCGCGCTGGGCTACGACCTGTACGCGGAGCCGCACCGGCGCGCGGCGATGCAGGAGGCGCGCGATTCGGGCCGCATCACGATGACCGACCGGCTCGAGCTGCTCCCGGACGACCAGGGAAGTACGCCGCCCGGGTTCCTGATCTTCGTCCCGGTGTACCGCCACGGCGCCGTTCCGGCCACGGTCGCCGAGCGGCGCGCGCAGCTCATCGGCTTCGCGTTCACGCCGCTGGAGACCGGCGCGCTGGTTCCGGGCGTGGTGCAGGCCGACTGGCCGGAGGTGCTGCTGCAGGTGGCCGACGGACCGCCCCAGGCGCAGGGCGAACTGCTCTACGCCGAAGCGCCGTATGGCACGGGTGGCACGGGTGGCACCGCTGGCGCCGCTGCCGGCACCACCGCCGGCGCGTCACCGTTCGTGCCCCGCGCGGTCGAGCTCGAAACGCGGATCTTCGGGCACCCGCTCACCTTGCGCGTGCGCCCGAGCCCGGTCTTCGAGTCCTCGGTGGACCGCCTCAAGGCGCAGCTCGTCTTCATCGCCGGCGCCATCGTCAGCCTGCTGCTGTTCGGTGCGGTGCGCGCGCAGACCCTGACCGGCGAGCGTGCCACCGTGCTCGCGCGGCGCATGACCCGCGAGCTGGCCGACAGCGAGGCCCGCTGCCGGCTGCTCTACGAGGCCTCGCCGGCGATGCTCCACTCGATCAATCGGCAGGCGATCCTGGTGGCCGTGAGCGACGCCTGGCTGGCGCGCCTGGGATACGCGCGCGCGGACGTCCTGGGCCGCCCGTCCACCGACTTCCTCACGCCGGAGTCGCGCGACTACGCGCGCCAGACCGTGCTGCCGGCCTTCTTCCGCGATGGGCGCTGCAAGGACGTCGAGTACCAGATGGTGTGCCGCGACGGCAGCGTCATCGACGTGCTGCTGTCGGCCGTGCTGACGCCCGGGGAGCGGGGCGGTTCGCTGGCCTTCATCGAGGATGTGACGGAACGCCGCCGTACCGAACGCGAAGCGGGCGCCGCGCGCGCGCGCATGTGGGAGATGAACCAGCGCCTCGCGGCCATCGTGGAGAGCGCCGGCGTGAGCATCATCGCCACGGACCCGCGAGGCCGCATCCAGAGCTTCAACGCCGAGGCCGAGCGCATGCTGGGCTACCGCGCCGAGGAGGTCCTGGGCGCCTCGCTGCCGGCGCTGATCCACGTCAACCAGGAGGTGCACGCGCGCGCGCGCGCGCTGGGCGCCGAGCGGGGCGCGTATGTCCCGGCCAACTACGAGGCGCTGTTCTGCTGCGCCCAGCAGGGCGGGGCCGACCGCGGCGAATGGACCTACGCGCGCAAGGACGGCAGCCGCTTCCCGGTCCTGGTCTCGTCGAGCGCCATCCGCGCGGCCGATGGTTCGATCAGCGGCTTCATCAGCGTCGCCATCGACATCTCCTCGCAGCGGGCCCATGCCGAGCTGCAGCGCAGCGCGCTGCAGGAGAAGGAGACGCTGCTCAAGGAGGTCTACCACCGCGTCAAGAACAACCTGCAGGTGGTGTCCAGCCTGTTCAACCTGCAGATGCGCTCGCTGCCCGACGGGTCCGCGCGCCAGATCCTGCAGCAGAGCGCGGAACGGGTGCGCGCGATGGCCCTGGTGCACGAGAAGCTGTGCCGCTCCGACCGGCTCCAGTCGATCGACATCGTGGCCTACGTGCACGACCTGTGCGAAACGCTGGCGGCGGCCACCGGCGCCGACGAGCGCGGCATCCGCATCGCCCTGCAGGTCGAGCCGATCGAGATCGGCCTGGAGGCATCGATGCCGCTCGGGCTGCTGCTCAACGAGCTGATCTGCAACAGCCTCAAGCATGCGTACCCGGAAGGCCGGGCCGGAACCGTGACCGTGCGCCTGGCGTGCGCCGGCCGGGGCCAGGGCCTGCTGGAGGTCTTCGACGACGGCATCGGCTTCTCGGCCGGGATGCTGCGCGACAAGCCGGTGTCGCTGGGCCTGCGCCTGGTGGCCACGCTGGCGCGCCAGCTCGGTGCCCGCTTCTCGATGGAGACGCGCGCCGGCGCCTACACCGCGCTCACGTTCGACCTGGCCGACGCGGCGCCGTCGGCCGGCCTGGTGGCGGCCGAGGCAGCGCCGGCCGGCGCCCGGCGCGAGGGCGCGACGCTGGCCGCCTAGCGCGCGGGCGCTGCGACCCCGCAATCACAGGAAAAGGGATACATGAACAGGCAGATCATCGACCGACACGGCGGCCCCGGCGAGGAGCCGCGCGCGCACCCGGCCGCGACCGGGGAGGGCATCCTGCTGGTCGAGGACGAGGCCGTCGTGGCCATGGACCTGGCCGATCAGCTCGAGGAGATGGGCTACAAGGTCTGCGGCATCGCCGACAACGGCGCCGACGCCCGTGCGCTGGCGGCGGAGTTCAAGCCCGCGGTCGTGCTGATGGACGTGGTCATCAAGGGCGGCATCGACGGCATCGACCTGGCCACGAGCATGGGCGATTGCTGCCAGGCGCCGGTGATCTTCCTCACCGCGTTCAGCGACCTGGGAACCGTGCGCCGTGCCACGCGCGCCGCACCCTATGGCTTCCTGACCAAGCCCTTCCAGCGCGGCGAGGTACGGGCCGCCATCGAGGTGGCGATCCACAAGCACGCGCTCGAGCGCGGCCTGCGTGAATCCGAGCGCTGGTCCTCGGCCACGCTGCGCGCCATGGCCGACAGCGTGATCGCGGTCGACATGGAAGAGCGCGTCCGCTACCTCAATCCGCGCGCGCAGGACGTCCTGGGCATCGCGCAGGCGCAGGCCAGCGGGCGCAAGCTCGGCCAGATCCTGGTGATCGAGAACCTCCACGGCCGCGCGACGCCGGAGGCCCCGGTGGCGCGGGTGCTGCGCGACCATGCCCGCGTGGTCGCGGGCCTCGGGGAGCACCTGCTCACCGCCGAGGGCCAGGTCGTGCCGGTGGATCACAGTGCGTCGCCGATCGTCGACGAGGACGGCACGATGATGGGCGCCGTGATCGCGGTGAGCGAGGCCGGCGAACGCATCGCCGCCTACGAAGCGCTGCGCCAGAGCGAGGAGCGCTTCCGCGCGGCCTTCGATTTCGCCCCGATCGGCATGGCGCTCGTGTCGCTGGACCTGCGCTTCCTGCAGACCAATCCGGCCATGGGTGCGCTGCTCAACCGCAGCGCCGGGCAGCTCCAGGGGCTGCACCGCGACGAGGTGACCCAGGCCGAGGACCACGCGCTGGAGGACGAGCAGCTGGGCCGCCTGGAGCGGGGCGAGACCCAGTTCGTGGAGTTCGAGAAGCGGTTTCTCGACGCCCAGGGCGCGCCGGTCTGGTCGCTGGTCAGCGCCGCGCTGCTGCGCCGCAACGGCGCGCCGGTGTGCTACGTGTACCAGGTCCACGACATGCGCTCGCGCAAGGCGGCCGAACAGCGGCTCTCGACGCTGGCGAGCACGGATCCGCTGACCGGCCTGGCCAACCGGCGCTGCTGGCGCGAGGAGACCGATGTCTACCTGGAGGCCGCGCGCCAGAACGGCAAGAGCCTGGGCGTGCTGTTCCTGGACCTGGATCACTTCAAGCAGGTCAACGACACGCTGGGTCACGCCGCCGGCGACCTGCTGCTCAAGGCGGTGGCCCAGCGCCTGAGCGCCGAGGTGCGCGACACCGACCTCGTGGCCCGCTTCGGCGGCGACGAGTTCGTGGTCCTGCTCACCGAGCTGGCCTCGCGCTCCGATGCGGCGATCGTCGCGCGCAAGCTGATCGACGCGGTGCGCCGCGACTTCCTGATCGACGGCAGGCGCGCGAGCATCGGCCTGAGCGTCGGTGCCGCGGTGTTCCCCTACGACGGCCGCGACACGCGCACGCTGCTGCAGGCGGCCGACGCGGCGCTGTACGTGGCCAAGTCGCGCGGGCGCAACCGCGTGCAGTTCAGCGTGCCGCTGGGCACCGGCACGCGGGCCTCAGAGCAGGCCGCGCTCGGCAAATGAGACGGTCTGCGCGCCGGCCACGACGATGTGGTCGAGCACGCGCACGTCGACCAGCGCCAGCGCGCTCTGCAGCGCGCGCGTGAGCGCCTGGTCGGCGCGGCTCGGTTCGGCCACGCCCGAGGGGTGGTTGTGGGCCAGGATGACGGCTGCACAGTTGTGCTGCAGCGCGTGCTTGACGACCTCGCGCGGGTACACGGAGGTCTGCGTGAGCGTGCCGCGGAACATCTCCTCGATGGCGATCAGGCGGTGCTGGGCATCGAGGAACAGCACGGTGAAGATCTCGTGCCCCAGCCGGGCCAGCGCCAGGGCCAGGTAGCTGCGTACCGCCTGGGGTGAGTCCATCGGGGCCGCCCGGCGCGCTTCCTCGCGCAGCGCGCGCTTGCCCAGTTCGACCACGGCCTGCAGCCGCGTGTAGCTGGCCAGGCCCCAGCCGGGCAGGGCGGTGATCACCGGGGCCGGCGCGGCGAGCACGGCGCCGACGCTGCCCAGCCGCTGCAGCGCGGCACGGGCGCAATCGAGCGCGCCATGGCCCGCAGCGCCGTTGCCCAGCAGCAGGGCCAGCAACTCGGCATCGCTCAGCGCCGCGGCGCCCTGCGCCAGCAGGCGCTCGCGCGGGCGCTCCGACACCGGCCAGTCCTTGATGCGCATGCACCCCCCTGTGATACCCCGCATTGCCCGACAGCGCGGGCGCCGCGCGCCCGGGCCGGGCTTCGATAGAATCGCGCCTGACGCGCTGCCCCCGTGTGCCCGCTGCCCCCGTGTGCCCCCGTGCCCAGCGTTCCGGAGCCACACCCGCCATGCCGCTGATCATGCCCTCGTCGCACGTCACCCTGCACTACCGGATGGCGCTGGTGGTCGACGGTGACGAGCGGGAGCTAGTCAATACCTTCGCGGCGGCTCCGGCAACGCTGCAGATGGGGGTGGGGCAATGGTCGCCGGCGCTGGAAGAGCGCCTGCTCGGCCTGGCCGAGGGCGCGGCACAGGAATTCGAGGTGCCGGCCGGCCAGGCCTACGGCGTGCACCGCCCGGAGCTCGTGCGCCGGCTGCCGCGCACCCAGGTGCAGGCGCATTGTGCTGCCGGTGCCGAGCCGGTGGTGGGCGCGTCCGTCGCCTTCCCCGGCCCGGACGGAGCGGTGGTCCACGGCGTGCTCACCGAGTGCGGGGAGCAGGAGGCGGTGCTCGATTTCAACCATCCGCTGGCCGGGCTGCCGGTGCGGCTGCGCGTGCAGGTGATCGGCGTGCTGTGAGCCGGCGCCGTGGACCATTTGCCGCATCGCGTGGCCGCCGGCCGTGCCATGATGCGCGGCCCGGGCGATGAACCGCCCCGGAACGCGACCGTATCGCCAACTCGCAAGGAAAGGTAGGTAGCCCATGGATGTCCTGCTGGCCCAGCCGCGCGGCTTCTGTGCCGGGGTCGACCGGGCGATCGAGATCGTCGACCGCGCGCTGCGCCTGCACGGCGCGCCGATCTATGTGCGCCACGAGATCGTGCACAACACCTACGTGGTGGCCGACCTGCGCGCCAAGGGCGCCGTCTTCATCGAGGACATCGACGAGGTGCCGCCCGGCGCCACGGTGGTGTTCTCGGCGCACGGCGTCTCGCGCGCCGTGCAGGCCCAGGCGCAGCAGCGCGGGCTGCGCATCTTCGACGCCACCTGCCCGCTGGTGACCAAGGTCCACGTCGAGGTGGGGCGGATGCGCGCGCAGGGGCGCGAGATCATCATGGTCGGCCACAAGGGCCATCCCGAGGTCGAGGGCACCATGGGCCAGTCCGAAGGCGGCATCCACCTCGTCGAGACCATCGAGGACGTGGAGCGCCTGCAGGTGCGCGATCCCGCCGCGCTGGCCTACGTGACGCAGACCACGCTCTCGCTCGATGACGCCGCGGCCATCATCGGCGCGCTCAAGGCGCGCTTTCCGGCCATCGCCGAGCCCAAGCGCGCCGACATCTGCTACGCCACGCAGAACCGCCAGGATGCCGTCAAGGTGATGGCCCCGCAGGTCGAGCTCGTGATCGTCGTGGGCAGCCACAGCAGTTCCAACTCCAACCGCCTGCGCGAGGTGGCCGAGCGCATGGGGGTGCCCGCCTACCTCGTCGACGGCGCCGCCGATGTCGATCCGGCCTGGGTGCGCGGGCGCTCGCGCGTCGGGCTCACCGCCGGCGCCTCGGCGCCGGAGATTCTGGTGCGCGAGGTGACCGACCGCCTGCGCGAGCTCGGCGCGCGCTCCGTGCGCTCGATGGAAGGGGTCGTCGAGGACATCGTCTTTCCGCTGCCGCGCGGCCTGGGTGCCGGCGCGGCCGAGGCAGTGGCGCCCGATCTGCCCTCGGCTCCAGGGACCGGCAGCCCTGCATGAACATCGCCGGCCTGGCCGCCGTCGTGGCCGCCGCCTACCTGCTGGGCTCCATCCCCTTTGCGGTGGTCGTCAGCCGCGCGTTCGGCCTGGCCGACCCGCGCAGCTTCGGCTCGGGCAATCCGGGCGCGACCAACGTCCTGCGCACCGGCAACCGGCTGGCCGCGGCCCTGACCCTGATCGGTGATGGCGCCAAGGGTGCGGCAGCGGTGCTGCTCTGCCGCGCGCTGAGCGCCGACCTGCACCTGGACCCGGTCGCCCCCGCCTGGGCCGGCGCCGCCGCCTTCGCCGGCCACCTGTACCCGGTCTTCCTGGGCTTTCGCGGCGGCAAGGGAGTCGCCACCTTCCTGGGCACCTTGCTGGCCCTGGTGCCGCTGGTGGGGGTGGCGACCTGCCTGCTGTGGCTGGCGGTGGCAGCGTGGTTTCGTTACTCGTCGGCCGCATCCCTGTTCTGCGCCGTGGCGGCGACCCTGGCCGTGCTGCGCGTGGCCACGCCGCCGGCGGTGCCCTGGGCCGTCGGCCTGATGAGCGCATTCGTCATCTGGCGTCACCGGCGCAACATCGTCCAGCTGCTGCAGGGCACCGAGCCGCGCATCGGCCAGCGCAGCGCACCGGGGAGCACAGACGCCGGCGGCGGCACGCCGCTGGCCGCCGTCGCCCGCCCCGCCCCCGACCCGCGCGGCAACGGCTAGGACGCTTCGCGAAAGAAGCGCAGTTCCCCCTCTCCCGCAGCGCGGGTCGGGGCC
>Ga0116231_10002379_pt1 | contig 39334 bp, 30 predicted proteins | sample S1TSphgellanicum_2_FD_89695 | JGI IMG/M metagenome (GOLD analysis project Ga0116231, IMG submission 89695) | Host-associated microbial communities from peat moss isolated from Minnesota, USA - S1T2_Fd - Sphagnum magellanicum MG | ecosystem: Host-associated > Plants > Peat moss > Unclassified...
AAAAAAAAATCCAAACTCCCAAAACAAAACTGCTTCACTAAACAAACAAATAAACAAAGAAAGAGCAACAGCAACAACAGCAGTGGATCACCCAAAAAGCGGAAAAACACACACACACACACAGTGAAAATTCATAGGACTATATATCTATCAAACACAAAAGAATAATTTTTTGTTTGCAACTGATTTCACATTTCTACAGATGAGAAATGGAGTGGGTTTGTCTTGATACCTGTGTGTGTGCAATCAAGCTCTCAGAAAAAACCCACGAAAGCACAACAACTGCAATTGACACAAATTGCAAATTGACACAAAGTGAGTGCATCAATATTGATGATGATGATGATGATGATGATGCACAATAGCAACAGATTGTTAGCTAGCTGGCTGTGGAGCTTGAACGAACAATGTGTTGGGTGCTGGCATACTTATACTACCATCATTCCACTCCCACAACACACTACTGCAAACAACAACAACAACAGAAAACCAACAATTCCTGGTTGTTGCTGCTGCTGCTTCCCAGATTCACAAAAGGAGATTTTTTTAGATCCCAATTCCTGATCTAAAATTAAATTCCAGTCTCACCCAAATTCCCAAATTCCAATAATTCCTGATCTTTTGGTTCTCTTTTTTCATGAAGAATGAATGGATTTCTTGGGCAGTTAAAATCTGCTCAATACTTACCTCTCTTTTTCTCCCTTCCTTTCTTTCTTTCTTAAGTTCTTTTATCTTGTTTTCAGTACACTAAACTACCCCACTCATCAATCTCTTTTTTTCTGTTTTTTCTTTTTCTCTTTCTCTACCTATTAGTGTATTTCAATCTTCTACTTTTCTACCTTTTTCCAACCAACCTTCACAAATGTACTCTGACTGGACATGGAAAAACAATTGCCCAAACAGCCCAGGTGCCCAATCTAAGTACTCTTTACGAATAGCTTTAATACGTGAAGAAAGAATTCATACTACCCATTGGTTGTTACGTACGTGGATGTTGTTCTTGTCCATACTACTACCCATTGCTTGTTACGTAAAGGAAAGATGTTGTTCTTGCCCATAGTCAATAATGGATTTTGTGAAATGGACGTTATCCTCAATTGACAAGATTTTGTTATGTCAAAGATGTGCCAATCTTGACATGTTTTGAATTGATCCTTTGCCAAGGAAAAACAACAAAACAACATCGTGGGTTTGAATTTCTCTCGTGTCAAAATGTTTTGTGCTTGCATCAGCTTACACTAGTCTTACTTTGAAACAATTCAGCTGGGGAGTTCAGTTGGAAGGTTCTCACACCAAGGCCATGCAAAGCTATACCATGTAATTTACACAAATGGCTATATACTTACAAGTATTGGTTTCCTCACTACATATATGAATATATCGTATGAATAGTGTAATACAAATTTGGTTACAATACAAATTTATGTAAATATGAGCTTTGGAAAAGGAAAAAAAAACCTCTTCAGTTTTAGATGGAGAGGCAAAATGGGGCCCCTTAAATGGAGAGTGGCTAGTTTGAGAGGGGTCCTACAAATTTGCACCCCGCCTCCCCCCCCCCCAAAATGAATTGAATTACAAAACCAACCATTGGATTCAAAGTTTACACACTCAAGAGTTATTGATTAAAATATCTTTGTTCAGCTCATTGCTTAAAAGCTCTTTTAAAAAAACCCTATGTAATCATAAATAAATGAATGTGAAAATATTATAATTTCCCTTGGTTGCCCCCACCTAAAATTCAAAAAAACTCATTTTGGGCTTATCAAGGCATCCTTTGGGGGGGGGTGTGAGTGGGGGGACTAAAACATTTTTAAAATTGAAATTCAGCCATTAGAATCAAAAAGCCTAAAAGATAGACCATAAAGATTGTGTTAAGTGTAAAAGGTTGAATTAGAATTGAGGAAAGAATTGCAAAGAAATGCAAAAACAAAAATTGGGTACAAGGGAAGGAGAATGGAGGTGTGAGAATTTCCAAAGGATAGAAAGGTTTGAAATTTGGAATTATGAACAATTTGAGTTTAAAGGAGCCACCCCATGCACAAGACAAAGAGAAGGAACAAAAGAAAGCAAAGGAACAATGAAAAAGCCTACCTATTGACAAATGAGTGAGAGAGAGAGCACAAGGTAAGGATTCCAAAAGTTGAAACAAATAAGAAGAGACAAAGTATAATAACATAAGGCATGTAGAGTGGAGTGAGCCAAAATAGGAAAGATAGGGCATAACTTAGAAGACATGGAAGACCTATGATTAATTATTTCTTCTATTCATACTTATATGTATGTGGATTGAGTATTGGTGTGTAGTAATGAAAAATACTTTTGAACATCATCCATCTCCTTTTGGATTTTTTTCATCCTTCACCAAGGAAGGCCATTAGGAACATCATGAATAGGATCAAACTTTTGGACTTATTATCGGTGCATATTGTTGGGAATTATGAGAACAAAGAAAAGGGGAACAACTTTTAAACCCTTTTTCCTAGGTTTTTTTTCTCCGCATCTTGTGCCCTAAACCCTAAACCCCACTCATCTATAATCCCATATGCCAAGTATTTCATTTCTTTCTAAGTTCATGTACACATTCGAGGTTTTGATGAGGATAGACTACGTTCTTGTAGTGTAATGGATATGGGATTGATATACACTTCTCTTCTCAAAACTTTTGTTTTTTCCTCTAAAATTTTTTTTGGGTTTGTTTCAAGACAACTAAAAAGAGCTCAAGTCGGGGCCCCCCACATCTAAAGAATGGCAGAGCACTCCAACAACGGCCTGCAATCATAAGCTGCAACAACTATTGACCAAAACTAAAAGAGCACATAAGAAGAACATTCGGTTGATGCTCCTGAGCTCGAATCAAGGGAGTTGAAAGCATATCGAAGATTGTCATTAAAATAAGTATGTACGGGCTACCTTCTTCTGGCTATGGATCAGAAACCATTGGAAACCATTGGTGAAGCAAGAGTCTCACCCATCTAGTCTATAGCCTAGTAGTACTAATTTGTTCCAATTGGGCAAAGGAAAGGATTCATTCCACTCGGATCTTGTACAAGATCAATTGGGTATATGCCTTTGTTTTGGTTGTTGTTTGGGGTGTTTCTCTTTTGTGCTTTGTCTGACACACCACGCAAATCAACTTGAGTGAGAAGACTAAAGGCCTTGGACTTCCACATTAGTAGTACCATGGGAAAAAATATCATAATCTGTTTTATTTTTTCTAAATATTACCCAAAAAATCCCATGCTTAGACTAAATCAGGTTCTTTTAAATTATATGTTTTAAGTGTCTATTCCTCATCTTGCAACATTATTAGTATATCATCTTAACTCCCAAGTCACAAAATTTATATCATTTTTGGATCCACCCATCCATTACAACAACATAATAGACAACATAAGTAATTTTGCTTTTGAAATGCCCAATACATGGGACAAAATATAGGTTTTTTGGACTATATTTTGGACCTATATTTTGGGCTACCTTTTTCCCATCCTTGATATGCAAGACTACATGGACCCAATTCACACTCATGTTCATATATGGTTGCACCTATTATCTTCATGTCGACATCTAGTAATCCATGGTTTATACATAGATCGGCACAACAAAGCCTTGTGGCACCAACATCTGAAATTTTCTCTTCACCCACCAATGTGCCACTAGATGGAAATCATTTTTTAATGATTTTTCTTTAAACAATTTTCTAGCAAAAATCATTATTATTATTGCCCTCTTGATTCGAAACCATGCTCATGTTCCCGCTCATGTTCCCACTCAAAATGCTCTTTGCCCTACTTGATTACACCCAATCATCCTCCAACTATATGGCCTCCCCACCCACACATTCCCCTCTCCCTATTAGCCTTCTCGCTTCAATTCCCATCCAATTCATCAATTCACATATTGCCATTGAATCATTCCTAAAACCAACTATCATTCGACAATTTGACAAAATACAACCCTTTCTTTGACACCATCCATCAATGAGGTTGGTTGGTTCACTCCTTCCTAGTCCCCATTGTTAGTTACAAAGAGTAGGAGTGCACTTGCACACATCTTCCTCATCCCAAGCATGACTCCACATCCCACCCTCCCACATCACCAATCCAATAGACAAAAATATTATTGTCTACCAAAAGACATGTGAACCCTTTGTCGAAAATTAACACTTTATATCTCTCAATTTTGTATTTGATGGTTCTCATGAACTTTCATAGTAACAATAGTTAAAAGGAGGGAAAGTATTGTCCCCCACATCCATAAAGCTTCCACCACCCGTAACAACTTTTGGCTAGAAAAAATGACAACAACCATTTATATCCATATCCATATTCATATGCTTTGCAATTCCAATTTGGAAAAACCTAGAGCTCTAGGGCTAATGGTGGGGAATTGGAATGGGTGAAGCACACTAGGAAGCACACACAAGGTGCATGGTAGTGCACTATATGTAGTCATTTTAAGTGAAGGAGGGTAGGAAACTCCTTTTGAGAGACAAGAAGTGGATAGGGGTGTGGCAACAATTCATCCTACATTTTTAGGAAACCAAAATTCTCCCTTCCCCCTTTCAAGTGTGCCCTAAAGCAACAATGGGATTGGTGCAAAGACTACTCGTAGGTGGTAAACTGCATGTGCAACATTGTCATTATGGGGAAGGAGACCAAGAAACCGCTTGGGATATGCATGGATTGTGGACTTTTTTAGAGTCGAGGTTTGAGCATGCAAACTTTTTTTAGCATGCAAAAATTTGTTGTCACTTGTGTGTAGAAAGAACGTGTGTGTGGTTGCAATGTTTTATGTAGCATTCTTGTGGACTAGGGCATTATTGTAGGCCAAAAATGGGTGACAAATATAGTTAGGATTCACACTTAGATTGGAATATTCTAGGATGGAATTCTATTGATCCTCATATACGGACTTTCCATAAGCTTTCTTAAAGAGAATGGCACCCAAACGGCTGGTGGAGGACCAAGTACCCAAGTGCTTGAAACATGGGTACAATTTTCATCAAGAGGAGGAGGAGGAGCCCACACATAAAGCACATTTTTGGCCACCTTGGCTTCAGGTGGAGTTTTGGGATCTTCAAAGTTCATATACCTCGGGTGCCCACACTCATGGAAGGTAGTGTCATGGAGGGTAGTGATCTCAAGAAGAAAAAAAAATTCAACAAAATAGCAAATTTAGTCAAATGTATTTACGCTTGGAAACCAAAATTTCCACAAATTTTTGAAATAAAAAAATAAAAATTTTCCCCTTTTTTGTTGCAAAAATTCCAAAATTTGTCCCAAAAATACATGTTTATTTCCTCCTAAAATTGGGCTAGGAATGTGGAGAATGGGAAAAGAAAACCCAAATGGAGGATAATTACCATTCACCATTGGGCCAACTTCTTGGCCCAAAAAAAAAAAAAAAAAATCATTTCAAAAATAAAAATAATTTCTTTCTTGAGATTTCAGCACTTCCAAAAACTTTACCATGTAAACTTGGAATAAGCAAAATGACCATGTACACTAACTGGTAGCAACAAGGTTTTAAAATATATAAAAAGTTCCTGTATTGTGAGCAACTAATTTTGAAGACAAAAATAATAATAATAAAATAAAATAAAATAAAATCATTTACTGAAAATAATTTTAATAACTGCCCAAATGGTAAAGGTACAAGTGACACACTCTTAGGAGGTCGTCTTTTTTCTCCTCTTGTAGCCGCCACATTGTTTTTGACCAAGTTGGAATGTGATAGAGAAGAGAACCGAGTTATACAAACTAACAAACCGATTGAAGAAAAGCATGGTGTAGGATGTAGCCACCACAGCTACAAAACAAACAAACGATTCTTATAGAAAGTGAACAAACAAAACATGAGTCATGTCGTATGTGTGTGCAGCGTCGTGATGCCACAAAATCTTCATCTTTACCACCCAAAAAAACTACTTACTTTGTTGCAAATAGAATTTCTCTCTCTCTCTTTTTATATATGTTATTTAACAAATTTGCTTTGAAAGGAAGCTTGGCTGCCCGTTTGCTTTCAAACGAAGAGAGATGTCATGTTCATATATATATACATATATGCTTTCATAACACACAACCTGCTGAAAACAAAGTGAACGGGATTCATGTATTTGTTTTATGTGTTTGTGTGTGTGTTTGTTTTGTGGGTTGTTTGCTACACGTAAAACAAATGCCAAAAATTTCATCTTCAATTGAGTAATGTCAACATTTCAAGCACTCCAAGAAAATTTCTAATAACTATACTTTTCTATACACATTAATAATGCCTCCTAAAAACAATAAGGAGGTATCTACCTTATGCTTAAAACGGGTCCTCTCTTGCTCCTATCACGGTTGTGATTTATGTGTGGGGGTGAAGCTCAGGCGTCTTACTAGAAAAGGGAGAGTTCAATTCCCTTGATGCCCATGGTGGAGGGATTTATTGAGTGTAGGGTCTTACCAAAGGGTATTACTTGCTCTATTTTTATTTTATTTTTAAATTTTCCAATGATACCCGATGAGTATTCACCAAGTATCATGGGAAAAATGGAATTTTTTTTTTTTTGAGGTGTTTTAAAAATCAAATGCCTGCCATAGCAAAGCTTTTCCTTTTTTCAAAATGCCCATGAAATAGTAGTAGGAAAAAATATGTTGGGTAAGGTGGCCTCCATTTACACTAACAAAATTGAAGGAGGTCTTTAAGTCGTCATTATGGATGTTTGTAGGCATATATGTCTAGAGGCTTATGATAGATATCCTTTGGTGTCACCATGCTTGACAATGGGTAATCCCCACTATTGGAAATGGTTTAGGCTTATGATGGACATCCTTTTGGTGTCATCATGCTTTACAATGGGTAATGCCCACTATTGGAAATGGTTTAGGCTTATGATGGGACATCCTTTGGTGTCATCATGCTTTACAATGGGTAATGCCCACTATTGGGGCACATTTGGGCAAATAGTGCTACAAATACTGGGCTGAACTTGGCTAATTCTACTAGGTATTTAGAAATGCCTGAAGGGTTTAGAATGGTATTTTCATCAACCATGTACACATATTTCAACCATAGAAATCAAGCATGTATTTTTAGCCATTTTTTCAATTGTGCCTATGCTACTACTTTATGACCTACCTACAGACCTTTACTCTAGGAAGGAATGTATTCTAGCCATTCTTCAATTGTGCCCATTCTGGTGCCCCAGCCCAACCCATAGAAATCCCATGGTGGTATACTTTAGGTCAAAGAGGATATATGACCTCATATGACCTAATATGACCTAATCTTGTTGCCTTAACCAGCACCCATGTTGGTACCATGGTAACAATCTCAGATTTCATTTAAATTATTTCTAAATATTACAATTATCCCATGCTTAGTAGACTGCAATTTTCTGCTGTTACTCTGGTTGTTTATTGCACACTAAAGTTGGAAAGACTTCATAAAAGCTCGACTAAATTCAGGTACCCAACAAATAGAACATTATTTTCTCATCACTTTCTTGAATATGTTTCATTCTCTTTTGAGCTGCTATCAAAAAGCTATTCCAAACTGAGAAAGAGGCCAAATTGCTTATATTTATGCATTTATCATTATAACCCAAAACCTCCACTTTCTCTAGAAATTCTGGTTTTTTTAAATTTTTGGAAGACTTTATTAAACCACTCTCTTCAAAATCCATTACACTCTCAGAAGTGGGATCAAGTCAAACTAAGCTTTAGATCATTGCTCTGTGTGAGTGGTTAGGGTGAAATGACAACCACTTTGGGAATTGGACACAAGATGATTGAAGAGATTGATTTTAGTTCCACCATGACATACTACAAATGCCTTGTTATTTATAGACTGAAAATCCTAGTGTCTAACACCTGGACACCCCATACAAGTTGGATTCAAATTCAATCACAAGGAGATGGCACATGGACCCTTATCAAAAACACTAACATAATGTCATCTGAAAATTCACACAAAGATGCATAACACAAACACATAGACCCCCCCATAATACCCCCATAGACACCACATGCAACATTGGAAACACACATACCTCAAAAAACATTGACATCACATAGGCTTTTAAACCTATTGTGGAGATTTGAAAAATTTCGAATGCTTCACATTATTCCTTTACTCATCATTGAAGCACTTCGCGCTAGCCTAGGGTTTAGGAACTTGCAACCAACAAATCACAAAAATAGACATCACAATCAATATGAGGTGATTGCAAGGTAAGGTGGATTGATTCAGGTAGATAAATAGTCCAGTTGGTACTGTTAAAATTATAGTCTATTGTGATGTCATTGTTTAAGTGGAAGATTAAAGGTGGTTAGTGAAATAAAAAAGATTATGTGAATAAAAACCAAACTAGATACCTCTTTAACATGCATGTCAAGAAAAAAGACATTAATATTAATCAAAAAATGAATATGATATGAACTTGTGAAAATGAGATCCATTTTAAAATATTTAAAAGTTCATTTTTTTGGGTTAAGGGTTTTCTAACAATTTTTTTCATTTATGTTACTTTGCTTTAATATATCATATATTGAGTCCCTATATAATAACCCAAACAAAATTCATAAACAAAAATGTATTTGAAAAAAGTCATGTAGACAAAAGACAAGTTCATATTTTGCAACTTCAAAAGTTCAATACTCTATATTTGAAAAATATATGTTATAATTTTTGATATAAATGTTTTCTTATTCAAGTTGGGAATATTAATTCAATGAAAAATTTCATATAATGATGATTTTATGGCATATTAATGCATGACACTCTACAAAAACTTTTAGTGTGATTTAAAAAGTGGTTCACCTTATTTTGCACCCACCCTATGCCCATAAGGTAAATATACCTTCAACCAAAAAATCCAAACTCCAAACCATATCCATTTCTACACCCCAAAATTGCATACAATGTCAATCTTCTTCAAACAAATTGAAATCAACAATGAGATCTTCATTTTCTTACATCATGTCATTTTCAATCTAAAGGTATTCCTAAATTGATTTAGGTCCAAATGTGCACCCAAATATGGGATTATCTAGCCAATTTTTCATAACAAGAACCAATTGTCGATATTATCAATCCCAAATTAGCAACATCTCAAACCTATGATGACCCTTGCCATATCAATTTTTTTTCAATTCCAATTTGTAAATTGAAAATGCCCATGTGAAATGTTGGGAAACTATTATTCATGTTTTACCCACCAAGTCAAAAGATTGAAAGCATTTGCAAGCATGTATTCTTCTTGAAAAATGACAATTCAACTCTAAAAAACCTTAATGTAACCTTTTTGAATCCAAAGTTCCAATTACACCAAGTTCACAAGTAACAAACCCAATAAATTCAACATTGACAAAAACTAATGTTAAAAAATTGTAAATAACAAAAAACAATGGCACAAGAATCTCATTGTCGTATTCTACAACAACATGCATGGTCAATTTATGGCCCAAATATTCTTGGATGAGCTACAATTTCTAAATTGTGGGTAAACTATAAAAATTATCATGTTGTGAGTGGCACAAGGCTAAAATAATGATGCAAATGCCAAAAATGGACTTAACACACTAATAACTTCAGCCCAAGATGCATCAACTCATCATCAAAATCTTTAGCCTATAATCAATAAACAAAATAAAATAATTAGAGCCCCAAATAAAAAACCAAAACTAGTTTACAAAATTACCCCTAAACAACAAACCAAAAATCTTGTTGGCCCTCGTATTTGCATCACATCATTTGCAGTCGTTTTAATGTTACACATCATAATACACTTGTATACAGCAACATGGATTACATTTAACAATAATTAATACCCTTGGGATTGGTTCAAGACGCACTAGGTGACCACTAGAATCAAAAGTTTTGTCATTTTTTGTGCCACGGCCCATGTTTGAAGAATAGGAATTCTACTATGCAAAATAATTGTTTGCCTTGAATAACACAAGTTTATGGCGCCCTAAAATTCTAGGGTTCCTTTAAACAAAAAAACTTTGGATGTGAATCAAATTTTGATTGGAATTTTTAATTTTTGTGGGTGAAAATTTCATCTTTGTAAACCTTAGCCCAATTCTTGTCTACCTTTCCCATCTTTCTTCATCCAAGTAATCGTTTTCTAGAGAGAAGATTAAACATCCTTAATTGAAACATCTTGCATTTCATCACATATTTTGATGTCATTAATAGCATACTAACGACACTTTGGCATGGCATGTTCATAACAATTGGCAACAAAAGGTTATGACAACTACAATGGAACACAAAATATAATGCTTATCAAGGTTGTTGTGAAAGTGTTCAAATTGGCATCTTCATCTTTGACGTATGCTATCACCTTGTCTAGCAACTCATATCAAAAAAACAATTCATTCAATTACACAACCATGGTAACTTTAGTTGTTTCATGAACCTTAAAAATTTCAACAATGATATGGCACACTTCCCATTTTTTGTTGATGTAATTTACAACCAATTCAAAAATATCAAAGCATCTTCAAAACACATGCACAAATCAAAAGTGGCAATAATGTGGTTGTTTCAATAAGGGTGTAAAACACATATGGTTCCATGATCTTATTAACCATGTTTGGGATAACTTTGTTAGTGAATTGTCATTTGCTAAAAAACACAACTCCACGACACAACTGAGAGACAAGCCTTTATCAACCAAATGTTTTTAGTGGAGCCCAATGGGTTGTAACCCTTTGTGATGTAGAATATTAAATCATGTTTTGAACATGGTTTGTTTTTTAATAAGGTCCTCTAGTATTGAAAAAATTAACAACTGCACATGCGTTTGTCTTTTTCATTTTTTAGCACTTGGGTGGGCATAAGATGTTGTGGCAACATTAAAACAACTCCAAAGTTGTAGAATGTTTCAAAACAACATGACGATTCATGGCAATTTTGCCATTGACCTCGTTGTACAAACCAAACCTTTTCAGCTTTGGGTAAAACTTTGACCTAATTATTTTTAATGCACATTATGGCACATAATCAATCTCATTCTTTGAAACTTAAAAACATCCACAACAACACTAAGGTCATTGAGTTTGAAAAATGCTCACATACTTGATGATGAAACCATGTGAATTAAAACTTTTGGTTGGGTTTTAATTATAGAAGCAACTACTCATGTTGTGCTTGAATTTTGATTGTTAAAATCCTTGAATTGTTCTCACAAAGCTCTATTTCAATGCTTGCAATAAGGCCTATTTCAAATCCAAGCCCACTCCCAATGCCATCTTTAGTAATGCCAATACCATAATCAATTATGAACAAATTAGGAAATCCATCTTTAGCCACTCCATTCATAAATGCATTAGATCAATCCATAACCATATTGAAAACAATTAGATGTTGAAACTCAAGGTGATATGGAAATGCACAAATGAAGTTTACTTTAACCACTAGCATCAAATAGAAAACCAAAAAGCAAATGAAGTTAAATCTTTTTGAAACCAAGAGTTTTTCAAGCTTGAAATCAAGTCTTCTTGAAAACAACTATTCTCAAGCTTTTGGTGACTACATAAAAAAAGCACTTGTAGTGATGAACCATTATAACACCATAACATTTGAACTTTTCACTAAAACAACAAATAAAATCCTAAGCTCCAATTGTAGTTTGAAAAAAATCAACATAAAAAGCTTTACAACAAAAATGCTAACCTCAAACGTGTAGTAGGACAAGGACATCAAGAGAAGAATAGATAAAAAATTCGGTGTTTTTTTCCATTGTATTTCATTTCCAACATTTTTTTCCATTGTGCCATTGTCGTCTCCATCATGATGAACTTTTGCTTTATCAGATTAGTGCACATCAATAATTCTCAAGCCTCAAAACAACAAACAACTTTTAACTTTTAACCCTATAATTTATAACCCTAAACATGTCAATGTTTTACACATGTTCAAACTATGAGATGCTCACCCCATCGATGCATTTCATAGGATTTGTAAAAAATGTAAAGGCATCACATGTGTATGAAAAAAACGAAACTTGCCTAGGCAAGGTCTTGTTCATTATTTTATGAACTAGGGTTTGGCAATTAGGGCATCCCATATCCAAGTGCATGCCCTAGTTGATACGTGCCCATGACTTTGCTACCACCCAACATTGGTTTTTTTTCTTCATGTTCATCTTTGGGCTACCCCAAACCATGAGTATTACAAGAGTTAGGGTACACAAGGACATATAAAACACAAAAGTTACAAGGTACATAGTACATACCATCAAAACTTTAAAGGACTTTAATTGTTATGAATCCTTAGCTACTACTATATTTTTATAATGAAAATCATGGGAGGTCATTGATTTCAAGATTAGATTAGTAGTAGCCAAGGACACAAAAAGGAAAAGGGGAGACACCAACCATGTTTTGCATACCCCCATCAACAAACCTTGAAAATGGGCTTCCAAGTGTGGTTATATGTGCATAGTTGGTGGGTTTGTGTGTAAAATATTTCAATTATTGCTTTGTATTTTTAATTGAAAAATTTTCAATCATGTTATGCATAGGTGTTGTATTTATCGCAATTTAGTGTTCAAAAGCATAGAAGAGATGTCCAACAACTTAATATTGCCATGATGTTCCAAACATTCATGTCTTTTCAAAACACTATAACAACTTTTATTTAACTATTAATTGTTCAGTTTTAAACCATTTAGGTCCAAAAGAGGAGGAGGATATTGTTAATGCAAATAACATTACAAAGGACATATGATAAACATCAAATAGTTGTGTACCAATTGTTGTGTATTTGGATAAAATTTCTAATGTTTTGTAAACACATCCTTATATATTTTAACATGTCCCAAAACAAAAAAATAAAAAAAATGCACATCTTGTGAACTTGGATTTTTTTCGGCACATGTCAAAAATCCAAAGTAGGTGTTTGTGTAAAAGCAACACTACACATATCCAATGATAGATCATCACACCTAAATCCCTCCCTTAATAACATCTTCACCCACACCTATTACACATAATATGATGGTCAAGTTACTAGTATTTCCCAATATTCCAAAATAAGGTATAGTCACCCAAAACCATCATAATAAACATAGTGAGTAGATTATCATATTTCAATTTTTTACTACATGGATTTTTCTCATTAAAAACAAAACAATTTGAAACTCAACGTAAGTTGATTTTTTTCAAAAACTTATTAAAAATAAATTTTTTGAAAATGAAGTGATTTAAATAAGTTTCCATTGCCAAAAATGAAAGGAAAAAAACTAAAAATCATGAAGTTTTTATATTTCATTTTAAATGTGCAACCATAAACATAAAAGGTTGAAATAATATTCTAATTACATATTTGGTTTAAAGCCAAATTTGTTTAAATCTTTTGTGGATTGATCACCATTTTTTCTAATTCTTCTTATGCATGATCGCCATTTGCACTACATAAACATTGTTAATAAAAATTTGGGTTATAGTTAGTTTTTTGAACCTTTTTTTTCATTGAGTTATGAATTTATGAAAACTTATGTTAAAGTTTCCTCTATTGTTAGTATGATCTTCCATGAATCATGCATATAACACCTCAAGTTTCAAATGAAGGCTTTCAATATGATTAAGCAAGAATCATAATATTGCTCAACCACATGTGCCCAAATTGGGATCTTAAATGGGTTGGAATTGAAATGCATTAGTGAAAAAAAGAAAAGGGCAAACTTTAAACATGGTTTTTTTCGATTTTATGATGAAGCCAAATCGGCTATAATCTATAAAAAGATTTAAACAAACTTGGTTATAGACAAAATATGTAAGTAGACATTTTTTTAATCCTTCAATATTTTTTCTACTTGTAAGAACTTGTTGAAGAGATCTAGTGAATTTTAATTTATTTTTTCTCCAAATATTGTGAATTAAGGCAAAATATTTCACCAAAATCTTTTTTACGTGTTAGAAGCAAATTGTTCAAGTAAAAAAACAAGTGAAAGCTTTCCCCCAAAAAAATCTTTTAATACATGGCTGGCTTTGAATTATCGCTTACCAAGGCATCCCAAATAAATGAATTGTAATCTTAAATCACAACCTGAGATGTTTGAAATGAATTATTTGTAATCTTAAGCCACAACCTCTTGAGCCATATTGTGTTATTTTTATGATAACCCCAAATTGAAAACTATTATAATCATACATTCCAAAAAAATTGTATAATTCTAAGAGTACATAATAGGGCTCAATTCAAGGTCTTTTTTCAATTTTGGGTGCTTTTGCCTTAATGTGTAAGTCATGTTTCCATGTCCACCCATAATCATGAAATATTAGATAATTGAAAGGGAAGGACCAATTAGCATAATTAATCTCTACAAAGCTTTAAATCTAATATCTTTTTTGTAAGAAAAGGAAGTTGGATGTTGGGAATGATGCCAACAATTTGGGCATTTCAAGTTTCCATTGATTTTCTTTTGTTATTTTCTAGATGAACTTGATAATAATGGGGGACAACTATGATGAACCTGTGGTCTTCCCCATATTTCCTATGTATAATTTAGAAATTAGCTCAATGTAAATATAAGATGTAAAGGTCAATGAAATAATGTAATTTGTGGACTTTGAAAGAAAATCATGTAAATTTGGGGTAAATTTTAAAAATATGACATTAAAAATTATGGTGCAACCCATCTTCTAAAAGTTGGGTATAACTAGTTCAAGTGATGATTCAAATTTAAAAAGTTGAACATATGTAATTTGTGTAATGATTCATTTGATGAAATTGAATAATCTTAATCGAGTCATCATATTGAAATTAACAATTTAACATTAGATGACTCATACTTGATGGATCATTTAATTTTAAGTGACAATTTAAGGTTACAATTGAAGATCACAAATTATGAATCATTGGATTATGATGACAAGATACATTAAAAGTTGTTTGTTAACCTTTTTTACTTAGTATTTAAAGGGGGTTTGGGCATGTGTTGGACAAGAAGAAAAGGGGAGTATGATGTATAAAAATGTTAATGACACAATAAACTTGTAATTTTCATGTTGAAGATTTGAGCAATTAGCAAATTAATTCATGCATAAGTTAAAAGGGCATAACTTGGATCGTTGTGTTTATTAGTTTGTCACATGACTTGTGAATGTGATGATAATGGGAATTAGATTCAATACTCATTTGTTTGGGTAAAAAAAAGATAAAACTTCCTAGGTACATAACAAATTACATATCCTTTGTTTGTGAAACCCATTTATTTGCACATAAACATTAAACATTATGATTTTGTGTACACCCACCCCAATGTTGAGAAGTAATAGGTCCAACCGTCATGAAATATTAGTCCCTTCTTTGATGGGAACATGGTGTAACAAAGTTATCCAAATTACAATATCTTATTCATCCTTGTCGCAATTTAGTGAACTTTATGTTGGATAATTAGATGTTGGATTTTTCATTTTTTACATGGTTCTAAATGATAAAAAACTTTTTGCAAATCCAATAATATATCACCAAACTCCCCTTTAAATTGTTTTCCATTACCTTAGATATACATTGAAGTGACTAATATAGAGCCCACCCATGATAAGGGATAATAGGGTGTAATTGGGCTATAAGGAACCATTCAAGGCTATAATTGATAATGTAAAAGACAAAAAATTACCTAAGTTTATGTTGAAAATTTTGGATGAACTTCTACAATAATGTTCCTCATGTATTATGGGAACATTTGAATAATTTTGAAATGAATTTAATGAGTATGAAGTGTCAAAAATAAATTTTAAAATCATGTAACCAATGCTTAAAAGACTACTTTTGCTATTTAAAGGACTTTTCAATGATTTCAAAAAAATTAAAAAATGATTTTTTAATGGAAATTTTTAAGGTACACCTTCACATAATATATAATGCAACATCTTTAAATTGAGTCATAAGAATTAAATTAGATAAAAAGTTGATTTATAAAGCATCATTTCAAGAATATTATGACAGTAAGAAGTCCAATCCTTGGCATGAGTGGTTCTTAAATATCCAATTTACACATAATAGCCTTTAGGTGAAAAGGCTTTTATTTGTAAATGTCATCAACTAGTTGGCATTTGTTTCTTTCCCTATTTGTATTTATGAGCATGTAATTTTCATCTTGACCTTAAAACTTGTGGATGTCAACAATTTATTTTTTTATTAGGTCACGAATCCAATCATCCATTCAATTACCAATACATTAAATACCCACAAAAAATTGGTACTAATCAAATTTGCCATCTATCACAAAAATGTTTCACAAAACCTATCATATTACAATAACATAATACTTTAATGCCACTAGGTAGGATGTTCAAAATCGTATAAACACTCACACAATGACACCACAAGAGTTCAATTGCTTGTGTAACTAACAATTTGATTTCACCTCAAGAAGGTGCTTCCAATGTACCTCTCACAAATTTTTTTTGGATCACTAATGGAATTTCTTACACCCCCTTAACTCTTGAGCTTCAAAACTACAACTTGACAAAAGAGAAACAAAGACAAATAATGTTTTAATAATCATCATCCAAGCTTTTCAAATGCCCAAGTTTTCAAATATCCCTATTCACACTACACAAGTTCAAAAAATAGATTGGAATGAATATTCGCTAGGTTAGGGATGTGCTACGACTAAGACCTAGCCTAGTTTGACACATTGGCTAAAAAAAAATGTGTGAATTAATCCTGACTAGATGATGTATTTTGAAAGGTTTGTTTGCTTTTTTTGTGATAAGTTAGCTTTCATTTTGCATTTCAATGTGATAGATAGTTTTAACAAATGCATTTGACATGATGGGTTGACAAAAATTTGACCTTTTCGTATAAAAATGTGAACAACAAATATGAATACAATTGAAGGAAAAGTTTAAACATCTTACATTTAATTGAGACTAAGAATTCTCCGACTTTTCATGTTGTGTCACACTTCAAACACCATCTTCTAATCCATGCTTTTCAACTTTATGTCACATAATGACACTTGCATCAAAACGTCCAAACTTTCCAATTAATTTCAATGAAGCTCACAAATGACTTTACATAGCATTTTGTAACTGAGGTTTGAAGAATAAGAATGATTGTAACTTACAAATAATTTATTAAAAAAATGTGTTCCTAACCTCATTTAAGCTTTGAGTAAAAAACTAACTAGCAAGATTTATAATGGTACCATGATTTTTTTAAAAAAAAACCCCAAGTTCTTTTCTTGAATTGCTTGTCAACATGATCTTATTCTACCATTACACTGTATTTCTTTTGACGGGCAAAAACACATTTTGAACATTTTTTTGCCTTTCAAGTTGCTTGTGAGGGGGTGCAAGCAAAGAGACAACTTGATTCAAAGAGCCACTACAAAAAGCTGTGAATCAATCTTGAGGAGTAATAGATGGATCTTGGCACGAGCTTTAGTTGGTCAAAGTTGTTGGGCTATGACTCCTTGGAATGGATCCTTTATGAAGGATAAAATTAGCTTTGATCCTAATAATTAGAAACTTAGGTATTTGTACTACGTATTTTTTTTTCCCCCTCTCAGCCATGTTTTGATGGTCAACCTCATTCAAGGTGAGTTCGGGGTTCACCTCAGCCAATGGTTGGATCCATGTCCGATGGATATGTTTGGTCTTGACATTTTGGTAGTGAACTTGGGAAATTATGGATCAAATATGGATCACATCTTGAGAAGGATTCTCCATAGATCCACAAGACTTTGCATTCTTGGGAACACCTATCAAGTCCACAACATGTTTAGTTCTACAACACATGCATCTTCGATTAGTTCACTTATTTACATTATAAATTCTTTAATACAAGCCACAATTGAGCAATCGATGATCTAAGTCCCAACCCAATCATAAAGCACTCCAATCATAAACCTTCTACTGTTTGAATAAAAACCCCCAAAAAAACTGGAGCGCACCTTATCTAGCAGAATTTCTCCTTGGCATTTTGAATAGCAAAATGTCCACTCTTGGATGCTGAACAAAATTTCACATGAATTTGATTGCTTCATCTTCAATCAACCACACCATCCAAACAAATATCTACATATATTGACTTTCTCAATTATGCATTTGCAGAAGAGAATGTCATTTGCTACCTTATGAATCCTTGGATTCTCAATTTGAAGAAGAGAATGAAAGTGGAATGGGATAGGTCAAACCTGGAGTTGACACTTCACAATCAGGTGATGAACAGAATCACTTTGGACTTATGTGGGGATTATGTTGCCATGTGCTTATGCTCTTACTCTTTTTGGTTGCTAAAGAGTGTATTCCCAACCCCTGAAAGAAGTTGGAGTATTATCTATTCATATCAAACACTAAACCTCCACTGCTCCTTTTGGAAAGACTAAAAAAGGTATTTATGAGATTAATAATTACATCAGACTTCAATCTTGTACTGGTTTCTACATGAAGGGTGAAATCTCTGCAACTGGTCAGGTCGCTTTCCTATAAACCAGATGAGTGATTTTTCCATCCTCCCTTGAACAGTGAAACAGCTGTTCCACCCATACATGCCTTCACCTCTTTTTCAGAAAAAAAGGCCTCATTTGAATTTGCAGGTGGCAGCACATGCCATGCATTAGTGTATCCACACTCGGTTGTCACAAATGGAAAGTCGCTGCCACAATGAGCAAAAACCAAGACAAAAATTAGCAAATGGTTGGAAAAAATGTCAGCATTGAAGTTGTAACAACAGACTAGCCAATTTGGACTGCATTTGTGGAGCCATGATTTGTTCAGCAGTCTCACAATTATGACATAAAAACCTGGCCTTTGGAGAGTACACTTTCAATTGCAATGTTCCATTTCATGGTTGGAAATGAACCTGCCCCACATGAGTCGATCTGCCCCATAGGTGTCTCGAAGCTGTTTGAGCATCTGCCAGGTATCTTTGTAGGGGAAAGGTTCCCGAGACACACGGAAAAATGCACTCAACTTCACATAGACCTGCAACAAGACAACAGAATACATCAAGACACTGGCCATAGTAAAAGAAACTATCATCACTAATAAAAGACACTGGCATTGTGCACCCATTTTTGTGGTCTGATATCTGAGCAGAATGGAAGGAGGCAATGGGTTACTCAACTAATCCTGTGCATATACCTGTGGAAACCGAGAGAGGCCCAAAAGATGTTTCAATGCATCCTCTTCCTCCACATTCCTGCATCACTCATCTCAAATTCACATAAGAAAATCAATCACCAATTGTAGTGATTACACGTCCACAAGAATTGGTTGAAGTTAGTCAGTGGATTCTTTTTTGGAAAGAAAATGCTGGTAACTGTTATAAACATTTGAAGAAGTTTACAACTGTTATTATGAAGAGAAATGTATACAAAGAAAAGAGACTATCTATTTTATTCCATAGAGAAACTCCACAAGAACATGTTAAGGTAACCAAATAAATGTTCTTTCAGTTCATGCCAAACTGAAACAAACACAACAAGAATGTGTGGTGATAATAACATTATGATTGTCACTCACAAAGTATCAGACCATCACCTTCATTATCAAGGGCAGTAACTAGCTGCCTTTACTCCCCACTGAATTTATCACCTTGTGGCAGCAAGATGTAGATAAGTATATAATAATCTGCTAACATGTATAGGCAAATAATTGTACAAAAATATGCATTCTGAGTGTCTAGCATGTTCAGAAGCAACAGGAAGACTCAGTGATGATATTGGCTAGCATAAAGGCATAGAAAATACAAAAAATGTCAATAGTATTCTTGTTCAAGCTCCAACAAGCTTGTCAGGGAAGCTGCATTCCATTTTAGATTGCCCCGAATAAAAGCAAGCATCCAAGTGCAAGGCACAGACAGGCCTAACTAGAGAGAAGTAGTTGGGGCCTGTTGTACCCTGAACATATCCTTTGAAGAGAAGAGAATGAATATTTGGCTGAAGCTTACTTGGGAGGTTTGCAGAAACCCAGGTGGTCTATCAACACTTTTGTTGTTGGAAACTCCTTACAGAGCTCCTCAATTTCATCAATGTGCAACATGAGGCCCTGTTAACAAGCCTGGTTTTCAGGAACTAAGACCTACAGTAAACTTATTCAGCTTTGACAATAGATTAGAAAAATTCTCTTTGAAAGAGACCTACCAAGTCTGCCTTCTCAAGTCCAACATGACACATACACACTTTCATAAAGCTAATATCAGTTGCATACAGGCAGTACATAGAGTACCTTAAAGCACATAAAGCCCACAGGGACACCAAGTTCTCCAGCTTTGGCAAACATGGCTTTGCCCACCTCATTTGTCATCTGTCCATCTCATCAACCTTCATTACTAACATTTCAATACAGCTCTCTACAGCATTCTTATCAGGAGTATAACACCTACATTGGCACATGGACAACGGGCTGGTTTAAAGCTACCTTTTGACCAGAAGGCCAAAGATATGGGTTGAACCTCACAGCCCTGTATCCTTCCTGTAGGATCCAACAAGCAAGTTAGATGCCAATGACCACCAGGGACATGAAGCTCAGCATGAGAAAGTTATCAATGATGCCACCTCTGAGCTCCTAAACACTTCAAGACCAACCCAAGTTCATGAAGTAGTAAAAGAAGGTTTTGGAAACCCACATCTTCAACAAGGCGTTGCAGTTCTTTTACGCCACCTCCTCCATCAGTTGGATCAGCCAGGCAGCACCCCACAAACTTACTTGGGTACTTCTGTAGCACACTTTCTCACATGCAGATTGCCCAACAAAGATGACATCAGCAGAGAAATGGATCCATTTGAAAAAGATACTAGCAATTTCATTCTGTTGTGTTTTTGCCCTGTGGTCTTTTTACCTTGAGACATATGAATGATCAAATTTGTGGTTTATAGGTTGCACGATGACAGCTCCATCCACACCTGCTTCTGCCATGCACTGTCAACTGCCATCAGCACATTCATATTCTAGACCCTATATCCAACATAAGGATCATATCCTTGTTCAGAGTGTTCAAGGATTGAAATTAGAACCATCATTTGATCAGGACCTGGATTCTGGAACATGAAAAAACTATATCCATGCAGTGCCATCCACTATCAATCACTATCATCACTTTGTCTACATAGTTCTCCACTCTGAAACACTAATAACAACATGCAGCATCAATAGTGCAGTCAACTGTTCACAGATATGCACTTGTTACATCAAGTTTAGTAGCATCAGTAAGGAGAAAGGTGTGAGCATTTTGATGGAGACTTAGGGTTTGTCACTCAAACTTCAATACTTTCAGTAGTTCAACACTTGAATGCAACAGTCAAAATACAGCAGGAGTGTTTGTAAGGCCTTACTTTGAGTAAATCTTCAGCATTGCCTGGTATGGTTGGTTCCTGGCCTGGAAAATATGGGTACTTCTTTGACTGCAAAAGCAAAATTCAGAGATTCCATCCTGAGATTGCTCCCTTTAGTATCACATCTTTGAATGTGACATGCCTATTCTTAACAAGTGTTGATAGATAGTCTAACTATTCTCTTCTTTGCTAAAACTGGTGTAACAATCCTGTTCTAAAATAGTTTGTACTGATTTCTTGAAGAACATAGATTGAAGATCTGTTTGCTCTTAGGTACACTGCGATTCACAAACTTGGAAAAAGTTTCCCAGAGGTTCTGACAATCCAAAGAAATCACGTAAGGTTTTTTAGGTTGACAACTGAGTCCTTGGACCTTGCTGCTGCTGTTCTCAAGTACAAACTGAAAGAAGGATTGCAATCAAGACAAAGAAGGCATGATGAAAACAATATTATTACCTCTTCAGGGGAAGCCCACACATGCAAATGCGTGTCGATTGTTGGAACAGCCAGAGCCGCCGTTTCTTCCTCCTCCTTTCTGAACGCCATCAACTCTCGCGCCTTCGCTTTCTGCAAAGTCCGTCTCCTGTGCAAAACCCTCGAAAGAAAGAGAGCTCAGCTCCTTTTTGAAATTGCACCAAGAAGATTTTGCTTGCATTCTTTGAAGAGAAGAAAAGCTTAGTAATCTAATTCGGAACATTTACCAATGCCGACGGATTTGATTTGAAGGGACTTACCTCCTGAGGAAAACGAGTGCAGCCGCGGCCGAGAGCGTAAAGAGCACCCGGAACGGTAATGCTCGCCTTCCTCGATTCTTCAAGGAGCCTTTTTCTGAATGGCGGCGAGAAACGGAGCAAGCAGTCGACGATGATCTATGCTGCTGGATCGAAAGGAGATTATTGTTGCGGTGCGGATGAAAACAAGGGCGATACTGCAGCGGGGACGGTGAGACAGAAGAAGAAGACGACGACGACGACGACGACGCGAAGAGCAGAAGCGCGAATGGGCGCGGGGCGAGATGAAGCCGAAGAAGAAGCTCCGCCATCGCCACCACCTTCGTCACCACTCTCGCCAGACCCAGTCTCCCTCCCTCCCTCCCTCCCTCCCTCCGCCACAAATCGAGGTCCCAAAAGATGTCCCTTCTTTCTTTATACGGATTTTGGGGCTTGCATTTGTCCTCCACTTCTTTTGGGACCTGGATCCATGGTGCAGGATCTGAGGACAAATCCAAGTCCCAAAATAAGTCCCTTCTTTCTTTGTACAGATTTTGGGACTTGAATGTGTTCGTCCAATTCTTTTGGGACTTGGATCTATGGTGCAGGAAGTGAGGAACAAATCCAGGTCTGAAAAGAAGTCCCTTCTTTCTTTGTATGGATTTTGAGACTTGAATTCGTCCTCCACTTATTTTGGGACCTGAATCTCTAGTGCAGGAAGTGAGGACAAATCCAAGTTTCAAAATTTGTTTCAAGAAGGGACTTCTCTTGAGACCTGGATTTGTGGTGGAGGGACGGGAGAGAGAGAGGTATGCTCTCAGGAGGGTTTACACTTCTTTTTGGGACCTCCATCACAACCCAAGTCCCAAAAGAAGGAGTTGGATTGGACCTCATTTTTTTTGAGATTTGGATTTGTGGTGGAGGGAAGGAGAGATGGCACTTCTTTTGGGATCAAAGAAATGAAGTGAAATCCCAAAAGAAATGAAGCCCAATCCAAGTCCCAAAAGAAGTGAGGAAGGGACTTCTTTTGGGATCTAGATTTGTAGCCAATCAATGGTTGACACTTCTTGTTTTGGGATCACACCACAAATCAAGATTCCAAAAGAAGTGAGGACAAATCCAAGTCCCAAATCAAGTAATGAAGGGGCTTCTATTGAGACTTGTATTTGTAGTGGAAGGAGGGAGGGCCCATATGCACAAATTGAGGTCACAAAAAGTGAAAAAGGGACCTCTTTTGGGACTTGAATTTGTGATGGAGGGAGGAAGGCCCAAGAGAGGAGGAAGTGGTGGTGTTGAATCCTTGGGTGGGTATTTGGTTATGGCTTATATAACCGGGGAGAGGGCATTTTGAGAACCTTTCGTAATGAGGATTGAGATGACTACTTTCATCCATGAAGAGAGCCACAAAACAAAAGCTCCATGAAATAATAAAGTCAAAAATTGGGTTTTAAAAAAAATTGTTTAAAAAATTGATAAATCTTGTGAAGTAAAATGGGTTTCAATTTTCAAGAGAATTGCATTTTCACAAAATTAATGCACAAGCAAATCAAGTGAATTTCAAGAACATGATTTTATTTTCACAAAATTCCCTAAGCCAAAATGAGTAATAATTTGTTTTTAAAAGATTGATTACTCATGATTCTCAAGATCATGATATTCTTTCCAAAAAATTAATTCACACATAAGCAAAATGATTTTCAAAAGCACCTTGAAACCCCCCTAAAATTCATAAGCCAAGTTGACTCATGATTTTCAAGAATATGGCATTTTCAATATTCAACATGAGCAACCAAGTAAGAGTGATTCTCAAGAGCACCATTCAAAACTCAAAGTTATGAACCAAACAATTGAATGGATTTTCAAAAGCATGAATCAAGATGATCCAAGCAAATGAGTGATTTTTCAAAAGCATAACACAAAACCAAAGTTCATGAGATAAGCAAGTGAGTGATTTTTCAAAAACTCAGGCAAAATGAAAATTCATGAACCAAAAGCAAGTGAGAGATTTTTCAAAAACATTCGGCAAAATGAAAATTCATGAACATGATGAATTTTCACAATTCAAGATGAACAAGGAAGCAAATGTTTTTTCAAGAACATTATGCAATTCCAAAATGCATGAACTAAGCAAGTGACTTTCTAGAGCTTGAATCTTCACAATTCAATGAGCCACCTTGAACAAATGATTTTTCAAAAACATCATGCAATTTCAAGATTCATAACCCAAGAATGATTATTAAGAGCATGAATTTGCCACAAATTGATGATGAGCAAACAAGTGAACAATTCTTTACAATTATCATGCAACTACAAAATTTGTGAACACACATGATTTTTTTCAAAAAACATGTAATTACAAAAGTCATGAACTTAAGCATGTGAATGATTATTTAAAAGCATTTTGCAATTCCAAAATCCATGAAGATGTGAATGATTTTTTTCTAAAGAAAATTAGCAATTGTAAATATTATATAAACTAAATAAACAAGTGAGTGATTCATTAACAACATCATGGAATTGCAAAACTTCATGAACAAAAAATGAATTGTTCTTCAAAAACATCTATAATTGGGCATAAATTTCATGAGGTAACTAAGCAAGCAATTGAATTTTCATAAGTATTTTAAAACTTCCTAAACATGATCAACATTTCCAAAATGGCAATTTTTAAAAATTACAATTAAAATTCACATGTTTATTGTTGATGAAGTTTTTTGTTTAATATTATAGCAAGACACTTGTTTCTACATGAGGGAGGACCACATATCAAAATACAAATTGATTCATTTTCAAACTTTTGAAAAAACTTCTTCATCTTTTTTTTGCAATTAAAAATCTTTGTAAGGATTTTTGGTTTTAATGAATTTTTCTTCTTCTTTTCCTCATCATGTCAAGATTTTGTCTACTTGAATTCAAACTTGAGTGGGGATTTCTATTTTGCATGGAACACATTTGAATTTGATCAATTTGATGACTCGAATTTTTTTTTGTGAATTTCTTTAATGTATTCATGTCATCATAAGAAGTTTGAATTCAATGAAGAGGCACTTGGGCATGGCAATACAATATTGTGGTTACCATGTTCACATAGCTTGGGTACATGCATAATTTTGAGAAGCAATCAAGGAACTTTTTCAATGATAGCCTTTCATTTTGCCTTCCATTCAAGTTCGAAACTAAATTCCATAAACCAATAACCTAAATTATGACAATTAGTGGTAAACCGTGCCTACAAGGCATAGACGGAGGGCCAGCACGGGTGGGCTGGGAACCTCTGGCCCACCATCACATTCAAGGTTTTTTTTTTTTTTTTTTTTGCCCCTCAGTAATAAATAATTAGTGATATTGACGTGTAAATTTGTGAGCCTTTGAAAAGATTGTTACAAAAGTGTTCTAGGGCTCATACTACCCCATGAGCTACTTAGGCTACTTATTACCTTAAGTTTACTTCACTTTTATTTTTACTTGCTTTAATTTACTACCTTTTACTTACGTAATTACTTACTTGCTTTTGCTTACGTAACAACTCATTTACTTTATTTACTTTCATTATATTATTACTGCTGTAACCAAGGTCAAACAAAACTTTAAATGCCACGGTAAATTTTTTTTTTTTTTGATTATTTACCACAATTAACTACCCTAGAAAGTAGTGGTAATAACTGTTATGTTGTTGGGGAAATCAGGTTTTACAGACAGACAGACACACTAACAAACGTAGTGAATTAATATATAAGATTGTTAAGAAACTTATTACAATATATATTTTTTGGAAATTTAAAGCATTAATGCAACTGAATTCAAACTCAAAAACTCCATTATTTCAATATTTGATTTATGATCTTTCAAGTTTTTTTTGTTTCAACATTGATATCTTTTTTTTTCATAATCATTTTTTTGTTTTAACAAATTTCATGAATTGTTATTTCATTATGTAAACATCATTTCAAATTTCAAGCCATTTGAATGTCATGAAAAAAAGTTATCAATGTATATTCAAAGGAGGTTTAAGGTTTATACGATGTGTTAAATCTTTTTATTTCATACTTCAATATTTTTTGACATTGATTATATTTTGTTTGAAAAATTATATGAATTTGTTTACTTTGTCATGAAAATATGACTTCAAGTTTCAAACCATTTGAATATTATTTAAAAAGCTATGAAATTTCATATTAAAAAAAAATGTAATGTTAAAATAAGGTGACATGTTTTTGTTAGGTTAAGGTTGTTGCCTTGATCATGTTTTTTTTGGTTTTTTCTATCATTTGGAACTCTATAGAATGTGTTTTTATGGGTGAAAATTCATGGTTTACAAAATTATCCATAGTTAGAACTAATACCTTTAGTTTTGCTAGAATCTAAAATATGAAAACAATAAATAATATGAAAAATACATTCTTAATATACCATTACAAAAGGAGATCCACTAAATACCTCCCATCGAACTCTATACGATGCCCCTTTGACTTGTCCTTTTGGGCCTTGCACAGTTTTATGTTGAACCATGTTACACGGTTCAACATGTTTTACAAAAAAAACATAATTTATTATGCCATGCACATTTTGCTACGCTAGGCCAATTTCAAACTTGGAACTTTGCATATAAGAAAAAATGTACCAACTAGCAACATACCTTTGAACCCCAAAAATGCTAAGTTTTTATTTATTTAGTATGCACTATAAAGTCAAAATAGTCAAACCTTGTGGCAAAAATCACATTTTGAACATTGTTAATAACTTTTTGCATTGAATAGTGCTCAATGGGGACATTTAACATTTCCCCTAGAAAAGTAGGTTCAAACTTCTTTACCAACAAAGTTGTTGGTATTATGAATTTCACTTAGGTCTTGAATTTTATTAAGTAACTTTTGTTGCTATCATTAACTAATCATAAAAAGTTTCAAATATTGTGTAATAAATGTTATTTGATAATTTATTTAATGTTTTGTAATAAATTTCATTAACATTTACTCATTTTAAAGATAATCAATTATTGAAGATGAAAGGGAAGATCCATGTTGAAACTGAAGCCAAAACCCAAACCCAGTTTATGGATAATTTTAATGTAGTCAATTTAACTTTATGGAAGAAAACAATAATACTTTGGTGAAGTAAAGTTGAATGTGATACTTATGTGAAGAATGTAAAAAAAGACAAGTGTGTGAGAAAACAATTTAATAAATGATGAATGTCGAGGTTGAAAGATGAAACTAAATTGCATTCATTTTCCTTCTTTGTACAAAAAATTACTTTGGTTAAAGAGGTTCCAACCTAGTAAAATTTATTTGAAATTTTGATGTGATAAAATATTCGTCCTTTTTTTAAAGTATTTGAAGCTATGTTGGGCATATGGTTTGTAAGAAATAATAGCTTAGGTCAATTATTCAATTGCATTGTATTTTCATGGATCTCATGCATTTTCACATATTGTAAGAAAGGTATTCATCATAATCTCATTAATGGATTGGTCATTAAACAATGTTTCTGATTTGAAAGTATGCATATATTTGACAATGAAATGTACCAATTAGTAATGGGAAGAATTTTAACTTAACATTCAAAAGAGAGCTTTAAGTTATGATTTGTTGTTTAAGTCAATTTGAAATCCTTAAGAGTAGGAACTAAATATTTATTAGTTACATTATGTGCATTTGAATAAATTTTGTTTACTTACCCCTTCTTTTTGTTATAAACTTTTGAAATCTTGCATTAGATTTCAATTTTGTTGTTTATTTTTGGTAGGAAAAAAACCTTGGGAACCATTCCCTCATGTTGTTTGTGGTTTTTTCTTTTCAATATAAAAAAGTGAAATGTGGAGTGGTGTAATTTCAATTTTTTTGAAATCCATGTTATAAGGTGGACAAAAAATGGACTACACATCCCCTTTCTCTTGTTAGGTTTAGGAAGATTTTAAGTTTTATGATATTTGAAGTGCTTTTGCTTGTAAACCTTGATGCTTTTTTTTGTTCCAAAGGTTTTTTGGTTTGGCAAGTTGCATGAGTTGATTTACTTCATTAGTCAACATTGAGTTTTGTCATTTTAGAATGTGGTTTTTGATTCAACAACTTGCATAAGTTGTTTTATTTCATTACACATTTATTTGATAAACATTACAACATATTTGGATTTATGTTTAACAAAATTATCTTAAAATGAAAAGTGATTAAACAATGAGTAATTCAATGGGTAATTAAGTGTATATTCAAAAAGGATTTAAGGTTTATGCAATTGGTTCAAAATCTTTTCATTTCAAAGCTTGATATATAAAATATTATTTTAGGTTGACAAAATTACAAAATGTTGCAACCTTAGCCTTGGGCTCGTGACCAAGGCAAAGGCATGCAAAGGTGCGGGCCAAAAATGAAGCCTAGGAATCACACTTCATGCTCTGGGAGTGTAAGAGAATGTTAGGGAATGAACTCACACACTCCCAAGTGGGTTCCCACTTTGGGAGTTAGAGTTCCAATGGACTTTTGAATTTTTAGAGGGCGATTGTAAAGGTCAAAACTCATTGGATTGAAGAGTTTTTTATATCATTGAAAAGATCTTGAGATGTGGATGTTTAAATTGGGTTCACATGACCCATTTGGGTACGTAAAACATAAGCTATGGCCAAAAAAATGGTCGGGAGTCAAATTGCCAATTTGACTCCCAACCACGAAAAGTCAAGAATTGCCCTGCTTTACTTGCGTGCAAGTGACATGCTGCATATCCTTGAAAACCTTTCGAAGAGGGCTACAACTTTGCTTCAGACCTCACCTCAATCGGAGGTTTGTACAAAAAGTTATGGGCTTTCAAAATCACAAAAGTCCCAATTTCGGGAATTTCGAGATTCCCAACTTGGGAGTCCCGAGACAAAATGACATTTCCGTGCAAGCCCTGTGGCCAAGCATAGAGAACACTATAAGGGGAAAAGTGTTGGTTTTCCCTAAGTCCGAACTATGGTGAGTTTTGTGAGTTAGTGTTTGCCCGTGGTTCATCAATGCACCAAAAGTGTTCCAACTATGCATTAACCAACTTGTTGTTTAGTTTGTGTAGATTCGTGTGAATAATTGACTCGCTTGTCATTTGCCTTAGTCCTCATCCTGGAGTTCTAGCACACCCGTCTACCCTTGAAGTGTTGTGAGTTAGAGAGTGTACCCTAATTCCTTATCCTTCTGCTATTTTCACTTTGAACTTGTAGTTGAGTCTATCAAAAAGCTTGGGGGTGCATCACAAAAGGTGTTTTATTTCATTTGACTAAAAATTTGATGATAAATGACATTATATTTGAAGTTTGAACATTATTGTGATGAACAAATATTAATTTGAAACAAAAAAATGACTATGTAATGAGTAATTTAATGAAATCATAATTTAAAAAATGAATTAAACCTTATGAACATGACCATTAAATGACTAAAAAAATCATTATATAACAAGATTTGGGTCCAATGGATCTTGTGAAGGAAATGTGTTTCCATTGATTCATCCACATTCAAAATATTGTATCAATTGTATTTAAATTTCCTTTGATCATTGAAAAAAGCAAAACGTTTAAAGGGTTAAATCATGCACATAGTCACATTGAATGATATGATTATCTTACCTTAGTAAGGCATAACAAAATTAGAGCATAAAAGATTTTTCAAAAATCTAGATAATGCTGTGATTTTCAAGAATTTGAATCACAATGCGTTTTTCAAGAACTTGGATCACAATGTGAAATAAACTTACTAAAGTTGACACCCGACAAAAGTTTTAGAAATTATTTACAAATTAATAGAACAACAAAAAGTCTTAATAGAAAAAATCATAATAAGAAAGATTTCTTTACACAAAACAACTTTCCTAGATATGTCGAAAATGTTTCACACAAAATTAAATTTGAAGGAATTTGTCACAAGGCATATAAATGTTTGGACATGTAGACCTCATCCTCACAAAATGTTTCCAACTTTGATTTAATTTTCCTACAAGGTTATCTAAAAAATAACAGGTTGCATGATAAAAAGAGTTTAGAAAAGTCTTCAAAGAAAGATTGAAAATCTTGAAGAAAGTTATAAAAGAGAAAATTTGGGAGTTTATATGCTTGCTAACAAGCGAAGATCAACGAACTTGAAAATCACTCCAAAAAAAAAGAACAAATTCAAATTTCTTTTGGCAAAACAAAGCTACCTTGTATTGATGTCATAAAAAGGTTTTAGGTTTGTGAAAAAGGCATAGAAGCTTGGAGAACACAAGGGACTTACAAGAGCTTGCACAACATAACCTTTGCAAAGGTGCAAGTCGTGATGAAAATAAATGTGCAAACCATGGGATGAATGAATGTAAAATATTGGGCCTAATATGTTCCTTTTCACAAATGGGGTTAATTTGGTCATGCAAAGTAAATTAGTTTACAATGTCGATAAACACCAATTTCAAATTGATTTTACCACCCTCAAGTTTTAAATATAAATGGGAATGTCCTAATTTCAATGATTGAAATTCGTTGAGGGGTTCAACCATATAGTCCCATAGTATTTCAGCCAATTTTGGTTTGGAATTTGCTTTGAATGGAATAAATGATGTTTTTTTGGATATGTGTTTTTTTAAAAAGTCAATTTTTTTTCAACATGATAATCATGAATGATGGAAATGACAAGCAAATTTTCAATAACTTTTTCATCGATTTGTATATATTTTTTCCAATGTAATTTGAAGTGAATTTAATTGAATTAGATTCAATCAAATTTGAATTAAATTCCAGTGGATTTTGAATTCAATTTGGATATTGAAATTAATTAAATTTTAATTCAATTCAAGTTGCTTTACAATCTCATTCAATATTTTCATTCAAATGGAACTTAATTTCCACTTTTGTTTTTCATCATTTCACTGTGTAGCAAACTGGAGCCCAATTTAGGTTTTTATCCCCTTGCCTAGGTTGAATGTGGTTGGCACCCTAAACCCTAAACCCATTCACCTCTGGCACCATAAACCCTAATTCTATTTGCCTTTGGCACCCTAAACCCTAATTCCAATTGTCACCCTAAACCCTAATAATCCCCATGTTCCTTGCCCGCTCTTTGCTTTGGCGCTCTAACCCTTTGCCCTTCTCGCTGGTGGGATCCTCTTCCGCTTCGAGTTATGCTCATCGGGCATGGCAATCAAAGCTTCTGCTCCACCCTTGCGCCTGCTGCAGCGCTCTCTCCCTCGTCTGTGCACACCGCTTGCTGGTTTCCCAGTAAAGTCTTCTACCCACAACCCCTACCTTCTTTTTGTTGTTGCGGTTTTTCCAGTTTTCGGAAATTCCAGACTGCAACTCGAAGAAGAAGAAAGAAGAAGAAAACGAACACGACGACGACGACGACCAAAAAGAAAGAAGCAGAAGCAGAACAAGAACAATAACAAGAAGAAAGAATTGGGTCCCAGTCTTTGTAAGCAACAAATAAAAAATTTGTTGTAGATCAACCCCAAAGTTGTTAAATTCTTTGTCAGCAGGAGGAGGATGAAGTGTTGCACAAAACTAGAAGTCTTCTTTGGAATTCTCCAGGCACGCACACTGTAACAGCAGCAAGAAATCTCTGTTGCAATCGCTGGCCACTTGCTGCACAGTTCTTCTCACTCAATTTCGATCCAGGTGCAGCACAATCCATCCATCCATCCTTTCAAATGTCTTGCATGTTTCTCTACTGACGATCAGAGACAAACTCTCTCTCTCTCTCTCTCTCTCTCTCTCTCTCAGTCTGCAACTCTATGGCTGTTGTGTCTTCCTACCCATTTCTGCTGCTGCTGTATTGTTGCTAAACCCTAAACCCTAAACTTGGCAATGTAGCACTGTGAACTGATGGGTTGTATGTAAAGTGCATGCAAGCAAGCTGTGACTGAGACATAGGGTTTGAACTTCTTGGTTCCTTGGAACAGGAGCTAATGGATTTGGTGTCTATGTTGAGGAATCATCTTGGAGACAATCCACAAGCAGAAGACGAAGAAGCTTTCATGCATCTGGTATGTATGTATGCATATATATATATTTTCTGAGCCAGTTAGCTAGCTCCTCACACAATCAATAGGCAAGCGTACTCCCCAAAACCCACAAAAGAAAATTCCTGAACATCACCTGGGGGCATGGAAGAAGCTCATGATCATTTCATTGTTTCAACTCTGCTGTACTTCTGAATTTCTTATAAATTGTGGAAGCAGCAGGCTCAGTAAGTTAAGTCTTCATCACTGTGCACTTGTAGTTTGTTTCTTGTCATTGAGATATTTCATGCAAAATGGTGATGAGGATAATTAGTAGTACTTAGTTGCTGCAAATCTGGTTGAATTTTCAGGTTCTCAGATGGTTGCAAAGGACTTGTATGAGACACTTGGATTGCACAAGGGTGCTAATCCCAAAGAGATCAAGACTGCATATTATCAGGTACAACACACACATGCACACACACATCCCATAGAGATCTATCTGCCTAATTCTCTTCAGATACATGAGTCCCTATCTCCTGTGAAAGAGAGAAGTTCACAAGTTTGAAGAAAGACTTGAGGACATTGAGATTTGCAGTGCAGATGAGTGTTTGGGGCTTTTGGTTTTTCTAAATTGCACAATCCATAGCTCAGAGCTTGGAAGGTTACTGAGACTCAACTCGGTGAGGAATTAGGAGATGACAACATGTGCACATGCTTCTTGCACTGTTAGTATCACTATTGGTGGGTGGATGATGATGATGATGATGATGTTGCTGTTGGGTCTTTGAGCAGTTGGCAAAAAAGTACCATCCAGATGTAAATCAAGGAAATCCGGAAGCAGAAAAAAAGTTTCAGGATGTGCAACAAGCTTATGAGGTGAGAGAGAAAAGATCTTTCTTTGAATTCTCAATGGTGTAATTGTTGCAATAGACTTCATCCCTTGAAGAACACATACATGGTTTAAAATTTTTGCATTAACCTACATGAATTTTGTGAAGTCGCACAGTCAAAGACTGATCTTGGTGGGACATCATAAGAGCAATAATCTCAAACTGTAAATCCTAACCTCAATGTTGAAGTTGCTACAATTTGTCCGACTTCTCCACTTGCTGGAGTCATCAGATCTATGAATTGGATCTCCAGCTGATATGAAAGCTTACCCTAATTTATAAATTCCTTTTTGCAGATATTGAAGGATGACAAGAAACGAACCATGTATGATCAGGTGAGAGATATCTCTTGAATTTTGTATTTTTGTCGAGAACTATCTCTTCACAAAGATTTCAGGGTTTTTCTATCTCTCTTTACATATGGTTCTACACTCAAAAAACCACAATGGTCATTCCAACACAAGGGTAGCTGATTTTTGGTCAGAATCAACTGTTGTTGTTGTTGCACCTTTTGTTTGGTTTTTTTTTGGTCATCCTTTCACATAGATCGGTAGTAGCCAAATTCCCATTTTTTTGGTGGTTTTCTTGCAGACTGATGATTCACCTAAACTCTCTCTGTGGGTCTTGATTAGGTTGGGCATGAGGCATATGAGCAAGCTACTGCAGGGGGAGCATATGAAGGAAGTCCACATGCAGGAAGTCCATTTACAGGAGGTGGAGTGAGAGGTGGTGTAGGGTTTGGAGGCTTCTCAGAGAGCATATTTGGTGATGCATTTGGGGGTGGAATGGACGAGGTAAGGTATCATCAATTGGGATAATTTAAGCTTCTTTGCAGCACCCCTGTGATAGAATTGTGAATCATGGAATTTCTGGCACTGCCTTGTACAAGAGAAGAATTGGGTACATGGACACTTACTTGGGTTTTGTTGAACTTGCTTCCAGATTTTCAAATCAATGTTTGGAGACCAAGTTGCTGTCCACCAGAATGTCCCTGTGAGTGTTTTTCTAGGACTCATGTTATGACATCTAGTTCTCATAGCGCTTTGAACATCATTCAAATACTAAAATCCCTATAATTACAGTGTCCCAAGAGTTCTTGAACAAAACTCCTGGTATGATGTTTGTATTTTTCTGGGTATCTCCTTATTTGAGCAGCAGCAGAAAGAAAAAGAAAAACCTCCGGCTCTGATGGGTATCTAGATTGATGAGGTGGCCAGGTTGTTACTGTGGAGTTGACATTGCGAGAGGCTGTTGAAGGCTGTACAAAACAAGTGTCCTTTTCCATGCCAATACCATGTCCTGCTTGCAGTAAGTTTTACAATTGCAAGATATTGTTTCTCACACATCTCATATCAAGAAGCCAGGCACTGATAATGAAATGGAGATACTAGGGCCATATGAGTAAAATACAATTCAAATACAATAAAATATTATTGGTTTGTTATACGCTGATCATCTACACCCAGTTGTTGTTGCTGAGCAGATGGGAGTGGCTTTCCTCCTGGAGCCAGACCGCAGACATGTACTACTTGTGGTGGAATCGGCAGGGTCAGAAATCTTTTTTATCTTGAGCACTGGTTGTCTGGTTTGGTGTTCGATGGTAATGATTTTTGATAATGGCCTCACTGGCACCCATGTGAAAAATTTGGCTGTGCACTTTTGCCTTTGGTTTTTTTGGTGTCAGGTGGTGATGCAGAAAGCATTTTTGAAGCAGGAGTCCATCTGCCCAACATGCAGAGGCCAGGGAAAGATAGTCCAGGTATAATAAGAACCAGTGTTTTTTTATTTGCACTTTTTATTGATTTCTTTCCATATCATCCACAATTGTGTTATGTTCCTTGGGTTTAGGGTTTAGGGAAAGGTTAGTCATTTTTTCTGCAATTTGATTGAAGGCCACTAGTAGGCTGACTTCAAGGAAAAAGGCGACTCACATGCTCCCAACTAATGTGCCCTGATCATGTGATGATCATGGTGGTCAAATGAAACAATTTCAAACTCTTTCCTTTTCTGTTGTGTGTGAAGGAACATTGTCATCAATGTCAGGGTTCTGGAACAGTTGGAGCTAGAAGAGAGATCAGAGTCAATATTCCTCCTGGTAAGCAAGCAACTGCATCATGTATCAGATCTGTTGTTGTTGTTGACTTAGTATGGGAATTGAAGATTGAGAGTATCACTGCAAATCTACTATTTTATCTGTTTTGGGTACTGTACTATTTTGGAAACTGATCAATCCATGTTCTCTGATCAGCAATGTAAACTGAAGTTGCATGGAGTTGCTTGGATTAGTAGGAGGAATCATTAATGGAGACCCTGTGGTTTTCTTCAAAGCAGGAGTGGAAACTGGTGTCACGTTCCGAGTGAGGGGAGGAGACAGTCAAGAAAATCTCACCATAAGAGTGAAGGTTAGACACCAGGCTTCCAGTTTCTCTACTTTGAACATGTTTAGAAGATGGGAAAAAAATCCACTGTTTTGATCTTAAACAAGCAGCAAAGAGTTCAGCCCAGAGCTTGAAACCAGGGCTAATGAATGAATCGTGACTCAGATGGCTCAAAGTTAAGATTGTTGGTGTAATCTGGACCCCACCCATCAAAAAGCTTACAATTGCTTCAAAGAAAGTAGAAGTGAGGATTGATTTCACAGCCATTGTTGCAGTTGATTTCACAGCTGTAGTTGCAGTTGATTTTGCAGCTGTGTAGTTGCAGTCAATTTCACAGCTATAGTTGCACACTAGTGGAAATGATGTTGGATATTAGTTATCAGCTACTAAAAGAATTGAGTCGCTTCGTCTGTGGAAAAATCATCCTCTGGGAGTGCAGGTGCTGGATGATCCGGTTTTCCAAAGAGAGGGAGCGGATGTTCATGTCAGTGTACCCATTAGCATCTCCCAGGTATCCATCTATCCACATCTTCATCTCCTTTTCCTTCAATGATTTGATCAATATGAAGTCTGTAAGATCAGGAATGGGGTCACACACATCTGTGGCTTTTACCACAGCTGGAAAAAAGATGTTACATACTTTTTAATATCATAAATAGTCCTAGTAGTGCGATCAAAGATGACAGGATATTTGTTGGAGTTGTGAAAATGTTTGACAGGCAGTATTGGGTGGGCGAGTCCAAGTGCCCACTTTGACAGGAGATGTTGTGCTTAAGGTCAGCACCTTCTTCTCAACCCTTGGTTACATATTCTTCAAGGTTGGACATTTTGTTTTGTTTCCCTGGGGTTTAGTGGTAGTTCACCATTTTGCAGGAATTAAAGGATGATGGATACAGAGCAATAGAGTTTGAAATTTAGTCACAACCATTTTCTTCTCTTGCAACCATGACTTTCATATGGCACCACATAGGTATATCCTTTTTTCCCCTTTTTTTCTTTCATAGTTTTCACTTGGATATGACAACAAGGAGCGTTGATTCTTTGTGTTTGTAGATTCGACCAGGCACGCAGCCAGGTCAAACACAAGTACTAAGAGGCAAAGGTGACAATTGCACACCATCTGACTAGAGACCTGATTTTTTTCTTGTGCTTCCATTTGTCATCAGACTAAAGGTTTTCTATTTTTTAATTTAAAAAAAAAAAGATTTTATGGTTAAGTTTTTGGTTTGGGTGTTGATCCTGCATTCTGATTATTGCTCTACTGTTAGGATATTCCATCTGCTGTTGTGTTAGTATATATATACTTTTGAGGAAAATGGGTTCTAGGTTTTGTGGGTGTTCTGCCAAAGAGCTTTACTTACAACAAATATTGCAGCAGGTATCAAAATGCTAGACTCAAACCGATATGGTGATCAATATGTGCACATAGATGTGATAATACCTGTGTATGTTTTATGCTCTTTCTCTAACTTTTGTTGTGAATTTTTTCTTGGCAATTTGTTTGTCTTTTGCTTCTCATTTTGTGCACAGGTGTTTCTCATCTTTCTATTCTGTGTTTTTGCTTAAAGAAGGTGAAGCCTTTGTTTTTTCCTTTGTTGCATCTGTGAATCCATTCTCTGAAACTCCTTATTGCCCAAAACTCTGACTCTTGATGATGACAATTGTATGGAAAAAACAAAAACCCTAAGACTGCTTGGTGATTGATTGTTTGCAGAAATATTACTCAATGGCAGAAAATGCTGATGGAAGACTTTGCAAAGGAAGAGAACAGAGATTTTAACAATGCTGCTGCTGCCGGGAGTGGACAATAATGAGTTTTGATAAAAAAAGATGATAAAAGAATTCTTTGGCTCACTTCACAAAATGCAGGTGTAAGTTCTCTCATTCCCACCATCATCCCTTTTTCTCCTTATACCCAACATCTGTTCAACAGGTATACATACATGTGTTTCACTGCTGTGGGCAAATGACAAACAAACACACATGATTGTAGAGCGATTGTTGGCTGGCTAAATTAAGGAAATGCAATATACAATGATGGCAGTTTTTACTTGGGTTTTTCTTCTGCATGATAAAAGCCCAAAAGTGAAATCAGAACTTGGGTACCCATGCGGGTGGATTGCAAATCAATCAAGAATTTTTCTTTTTCTGTAGAACTTATCCATCTTCTATAGACATGGTTTTGTTTTGTCATTTGGGCCATTGAAGCTTTGGTTTGTGGTGTTTTTCCTTTTTTTGGAACAGTGATGCAGGTTGATCTATCTGGCCTTCATGATCAGCTGTGACCAAGATTACAAGGAGTGATGAAGGAGGTCCCAGTGGGAGTCTGTGAGAATGGTGATGTTTACTGTAAGTGACTGATGCCCCTTTTGTTCAAAGAAGTCTACAATTCCCTCTGAATTTTGGTATGTGATTGGGTTCTTATGTTGCTTGTTTTCCTTTCTCCTGCATGCAGTGTTAGGAGATGTAAGTTCCCATGTGAAAATATCACAGATGTGGTGATTACATACCCCTTGAATCTTGGTTCACCTGTGGAGCTTCTTTGGATGAATGACAAGTGAGTGAATTTTGTCACTATCGAGATTCGAGGTCTGCAGTTCTGCTGGATTCACAAGGTTTTGAGGTAGAGAGTGAGGCATGGAACCTGCTGACACATCAAATGAGTTTTTTTGGTTTGTTTTTTGTTTAGGTGGGTATGTTCTTTGGATCCTTTTTGGAGTTTTGAAGATTATGGGGTGTGTGGACATTGAAAGCTTTGATATTCAATAGTAAGAGGACAACTCAACCCTCTTTGTAAATATTGCACTCAGACCATATTGGAGGTCAGAGAGTCCTATGGTGATAAGACCCAAAGAAAATTTAATCCCATTATTGTTGAGGCTGAAAATCAATGAGAACTGATTCGTGAATAGTAACAAGTTGGTAAAGTTTGGATCTTTGGGTTTTTTCAGATGCTATATCGGGTACACAAATGTGAAAGTCATCTGTGAGCTTGAATTTACATGGATCACATTCCAGAACACAAAATTGAATCGTCCCTGCCTGAAGTCCTAGTTTTTCTTGTCTTCTTCCTTTTGGGCAGTTCTTTCCTTCCTCTCTTTGAGGAAGTCTCGTGTTTTAATGTGTTCTGCTTATTGGAAGCTAACTAAACGACTTTCACATCACGATAGGATTTATAGGTTAATCAAGAAGGCATTTATGCTTCATGCAATTGCGATCTGCAAGTGCTGATAGATTCAATAAAGGAATACCATGTTTGAGTAGCAATCACACTCGTTTTTTTGCCAAATTGAAATTTTGTTCAAATTTCACACAAACTCTCAAAGCATAATCAATAGTTATGATCGGTGAGAATGCATAAAATGGCATTTGAAAATCAACATCTAGAAATGAGAAAACAATATTTTTAAAAATTCATTTAGAGAACCCTAAATAGGATGAGTGAAAATGTGCAATTTTGATTTCACCCCATTATTTGATTCTACATTTGCAACATACATATCTTTGTGTATAATGCCACAGTAGCTAAGACACACATGACAAATTGTAAATTATGAAGTACATTTGACAGGTGTGCTTGAAGATCCTTTAGTTCTCACCATAAGGTCTAAGCTACTGCTAGTGTTAAGGGCTTGTAGACACAAACGAATGTGGAATCCTTGTGTAAAGGCAAGACAAGGCATCTAATATATTAATTCACTTAGTCTGTGCGTGTGTGCGTCTGTCTGACACGACAATTCTGCTGCAAAAGCATTCTATGGCAGAATCGGCCTCTGCATTTTCTATGGCAGAACCGGCCTCTGTATAATTTTGGCGCTACGGGTCGTGGTGGCGGAGAGACACACACCAGCCATTGATCGCGTCTATCAGTCCTTCTGTCTTTATCTTACTTTAACTTACTTTAAGTTACCCTGGGGGGGAGAGGAATAAAGATGTGAATCGGACGGGTGGAATGATGTTTTCCAGGGGTAAGTATCGTGTTGGGGTAAAAGTGGTGAGCTGGGAAGTTACACATGGGGTGGGATGGACCGTTGGGGTGGGGGAACCGGTGGGTGACGAGGCGAGAAACAATACTGTCGTGTGCTCGGTGCCGAGCCCGTCCGACCTTTACTCTAAAGGCCGTTGCTTGGGGGGGGG
>Ga0116231_10002380_pt1 | contig 39328 bp, 22 predicted proteins | sample S1TSphgellanicum_2_FD_89695 | JGI IMG/M metagenome (GOLD analysis project Ga0116231, IMG submission 89695) | Host-associated microbial communities from peat moss isolated from Minnesota, USA - S1T2_Fd - Sphagnum magellanicum MG | ecosystem: Host-associated > Plants > Peat moss > Unclassified...
TGTATGACCGCCCACATTTCCTTTTCGTGGGTTGGCCACCTTCTCTCCGTCTCACTCAACTTCTTGCTTTCAAAGGCCACCGGTCTTCCATCTTGCACTATGACACCCCCAATTGCAAAGTCGATGGTTAGGGTGGGTTATATTTTGTGGAATTCTTAGCTATGTTTTTGCAAAGGTAGGGGTTGTTGCCTATATTTCTACAAAGGTAGATTCTTTTTGGCCCATGTGTGTTTTTTAATTTGTTGAATTTAATGGTTGTTTTAGAAACCAATGAACTTTCTAAACTCCAATCACATTGATTTCTCTCCTTGCATGATTTTCTTTAGTTCTTCTTGTATATTAATTTGGTTGATTAGGTCACTTGGGCTGGAAAGGCCACTTTAGGGGTTCAATTCCCCCAAAAGTGCTTGTGATTATGATTATTTCTGGCTGCTTTTATACGTTCAAAGGATTCTATATCTTTGACAATTCTACAACTTGCCCTAAATAGTTGCCAAATTTGGACACCAACAATACAAACCTCACCATAGAAACTCCAATTGCATTTGATTAATAGCCTGAAAACTCTCTCTGCATTCCAAAACTAGCTAGCTTTTTTTCACTCAGCAATTTAGAAAAATGTCAAATAATTCACAGAACAAATTGAATTGGCAGCCAAGTTTTTATAAAGAATCTGTTAGTGGGGCCACATAGAGCTCCTACAACACCTTGTTACTAGCCATAGCGGCACCAACTCCACTTTAGAGGTGGCCCCACGGCTACTTTGCAAAAATGAAAAATCAAACACTGGATAGTACATATAATAAGTGAGTGGGAGATCATGGAAACTTACCCTTAATATGTTTCAGGGGAATGAAAACCTGAGAATTAAATATTGCGAAATAGGAACCCATAAAAGAAATCTGTGAATGGGGATATCTTAGTTTTCCATTAAAATCATCCCATCTTCTTTAGATCATTCATCCAATGAGATCAGATTTTGCATTTGATATTCAATTGAAAGTACAAAACACTTATAATTCATTTCATGCATCCATCAGCTTTCTTTCCATCCATCATAATCACAATCATCCATCAAAGTTGAATTTATGCATGGAAGTTCATCTGCTGAAATCATGATCATTCTTTAAGAATTGTTATCTTTTTCATTTGTCAAAGTCCATCCCACACTTTTCAATAACACTTATCCATCTATTTTTGTTCCTTCAATTGGGCTTGTCAGCATCCGCATCATTTGTAGCCCTATTGACAAAGCCAAAAAATCCAGCTCCAATCACTAACTCCTATCCCTTCAGATTGCTCTCAAACTGTGGCTCAAAAACACCCCAATGACCAGCTTGACAGGGATCCTTTTCAAGCTTGAAACAGCCAGTGCACTCAGTTTTCAGTTTGTGGTTTATAAACCACAACAATTAAATTCCCTTGTGGTTTTTTATGTGACTTTTTCTGCCTCTTTCTGGTGCCCTTAGAAGGCACACAATGGACAGGTCTTCTTGAGTCTACCCTGACCCAAATATTGTTCAAAATTCTCGAGCTCATTGTGAATGTCCACACGTCCATTGTGCAAATCATGAAAACAATTTACATTATGTAATGTGCCAGATACAGACCATTGCACCTGTTTTTCTGCCCGTTCAAATTTTTTGGCTCACCCTATTGGACACTGACGCAATCACAGGCACCTTACCAAGCACAATGGCCTGTGATCTGCACATCATTGCATAAAATGGTTTGGGCAAGGGCAGCAGAAATGAGAGATGGTAAACACTAAAGAATCACAGTTCAAACCACTTTATTGCCCTTGACCCTGCAAATCCTATGTGCTCAAAAAAAGAGTGTTACCAACTCTGCCTTGGACTTTGCACAAAGTAATGTGTACTGTGCAAGGCCTTAGGTTAAGGAGCACCTACACTTGACACCATGGCAAAAAGTGAAAACCCCATAATCCCATCCAGATTTCCAAGGAAAAGTCCAGTTCTCTAAAACATAAAAGGATTGCATACTTCACAAGTCCACCTCAAAAGCAGGCATGCATACAGATACCCCTCCACATTTCACAAACAATTTTTAGATGGAAGTGGGGAAGACTTCAGTGCACAAAAGTTTTTAAAATGGAAGTGGGGAAGACTTGACTGCACAATTTTTTTTATAATGGAAGTGGAGAAGACTTGACAGCACAATTATTTTTTTAATGGAAGTGGAGAAGACTTGACTGCACAATTTTTTTTTTAATGGAAGTGGAGAAGACTTTCATGATAAGAGGTGCTGTAAAGGTGGTGATTCTCAGCAGGAAAGGTTGCAACAATCCTGCAAAACACACTGCCGAATCAGAAAATGTACAAAGGCATTAGACAAACGGAGAATTTAAAGGACATCAAGTTGATGTAGTGGCTAAGAGGAAAAGCTCTTTGGTGGTCCAATGACAGCAGATTGGTGAGTTCACTACTTACCGCCTGCATCCCAAGACTTTGGTGAGCTAATACCTGTGGGACTCAAAGTTTTTACACTATCATGTCATGCCAGCATTGCCATCTTTTGCAGTGTCAATTAGTAGCATCTCACATTGATCACAATGTTTATGAGGAGTTGAATTGTTGGGGTATACACTATTACCAATTGCCAACAAGTGTTTAAAAGTATGTCAATGCTGCAATTTTTAAAGGTTGTTGCCATGCATGGGGCATATGTATGGGGCATTTATTCATTCTTCTATTAATCAGTGAGTAATGGACCCATAATTTTATTTTATTTTGGAACCTCTTAGAGCCATTAGATTGGCCCCTCACCAATATTTTTGGAGCACGGGGCACTCCATAACATAGAAGCCTAAATATGCTTCACTCCCCTAAATAGAAGCATGCTTTGTCCTTCCCCCTCTCCCCTTTACAATTTATCCACGTGGAAGTTGAACCATGGCCAAGCAATATGCGATACAATATGAGGTGCTATTGGGAACATCTTGGGGTACACATTGAGAACTTGGGGGGGGAACATTTTGGGAATTTGATGGGAATACATAATGAACAAACAAGAAACAAAAAAAAAAAAATCCCTCATTGGCCCTACCCAAATCCAAAATAAAGAATATAGCCCCCCCATGAGGCTTCTCATTGGTTGCATGAAATTTCTATTTCCAAAAAGGTTTGTCACCATTTTCAAAGTGCTAGCAGGCGTTCTTTGTTCTTTCCCGAGCTGCCCGCTCAAGAAGCCCTCGGCTCATTACCGCCGATGCCGCTCGAAGCGCGTGAGGGAAGACGCGATGCGCAAGCATCAAAGCGCGTGCGCCGGAAGATATGCGATGCACAAGGATCCGTATCGACCGACGACCCATGAATCATGAGTTCACCCGTCGTCGGTAAACAGGAAATCGCGTCTGCTGTGACCCACGGCCTCCGTTACAAATCGGGATGATGGTTACTCGAAGTCTTCGCTCTAATATGGACTGCGGTGTGTTTCTTCGTAGTTGTAATGGCGTCAGAAATTTTAGTTTCAAGCAGTAATAGTTCCGTGAAGATCGATATCGATTCACCTCCAAACCCGGAATCGGTTGGCAACAATCAACCTAGTAACACATGCACCAACAATCCACAGCATCCGACGGAGCGAGAAGAGAATTCACCGCAGACAGGACGTCCGCGTAGCATCCATGAAAAAGAGGCCAGAAACCTCTTGGACGTCGAAGATGACAAAACACCGGACGGCAAGACGTTGAAAAAGGGTTTGGAGATTTGGGAGCGCGACCTTCATGTGCAACAGAAGAGGATCGATCGCAAGGAGGCGCAAAGCAATCAGATCAAGAACGAAGTGTACCAGCTCGTCGGCTTCTTCATTGTCTTTCAAGGGGTGCTCTACACAGCTGTTGCGCAGGCTCAAGTGCTAAGGTGTCGCAACTGGCCCACCGTGTTCGTACTCTCTCTTTTGGCATCTGCAGCTGCAATCCTTGGGGTCTCGCAGAAGCTTTCCCAGCTCCGAGCTCTCCGGCGTACCATCGAGAAGGAAGAGCACATGCCCAAGGTAACATTGTTGTTCTTTTCTCCCTTATTCTTCTTCTAAGAGATCTAACAGCAACTCCACTGGTGATCAGTATGTGATCCCGCACAATAAAATTCGATGAAGAAAACTCAAAACCTGTCGGTTTGGCTCTGCAAAATGGGTTTAGCCGCCCAGCATTCTTGCGCAGGATGCTGATGCTGGTAAAAGGCACAGCAATGCCTAACACCTGATGCTCTTGATAGGCTAGATAGTTTGATTGGTCCAGTTGGATTGCCATTAGTAGTCTCCCACCTATTTGCAGTCCCAGTTCTGGTTTTATGGGTGGGATTGGAAAAGAGTAAATAACTAAACTTAGATATGAGAGATATTTTTGCAGGGTCACGTACTGAGCACCGCTAGAGATGCTCCAAAAGCATCTAACTCTTTGTTTTTCATTTGCCCCAATATTCAACCCTAGTTTACATTTGTGATGGATAATCAAATTTCAGTCAATTCCTGTGTCTCGATGGTGTACAGGCCAAGTTGATAGTAGTTCCCATTTGTTGACTATCAACCTCATTGCCTCGCTGGCTTGGTGCTTTTACTCAGATTTTGAAAAAATGGGTAAGCGATGTGAGGGGCGAAGGGTTGGCATTTGACTTCACTAAAGAGAGTGAAGAGCAGGAAGACTCCAAAAACTCCATCACAATGTATAGTGCATTGGTAATCCTTATCTTGGTTTTATTTGCAATCACCTTTGCTGTCTCCTTTCCATTGATCTTGTGCCATCCGGGAAGTGCTCCACCATCCTAGGCTACAACAAGCAAAGGAAGCAGCTACATATTACAAATCACTTGGTATCTCCTATCTCTCTTGGCTCCCAAACTGTTTGACTAGTGCATACATAGAATTCTACCTCTCTTGAGAGATCTGAACTAGAATAAAACCTTAGTGCAAATGAAAATTGTAAAATTAGACCATTTTGAATTCTTTTACTCAGAGCAAAAACTGGTACTTTTGAACTAAGAGCAAACATGGAACTTACATCAAGTTTGTTAATCATCCTGAAAAAGTTTTTCTAAACCTAATTAAGTGACACACCTAAAATATTCAGGAACCTCAGGTCTTTTTGCAGAATATTAGGAAGCAGTGATTTGTGTGATTATGCTCTACCTAGACTCCTCTCATTGTACTGGCAACTAGATTTCGGCATTCTTACAAATTTTGTTTTAACATGCACATATCTTGTATTTATCTAAAATTGAAATTGAAGTTCAATGAGTGTAAGCGTTTTTAAAATCATGTTGGTTGAACTGGTGCAGGACATCAAAGATAGGAGTCAATATGCCATCAACTTTGTTTTGCAATGAAACCAACAGGGAAATTAAGCTGTTGAAGAAGATTGGGTCAGCTTTCCACCCACTAAAAACTCTTCAACCACATACCGTCTACACTCTCAACATTCACACCCATGACACATTTCAGGAATTTTTGGTGTACCAAGACATCAAAGATCAGGCTAATACAGTTGGAGTGGACTCAGATAAATGCAGGAACCTTAAGAGAGTCATCATTCGAGGAAAGCCTGGTGAAGTTGTTTTACATACAACTAAACGAGAATTGCAGGACTTGACCACAAAATTAGTAAACAAAACTGGACGAGTGGTGAACTTGATGGAGAAGTGTGGTGATGATGATCCATATCAATTGAAAGAACTCACACCTTCAATGGGTTATTCTGCAACTTTTAATGATGCGGAACCAATTAAAGACTTTTGTGTGAGCTTCAAGAATGGTGGTGAAAAAACTTGGGTGAGCCGCGAAGAATGTATTGCCTACAAATTGATTCAGTTTCTTCCCCCAGAGGATGTGGGTGGGCCAATACTCAAGGCATTCACAATGAGACATCAAGAATCAGGACGCAAAATTCCTTTGTCTAATGAGGCTTCTCATGTCCAGGAAGCTTCATCTTCTTCTACTACTGTAGACAACACTACCCTACCTAGTGAGCCTTCTAATCGCAAGGAACCTTCATCGTCTTCTACAACTAGGGATGACACAAACCCTCCAAACAAAGAAATTGATGGCAATAAGAAAGGAGTAGCAATAACATGGATAAAGAAAAAATTAGGTTTGAAAATATCTTAAATTTAAGTAACACACCTACTTATTAGTAATGAAACTTGTACTTTAATAGCAGGTGATATTTCTTAGGTCCATATTTGCAGATGTTTATCACTTTTTTCTCTCCCTATTCACCATCCCATCTTATCAATTATCATGTACATTTGTTATGTCTTTTACATTCTGATTTTTGTAACCGGGCCTTTTCCTATGTTCTTTTGGGCACTTGGAGTTATTTCGTTTTATCCTACTTTCATTTCTGCCTTTATACATCTGTCTCAATCTGTCTTGTTTGTTGTAGGGAATCAACTCCTTTTCAACCTTGGTACTATTTTCATTAACTTGACTATATTCTTGGCATACAAGTGATACTTTGTCATGCTAGGGGTATTTTTACCAAGATGCTTTGAGGTGTTTGTTTGGAGGTTGGCTAAACCCTAGATACTTGAAGAGCTATTTCTAATGGCTGTTGTTTCAGGTATTTAAGACTGTTGAAATGCACATGGATCATATAGGTAGAGAATACATAGACAACATGCATGAGAAAAAAGGTAATATTAGCTTTGTTTGTTTTCTCTTAAGCTTGTGATTTAGTTGTAAGTTCCAACATTGTGTACCCAATACTCAATGTGTGTGGATTTGCACAGTGGAGTGGTCATTTCAACTTTGAAGAAGGATAAGAGGGAGGTTTTATGTGGGCAATTTGGATGCAGATGGCACTTGCTCTTGAACTCAAGGTATGATCCTTCCTCACACCGGTTCTATTTTGTTTTCTGTGTAAGTTGCAACTCAAGACTCATTCGTTGATGTTGGTGAACCCAGGTAGCTGTTTTAGAATCCCGCACAAATCATTTGTGTGTTTCAATTTGTTGATCAATGTTTATTGGTGAGTTTTGTTTTTGATCATCCTTGGATCTGCAATGATGTGATTCAAGGTCTGTAAAGAGTTGGGAGCCAGGACTAAGAGTTCTCTGTCTTCATTTCTCACCCAACACTGAACTTCAGGCTTTTGTCTTCTCATGCTTAGTGTTTGAAAGTTCTAGGTTCTCAATAACATCAGGTTCTAGGTTCTGTCACTACTTTTTTTTCTCAAGTTTTGATCTTCTGGAGATATTATTCTTACCTCTAAGTTGGTTGACATGCATCTTTGTGGCTTCACACTTACAAGATTGTCGTCACTACACTTTCTACAAGATCAGTATCATGTAGTATAGAGTGTTTGTTGTATTTTTATTTCGTGGAATTGAACTTACAAATCCAAGTTCAACATGTCTTCTTCTAATCTTCCAATATTTTAACTCATCTTGGAATTTGAAGCTTACAATGCCCTTATGCCATGTGTTCGATTCCAGAATGTTTCTGAGAAATTACAATTCTTCTAGTGGGCCACAATCAACTCTTATTGGAAGCTGGCAGAGATTGCTATGGTGCATGTTCTTGGCTTTGTTGAAAACAAGAGTTGTTTTAATTTAGTCTCTTACTTGAAGAGAAAATTGCGCAATTGCTTGAAATGTCACCTGCAGCTGGTTGTTGCTGTGTATGCACATAAGTTCTTCACATTGGATAGTTTTCCATACAAGGCTGCCTATGATATATTGTGGGCAAATGTTCAATCAAGAACTTGTTGAGGACAGTATGCTTGAATTGTGAAGCTGTTTGTGTGCCCTTCTTTTCTATGACATTTTGGAAGAACACTGCCCTTGTATGGATTCACAGGGCTCTTTTTTTCTGGTGTGTGCGAAAATTTGTGAAAAACAGAAACACTGCTCATGGAGGATAATTTGCTTGCATTTTTAAATTTTAATTCAAAAAAAATTTCTCATGAGCTTTGCAGCACTGGGATAAAACGTCTGACAAGGCAAGGAAATGGATTGTGCAACTCATCTCACATTTTTCTTGCCATCGATCTAAGAAGCTCCTGATATAATCATTGGGTATCAATTTTCATAACTACTTGTTTTGATTGATCAGTTGGATTCAGAATTCCAGTCATAGGTATTCATAAAAGAGGGTACAAGGATTTGGTACCATAACTTACGACTTTGGAGCGTGCCTGTGCTGTCTTAAAGATGTCCACCTGTAGTCGTATTTTGAATCTGAGTGCAGAATTTCAAACTTCTGGTTATGAGTTCCCAGGCTCTCCAACCAATTTATGTGAATTCAACTATCCCACCACTCCTCTTCATTTCCCATGTTGCAGGGATCAGCTACCAAAGGATTTGTGATTTAGCTGCATTTTCTTTGAATGGCAACTTCACATGAACAATCTACCATGAGTCCCAGTGAATTTGGTTTTTGCAAATTTGTGAAGTATGTGAGTTGGTGATCATGCACAACTTGACGACTTAGCCAAATTTGGCTAGAGGTCAGCTCTGGGGAAGCAGAAAATTTCAAGATTCCTCCTCCTACTTGGCCAAAATACGCCCACAAGAAAAATATGAAATGACCATGACAGCAAGCAAATTATATAACAAAGCGACGCATTTTGATATGGATACTACATCTGATATTAGAGAATAGATTTTTGATCACACCAATTTTGCTCGAGTGATTACCATAGCTCTAACACGAAGAAGCTGTATCTGCAAATTGGACTCTGGGATTCAATATCGCCGTCCAACTGCGAATTAGCATTGATATTCGGCCCGGTTCTCGAGTTTAGTAGAACCCCAAAATGGCCTTGAATCTATTTTTTCTTCGTTATGCAACCAGCAATGGCTTCCCCTTTATCTGCGTGCGATGCATCACTCGACGCGCCGAGGCACTGAACGCGTCACGACGATGCATTGTGCAGCGATTGTCCCACAGAATCAGATCGCCGACACGCCAACGGTGTGACCAGCTCAGATCCGGCCGGTGTTCCACATGCGCCCAAATTGCATCAAGCAGCGCCTCAGATTCCGGAAGGTCCAAACCGACCAGCCAAGCATTGCGGCGTCGGCCGAGGTAAAGCACTTCACGCCCAGACTCCGGGTGGCGAGCGATAACCGGATGGACCGTGCCAGGGGACTTGCGCGGGTCGTCAGTGGGTTGCACCCCCTTCCGCACAAAGCCGCCGGAGTTATAGGTGGCATCATGCTTCAAACCCATGCCGTGCAAGCGTTGTCGCAGCTCGGGAGCCAAGGTCTCCAGTGCCGTGTACATGTTGCAGAACGATGTGTCACCGCCTGTAGGTGGGATCTCGATGGCATACAACATGCTGGCCATTGGTGGTTCCACTAGGAAAGACATGTCAACGTGCCACACCGCTTCGCCCGCACCCAAGCTGCCAATCGGCACGCCGTCCCTTAGCACGTTGGAGATGACGTAGATCTCGGGATAGCCCTCGACACAGCAGCGTCCGTTCTCCTGGTCTGGCGCACGGTCTAGCGAGCCGAAGCGGCGGCTAAAGTCGACTAGCTCGCCATTGCTCAGTGTTTGGTCGCGAAAGAGAAGCACGGAATGGTCGATCCAAGCGCGACGGATCGACTCAAAGGTCTGCTCGTCGATATGTCGCAAATCGATGCCGCGCAACTCGGCACCGACGGCCCCAGTGGGCTCAAGTCGCAACGCCATTGCCTGGTTCTAATTTTCTAAGTACAAATAGGAAAGGTCACGTGTAAATCAACAGACCAAAGGTGTAATCTGCGACCTCTAAGATCTCGTTCAAACTCGCGGCATCTGATTCCTTTTCTAGATGTGTTGCTGCTGGATATCCGAAGCTGTAGTTTCTGCCTAAAGTAGAGATCTAGCTAGATATATAGAAAAGGAAATGGAACTAGAATCTTAATTATGTGCTTGATCTAAGCAACTCTAAACTTGGAATCTTGTATATAGAACACAAATTGTATAGATCAGTGACTTTAGTCTCTCATGATCAACCTGAAATTAACAAAGCTTAAGTTTTACTAAAAGATGCGCGTACCCTCTAACTGCACTTGTAATGATAAATCCACTAGCTCACATGATCCTCACTTCCATCAAGCACGAACCTTGCACCTCTAGTCATCTGCAATGCCGCCATAGGGATTACCTAATCAGCCAAGGACCGTTCTCATGTGCATCAGCCCAGGTGCATGTAATACAAAGAATAAGTCAAGAGATGATTTATGGATTGACTTACAATTATGCTTGTTGCTGCTTCTGGGAAATTTTTTTTGCTCACCCAATTCACCCAATTGTTGAACTATCCCTGGCAGCTTTACCCTCGGTCACCACCGCGTGCTAGCGATTCTTTCACGCCTTAATCGCGCATTCTTTCTAGGGCTAAATTCAATCTGTCGTCGTTTTCGCTTCATAGTGCAATTTAGTTTCCTCAAAACCAGCAAATCTCAACACTTTTTTCCAAGAAGGCCCATATTATTCTTCTGCAATTTGATATGCTTGAAAAGTGTGCAAAATCTGCTCTCCAAATCCTTCATGTTTTTTGCCACAAGAAGATCAAATGCGTAAGCCCAGGAACATTATTAGGTCCGCAATTCGTGTTTATGCTCAGAAGTTCAAAATACATTGTATGTGGTCAAGAGTTATGAATACGTTGCGTATTTTGGCCTGGTGTCACAGACAGCGAAAACAATGCAAGGTTCATTTGGTCCCACATCTTGAGCAATGCTCAGCATCAGGGTTTTCTTAAATTTCCCAATTTTGTGAGGTAATCGGACTAGCCATCATCTACAAGAGGATCTAGAGGATCTAGAGGATTTAGCCAAATTTGGCTAGAGGTCAGAGAGAAAAATAATTTTTTTTTCAAACCCTCCTACATATTGCTGACATGTAAGAACTTATGTTCTAAATATATGGTGAATTCAACTTTCTTTTTTCCTTGAAATATGGCTACTTTGGGGCCATTTTATTCTTAAGAATCCTTTTGTACAAGTCTCAACCCTTTTTTCTCTTTTTTTTTTGGCCAGATTTTGCAACAAAGAGATAACCCTCTTTACCGTCGGCTACCATGAACCAGTGTGTTTTTTTGGGAATTTTTTTTATTCAGACTAAATGGCAATCAGCATTAGGAAGATGTAAAAAAAAATGGTGATCTGCCCTAAGAAAATTAGCCGAATCTGGCTATATACCAAATATGAAGTACAAATCTAGATAATAAACCAAAGCCTGTATGTAATGAGCCATTTGTTCAAGTCCTTGTCAATTGAGGTTCACAAATTCGTGAAGAAGATCAAATACATTAGAGTTATCTGTAAAGTACCTCAAACTGGGGCTATGGGGCCTGTTTGGTGTCAAAACTGGTGACGATATCAAAAGTCAAGATGAAAAAATTCCCAAGAACAAATTGGAACCAGAATGGTTTAAATATCTGCATCTAAATTGGTCCTCATGGGATTTCATCCCCATTTTTAAATTTTCCTTACCTGCATATTCTTTATTGAATCAAGTTTTCTCAAATGAAAATCCTCTAATTCTTTGGAACTGATACCCAGTTTCATCAAATGGTACTCAATTTCACTCACTTTCCAACTACACTCAAAATAGGATGGAATACGGATTAGAGGGTCAAGCTCTGGGCCAAAGATAGGGTGAATCACAGATAAGTTTATAATCTGATCAATGGGTACAAATTATTAATTTTGTTTTAAGTGACAATTAACTAGCCTTCAATTTGCAATTCATGTTCAATTTGCAAAGAATATCAAATCTGCGGTTTACAGATCAATAATTTTGCTTTCATAAGGTAGTAGGAATTCAGAGGGCCTACTCCACAAGTTGTTTGTCAACTATATTGTCATGATACTAAACCCTTTAGCAAATGTTTCTTTCTAATGCAACAAACTTAGCTGAGTATTGGAAGTTGGAACTTAGGACTGAAATAAGGACCTCACATGGCCTTCCTTTCTCCATTTTCTCTCTCTTGTGGTTAGCTATGTACTAACCATCCGCATGTATGTACCAATGTTGGGAAGTTACTGAGTTTGGCCTGTTAGAATCATCAATTTCGGTTTCAATTACTTGAAACAGAATCAAAATCAAGTTATGATTTTTGGAGCTACAATTGGCTTTAAAACCAAACCCAGTTTTGGAATTGAAACCAGAACCCAGACATGGTTCTAGAATTGGAACCAAAAATTTTGGAAAATAATATTTCTTGGAAAAGTGGTTTGGGATTGGGGTTAATAGGCAATTCACTGTTGGTTCCAAACCAAGTTACCCAGAACTGGACTAGGACTAAACCCTAAATTGGAACCCTAAACCCTAAACCCAATTTTTTTCGAACAGGATCCATTCTAATTTTTTTCAAAGAATTGAAACTAGAGTTTCTTCATAAAAGGCAAGAGCCACTCAACATTGGTATCCACAAGTGTTGGCCAATTCCCTCATTCCAGGAGGAACCATCAATTCCAATTCCTAACTTTTTTTCAAGGAACCAATTCCAATTTGATTTTAGTTCTTTTTATTCCAAAAATGGGACTTGATTTTAATTCTGATTTTTAATTAAGTGGGTGATTCAGGTTCTGGTTCTTTTATTATTTTCAATTTAGGCTAGTTCCAATTCCCATAATCTCTTGTTCCAATTCCAATATTCAAAGCATCAAAATGGAAATGCAAAAACACAAATTTTGAACTTTTGTTCCAAATAAAAAGAGTACAAATTTTTTTAAATGTCAAAATAATACAAACTAACCTATTTCTAAACTCTTATTTACACTAAATGTTTATAAAGAGTTAGAATTGTCATTTTTCATTACCATGTGATTTTATGTTTAAGATTTTTGCAATTGTAGCTATCACTTTGACTGGCCTCTTATCACTTTTGAATTCAATCCTTGAAAACCCTTAATTTTGTTATGTTTCAAACTCCCAAACACCTTATTTCATCCCTCACAAAACCCTATTTCAGATGTCTCCCCGCCTTCCCCCCAGCCCCCTCCCCCCCCAACCTCTATTTGAGCCCCCAAAAAACCCCCAAACACCATGTTTCAAACCTTAGAAAACCTTATTTTAGACCCCTACCAAAATCCAATTTTAGACCACAAAAAACCCTTTTTCAGACCCCCCCAAAAACCTTATTTCAAACCCAAAAAAATTTAATTAAAGGTGGCATAACAAAAAAACCAAAAACATGAATTCTACTAGCTTTTTTAGAATCATCCTATCCTAGGTTTAAGGTTTAGAAACAAAATCTCACTCCATTGGTCTTCCATTGCCGCAAGATCTACAACAAACAGCGAGAAGAATTTTAACATCACAACTTTAACTAAACATATATCAATAGAAAATTGACAAAATGTAAGAAACCAAAAAAATTACTTAGAGCCTATTATTGTTTTTTTTCAACTCAAGAAGCCCAATTTTATCAATCACATCTTCATTTTCATCCATGAGGGCTTCTTTCATTTCAATGAATTATTTTATGGACCCTATTAACAATGGCATAATTTGGTTAACAATTGTAAATGCTTATAAACACATCAAGATTCTTTAAGCACAATTGAAAGCACTAAAGGTTTATCCAGATACTTGCAATATTGAAAATTCTTTGCATTTGAATCTAGGAGGCAACAATCCCCAAAATTTGTCAAGCTACAAACCCAACATACAAAAATTGTTCTCATGTGCTTTCCACCATTCTTGTGGATTTTTGGCCTCCTCTTCCATTACTTGACCTTGAAATGATTTAATTCTTCTTTCACCACCGTTGATGTCATCTCCTCATCAATCTTCATGAGATCGTATAGCCTTGTGGTTCCAATACTTTTGGATGCAAAACTAGGAGCTCTAGCAATTACATTGCTTGGATTCAAAAAGTTATATCTAGAAATAAAAAGTGACAACAATACTTTGTTGTCATACTCACCGACAATCTACAATGCTTTCTCCTTATCAACAAATTGAATGATTATCCCCAAGCCCTTGTAATGAGGGTCTAACATCATGGCCAACATTTTGTGAGCTTTCGGAAAGAAACCATAAATGAAATGAAAGGATTTAAGACTTATACCAAAAGTCTTAAATTCTTGTTTTTGCATGTATTGTCGTAAAACTTTAAGTTCTCCACCAAAATCATAGGTCTCATTGAAGTTAATAGGCATTAAACAATCTACTTGCCCTTAGCATACAAGTGATATAATAGCAACAAGGCATCTAAAAGCAACCAATATCTTCAATTTTATTTTAGTAGACATTGTTAAACACTAGACTTAGGGTATCAACAACCTAAGCTACTACCCAAACTTGAGGACTTGGCACATGGCCTTGCATTGCCAATGATTGTTGCCTTCCATAAAGAAGAACAGTTACATTCTTGAACTCAAAAGTCTCCTAGAAGAAGATGATTATTTAAGAAAAGCAAATCTTTACAAAAGTCTTCAATTTGCATGAATGCACCCTTGCAAGTTTGCATGCCTTGAGACACTATTGTCATCCCTTACTAGTTTTCTTGGTCTAGATGATGGATTTCTACGACATTGATTATGTTTTTTTAATTGAAAATGAGTTCAAGTTGATATATACATTGGAATCATTTGTGGCATACTAACAACAATTAGACATTGTAGGGCCCCCAACAAGCCCATTCAAAAATTGCCAACAAACCAAAAACTTCACAAAACATGATAGAACCTAGAATGCAAAGTCATGGTGGAAAATTCTACCCTACAATGATACACAAATTATCCACCATGTCCTATAGTGACAACACAAATCTTTCCATTAATGACAACATAGGTGTGCCCTTAAGAAATTCTATTTTAATTATCTCTATTCTTTCACTATTTTGCTAACAATTTTCAACATGAATGACCTAACCATATTACACATCTTTTGAATTTGTTTGTTTGAATATGTTATGAAATGTAAAGTCATTATGTGACAAGACACTTGTTTAAGATGCACACAATTTCACAACACATTGTCTTTGACCTCAACTATTTAAATTGAAATGAACTACGTAACCCCTATAACCTCCTCGGTCTTCCTCAAAATAATGCTATATTTGATCTTTCCAATCTTTCATCTTACATTGTCACTCCAATGTTTTTTGTTTGGTGTTCCAATTGCAATAATCCAAACAAATCTTTCAAACTTTTACATTTGTACATGGGACACCATTTTCTTATGATATACAAAACAACAATGAATTGAATTATCTTATGTCTATCCTTTTCCTACATATGAACTACCACTCAATAAAGCACATTTGGTTTAATCTTAAACAACAAACCACATTTCATTTTCTTGATGGATGTTATTACTTTCATAAGCAATTGTTCCCTTAAGAGGATGTCATGGAATGATCTCTCACATTCTCACAATCAATATACCTATACAAGCCCATTCATTAGTTCATAACAAATTTATTGTTTCTATTGTTAACTTTTTCATTTCTCACACCATTAGTGTTTTAAGTAAATAGATGATGGTTTCCTTTCTAACTTTTGTCAAATAATTGGGTTCCATGTTTCAAATTAAGGAAGAAAATTTGTCATCTAGCTTGCTCAAAGGTGTGTTAGTTTGAATCATGTTGCCTTAACTTGTGGTCAAATTTGACATGTGATGGCTTGTGTGCATATTTAAGATAATGGATTTTCATTTGCAGATAGTTGGCTCTTTGATTTTGAATCAAATTCCATACTTTTGTATTGTCACAATGAGTTGGAATTTAAAGTTTCTATGAAAATTTTAATGTTTTAAATCTAATGTCCTTGTGTAAGTTTGATTATGGATATGGGTTGAAATTTTATGTTATGATTAGATTTGAATTGTCTTTTGAAGCATGTTTTTTCCCTTGTTGCTTCTTCAAATCTTAGATACAAATGAGCCTATGACTCATTAGCCCCTCCCCTTGTGGCTTATTTGAGCAATAATTTTAATGTTGGCACAATTCTTAGATCAATTCTTGTAAATGGTATTTTAGAATTGGAACATTATTGACAAGAAATTATTGTGGGATTCAAATCAAAAGTTGCAAAATAAACCAAAAGAACATTATTTTTCACTATAACGAATTTGATTTGTTAAAAATCAAATAAAAATGTAAAGCTCATTTTTTGTTATCTATCATTCAATGGTATTATTACAACCATATAAATATGGTTTGAGATGTGTGCTTCTTATGTTGCCATTATTCACAATAATAAGGTTTTATTATGAAACATATATTAGTCTCATACATCAAAATCAATAGGATTAAAATTGATTTTGCAACTTTCAAACATCTTCCAATTATGGTCCAACTCCCAACTTGGAACGTTTTTTGGAAGACATAAACATGTTTTCTCCATGTTCTTGTGACAATATCTATCACAATTCTTGATGTTCATTTATACATTTTCAAACAATTAATACTTGAACTAAGGTACCAAATTTTTTTTGACAAACTAAGATATGAACGTGTGAAAGCCCCTTGTTTTTTGCATTGAATTGCTCTATATGGATTGAATTTTTAATGATAGTTAAATTATAATTAAGGAGCATTAAAAGTCATGTGGATAGAAGTATCATGTTTCTTCATTATCCAATTGATGTGCTTAAATTCATTAGATAAATCCCAAATGACTTAAATGGTCTTTTTTTATTATAATTTATTATACCCCATCAAATGTGGTTTTTATAATGATAAAATAATGATAATGACAATTTGCAAACCAAGCAATTCATCCCCATGTGATAATTGAAATGTGACATTTCCAATCACATTTAATGCATCCCAATAGGTTCATCCATTTGAAAAAATCCATCCATTTTCTTTGTTCATGTTTTGCTTTCAACATAATAAACACCCAATGGTAGGAACAAGACAGATCACATATCATCAAGTTCAAATTTCATTTTCTTCATTCATTTACATCATTGTCATCAATGTTCAAGTTTGGAGTTCAAATTTCAATTTTTTTTATATTCATTTTTAGGAATGATGTGGATTTAAAGCCATCTTAATGGAATGGAAGTCTATTTTTGAAAATTCATGAAATTTTAGGATGAAATAAAGTTCATCCAAGAATTATCATTTATGATTTTATTTCATCCATGAAGTGTAATTCATTTACAATTATATTTTTTGCATGAAAAGTTGATTATTTTCAAGGTGAATTCGACAATTCTTTTTTTTTTAATCATTCATATGTTCATATAACTAACTTGGCTGTTGTTATTTTTGTTGAAATCATCATGTTATGAATTGCATGTTACAACATCTTGATTATTTACCCATTGACTATAGACTTAAAAAAAAAATTTGGTGCCATTAATTTCAAGATATCCATACATATTTAGGATTTTAGTTCAATGCCCAAAGAGAGATACATTATAATACTAAGGTCACTTTAGATGAGGGTCCAAGGCCAAAAAGTGGCAAATTGAGGCTAAACCTATGGGCACCCTTTTGGAGGGAAAATCAATAGGTTTGGACCCAAAAAGGACCTCAAAGGACACCTCATGATTTGGAGAACCAAGATGCAAGCTAGGATCCAAGGTAGGGTCCAACTCAAGGATTCAATTTGCTTCAAATGAATCCAAATTGGTTCCTAGGAATTTGGACCTTGGACCCCATCTAAAGTGGGCTTTATTAACTCAAGTTCTCTTCTATTGTTTGTAATAACTCATCAAATTTCTCAACTTTCTTTTCAAATTTCAATAGTCTTGTGGCTACAAATTGGGTATTTGTGGAACATTTTTTGCCCTTGTTAAACAATAGGAACACATTACTTGTGTTTTAGCCTTTTAGGGTTATTGGTGTACAAACCATCCATTAAGGGTGTTGGGGTTTAGGGTCACATGTAGTCAATTTAAGCTTCAAATATAAAATAGGTTATTAAAGCCATCAATATGCAATTGATTAGTACTTGTATCATTGTGTAAAGTATACCAATAATTTTATAAACATTGATTTAAACCTTTATTTAACAATAGATTACTATTTTTTATTAATTTTGAAAATTCATTCTTTTAATGTAAATGGTAAAAAAAATACTTAACCCATCTACATCTTCAATGGAAGAACAATTTACAATTTTAAAATATCACAATCCTCATCATTATAACATAATGTACTAACGAGTGTTTTAAAAACGTCTAATTTGAACTTCACAACTTGAAAAGAAATTGAGAATTCTTGTGAAAAAGATTCTTCTTCATGGTTGTTTTTTTACATATGCAAAATTTCATGGATAAACTACCATTTTAAATCTAGTCCTTCATAATCTTTTTTTACAATTGCAACATTATGATAGGGTTGTTACAAAGTGAAAATGTACTTCAATTAATAATTTATTTGTTCATATTTGTTTCAATTTCATGATACAACAATGTATTGGGATTTTAACCACCATCAATTGAAAACTTTAATTACATAATGTTTTCCAAACATCCACCATGATATATCAAAGTTTCGTAGGTATTGAAAACTAACAAATATATTTTCGGTTTACATCGTTATATGCATTCGCTCAAGTCTAGGCATTACAAAAAGAAAAATCAAAAGAACCACCTATGTCCAAATATTTCCATTTGTAAATTTAAAAATTCATAGGTCCACGTTTTAAAAACCCAATGATGAGGAGGTATAACACGAGGGTGAGGTTTTGGTTACACAATTTACCTAGGTATATAACATGGTTCTTTAACAAAAACCCATCACATATACTTGACTAGATTATTTGACAAACCCCCTTTTGAAAATTAGGTTTTGGGTCCTTGATGAATACAAAGCCCCCAAGTCTTTGCATTTTGAAGGTAAAGAACACAAAACACACATTTATAGGCTCGGGGCTTTGACAAATACAAATCCCCAAGGTCTTTGCATTTTTAGGCATAGAACACATTTATAAAATAAAAATAAAAATATTTAATTTATTTTTTAAATTAATAAATAAATAAATAAATAAATAAAACCTCAAAAAGGGTCATGGATGTTTTTTTGGAAGTTTTTCAACTAAAAAAATGTTACTGACAATTAAATAATTAAACTCCCCTAAAAATAATACTAAATGGTGAATTAAAATGATATCTTTTGGTTATGTTTTATGGTTTTAGGTTTGAGGAAACTCCTCTTTTGTTCCATCTTCCATATAACCCTCAAATTACATCCTTCAAAAATATCAATAAATTGGATATAGAAAACATAAGTTAACAACATAAAAAAAAACACAAGACACATAGTTGACAAACAATACACATTATAGGAACCAACACATAAGACACACAAGGCAATTGATGAAACACATGTTAAAATTTTGAGAGACAAAGAAACCACACACTAGATACAATAGGCTTCCAAGAGACACAAAAACCATGCACCATATACAACAAGCTTTCAAGAGACAAAAAAACCATACACAACAAACACATTTGAAATTCAACACTTTACACATACAAGACATTTTAACCACATAAGATACAATAGATAATAGACTTCCAACAGACTCAAAGTCACACACATAAAACTTGATACTTAACACACATGAATTAACATTTTGTCATCAAATATATAGGATAAGTGACAAACTAATGACAACCACATAAGACCCACAAAATAACATGTTATCCCCACAATAAACCTATGAAACAAAAAATATAAACCAATGAAATACATAAGAAACATAAACTGACATATCAAATACATTGAAAACACAAACTACAAATGATGCATACACTCACAAAAGTTAGATGAAAGAAAAACCCACAAAACACAAACATAGATGACACTTTAGATTCTAGAAATAGAACCCATGTAAAAGATAGAAAAAGAATACAACAACCACCCAAGCAAGACACCAAAAATTTGTCAACCTCCTAATAATGCGGAATCATAGATGAGTTTGCCTAAAACCTTAAACCTTGACAAATGGTTCAATTCATTGTTTTCAATTACCAATGGAACATAAACGAATCAATCAATTGGCAACCACTTGCATAAAGGAAAACCTAGATATTTAAAGGTTTCATTTAGGTCTAAAAAATCTTTGTGATCAATTTTATCTTAATTCAACTTTTAGCTCAATTGTCAATTTTGATTCCATTTCACATGCAAATGCAAAGTTAATGGGTTTCATGTAGCCAATCCACCATGGATCGAATGGCCAATTTTTGTTAACAAAAACTTTCTTATCAAAAATATTTGTTGTAGATGACATTTACAAAATTCCATCAATGAAAAAATATGTTATATTCAATTTAATTGGCTAGTAGGGATGTTGAGAATATGTCACACTGAAAGAGTATTGGCCAAAAAAATTTGTTCTTTTTTGTGCCACCAAGAGAACGCACATTTGTAACTTTTTACATTACTAAAAAACTTTTGGAATTTAACAAGCTCCCTTGACATAATGTCCATGCATGTGTTTACTGTTGTTGTTATGGTATGAAATAAACCTTTAAAATCAACTTGTGAATGAAGATTAAAAGTTTCTTCAACCATGTCGAACATTAATTTGTTTGCTTCTATGAATAAAGGTAACAATAAATTTTATTCATATTTAGCAACCAAAATGGTAGGATTTTCACAACCCAAATAGATGGTAACCAATTACATGCTTTTAAACCTCGAATCAAACATCAAAACCAAGATATTATGACCCATTTTATTGTCAAATGTATGTAGAAAAGAAATGAAAGGTAGGAAAAACCTATAGAATTTCTTGTTTCATTTGAATTATGAATTCCTTCAACTCATAATCAAACAAATCATCTTCAACAACGGTGTCAAAAATAGGCTAGAAGGTTACCTCTTCTTGAATATCTTGGCAAGTTGATATGACAAAGTATAAGGCACTTACAAAAAACTAATGTCCATGACTTTGGTTCAAAACATAACTAGAAATAATTGTGGACAAAATTTTCATGATTGCTTCACAAACAACCCACATTCTTGGAAAAGGCATTCAACTCTGCAATGCCATGGATTGGTTGTTATAACATAATGCAATGGCATTTTGAAAAATCAAGGCATATTGAAATAACAATACTTGATTTGCAAACCTACAAAATCAACAACAACAAAAAATTAAAACACACAAAATGCATTTCTATTCTTAAACCAAAAAATAATTAAAAATTAAAAAAAACCTTTACCTTGTTTTCATAAGCATTTTTAGTCTTTTAGCCTTTAATTTAGAATCAATGCAAGCCTAATCCCATGTTTGCATGCCCTTGTTTGATTTTTGGGGCCATGTAGTATTTTTTGCATGGCACTTTGAATAGCCTTTGCATATTTGTGGTTTAAACCATTAGCTCATATATAGTAGCATATTAACACACCTTTGAAAGTGTATGCCCAAAACACAAGCAATCAAATGGGTTTAACAACCCCAAATTACTACATGGGTGAAAGCACATTAAGGTGTAACAATTTTAAGCACATATGGAAGTCCATAATTGTTTAAAATAACATTATGAAAGTAATGTGAAAGCAAGATACCTTGAATCACACAAGTCATTTTGCAAGTTACCATCAAAAATTCATTATAAAAAAAATTCCAACCCCAGTTTACCTTATGGAGAACTTAAATTTGAAATATGAGTTCCTAAATTATTTCTTCTGCTAAAAAAAGGACTAATGGGAAAAACCCATTATTCAAAGTACATAGAAAAATTTGGTCATCAAAATCCTCTCAAAAAATCTTCTTTGGTATCAATGTTACCACACCATATTATCAATGTCCCTTATTCAATAAAAAAACATTGTGGGTGAAGTCACGGTAACACATACCGTAGTAAGTGTAACCAATGCTTGATGTTCCATGTTATTACAAATCTAATTTAATTTTGTGTTGAAATTGTAGGATTTACTTATATGATCAAATTCATGGGAACTTGTGAATAAATTTGAAATTAATCAAGTGAATAAAAAATATGAAAAAACACCAATAAATCATTATAACCAATGTTTTTAAGTAGTAAAAGGACATGTTTAATAACTTTCATTGTTTTAAAATGACATATTTTGAAAAAAAATTAATGCAAGGCTTATCAAAATATTATTAAAAAAAAACTATCATGATTTTTTTTTAATTCAAAATTTTTTTCAAGAATATTCAAAGAATATTCTAGGAATATTTCCCCAAAAGCAGTCACAAAAGCAGTAAAAAAAGAAGCAAGTGTGACTCATGTTATCTTGTTTGTGTCCTTGTATGAAGGTGCATGAAGTCCATATTCATTGATTATGGATTGTTACAAGTTTTTAAGTACTATTTAAAAAGTCCATTATGTTATAACAATTCAAAAACTATTAAAAAAATTCATATAATGTGATTATATATATATATATATATATATATATATTATCATTATAGTGTTGAGTCCCTTATTAACTTAATCATTTTTATTTAATCACATGGCCAATTACAAATTTCAAAATCTTGTAAAAATTTCCATTTGACAACATTTTATGGATAATGTAATGTGTTTTCACCCACATAACACAATAGAATCATAGCACTTGTAGAGGTCTACAAGTTGGACCCTTCATCCTTCACATAAATAACTATTTTTTATAGCTAGAACTAACTTATCTAGTAGTTCTTACAATTTAGGAACCATAGGTATGTTGCTCGTGTTCATCACTTAACATAAATCGATAGTCACATGCTTTTGTTTCCCACTTGTTGGAGTTTGGAGATAAAGTTGACAACCACAACAAAGATGTCATGCATACCTTTCGGCATCCATAGATCGAATGTGCAAGTGGTTGACAAGCAATAGGTTAATGTAACCTACACAAACATGATCATGGTTTTTTTTACCCATCTGGGTAGAACATTTTCAACAAAAACTTTCCTTGATGGGAAGACAACTTATGGACACAAAATGTTTGACAAGCTCTAGAGTCAAATGGATTCAACATACTTCATATGCAAAAACCCCTTAACCACAGCAACATCATCTCTTCTAAAAAACCCATGTGTTGGGTCACCTTATTAAATTTGATTTTGACAAAAAAAACCCACATATTGTAAATGAAAATACATGTGCTTTTTTTTGCTAACCTTTTGACCAAATGGAATTTTTGTCGGGGTAATGTTAGGATCTTTTGCCACCTTTTTCATTAGAGCAAAGTGGTTAGCATCAACATGTTTTTTCATAATTTTTATGCCATTATTCTTATGGCATGCAATCAATCCTTTTCTACACATGGTGTGCATGGCTAGGACTTTAAATATTAATAAAATGATTGTGCCATTTCATTTCATGATTTGGTTATGATATAGATCCACTCATTGATTGTTGTTCACCTTTAAAAATGCCCAAATGAGTAAAATTCAACAGTGTGGTTTCCAAAGAAATATTTTTTTTTGCAAAATTTTCCAAGTGCATTTTAGTGATGTATGCATCATCACGCCTTTTAGCATCAATATCGTATAAGTGTTCACGATATTAGTTCTAACAAGGAAGTCCTTCCAACTTCTACAAGATATGACAATAATAGTATTGACAATGTGCAAATTGCTCACAAAGGTGGGAAGTTGGAAAATATACCATCATGTCTAAAACCCCCACCCTTGTTGCTTCACAAATGTACTTTTGAGCAAAACTTGTAATAAGGTGCAAAACAAATGAAACAATGAAAAACAATGAAATTCCAAGATAAAAGACCAAAAAACATTGTCAGTATTCACCACAAATGTTGAAAACTCTTGTCCTCCCCATTTTTGCAACTTTCATATAATTTTTTACTTTTCACCAATGTAAAGGCAATGGTGCAAAAGACAAAAACAAAAACAACCTGACTTTAATACAAAGGAGGTTACAAAACTTTTAAATCACTTACTTTCTTGGCATTCAATAGGCTCTATATTTGCCATGTTCCTTTGAAAAAAATTGATTCATCTTAAAAAGCTCTAATAGCTAGTAGGTTACATTTGTAATTTTGATGGCACATTGACAAAAAGTTCAAAGTGAACATTACAAGTTGCAAACATGAAAAGTAATTACAAAAGGAAACATGCAAAGTGAAAAACTACAAAACCCAAAATCCTAACCCTACTAAAAAGGTATATATTGAATACTAAAAGGGTATGAATATTAGTTTTTAATAAATACCCTTTGAATTTATTTCCCTTTGGGTCAAGTATGGTTACATGTATTCTTCTGAGGTGGGGGTGAGTAGCAACCAACTTTGTGAAATGCTTGGGTAGGAGGTGAGGCCAAGTTTTTACAATAACAACACGTAATAATCATATACCTAGTGTAATACCTAATAAATACCTAGAAGTTAGTCAAATTCCTACCCAACAACATTGGTTTGCACCTTATCCTTTCAAATGAAAATTCCTTTCATTTAAAAAAAAAAATCTTGTTGCTTTTTAGCTTGGTGATCAATGTGCCCATTAGTCAAAATTTGCTTTGCACAAGTTGTTGGAAATGGCAAAAATTAGTGTGAAGAAGAAATTTGGCAAATAACTTTCCTTTTTTTTATCATACTTTCATCAACCTTTTAATTACCATAATACCTTGGCAACTTCAACACTAATTATTATATCATTTGCAAAAATGTTGAAATTTTCACATAAAAAAATAAAATTAAAAAAAGAAAATATTGAATCTTCAAAAATATTCCATTTGTTAAAATGAAAATTACAAAATCAATTAATTAATCATTTGACAAACTTGTGTCAAAGTTACCAGAAATACTAAAGTAATAGTTTTTGGTTTAAGAATTGGGAGGGTTAGTAAACTTTGCATTGAAAATTATGATCCATTACTTTGAGATCCAAAACTAAGCATTGAAATTTGGGACTATCAAATTCAATTGAATTGTTTTGTGCAAAGGACACTCTTTGCCATCAAGAATGTTTGCATGGGGGATGGAATAAAATGTACAAAATGCCTTTACTTATCTCTCCATTCAAAACCCCAATAGATAATTAAAAGAGACCTTCTAGTTGTGATAACTCTAACAAGTATTCACTAGGGTCATTCACTTATAATGAAAAGAACATGGAGTAAAAAACATACAATTGTGTCCAAATTACTAGTGTGACATGTGTTGTTGGTTCAAGTGTGAACATGAATATGCAACTATTCCAAGTGTGAACATGGCCCTAATGATAGAGCCCAATTGTGAATTTTTATGTAAAAAAATTAAATTACTTCCTCATGATGAAAACCCCAATAGAGAATTAAAAGAGACCTTCTAGTTGTGATAACTCTAACAAGTATTCACTAGGATCATTCACATATAATGAAAGGAACATGGAGTAAAAAAATACAATTGTTTCCAAATTACTAGTGTGACATGTGTTGTTGGTTCAAGTATGAACATGAATATGCAACTATTCCAAGTGTGAACATGGCCCTAATGATAGAGCCCAATTGTGAATTTTTATGTAAAAAAATTAAATTACTTCCTCATGATGAAAATTACTCAAAATTCAATATCTTCCTCACCTTAGGTCTAAAAGTTACAAAATCACCTTCAAGAAATTTTACTCATCGAAAGCTTTTTAATAGTATCATGAATTTGCTTCAATTTCTCTTTAAATTTGATTTTTAATTTTAATGGATTTTTAATGAAAATTTTATCCAATATTCAATATCTTTTGCACCATAAGTTTAAATATCAACAAACCACCTTCGTGCACCTGTACTAATCAATGACTTTCCAACAATACCAATAACATAAAATGGTAAAGGTTTGGCATACGGAACCCTTGGCCAATTATTCTAAAAAAGAAATGAACTTATTTTGAGTTTTGATTTGTGTGGTATAAGTTTTATACAAGTAAATCTATATTGGCACTTGGGGAAAAACAATTAGGTACGTAATTGTGCAATTAACATACCTGATCAAATGACATTAAGAACATCCTTAAGAGGAAATCGACAAAAAATCAAAATTCCCTTTGGCATTTGAGTAACACATTTGGTCATTCCTTTAATTGACAAATTGTAGCATAACCTAAAGTGGTTCCAAAGTATAAGTTAACAATCTTTTTCAAAATTATTAATATAAAATATGGAAAAAATTGTTAATGATGGAAATATTTATTAATTTAATGTAAAGCATTCTTGTTATGTGTCATTTCACAATTAAATTATTTATGGCAAAAGAATAGAATGTGGGGAGAATAATGTGAGATAAATAATGACATCCAAGATTATATTGGAACCCTAGTGAACATGTAATGCATGGCTTTGGGATGAAGAGGGGAAAAGAATTGAAGGGGAGGGTAGAGGAAGAAAATGAGATATAAGAAAATTGTTGAAAAAACAAATTTCTTGACATAATTGAAACAAAATTTCAAATAAATGTTAAAATGAAATATATGGGATGCATGAAAACTCATTCATAAATGGAATTGATCACAAATATATAATTTTCCATAGATGGATGAGATGTGTCACACTAATGAATTTTTTTTTTGTGAATGGAAATCCAAATGAGTTGCATTTTACATGTTTGAAGTTTACCACACATATGGTTGGTCATATGGAAACTTGATGATAGATATATAAAACCATGTTCATGGATCAAATGAGATATATGGCAATATGGATCAACCATATGGATGAATTGAAATATAAATTACATGGATCAACTTGAACTTCCAAAGTGAAAGTGACCACAAGGGAACATGGGGATGATATTGATGACATGTAAATTAACCATATGATATGGATAGCATTCATGAAATCTATCACATGGATGAAATTGAATTTTGTGAATGACAATCAGAATATTGATGAAATTGACAACATGGATGACAAAAAGTATCAAATGGATGAAATTAATCAAATGATGATATTTCAAAACATGTATGAAACTACATTCTTGAATGAGAATATTGTCATCCATATGTGAATGTATGTGAATACTTATTTCTCTAGAAACCTTCCTCCTATACTTGGGATCCAAATACATGTAGATCATGAGGCATAAAAGGCCCGAGACTTCTTATGCCCACTCCTTAAGAGGAGCCTTCTTTTTACTGGCACTATATCACTAAAATGTGAAATATTTTTCTTTATAAAAATGATTTTGGAGGTTTTCAATTGCCAAACATGAGGGGAAAAAAGAAAAAATACCATATTCACATATGTGAGTATCATTGTGTAGCCAAACATATTAAGGATGATTTTTTTTAATTAATTTATTTTGGTTTATAGTTAGATTTGGCTAAATCTTTTTAGGGATGATTGCCACTTCTTCTACATTTTCCAATGAATGATGGCCACTTTAGCTATGAACAAAAACTCCTTAAAAAAAACAATGCTTAAAAGTGCAACACATCTCTCACCTTTGAGAAAATTTCTACTCACTTTGAAGGTAACTTTATAAGGTAGAATTTTCTCAAAAAGCAAGTGTTCAAAAAGAGAAATTTTCATATGATTTTCTTTTCATTTTGCCATGTGATACCTACCCAATATCCAAGAAAAAGGAATTGGGATACCTAGTGGGTATCTTTGATAAAAACAAAAAAACATTTTTTTTCATAGTTCTTTACAAAAGGTGACACCCCCATCTAGCAGGGGGTTACCTTCTAAATAAAATATTTTCTTACTCTTAAGGAGTAGGCATAAAATCTCTCCTCCTTGTTAGAAGGGATCTTCAAGGATATAAAATGCCCTCCAAATCTCAAATTAACCATGAAGCGTCCTTGGGAAAAATATTTTAAATGACCTTACAAGTTTTGAAAGATGAAATGCCCACCTTTATGGGCATTTTGTTCAAGCATTTCAATTTTTTTCAAAACATATGCTGATTTTTTACACTTCATAAATAAATCTACAAATACACTTTACACATAAAAAAAGTGGGTCTTCATATTGTGATGGTAACCCATCATCTTTTTATTCGCACAACCTTTGTTGTTGGACTATCTATGTGTATGACAATGTTGGCAAGTTTGAGTCTAGGTTGTAGGTCAAGATCTAAGTCATTTGGACGAAAAGTTTTGAGTTTTGTTGAAATTGTCATTGAGATTTGACTAAGCAACCATATGTCAATTATGTAATTAATATTATATAACCTTGTTGAATTGTGTGGACAAGTTGAATAAGGAGTGTCACATTGTGGCCTTGCCATTTACATTAAAAAGTATCTAAAGGCAAAAGAAGAATTATGGAAACTTGAATATTTCACCATGCAAAATTGTAATCTTCAAAAAAAATCCTCCAAAAGAAACCAAAATCCTTGAAGACATTATAACCCTATAATAATTAATTTCAAGTTTCAATACAAGCCAAAGTATCATCTTTCAAAAATCTTCATATAAAAATAGACCTATTATTATTACTTAAGGGTCAAAATCCCTTAAGCTACTATATTTTATAATGAATCTAAACACAATATTCTTGCTTTGGTAAGCAAGGCCAATAAACTAACTTTACACAAAAGAAAAAAGAAAAAGAAAAAATTTAAAAAATAAAATTATATATATATAGTTGAGTCTAAAGGAGATTGAACCAAATGTGGTTTTAAATCCAACTGGTCATAAATTTTTTATGAAAATGAATGGAACAAAAAGTCTTAGAACTCCAAAGAACCCATCTAAAAATCAAACCAAAGATTCCATTATGAAAAAAAACCTTTAAAAAAAGGGGGGTTAAAATTGGACAAAAAAACCCTAAACCCTAAACCCTATTAAAGGTTCCTTTTGAAATTAAATCATGTATTCACCTCCTTAGGCAGAAGTTATTTTCTAGTTGAGAACTAGGAACAAACTTTAGTACTTCAACATGGTTGATTCTTGTTTTCTAATGGATTTTTTTGCTAGTTGGCAACAAGAAAATAAAAATCCAATGCAACTCATACAAAGGATTTATGAGGAAAAAATGTGCCAAAGTCACGAGATTTCAAAGAAAAGATTTCCTAAAAATTGCCATATTTAGACAATAGGTTCCACTAGGTAGCCAAAATATAACAAGATTCTTTTCTTTTTTTTAAAAATTCCTCTTTGACCTATAGTCTAATTGGCTAATTCCTCTTGCAAATGGTCACTAGTGTGGCTATATCATGGAGTTGGGGAGGGGGGGGGGGGATCCCTACTTGGGACCAACTCATCTCCAAGTCCTAACGAAGGAATATTCATAGTGATTGAAAATCAGGAAATCACATAGCTAATGTATATATGACAAAAACCTAATGTTTAGTTGAATGACAAGTCATAAAATACCTAGTGCAAACATGTTAAAGATTATTATTAAAATTGCAATTTGGGACACTCTTATAATCTATTACATTTAAACAATTGGATTCCATTTACACAAGAATTAATTATTGGGTTTCTTCAACAAATTTGACATTGTAATTCTTACCCACATATACTAATCCAAGTGGATACAACACATGTTTAAAATGATCCAAGTGTTCAACTTTGTGAAGATTAATTCCATTAATTTACTTAGAAGTATGCACCAAACATTTCTCAGACTTTTCAAATTTATGTCAACATTCCTTACCACGGTGGTTAACGAGTCATAGCCATCTTCATATGTTCATAAATGAGTTTGATTTTATGTTTTGAGCATTTATAGATAATTTATGTGCTTTAAAGACACACACACACCAACAAAATCCATATTTTGTTTCATTTTAAAATGCAACAATCGTTAAATGAAAGGAATTCATTCATGGGTTTGCACAATTCACGATATCAAGTTTGCAGACCCAAAACATTTTTTTTAGTCCCCTAAAAGCATGGAAGTTGTTTGTGTTAAACTAATTTTTATATGCATCATGAATGCAAGTCCTAGATTGATTCATCAAATCTGAACACAAAAAAACCATTGATCATTGATCCCCTAGAATGAAACTGAATCAACCCAAAACCAAATGTTATATCAACATCAGAAAATCCAAACCCAAAACCAAATTTTTATATATTAGTGAGAATTTGAACCCAAAACCTGATGTTATATTAGTAAAAAAACCAAACCCAAAACTGGATGTTATATTAGCAAAGAATCCAAACCTAGAACCGGATGTTAATATGTCAACAAAAGAATCTAAACCCAAAACTAGATGTTAATATATCAGCAAAAGAATCCAAATTCAAAATAAGGTTTTATATCAACAAGAATTGAAACAAGTAAGGTGCTCCAAAGAGTTCATACCAAATACTGAAAACTTCATATTGTATAAGTCCAATTTTTTGAAGTTGGATTTTTTCCATAGTAGATATTAATCTACTTGATGACCACCATGTACACATATTTGGAGATGAATCTTCTTCTTTTGAGAAGTTAGGTGGGTTCTTTCACCAAATCTACTTAATATTCAAAACAAATTTTATAGCAACAATTTGTGATTAAAACAAAAAAAGACTTACAAGAAGTAATTGGGTGGCCAGCTAGGGTTCCTGAAAAATTTGGAGTGAAGATAATTTTTTTTCATTCATTCAACATTGCTATTTTTCTTGTATAAATAACGAAGTGCTAGTGCCAATGCTAAAATAACAATAGGCCCTAGAAATTGCAAGATTTTGATGATGAAGGCTGAGCTTTTGTCGTGGTTGTATTCAGGCGATGTTGCTGGTTTGTAGGTTATCTCTTCTGGTATGGATGCATTGTCAAGTTCACCAATTTCAAAATCCTTCATCAAATTGTGGGCATCCACACTATGACCCACATCCTCAAAATCGTTCGTTGCATCCTTGCCTGTTGTGGTTGCAATGTAGACAAAATGCATAAGACCAATTTTAATCATGCATTAACTATTTTGAGCTTCAAGATCTATGCCAAGATTGAAACAAAAAACAAAAGAAAAACAAACAAAGTCACCACAAAAACAACAACCCCACATAGCTCATTGAAGATATCAAAGTAAATACCACCAATTTATATGAAGTCTTCAAAAGGGTTGTTAGAAAAATATGTCAACCCCAAAAATTCAATACCTGTTGCAGAAAGAAGGACATCATCCCCTCCAGGATGGTGTTCTAGAAATTTTGTCACATCATAGACCTGCAAAGCAAAATAAAACATGGATTATGATGATGAAACAAACTAAATTAATATTTGTAGAATAGGAATTAAACAATTTTTTCCCTAGATGGTTTTTTTTTGTTCACAAGGGCAAAAGTCATACATAAAATAGAAATTGGCAATCCAACATGAAAAGATGATGATCTAATGCATAAGATTTGAAATCCAAATGGGATCAGGAAAAAAACAATTTAACAATAAAAGAGAATTGAGCTCCCAAACATGAACCAATCAACTTGAGAAAGAAAATTGCTTCAACAAGCATGTCTATGGATTAGTTGCAAAAAAATCATCAAAAGGGCAACAAAACAAGAGCAAATTACAAGAATCCCTAGCTCTAGAATCCCAATAGAAACAACAACAACAACAACAACAACAACAAAAGATGAATCCTATTCTTGAATTTATGTTGACCCAAAAACATCACAAAAACAAGAAGCAAAGGAAAAAAAAAGAATTCCTTGAAATTTTCATGTGTTGAGGAGCAAAAAAATTGAATTCTCATGGATCACATGGATTTTCAAAGGGTTCATTGCAAAAGGTTCAGTAGGTTTAAGAACAAGAATCAAATTAAGAATTAGGACTAAGAATCAAACTTGATTTCTTATTTAAACCATGGGACTCAAGAAGCTTTAAGGGTAAATTTCGAGAAGAGAACACTTAGGAGTGGTCAAGAAGACAAGCCAAAACATAGTTACAACAATTAATGAAAATTGTGCTATTTGCTAGGGAAAAATTGCTACATCAAAAAACATATATAAAATTCATGCACTGAGAAACTCTTAGTTGTTCAAGAAGATCCTAGGACCTAAACTTGGAAAATCTGAAAACTATTGGAAAATCACAACTTGTGATAAACCCCAAAAAGAAAAGCCAAATAGAAAAAATAACCAACCAAACAAACAAACAATCCAAGGCACATACATACATGTGTTTGGAGGAAGAACTTGAAAGAATTCTTTTTTGGTGGGTGATGATGATGATGGACAAAGGAACCAACCTTTCCATGGATGATGAGCCAACAATCCGTGGGACTACCATGGGTTTGCACCTCTGAGAATTGGAAGACCTTTGTCTCTATGGCCATTTCAACACCAACCCAAACCCCCTTCTTCAACAAAACCCTTCCTCCCTTCAAAGCTTGTGTGTAGAAATACCACAACAACAAAAAAACAAAAAATTCCAAAAATCCTAGAAACACCACTCCCACCCAACAAGACAAATCCTTAAACACCCAACAAGAGAAATTTCATGCACGCCCAACAAGACAATTCACAAACACCCAACAAGAGATTTGAAGCCAACTAACACAAAGTCCAAATCCACTAAACACTCAACAAGAAGAGAAATTCCACAAACCACCCAACACCCAACAAAGAGAGAATCCACAACAACCCAACAAGAGATTTGAAACTAGAGATTCTAATTGCAAACATTAAAACCCCGTGTCTTTACAAACTAGATATGGGCTTCTAGACCATGATGATGAATGAACCTACTACATGAGGTCCACCAACAAGTCAAAGAAGGAGGAAAAAAAAAACAAAAACCTAAAGTACCCACATAGTAGTAGGTCAAAAAGGCAACAAAAAAAAAGTGTTTTTAAAGGCATTATTGTGTCCAACTTTGATTGTTATGATTTGCAATCTATCTTTTATTCTCTCTGTTTTTTTGAAGCTTTTTTTTTCTTACCTAAAAACAATAGTATTAACAAGCTACAAGTTGCAACTCAAAGCTAAAGCTTTTTTTTTTTTTAATTCCTAATTTCATATTTCAAAATTTGTGTTTGCTTTTCAATTGACCATTCTTTTGACCACATCCCATGTGATGGGTGTGTGTATAGCACATGGGTTGGGGTTGTGGGGTAATTACCAGTGTTGAGCGGTTCTCACTTTTTTGTGAGAACCGATTGATTCCAGTTTTCTCATGGTGTTCTGAGAACCTGATCGGTTCTCTAATATATATATATATATTTGGGGGGGGGGGGCTCTGGTGAGAACCAATCAGGTTATCAAAAAAATCAAACTAACCCGGTTCTCAGATAAGTCGGTCCTCATATATACAACAACATCCTGATTATTAAAATTTTCATTAATTAAAATCAGTTTTAATAATTAAAAATTAAATGACCTCATCACATGAAAAGAGCAACACCGTGTGAGAAAAGTAATAGCAACAGGAGAAGAGGAGCAGTCCCCAGTGAGAAGAAGAACAAGAGGAACCAACAAATGATACAGAGAACTCTGAGAACCGGATCTGAGTTCTATGAGAGAACCTGTCCGGTTCTCAAAAAAAAGAAATGTATGCATTTGAACCGGTTCTCATCATCGATTCTCGGTCATGTGAGAACCGGAGGTCGGTCTTCAGTCCGGTTCTCACACTTAAAAGTGTTAATCAATTGATTCTCATTGTGAGAACCGGTCTGAGAACCGGGTCAAGAATCGAGTCAACATTTGAGAACCACCCAACAACACTGGTAATTACTAATTATATTTTTATATTTCAACAAATTGAAAAAATGATAATTTTTTTTTTAATAATTCACAAAATGGATCGAGAATGAGGATGAAAACAAATACATGAATTTGATCTTATTTTTGCTACTTCTATTGAATCCTAATGAAGAAAGTTATTGTAGTTTCCAAGTTTTATTGTGGGTTTTATCATATTTACTCCCAAAAAAAAAAAAAAAAATCCCAAAAAAGATTTCAAAGGTATTGTGAGTTTCATCATATTTACTCAAAAAATGTTTTGACAAAAAATTTCAAAATTCTCATCTGATGTAGAAAAACTTAAGATTAAAAACTTATAATTCAAAATTCCCTCCTACAAATTGGTGACTTAATGAAACCTATTCTAAAATATGGCAACTTTAGATTTATTGATTTTCCCTCACAATGTGAGGACTTGTTTAATTGAGCCCCATTTTTTCCCCCCCAAAAAAAAGGCCCTTTGTACCTTCCTTATGAAAATATACCCCAAATTTTTTTTAGAAAAACAAAATTGAACCAGATATGAAATTATTGAGCTCACTATTCAACAAAATAAATAATAAAAAGTCAAATTGAGCAACAACTTTAAGCTGTACAAATGGGTCAGCTAACTTACTTTTGGGAAATTACTAGCAACCTAAAAAAGCCTAACCCTAACCCCATCCTACACTCTAGCAGGTGACCCATGATCAGATGATTCCAAAATTGTGCATGCCTTTGACTGTTTCTTCATTAAAATATTCAATCAGTAATTAATTAATTAATTATATATGATTTTTATGAATTTATATGATGTTCAAAACATTTTTATTTTTTTTTGGGGGGGTGATGGGAGGTTTTCAAATTTTTTGATATGAAAAATTTGGCTATATTTACCCAAAAAATGGCATTTTTTTTTTTCAAACTTACACTAGGTTAAAAAGAAAATCCATTTTTTTCCTTTTTTCTTTTTGGGTCCAAAAAAAAGAGTATTTAGGCAGTTGAAAAAAAAAGGGAAAGAAAGAAAGACCTCAAGAGACCCCAAAGTTTTTCTTTATCATTTGTGACAAAGTAGCTTTGCCCATCATGGCACAAGCCACTCAAACTTTATTACTAGAAAATACTACTATAACCAGGAAGAAGTGAAAATGGAAAATGAAAGAATTTAATATCAAAGGGACTAGGGTTTTTTTTTCCTCCCAATTTTGTGAGGTAGGTGGAGTGGATATAATCCACAAGAGGACTTAGCCAAATTTGGCTATAGGTTGGAGAGGAAATTAAAAAATTCTTTTGTAGCCTTGCTAAATTCCAACAACATGCAGGAACTCTAGTCTAGATATGGCAATTTCAAACCTATTTTCCCCAAAATATGGCAACTTTGGGCCATTTTTCCCCAATAAAAACCTTTGAATTTTTTTTTCCTTTTTTTGTTTAATCAGCAGGTGGTAAAAATTTTCCAAATAATTATTTCAAAAAAAAAAAAACTTGAAGAAAGATATATATTATGTCTACTCCTTCCAAGTGCAAAGTGACATACACCCATAAGTAGCCATACACTTGATCTCTTCTCCTCTTGAGGAGTAGACATAAGAAACCCTCCCATTCATATGCCTTTGTAATCGGGTTATGTTTAGGTTCAAGAAATGACCCCTATGGATTGGCTTAACCCATCATATCATTGGGTTAAGCCAATGGGTAAGGGACATTTTCAAAGTGCACCACCAAACTTGACTAGCTATTGGCCTCATCTTAGGGCCCACAGTTTAGGGAATGCCCCCACCATGGGCTTTATCATTAGACTTAGGGTCTCTTTTGTTAGGTTGTTGTTGTTGGCACATGAGAGATCCTACTATGATGACCTATTATTGTATTGCCTTGAAAAAGGCCAATGACACTTGATCAATGGATACACTTGAGATGATTGTCATTAAAAAAAAAGTCATTGAAAAAGCTTGTCAAGTGCCATGCTTCATGAACAATCATTTTTCTATTGGAAAGCTACAACTAACTCTTTTGGAAATTTGTTATTCATTTGTTTTTGTTATTCATTTGTTTTAGGAACTTTGGGAACACATTTGATGAAAATTGGATGATGAAAAAATTGGATGAAAAATATATGTTCTCATTAGTAAGGATGATAGATGTTATCCTAGGGTGATTCACAAGTTGACTCAGACTTCACACATGTCTGCATTTTTGTCAATGCTTTGACCTGTAAAGTTGCGAGGTTAATGAATGTTGTACATCCAATTGGATGAAAAAATGTAAGGAGAAGTTCATGTTGAAGCAAAATTTGTGTTCAAATTCATTATAGAGTATCTTAGCTTAAGGGATTTTGTCCCCTAGCTAATAGGTCTATTTTTATATGAGGATTTTTGAAAGATGATATTTCGGCTTGTGTTGAAACTTGAGGTTAGTTATTATAGAGTTATAATATCTTGAAGGATTTTGGTTTATTTTAGAGGATTTTTTGAAGATTATATTTTTGCATGATGAAATAGTTGAGTTTTCATCATTCTTGTTTTGCCTTAAGATACTTTTGAAGATACTTCTTTGGAGCCTTTCTTGTTAAAGCTTTCTTTAAGTAAAACTTGCCATCAACATGCTACAATTGCAAATTTTGGAGACTTTAAACTCATGACCAAAAACCTAATTTTTAAAAAAAAAATTGTTAGATAAAATGCAAAATCAAACCTCATGAATTTTTGGGAATCCAAATGGAATTTATTTTTTAATTAAGCATACACATAGGTCAATCGGAAGCGCTTCATACTTCCAATCTACCTTATTTCATTAATGAGGTCTTGAATCTCCATGCAAATATGTGTCATTGCACTATAAGAGGTGTATGGCAATGAAAAATTGCTTGAAGTCACTCTAATTGGTCACTTCCATAACATTAATTCTTCAAAACTTAAGTTTGAGTTGCTTTGTGTTAATAAATTAATCAAAATTAATTTCTTTCTCAACCTTAGCCTTTGAGTTTATGTACATTGTTTATGGCAAACTTTTTTCATATTTTCATTCCTTTTTTTTAGGCTTGTGCCCCAACCATTGTAGGCTTGGTTTTTTTTATAAATATTGTTGAACTCAAAAAAAACTAATTGAAAGTTTAACCTCTCCTAATTCAATAACTCATATTTATGAAAGATGTGTTTTTCTTTGTGTCATAAGTGCTTTCCATTGTGAAAGAAATCATAAGACTTACGAATGCTATGACATAACCTCCTTTGACCAAATTCTAAAGAAGCCCTTTTATCAAATTATTGTCACTTAGCCAAATTTAAATGAATTCAATCCAAATTAGTTTACTTTTATATCTTTTTTTATGGTTTACTTTAATCTCATTAGTTCTCCAAATATTAAACTTTAATTGCAATTTTAAAAATAAACTTGCTTGGTTGGTGATTTGCATATTTCAAGTTGTGTTCAAAATAATTATGATATAATCATTAGTGAATCCTTGTCATGCATTCAACAAAAATAATTTGTGACAAGTAATTTTTTTTCCTTTATCACTTAAGTCAATAATTATATTTTCTAGTACAAGCTTATAGAACATGCCCTTCAAATAAGTTTTTTAGTATAAGAAATATAATTCATAGTAGTTAAGAAAAAGTGGAACAAGATTCAAGGTAACAAAATAAAATATGCTTTGCCCTTTACCTTGATGGGCAAAAATCATATTTTCACATAAAACCAAAAAAACATACATGATAATTTTACAAGACATGAGTTTATGCTCAAAGGTACCAAAAAAGAAATTATATTCATATTATCAATCCATTGTGACTAGTTCATTCATATGGTAATAAACATACGATGCCTTGGTACCCAAATCAATAAATTGCTCATTTAGAGTTAAGTTTTCAAAAGGCTACAAAGGTAATACCTTTGGTTTACTTTGTATGAATTTTTGCACCAAAAATTTAAGAAATGACATAAAAATAATGTATTGGATTTTAGTTATTGGGTAAATAGTTCAAACTAGTGTTGTGAGAGTATTGGAATTTTGACATACCAATTTTATCTTGGAGTATCATAGAGGTAGGGTACAGATTTGGTCTAGGTACATAACTAATAAGACCAAAATAGTCATAATATTATCAATATATCAATATTATAATTTTGACCTTGAGTTTAAATCTAGTATCAATCTTAGTCTTTTAAACTTTATACATGAGGTATATCAACCCTAGTCCTAATATGTCTTTGCAACAATAAAAAGATTCCAAACTAACCAACACACTAAATCAATAACTTCTCAATGAACCTAAAATGACAATCTCGTTTTTCATTATTCGTTATTCATCATTAATCACCTAACCTTAATAAGTAATACCCATAAACCAAGTGTGCACTACAAAGCAAACTTCTAGTACCGAAAGAAATACCCAAGACCTATGACGTTTAAGATTTTAGGAAAAACTTAAATTTGAGTACCAATTGTAATACATTGAATGCCAAGACCAAGTTAGTATGTTAGGAATACAAGTGTAACATATGTGAAAATTAATATGGTCTAATATTGAGCTTGGGTACTAATAAGACCTTATACCAAATTGGTATGGTTTTTAGTGCTAGGGCTTATACCCAAGTTGATATTATAGTTTACTCCTATACTTACACAACATTAGTTTGAACCCATCCTTAACCTACTTTACAATTATATTGTTAATGTGTATAGTGTAAACAATGACATATTAAACACTAAAGACCAAATTATAGTAACCAATCAAAGAAATGTTGTGTTTTCTTATTTAAAGTTGCTTCTTCTTGAATGCATGGATGTGCATATATATGCAGCACAACATATAAATAAGCATGTTTGTATATGCAAAGCCATTTAAAAGATTCAATATTTATACATTTTAATTTTTAAAGTAATAATAATAAACTTTTAAGTTCCTTACATATTTTTGAATTCAAATCTTCAATGCATGATGATTAAAAGTGGATTTAAACATATTTTTGAATTCAAATCTTCAATGCATGATGATTAACAGTGGATTTAAACCATTCAAGGATGTTCAATCCTTTGTTTAACCATTTGAAATATTTAAAATATATATATGTAAAGGAATTAAAGAAGTTGTTTGTGTTGATTATTAATAATTAAAAATGCCTATCCACGCTAGGAATTGAGACTGATAAACAATGCAAAAATGTTGTTTTAGATTGGTGATTTCCAATTTCAAACACAAATACATGAATTGTTCATTTCATCCATCAATTTGTAAGTTCAACTTTGTTATGAAACATCATCATTTGGTCCACTCATGCATGTGGTACCTTTCATCTTTTCACATTGCCAATTTCATCCATATTGTGATGTTCATTCATGAATTTCATTTTCATCCATGTGATAAATTTCATTAATTCATCCATGTATTTAAGTTACCATTGTGTTCACTGTCATTGAAATTTTATGTAGGTTGTCAAACTTCATGGATGTAATTCATGTGGTCACACAATTTCATTTGTGTTGTTGATTTCATCCATCACAATTCCATCAATCATCAAGTGTTATGAATGTCACCAATTACATGCGTGCTAAATTTTTTTTTCAAATGTAACATCATCCATTCACATCACAATTAATGTCATTCAAAATAATTAATTTCATTTATGGGGTGACATTTCATCCATTTATGGACAATTGAATTCTTGTGGTCAATTTCATCTACAAACAATGTTGAAGTTTACTCCATTTGATGTAATCTAAATAAAGTTAAGATGTTGATTTTTTATAAATTGCAAGGGCAAATTATTGAAAGTGTAAGAAATTTCAAAATGACATTGTTTAATTTGTTGATAATTTCATATTGCAAACATGAAAAAAAAAAAAAAAAAAAAAAAAAAAAAAAAAAAAAAAAAAAAAAAAAAAAAAAAAAAAAAAAAAAAAAAAAAAA
>Ga0116231_10002381_pt1 | contig 39314 bp, 27 predicted proteins | sample S1TSphgellanicum_2_FD_89695 | JGI IMG/M metagenome (GOLD analysis project Ga0116231, IMG submission 89695) | Host-associated microbial communities from peat moss isolated from Minnesota, USA - S1T2_Fd - Sphagnum magellanicum MG | ecosystem: Host-associated > Plants > Peat moss > Unclassified...
ATTTCGATGGCGGCGGGCGAGAGTTTGTCGCTGATGAGGACTTTGACCATGGCGAAGTTCCTTAGAGTGAGCGGTCGCTTTTTAAAAAAGCTCCGCAAAAACTTTTATGACGCTGGGCCTGGCCGTTGGCGCTGCCAAAGCCCCAGGCTTCCTACTTGCCGACCTGATCGATCGCATAATCAATCCAAGGCAACAGCGCCTCGATATCCTTCGTCTCGACCGTCGCCCCACCCCAGATCCGCAACCCAGGCGGCGCATCCCGATAAGCGGCGATATCCAGCGCCACCTGCTCTTTTTCGAGCAGCGCCGCGACATCCTTGGCGGCTTTCGCCTGATCGTCCGGCGTTAGTTCGTTGAACCAGGGGGCCGCGATCACCAGGCAGATCGACGTGCAGGACCGTGTCTCCGGCGCCTTCGCCAAAAATGCCACGCGCGGATTGCCCTCGACCCAGCGCGCGATCGCCGCGAGGTTGGCCTCGGACCGCGCGATCAACGCCGGCAGGCCGCCGATCCCGGCCGCCCAGTTCAGCCCGTCCAGCGCGTCCTCGACGCAGAGCATCGACGGCGTGTTGATCGTCTCGCCGGCGAAAATACCCTCGATCAGCTTACCGCCGCTGGTTAGCCTGAAGATTTTCGGCAGCGGCCAGGCCGGCTTGTAGGTGAGCAGCCGTTCGACCGCACGCGGCGAGAGGGCGAGCATCCCGTGCCCGGCTTCGCCGCCGAGGACCTTCTGCCAGCTCCAGGTGACGACATCGAGTTTGTCGTAGGGCAGATCCATCGCAAACGCCGCCGAGGTCGAGTCCGCAAACACCAGCCCTTGCCGGTCCGCGGGGATCCAGTCGCCGTCCACGAAGCGCACGCCAGAGGTGGTGCCGTTCCAGGCCAGCACGACGTCGTGTGAAAAATCGACGGCTGTAACGTCCGGCAGTTCTCCATACGCTGCGTTCAGCACGCGCGCGTCGGGCAGTTTCAGTTGTTTGACGACGTCGGTCGCCCAGGCTTCTGAAAAGCTCTCATGCGCCAGCACGTCCACCGGCCGGGCGCCCAGCATCGACCACAGCGCCATTTCGATGGCTCCGGTATCGCTCGCCGGCACGATCCCAAGCCGCCAGTCCGCCGGCAGGCCCAGGATATCGCGTGACTTGGTGATGACTTCGGCGAGCTTTGCCTTCGGCCCCTTCGCGCGATGGCTGCGCCCCAGGGCGGCCCCGTTCAACACATCCAGCGTATACCCAGGCCGCTTGGCGCAAGGTCCGGACGAAAAATTCGGGTTGTGGGGACGCACGGCCGGCTTGGCCTGCGGAGAAAAATCTGCCATCAAACATCTCCCTTACAGAAGAAAAGCATCCCGGTGGGGGGATGTGACCCGAAACGGGGTCTACAGTGGTTTTTCGCCGGCCGCAATAGTGCCTAAAAACGTAACGAACAGGAAACGCCCCGATGACAGACCTCGACACGATCGACCGCGCCATCCTCCGGATCATCGCGCGCGACGCCTCGCTCTCGCTGAACGACATCGCGGAGGTCGTCGGCCTCACCGCAACACCCTGCTGGAAGCGCATCAAGCGCATGGAAGAGACCGGCGTCATCAAGGGCCGCGTCGCCATCATCGACCCCGACAAGCTCGGCCTGCCGGTCTCCGTCTTCGTCTCGGTCGAAACCGCGGACCACTCCGCCGGCTGGCTGGAGCGGTTCGCCGACACGATCACGACAACCCCGGAAATCGTCGGCGCATGGCGCATGTCCGGCGATGTTGACTACCTGCTGCACGTCGTCGTGCCGGACATCGCGGCGTACGACGTGTTCTACCGCAAACTCATCGCCGCCGTGCCGCTGCGCAACGTATCGTCGCGGTTCGCGATGGAACGCATGAAGGATGGCGCGCTGCCGATTTAGACAGGAAGTACGCGCTACTTTTTGTGAACAAAAAGTAGCAAAAAAACTTTGATTTTTAGGGCGGTTTAAAGCGGCTCGTCCTCCGCGTTTTATGAAACCCTTCGTTAGCTTATCCCGGCTATCGTCCCTCGTAGCACGGTCTCGCGTCCGGAATGCGTCCGGAATAATGCTGCGTGCGCGTGTCGAAGGGCGAAGCCTGCATGATCAGCCTATATATGAAATATTCATGATGCGTCCTCATGATTGACCAATCGCATATGAGGCGGGCAGCGCTTGGGCTGATCTCCACGGTGCTCCGTCCCATCGGGTGCCTCGCGGTCTCCCGGCTCCTGATATGCGCCGCTTGCCTGCTAGCGGGCGCGTTCGCCGGCCCCGCTTTCGCGCAATCCGCCTCGGGCGGCACCGGCACCGGCGCTGCCAACGGCGTCACCGCCCAGGATGGATCCGGTGACGTTGCGTCGGGCAGCGGCAGCACCGCCGCCGGCGGCCTCAGCTCGGCGTTCGGCGCGGGTGCCGGCGCCGGCGGGAATAGCAGCACGGCCATTGGCAATCACAGCGCAGCAGGCGCCCCGGATGCGACCGCGACCGGCACAAACAGTGCGGCGAGCGGGGTGCTGAGCACGGCCATCGGGTTCGGCAGCATCGCCAGCCAGACCGACAGCAGCGCCCTCGGCGCTAGCAGCACCGCCAGCGGGCTGCTGAGCACGGCGAACGGGGCCAACAGCACGGCCAGCGGATTTTCAAGCACGGCGAGCGGGGATTCCAGTATCGCCAGCGGGCTCCTCGGCACCGCTACCGGTAGTGGCAGTCTGGCAAGCGGCGCCCTCAGCACCGCCACCGGCGCCGGCAGCACGGCCAGCGGCGCCGAGAGCACAGCGGCCGGGAATGGCAGTGTCGCCTCAGGGACCTACGGCACAGCCAATGGTGCTTCGAGCACGGCCAGCGGCGCCGAGAGCACGGCAACCGGCGCCGCGAGCGTGGCCCGCGGGGCGGGGGACATCGCGACCGGCGCGAACGCCAACACGACCCATTCTGGCACCCAGACCAACGGCAACATCGCCATCGGCAGCGACACAGGCACGGTATCCAGCGCCCCGTCGCCGGTCGCGACCACCGCGAACGGCGGCAATTCAGTCGCCATTGGCACCGGCGCGCAGTCCACCGGCGTCAACTCCATCGCGCTCGGGGCCGGCAGCAGTGATGGTGGTGCGGCAAACGTCGTAAGCGTCGGCGCGCCCGGCGCAACCCGCGCGCTCACCAACGTGACCGCCGGCGCCCTCACCGCCACCAGCACCGACGCCACCAACGGCAGCCAGCTCAACGCCACCAACCAGAACGTCGCGATCAACACCACCGGCATCGCGGCCCTGCAGTCCAGCGATTCCATCTACGCCACAGCCATCGCGACCCTGCAATCCGGGCAGTCCACCACCACCACCACCGTCGCGGCCCTGCAGTCCGGCCAGGCAACCAACACCAGCAGCATCGCGACCCTGCAATCCGGCCAGTCCACCACCACCACCACCGTTGCTGCCCTGCAGTCTGGCCAGGCAACCAACACAAGCAGCATCGCGACCCTGCAATCCGGCCAGTCCACCACCACCACCACTGTCGCGGCCCTGCAGTCCGGCCAGGCAACCAACACCAGCAGCATCGCGACCCTGCAGGCCGACAACGCCACCAACACCGCGACCATAACCGAGATCGCCGACGGGCATGCCGGGAACTGCACCGTTAACGGCGGCGCCATGCAATGCTCAGTGGTCGGGCAAACCCCCGCCACTGCGCAGGGCGAGGGCGCCATCGCCCAGGGCATCAACGCACAGGTCGAGGGCGCCGGCACGATCGCCCAGGGGCAGAACGCCCGCGCCGAATATGCGGGCTCGGTCGCGATCGGCGCCGGCGCCCAGGCCAACGCGGACCCGACCACCGCGATCGGCACGAATGCGATCGCCAATGCCGATAACAGCACGGCCATCGGCGCCAACAGCACCGCCAACGGCGTCAATTCGGTCGCCCTCGGCCAGGGTTCGGTCGCGGACGGCGCGGACACGGTGTCCATCGGCGATGCCGCCACCGGACTGACCCGCCAGATCACCAATGTGGCGGCCGCGTCCGCGCCGACCGACGCGGTCAATCTCAGCCAGTTGAACACCGGCCTCGCAACGCTCCGGGCCCAGACGAACGCATACACCAATCAAGCCGTCGGCGCGCTCCAGCGCCGGGCGTTCCAGGGCGTGGCGGACGCTTTGGCATCGCCCGTCGTCCCCGAACTCGCCCCAGGGCAAAAATGGTTCGGCCTCAAAATGGGCAATTATGGCGGCCAGACGGCGATGGGCGGCGCCTTCGCCTATCAGGTCACCGAAGGCGCCAACATCGGCGTCTCCGTCGCCGACTCCCCTGAGGGCGGCCCGCTCGCCGTATCAGCGCAACTCGGCTACGCGTGGTAGCGGCTTTGAACACCACGCGGTGACATCGTAGCGACTGATTACGAAAGCCCAAGTATCTCCGCCGCATGTTCAGGATACACCGCAATCACGCCCGCCGCGGGGTGGCCGGCCAGATCATCCGAAAACATGTGATTGACATCGCGATGATGCGCCTCATCCGCCCGCACCACCAAAATAACGTCGCGCAAGCTCGCCTCAGCCGGCAGCTTCCAGTATTTGATCGCAATCTCCGGCGCCGCCACATTCGGCGAGCGGCCATCATCAAGCTCTTCAAGATACAACGTATAACTGATAATCGCCTCTTCCTCGAAATACCCGACGACGCGATGCGCGGTGCGCGGGCTCACCGCGTACAGCAGGAAAAACAGCACGTAAAAAACCCATTGCACCACAATAATGACGAGCCGCTCGAAAAGCGTCGGCTTTGCCACGTGAATGAAGGTCATCAAATGCATGCGCTCGTTCTCGGCTTCCTCCATCAGCGCGCGGATCCAGCCTTTATCGGTCTCAATCCGTCGCAGGCATTTCAGGTGCGTGAACGTCGCCCCGACCATACCCGGCACCGCCGCCACCGTCTCCAGCACGACCGCACGATGGCCATATCGCTTGGCGAAAAACGTATCCGCGCAAAAGCGCAGCAATTTTGTGAAACCAAGCGCAATACGGTCCGACATGCCATGCGGCTTGTGATGGACCCGCAGATCGACGTTCGGTGTCTCGGCCATGCTCTGCCCTCCGCCATCAGAAATATGAGGCGCGACAGAGATGCGCATCGGCACGCGCTCACCCAAGGCTCGGAAACTACCTAATCGGGTTCACCGCCCGCCCTACGTAACCGGTACACCCTTGGACGTCGAATACTCAAAATGCAGCGCCACATCGGGATGCACGATCGGATAAATCCCGTGCGCCGCCACCGCCGCTTCGGCAAATCCCTGCAGGATCAACTTGAGTTTTCCGGGATACGTCACGATATCCCCGATCGCAAACACGCCGGCGGTACTCGTCGCCATCCGCGCCGGGTCCACCACCAGGTGGTGCCGCTCCAGCGCGAGCCCCCAGTCCGCGATCGGTCCCAGCTCCATCGCCAGGCCGAAAAATGGTAACAGTATGTCAGCCTCGATAACGCGGACCGCGCCGTCCAGGTCCGCGACCTCGACAGCGTTTAAAGCCCCGTTATCGCCGCGCAGCCCATGCAGCTGGTACGGTATCACGAGCTCAACCTCGCCCGCTGCAGCCGCGGCGTCCAGTTGCGCAGCACTCTCGGGCGCGGCCCGGAATTTCGCCCGCCGGTGCACCACATGCACGCTCGCCGCCACATCCTTCAGCGCCAGCGCCCAGTCCACGGCTGAATCCCCGCCCCCCGCGATCACCACCCGCTGCCCGCGCAGCGCCTCGCGCTTCTTCACATAATACTGCACCGCCCCGCTCGCCTCATACGCCGCGAGCCCGGCGATCGGCGGCCGGTTGGGCCCGAACGCGCCCGCCCCCGCCGCGATGATCACGGCCTTCGCGCGCACAATGTCGCCCTTGTCGGTTTGTACCGTGAAATCGCCCGGCGTTCCGGACATCTTTTCCACCCGCCGGCCCAACAGCCGCGGGGCGTTGAACGGCGCGATCTGCGCCTCCAGCTGCGCAACCAGCGCTGCCGCCTCGATGCCCGGATGTGCTGGAATGTCGTAGATCGGCTTTTCCGGATACAGCGCCGCGCACTGGCCGCCGACCTCGCCGAGCGTGTCGATCAGGACGCTGGTCATTTTCAGCATGCCGCATTCGAAGACCGCAAAGAGCCCGGCCGGGCCGGCCCCGATGATGGCGACGTCGGTGGTGATGGGTTCCATGGGGGGGCATTATCAGGGAAGGTTAGGCAGGACTACTTTTTGTGAATAAAAAGTAGCAAAAAAACTTTAACAACGCCCGGCCAGGGGCGCTGGCGGCGTCCGCAGCATAGGTCCCAGGCCAGACGTCTTTTGCTTCTTTTTTTCAAAAAAGAAGCCCTTGCCTGCCCTAAACTTCCCCCTAAAACCCTCCCATGCGCGTCCAGACCCCCGACGAACCAAGCCTCGAAGCGCTCGCCGCCCGCCTGGCCGCCCATGCCGTCCCCGGCGACGTCGTCCTGCTATCCGGCCCCCTGGGTGCCGGCAAAACGAGCTTCGCCCGCGCCTTCATCCGCACGCTCGCCGCCGATCCGTCACTCACCGTCCCCAGCCCCAGTTTCACCCTTGTGCAGGGCTACGACACCCCCGCCGGTGCGGTCTGGCACTACGATCTGTGGCGGCTGGGCGGGCCGGAGGGCCTGGAAGAGTTGGCGTGGGAGGAGGCGCAGAACGGCATCGTGCTGGTCGAATGGCCGGACCGCCTCGGCCCGCTTACGCCCGCGCATGCGCTCGTCATCGAGATTTCGCACGCGACTCCGGGCCGCGCGCTAGACTTGTCCGGTGCAAGAAAGTTCTTCGATGTCCCCTGATACCGCCGTTGTTTTGAGCGCCGGGCTTGGCCTGCGCATGCGCCCGCTCACCCTCACGACGCCCAAACCGCTGCTGCCGCTCGGCGGCCAGGCGATTCTGGCGCATATCCTGGACCGGCTGCGCGCCGCTGGCGTCACCCGGATTCTCGTCAACGCGCATCATCTGGCCGACCAGATCGCCGCTCAGTTGGCGGGCGCGCGGGATGTGACGGTGGTGCCGGAGGACGCGCTGCTCGACACCGGCGGCGCCGTCGCCGCCATGCGTGCCAGCAACCTGCTGCCGGACGCGCCGGTCTATATTGTCAACGGCGATAGTTTTTGGCTGGACGGCCCTGCCGACACGCTGCGCCGCCTAGCCGCGGCGTATGATCCGGGGGCGATGGACGCCATTCTGCTGCTTGCCCGCGCCGCCGGCGCGCTGGCCGAGACGGTCGGGGGCGATTTTCTATGGCCGCGCGACGGCGCCATCCTGCGGCGCGGCGAGCGCGACGTCGCGCCGTATCTCTATGCCGGGGTGCAGATCGCGAGCCCGGCTTTGTTCGCAGACCCACCGGCCAGCCCCTTCAGCATGAACGTGCTGTGGGACCGCGCCCTTGCCGCCGGGCGCCTGGGTGCGATGGTGCATGACGGCATCTGGTTCCACCTCTCAACGCCCGAGGACCTCGCGCGCGCGGATGCCGCGCTCGCCGCCCGCGCGGTCGGCAACACGACGTGAGACTGGGCGCATTTCCCCCGGATGCGCCATTCCTGCCTTCGCTGGCAAAACTCTGGCTCGCCGACACGGCGCAGGACAAGAGCGACGGGCTGATCATCCTGCCGAGCCGCCGGGCGGCGATGAGCCTCGCCGGTGCCTTTCTCGGCCAGAGCGGGGGGCGGGCGCTGCTGCTGCCGCGCATCATCGCGATCGGCGCGATCGACGAGGCGGGGTTGAGTCTCGCGGGCGCGCTGGAAACCCCGCTTGCGATCGCGCCGCTCCAGCGTCAGGCGATTCTGGCCCGGCTGATCCTGGCTCGCGGCGGGCGCGACGGCGCGCCGCAGACCCTGAGCGCGGCCTGGGCGCTCGCCGCCGACCTCGCCAAGCTGCTGGACGAAGCGGACTACGCGGAGGTCGACCTCGCTGCCGCACTGCCGGATATCGTGGCGGCGGAACTCGCCGCGCACTGGCAGACGACGCTGGATTTTCTGGGGATCATCACGCAGGCCTGGCCCGCCATCCTGGCCGAGATGGGCATGGTGAACCCGGCGTCCCGGCAGCGCGCGCTGCTGGACGCGCAGGCGGCGGCATGGGCGGAAAACCCGCCGGCGCACCGGGTCTGGCTGGTGGCGCGCGAGGCGAACCCGGCGGTGGCCCGCCTCGCCCGGCGCGTGGCCGGGTTGCCGCAGGGACAGCTGGTGCTGCCGGGCTACGACGCAGCACTGAGCGCGGCGGCCTGGGCGGCGTGCGGCGACAACCACGCGCAGTCTGGCATTGCCCGCCTGCTGGGCGCGATCGGCGCCCGCCGCGACGAGATTCTGCTCCTCCCCGCCGCCTTGGGCGATGTGCGGCAAGGCCGGGCGAGCATTTTGTCAAGAGCACTTTTGCCGGCGGCGGAACTGAGCGAGTGGCAGCAGGCCGAGCCGCTCGAAGTCACGGGGCTGACAAAACTATCCGCCCGGGATGAGGCCGAAAACGCCGCCGCGATCGCGATGATCCTGCGCGACGCTCTGGAGCAACCTCGCCGCACAGCCGCTCTGGTGACGCCGGACCGCGGCCTTGCCATCCGCGTCGCGGCGGCGCTGAAACGTTTCGGGATCACCGCGGATGACAGCGCCGGCGAGCCGCTGGCGCAGACGCCGCCGGCTGGTCTTCTCCGCCTGCTGGCGGGGGCGGTGGTGGCGGATTTCGCCCCCCTGCCGCTGCTGGCTTTGCTGCAGCACCCGCTCGCCCAGGCGGGCCTGGCGCCGGGGCGCTGCCGGGAGGCGGCCCGCCGGCTGGAGCGGGCGGCTTTGCGCGGCCCCCGGCCGGAGCCAGGTTTCGCCGGCATCGCCTACCGCCTGCGCGCGGCGGAGCACCAGGCCGAGCGCGATTTTCTGGACCACATTGAGATTCGGGTCCGGCCCGCGCTGCTGCCCGAGGCGATCAATCCGGCGGCGGCCATACGCGCGCTGATCGAGGCCGGCGAGCAGCTCGCCGCCACCGACCAGGTGCCGGGTGCGGCCATCCTGTGGTCCGGCGAAGCGGGGGCGGCGCTGTCCGACTGGCTGCTCGAGGCCCTTGCCGCGGTCGAGACCTTGCCCGACATCCGCCGCGAAGACCTCGCCGCCTGGCTCGACGCGCTGCTGGCGGGCCCGGTCGTGCGCCGGCCGCGCGCGAAGGACGGCCATCCGCGCATCGCAATCTGGGGCCTGGACGAAGCGAGCCTGCAGAGCGTGGACGTGCTGGTGCTGGGCGGGCTCGTTGAAGGCGTCTGGCCCGCCGCCGCCGAGCCCGGCCCGTGGCTCAGCCGGCCGATGCGCGTGGCGGCCGGCCTGCCGAGCCCGGAGGCGGCCATCGGCCGCGCGGCGCATGATTTTTTTGCCCTCGCCTGCGCCTGTCCCACCGCCGTGCTGGCGGCGCCGGCCCGGCGGGAGCGCGCGCCGGCCGTCCCGGCCCGCTGGCTCACGCGCCTGGACGCCATGCTGGCCGGCGCGGGGATGACGCTGCCGGCCCATGAGGCTGCCGGCTGGGCGGCGGCCCTCGACCAGCCGCGCGCCCGCGTGCCTTATCCGGCGCCGCGCCCCCGCCCGCCGGCGCCATTCCGGCCAAAAACCCTCAGTATCTCGGATGTCGCGACCCTGCTCGCCGACCCCTACGCCATCTATGTGCAAAAAATCCTGAAAATCAGGAAGCTGGCGCCGCTCGACGAGGAGAGCGACGCCGCCCAGTTCGGCGATATCCTGCACGCCGGGCTGGCCAGGTTTTTCGCCGCAAGCCCGGATTTTGAGGCGCCGGACGCGGCGGTCCGGCTGGCGCTGAGCCTGGAGACGCAGATGCGTGAGGCCCGGCCGCGCGCCGGGCTGCAAACCTGGTGGGCGGCCCGCCTGCACCGGATCGCGGACTGGATCGTGGAAGCCGAAGCCGTGCGCCGCCGCGAACATGGCCCACCCGCCGCCTTCGTCCTGGAAGCAAGCGGCCAGATGCCGGTCGCCGGCGGGTTCGAGCTGCAGGGCCGCGCCGACCGGATCGAGCGGCGGCAGGACGGCGGCGTTTTCATCCTCGACTACAAGACCGGCACAGTGCCGAGCACGGCGGACGTCGAGGCCGGCACCGCGCCGCAACTGCCGCTCGAGGCGGTGATGGCGCAGGCGGGCGCTTTCGGCGAGGCGTTCGCGGCGGAGGTCACCGCACTCGCCTATATAAAGGTGTCCGGGCGCGCCGAAGCCGGCGCCGAGACGATCATCAAGCCAAAACACCGCAGTTTGCCGGCGCTGATCGACGAGGCCGCGGCCGCGCTGCCAAAACTATTCGCAAAATTCGCGGATCCGGAGACGCCCTTTCTCGCTGCCCCGCATCCCAGCCGTGCGACCTACGATGACCCCTATGCCGGCGTCTCCCGCCGCGCTGAGTGGGGCGGCGACGAATGAGTACGGCCATCGACCGTGCCAACGCCGAACAGCGCGTCGCCTCCGATCCGCGCGTGTCGGCCTTCGTCGCGGCCTCGGCCGGCAGCGGCAAGACAAAACTGCTGACCGACCGCCTGCTGCGCCTGCTGCTGGACGGCGTGCCGCCCGACAAAATTCTCTGCCTCACCTACACCAAGGCCGCCGCCGCGGAGATGACCATCCGGCTCAACCGGCGGCTCGGCCAGTGGGTCGTCATGCCGCCCGAGCGGCTCGCCGGGGAGCTCCGCGCGCTGGACATCGCGCCCACGCCCGAGCTGCTCGCGCGGGCGAAAAAGAGTTTTGGCGTGGTGCTGGATCTGCCGGGCGGGATGCGCATCGGCACCATCCACGCGTTCTGCCAGTCGCTGCTGCGGCGCTTTCCGCTCGAGGCTCAGCTCTCCCCGCATTTCGAGGTCGCGGATGACGCGGCCGCGGCGGCCAGGCTGCGCGAGGCGCGCGAGGCGGTGCTGGGCGAGCCCGCTCATCGCGACGCGATTTTCGCCCTGGCCGCCTACACCGATGAGCGCCGCTTTGCCGAACTGACGGCGGAATTCGCGCAGGACCCCGGCATTTTCGGCCGCGCGCCGGCGGGCGCGATCGCCGCCATGCAGCGCGCAGCACTCGGCGTGGACGAAGCCCGGCTCGAGGCACTGGGGGCCGCGGCCGTATCCTGGTCCGCCGAGGCGGACGTCACCGACGCGCTGCGCCGCATTGCGGATGCGGGCACGAATAAAGGCAAAACCTGGGCCGGGACCACGCTCGCCTGGCTCGCGCGCAACCATCACAGCCGCTGGCGGAGCTGGGAGGAATGGGTCGGCCAGCATTTCACACAAGCCGGCAAGGCCAGGAGCCTCGAGCAGCTGCTCGGCGCCAAGCTCGTGGCCGAGCTCGAAAAAATCTCCGGCATCATGGCGCTTGAATGCGCCCGGATTAACGCCGTCCAGGAGCAAAAACGAGCGCTCGAGCTCGCCGAGATCAACGAAAATCTGGCCCGCCTGCTGGCGCCGATCCTGGACGCGGACAAAACCGCCAAAACGCTCGCCGCCCGGCTCAGTTACGGCGATCTGATCGAGCGCACCGGGCAATTGCTGGTCGATCCGGGGGCAGCCTGGGTGCTCTACAAGCTCGACGGCGGCATCGACCACCTGTTGCTGGACGAGGTGCAGGATACCGCCCCCGGGCAATGGGACATCGCGGACGCCATCGCCGCGGAATTTTTCGCCGGCACCGGCGCGCGCGCGCAAACGCGCACGGTTTTTGCCGTCGGCGACGCCAAGCAGTCGATTTTCTCTTTCCAGGGTGCCGACCTCGCGAGCTTCGTCGACTACGCGGACAAATTTGCCAGGCGTGCGAAGGCCGCCGGGGCGGCCTGGGTGGACGGCAAATTGTCGGTCTCGTTCCGCTCGACCGCGCCGGTGCTGGCCCTGGTCGATGCCGTGTTCGCGGACGGCCACGCCCGCGAAGGCGTTTGCCAGCCAGGCGAGACGCTGGCTCATGGCGTCAGCCGGGCCGGGCAGGGGGGGCGCGTCACGCTCTGGCCGCTGACCGAGGGCGCCGCCCCCGCCCCGCTGCCCGACTGGGCGGTGCCCGATGACTATACCGGCGGCAAATCCGCGAAAACCAGTCTCGCCGACGAGATCGCGGGCTGGATCGCGGAGCGCCTCGCCCGCGGCGACAACCTGCCGAGCCGCGGCCGCCCGGTCTCGCCCGGCGATTTCCTGATCCTGGTGCGGCGCCGCGACGACCTCGTAACCGCCATCACGGCCGCCGCGCGGGCGCGCAAAATCCCCATGGCGGGGCTGGACCGGATGGTGCTGCTCGCACAGCCGGCGGTGAGCGATCTGCTTGCCCTTTGCGACGCGCTGCTGCTGCCCGAGAACGACCTCGCTTTGGCGCAATTCCTCGCCTCCCCGCTCGGCGGCCTCGCCGATGACAGCCTGATGCGCCTGGCGCTCGGCCGCCGCGGTTTCCTCGTCAATGCCCTCTACGCCCGCGCCGAAGAGGACCCCGCCTGGGCGCGCGCAAAAAATGTCTTCGAGGCGCTGCGGGCCAAACTGGATTTTGCCACCCCCTTCGCGCTGCTGAGCGAGGCGCTATGGGTGCAAGGCGGGCGCACGCGTCTGCTGGCCAGGCTGGGGCCCGAAGCCGCCGAGCCGATCGACGAATTTCTGGCCGAGGCGCTGGCTTTTGGTCAGACATCGCCCGCTTCGCTGCAGCTCTTCGTGCATCAGTTCCGCCAATCGGGCTCGCAGATCCGGCGCGAGGCGGATGCCGCCGGGGATGTCGTGCGGATCATGACCGTCCATGGCGCGAAAGGGCTGCAGGCGCCGATCGTCATTCTGCCGGACACGACCGGTCTGCCGAAACAGGAGCCCGGGCCCGTCCACCTGCCGGTGCCGCAGCAGCCGGGGGAGACCGTGCCGGTGTTCTGCCCCGACAAATCACTCCGGGCGGAGGCGGTGGCGGCGGCGATGCAGCGCCGCGCCGAGGCGCAGCGCGCGGAATATAACCGGCTGCTCTACGTCGCGCTCACGCGGGCCGAGGATGAGCTGCTGGTCTGCGGCGCCAAGGGCGCCAAAGCCGTGCCCGAAACCAGCTGGTATATGGCCGTACAAGCCGGTTTTTCGCGCCTGGACGCGCAGGCGGACACAGCCGGGCGCCTGGTCTACGAGTGCCCGCAGACAGCGCCGCCTGACCGCGTGTCCGCGCGCGCCATCTCCGTCGCCGCCACCTTGCCCGCCTGGGCCGGCCAGGCGCCGGATTTTCTGCCCGCCCCGCCGGCGCGCGAAACCACCCGCCCCGAGCGCCTCGCTCCCAGCCGTGGCACCGAGGATGCGGCGAAACAGGCGATCGCGGCGAGCCCGCTCGGCGACGGTCCGGCCCTGGCCCGGCAGGCGCGCCTCGCCGCGATGGAAAAAGGCCGCGCCGTGCACGCGCTGCTCCAACACCTCCCCGATATTTCAGCCGCCTCCCGGCCCGCGGCCGCGTTGCGCTACCTGGAACGCCAACCCGCTCTGGCCGGGCAGGCGCCTGACATCGTCGCGGCCGTCCTGCGCATCCTCGACGCGCCTGAACTCTCCGAGCTGTTCGGCCCCGGCAGCCGCGCTGAAATCCCCCTGGCCGGAATCATCGGGGATGTGGAAATCGGTGGTCTGGTAGACCGGCTGGTGGTGACGCCCCAGGCGGTCATCATCGCCGACTACAAGACCGACCGCGCCCCGCCGGCGGACGCAGCCGGCATTCCGGCCAAGTATCTCCAGCAATTGGCGGCCTACCGCGCCGTGCTCCGGCAGATCTACCCCGCCCGCGCGGTGCGCTGCGTGCTGATCTGGACCGCCACCGCGCAGGCCATGACCATAACCGCGGCCGCCCTCGACGCCGCCGCACCGGCTTGATACGCCGCCTAAAGACCGCCATGTTCAGTTGAACCTTTTAGGTAACGTTTTTTGGGGTTTGTCTCATGAGCAAAGCATTGGCCGTAACCGACGACACTTTCGCAACCGACGTGTTGCAGGCAACCGGCCCCGTGCTGGTGGATTTCTGGGCGGAATGGTGTGGCCCCTGCCGCGCCATCGCCCCCTCGCTCGAGGAGCTCGGCGCCGAATACGCCGGCAAGCTTGAGATCGTGAAGGTGAACATCGACGAGAACCCGATGACGCCGACCCAGTTCGGCGTGCGCGGCATCCCCACCCTCATCATCTTCAAGGACGGCAAGCCCGCCGCGACCCAGGTCGGGGCGGCGCCAAAATCGGCGCTGAAAGCGTGGATCGAGAAGAGCCTGTAAATGCAGGAACAGGCTGACGAAAAACCGCCGGCCGGTATCCCGATGATCCGCCAGATCGCGATGCCGGCGGATTCTAACGCCAATGGCGATATTTTCGGCGGCTGGCTGATGAGCCAGATGGACCTTGCCGCCGGCAACCTCGCCTCCCGCGTCTCGCACGGGCGCTGCGTCACCGTCTCGGTCGACGCCATGAGTTTCCTACGCCCGGTGAAGATCGGCGACGAGGTGAGCGTGTATTGCGAGCTGATCTCGACGGGGCGAAGCTCCATGAAAATCAACGTGGAAGCCTGGCGGCGGGCGCGCATTACGGAAGAGGAATACCGCGTGACAAAGGCGGTGTTCACGTTTGTGGCGATTGATGCTGACGGGAAAGCTAGGGCGATAAAAAGTGAAGGGTGAGTAAGCGCTACTTTTTGTGAACAAAAAGTAGCAAAAAAACTTTGGAATTTTGGGTTGTGGGATCTGGCGCTGTTCCGGGCACTGTTTCAGGGCAAGAGTTTTTTGCTTCTTTTTTTCAAAAAAGAAGCGCTTCCTTACTGCCCCGCTAAAAATACGGTCCCCTCACTAGGTGCCGCCGACGGCATGCCCGTCCCCAATATATACCCCACAATATCCGCATCCGGCCGCGCGCGCTCGTAGTCGCGCGTGATCAGGTGGTAGTCCGGCGGGTAGAACGCCAAGGTCACGGGGGCGTCGCGTGGGATCGCCTGCCAGCAGGCGCGCATCGCCGTGGGCGGGATGAGCTGGTCGTGGCCGCCATAGAGGAAGAGGGCGGGCTGGCGGAAGGTGGCGCAGGCCGCCTGCGCCTGGCCCATCAGCCGGACGAGGCCGGCGACGTTGTCGACCCGCGGCGCGCGAATGGTCAGAGGGTCCTCGCCGAACGCGATCAGGGCGGCGATATTGTCGCTCGCCATCACGTGCACGGAGCTGCCGGTGAGGCGCCTTTGGGGGACGAACATGTCGGCGAGGCGCATGGCGATGCGATAGGCCGGGTTGAGGGCTGAGCCGCCCCAAACCGCCGGGGCGGAGAGGATGTAGCCATCGACGGGCGGCGGGTCCGCCGACGCGCCGACCAGGATGCCGATCGCCCCGCCCATGCTCTCGCCGGCGATGAAGAGTTTTTGGCGGGGGTAGGTGCGGCGCAGCAGGAGCGCCTCGTCGCGCGCCTCATCGACCAGGGCGGCCGTGCCCGGCCAATAGCCGCGATTGATCGTGGCGCCGAAACTCGATTGGTCCGGCGCATAGACGGCAATACCATGCGCGTTCAGCACGCCGGCCAGCATCGCCCAGCCGTCGCGGCTGTCGGTATAACCGTGCAATGCCAGCACGACCGCGCGCAAACGGCCCTGCGCCGGGTAGTAGCGGAACGGCAGCCGCGCGCCGTCGGCCAGGACAAAATAGCCGCTGGTGATGATCGGGAAATTCGGCGCCGGCTGCGGGACACCAAACGGCACCGCCGCACAACCGCCCAGCCACGCCGCCATCACCCACGGCGCCAGCTTGGGCTGAGCCCGGAAAGCGGCTATCAGGAGCCGAGAAATCCACCCAACGAGGGACAACCCATGGACGGCGCACGCACGAAAACCCCGACCGAAACCATTCATGTGAAAACCAATGCAGTCTCCTGCGACGGCGGCGACGGCGCCTACGGACACCCCAAAGTCTACCTGCGTATCCGGGAGACGCAAATCATGTGCCCCTACTGCTCGCGCCTGTTCGTCCTGGAATCTGGTGCCGAGGTGAGGCGCATTGATGGAGGTAAGTAAGGCCAAAGGAGGCAGCGTCTCCCTGGCCTTGCCACCTCCACCCATGAGACTCGTCCTCGTCGACGGTTCGGGTTTCATCTTCCGGGCGTTTCATGCAATTCCGGACATGGTGCGGCCGGATGGCGTGCATGTGAATGCGGTATTCGGCTTTTGCAACATGATCACGCGTTTGATGAAGGACCATACGGGGACTCACCTCGCCGTGATTTTCGATGCGGGGCGCACGACGTTTCGAAACCGGATGTATGACGCCTACAAGGCGCACCGGCCGGAGCCGCCGCCGGAATTGATCCCGCAATTTGCCTTGATCCGCGAGGCGACGAAGGCATTCGGCCTGCCCTGCATCGAGCTTGAGGATTGGGAGGCGGATGATCTGATTGCGGCTTATGCGAAGACGGCGGTAGCGGCGGGCGGCGAGGCGATCATCGTGTCGTCGGACAAGGATCTCATGCAGCTGATCGGACCATCGGTGTACATGCTGGATCCGATCAAGAACACACCGATCGGCCTTGCCGAAGTCGAGGCGAAATTCGGCGTGACGCCGGACAAGGTAGTCGAGGTGCAGGCGCTGATCGGAGATAGCGTCGATAACGTGCCGGGCGTGCCGGGGATCGGGCCGAAGGGTGCCGCGCAGCTGATCCAGGAGTTTGGCGATGTGGAGGCCGTGCTGGCGGCGGCGCCCGCGATGAAGCCGGGCAAGCGGCGGGACATGCTGATCGAGCATGCGGAGAAGGCGCGGATTTCCCGGCGGCTGGTGCAGCTGCGCGATGACGCGCCGTTACCCGAGCCGCTGGAGGCGCTGGTGCTGCGGCACTGGGATGAGGCGGTGCTGTCGCGTTTCCTCGACACCAACAATTTCAAGAGCATCAGGCAGCGCCTCGCGTTGGTCGAGACGCCCGAGGCGCCGGCCGAGGCGCCGGCGCTGAGCGTTGCCGCGTATGGCGGGTATGAGACGATCACGTCGTTAGAAGAGCTACACAAATGGGTGGCGGCGATCCGGCGCCAGGGCATGGTGGCGCTGGATATGCAGACGGATGACCGGCATTCGCTGCATGGCAACCTGGTCGGCATCGCGTTTGTCACCGAGCCCGGGCGTGGCGCGTATGTGCCGCTTGCCCATAATCTGGCGCTGGAGGATGCGCGGCAACTGCCGGCGGCTGAGGTTATGCAAGTCCTGGGCGCGGTTTTCGCGGATCCGGCCGTGCTGAAAATCATGCACGACGCGAAATACCAGATCGAGATTCTCGCACGCGCGGGTGTTCCCGTGGTAACGCCGTTCGATGATACGATGATGATTTCATATGCGCAGGATGCCGGGAATTTCGCGCATGACGCGGCGAGCCTCGCTTTGCGGCATCTCGGGCATGAGGTGAAGACCTTCGATAGCGTGGCGGGGAGCGGGCGCGGCCGGCTCGCGTTCATCGATGTGCCGGTCGGGCTGGCCACGGCCTACGCGGCCGAGGCGGCGGACGTGACGCTTCGGCTGTGGCGGCGGCTGAAACCGATGCTGCGGACGAACAAGTGCCTCGCATTGTACGAGCTGATCGAGAAGCGCCTGGTGCCGGTGCTGACCGACATGGAGAGTTTTGGCGTGATGGTGGATCGCGATGATCTCGCGGCCATGTCGGTTGAGTTCGAGCGGCGGATGGGTGAAATCGAGATCGACATCCACAAGCTCGCCGGCTTTGCCTTCAATGTCGGCAGTCCGAAGCAGCTGGGCGAGATCCTGTTCGAGACGCTGAAACTGCCCGGCGGCAAGCGCGGCAAGAATGGCGCGTGGAGCACGGATTCCTCGGTGTTGGAAGGGCTCGCCGAGCAGGGGGTCGCGATTGCGCAACGGGTGACGGACTGGCGGCAGCTCTCCAAACTCAAATCGACCTATGCAGATGCGCTGATCGGCCAGATCGATGCGCGCACGGGGCGCGTGCATACGAGTTTCCAGATGGCGGCGACGACGACCGGCCGGATTTCCTCGACCGATCCGAATCTGCAGAACATTCCGATAAGAACCGCCGAGGGCGCGCGGATACGCAAGGCGTTCATCGCCGCACCGGGGCATAGTCTCATCTCGGCGGACTACTCGCAGATCGAGTTGCGGCTGCTCGCGCATGTGGCGAATATTCCGGCGTTGCGGGAGAGTTTCGAGAAGGCCGAGGATATTCACGCGCGCACGGCCTCCGAGGTGTTCGGCGTGCCGATGGCGGGGATGGATGCGGCGACGCGCCGGCGGGCGAAGGCGATCAATTTCGGGATCATCTACGGCATTTCCGCGTTCGGCCTGGCGCGCCAGCTTAGCATAACGGGCGGTGAAGCGAAGCTGTACATCGATGCATATTTCAAACGCTATCCGGAAATCCGGACGTATATGGACGAAACCAAGGAGCAGGCGCGGATCAACGGGTTTGTGCTGACACCGTTCGGGCGGCGCTGCTGGGTGCCGCGGATAAAGGACAAAATTCCGGCGTTGCGGGCTTATGCCGAGCGGCAGGCGATCAACGCGCCGTTGCAGGGCGGGGCGGCGGATATCATCAAGCGCGCGATGGTGAAATTGCCCGATGCGCTGCGCGAGGCGGGGCTATCGGGACGGCTGATCCTGCAGGTGCATGACGAATTGCTGTTCGAGGCGCCGGATGCGGAGGCGGCGGCAACGGCCGCGCTGGCGCAGACGGTGATGCAGGAGGCAGCAGCGATCTCGGTGCCGTTGGTTGTGGAGACGGGGATCGGCAAGCATTGGGGGGATGCGCATTGAAGCAAGCGCTTCTTTTTTGAAAAAAGCAGCAAAAACGTCTGCTCCTGAGTGCCGGGAACGGCGCCAGATCCCATGGCCCCGCAAATCAAAGTTTTTTTGCTACTTTTTGTTCACCAAACGTAGCCCTTACTTCCACTCTCACCGGAGTCCCCCATGACAATCGCTAACGTCCTAGAAGCCGCCGTCGCCACAGGCCAAATTCCCGGCGCGGTCGCAGGCGTCACCGGTCCTGACGGCACGCTGACCCAGGCTGCGGCCGGTGTGACGCTGCTTGGCGGCGACCAGCCGATGGGACCGGACACGTTGTTCTGGATCGCGTCCATGACCAAGCCAGTGACGTCGCTCGCCGCCATGCAGTTGGTGGAGCGCGGCACGCTCGCGCTCGATGCGCCGATCGGGGCGCTGTTGCCGGATCTGGCGCAGCCGATGATCCTGCAGGATGGCCAGCTGCATCCCGCCAAGGGCCATATCACGCTGCGGCATCTGCTTACGCATACCGCCGGGTTTTCGTATTCCTTCGCGAGCAAGGAGTATCTCGACTATATCACGGCGAATAACATCCCGACGGCGCCCGGTATACGCGCGTCGCTCAACATGCCGTTGCTGTTCGAGCCAGGCGCGCGCTGGTGCTACGGGATCAACACGGACTGGGTGGGTCTGGCGGTGGAGGCGGCGTCCGGCCAGAAGCTGGACGCGTATTTCGCCGAGCATATTTTTGCGCCCCTCGGCATGGGCGACACGACCTTCTGGCCGACCGCCGACCAGTGGGCGCGCCGGGCGACGCCGCATCAGCGCCAGGCCGATGGCAGCCTCACGCCGGTTCCGCCGAGCACCCCGCGCGTGCCGGAGTTCTATTCGGGCGGCGGCGGGCTGTTCTCGACGTTGACGGACTATCTCAAATTCCTGCGCGTGTTTCTGAACGACGGCGCCGGGCTGATTTCGCCCGCGAGCCTGCAGGAGATGACGCGCAACCAGATCGGCGCTTTGCGCGCTGGCGTCATCCCGTCCGCCAACCCCGCGGTGATGCGCGATTCGGATATGAATCCGGGGCAGGACAGCAAATGGGGGCTGGGGTTCCTGATATTTCCGCAAAAGGGGATGTTCGGGCGAAACGCCGGCAGCCTGGCCTGGGCGGGCCTGCCCAACACGTATTTCTGGATCGATCCCGCCGTTAACCGCGCCGCAGTCATTCTCATGCAGATATTGCCGTCGGGCGATCCGGCGGCGGTGCAGACGCTGTGCGCGTTTGAATCGGCCGTATATGCTGCGCCGCGGTAGCGCGCTATAGCTCGGCCAGCCGCAACTCCACGTTAAGGACCCGCCATATGGATGCGAACGCCGACGCCGACACCGTCACCAAAACCAAAGTCACGGCTCTGCCGGGGGATGGGATCGGCCCGGAGGTCATGCAGGCCACTATGCGCATCCTGGAAGCCGCAAACGCGCCGATCGAATGGGAGATGGCGGAAGCCGGCGCCGAGGTGTTCAAAAAGGGCCTGATCACGGGCGTGCCGCGCGAGACGCTGGACAGCATCTCCCGCAACGGTCTGGCGCTGAAGAGCCCGCTGGAAACACCGGTCGGGTTCGGCGGCAAGTCCGCCAACGTCACCCTGCGCAAGCATTTCGAGCTTTACGCCAACATCCGCCCGGTGCGCGAGCTGCCCGGCGTGACGACGCCGTTCAGCGGGCGCGGGATCGACATGGTGATCGTGCGCGAGAACGTGGAGGATGTGTATGCGGGCATCGAGCATATGCAGACCACCACGGTGGCGCAGTGCCTCAAGCTGATGACGGCGCCGGGTTGCGAGCGTATCATCCGCGCCGCCTTCGCGCTGGCCGCCGCCGAGGAGCGCAAGCACGTGACATGCGCGACCAAGGCGAACATCATGAAGCTGACCGAAGGGCTCATGAAGCGGGTTTTCGAGAAGGTCGGCCCGGAATTTTCCGAGTTCAAGCAAGACCACATCATCATCGATAACTGCGCGCACCAGCTGGTGATCGCGCCCGAGCAGTTCGACGTGATCGTGACGTCCAACATGAACGGCGACATCATTTCGGACCTCGCGGCCGGCCTCGTCGGCGGGCTTGGCATCGCGCCGTCCTCCAACCTTGGCGACCATGCCGCGATGTTCGAAGCGGTGCATGGCTCCGCACCGCAGATCGCCGGCAAGGGGCTGGCGAACCCGACCGCGCTGCTGTCGGCCGCGATCATGCTGCTGCGCCATATCAGCGCCTTCGAGGTGGCGGAGACCGTCGAGCAGGCGCTGTTCATCACACTCGCCGAGGGCAAGAACCTGACCGGGGATCTGAGCCCGAAAGGCCATGGCGTCGGCACCGCGGCGTTCACCGACCAGGTGATCGCGAATCTCGGGCGCTCGTCCAATCTGCCCTCGCGCGTGTACAGCAAGCTCGAACTCAAAGCCTGGCCGGAGTTGACGGCGCATACCGAGCCCGACACCCGCGAACTGGTCGGGATCGACGTGTTCCTGGAGAGCGGCCTTGGCTCCGAGGAGCTCGGCAGGTCGCTCGAGGAAATCGCGCAGGATACGCCGTTCAGGCTGAACGGCGTATCGAACCGCGGGGTGCAGGTGTATCCGGCGACCGGCGGGCAGACATTCCTGGTCGACCACTTTGCCGCGCGGTTCATGCTCAAGCAGCCGATCCCGCTGAATGCGTCGAGTGCGAACGGGCAGGCGGAGATCAGCTACCTGGTGCAGCGGATCGGGGCCAAGTTCGCATGGATGCATATCGAGAAGTTGCAGCGGTTCGATGGGAAGGACGCGTTTGAGCGGCCGCAGGGCGAGGGTTAAGCACGGAAGCGCTTCTTTTTTCCAAAAAAAGCGAAAAACGACTGGAACTCTGGGCCGGGGGCTTTGGCGCCATGTTCGCTTGCGCCTTTCTATCACTTGCCTGTTCCGCTAAAGGCTTCTGATGAACATCATCCCGAATACGCTGCGCTCCGGCCCTGATGGCCGTGGCCGTTTTGGTGAGTTTGGCGGCCGGTTTGTTGCCGAAACGCTGATGCCGCTGATCCTGGAGCTGGAGACCGCCTGGGAAGCCGCCAAGGCTGATCCGCGCTTTCAGTCCGAGCTCGACTATTATTTGAAGCACTATGTGGGCCGGCCGAGCGCGATGTGGTTCGCCGAGCGGCTGACGCGCGAGCTCGGCGGCGCCAAAATCTATTTCAAGCGCGACGAGCTGAACCATACGGGCGCACATAAAATCAACAACTGCATGGGCCAGATTTTGCTGGCGCGGCGAATGGGCAAGACCCGGATCATCGCGGAGACCGGCGCGGGGCAGCACGGCGTCGCGACCGCGACCGTATGCGCGCTGTTTGGGCTGCCTTGCACGGTTTATATGGGCGCCGTCGACGTGGAGCGCCAAAAGCCGAACGTGTTCCGAATGAAGCTGCTGGGGGCCGAAATCGTGCCGGTGAGCTCCGGGGCGGGTACGCTGAAGGACGCGATGAACGATGCGATGCGTGACTGGGTCGCGAATGTGCAGGACACGTTCTACATCATCGGTACGGCCGCGGGGCCGCACCCTTATCCGGCGATGGTGCGCGATTTCCAATGCGTCATAGGCAATGAGGCCAAGGCGCAGATGCTGGAGGCCGAGGGGCGGCTGCCGGATGTGGCGATTGCCGCGATCGGCGGCGGCAGCAACGCGATCGGCCTGTTTCACCCGTTTCTGGATGACCCTTCGGTACGGCTGATCGGGGTTGAGGCGGCGGGGCATGGGCTCGAGTCCGGGGAGCACGCGGCGAGCCTCAGTCGCGGGCGGCCCGGCGTCCTGCACGGCAACCGGACGTATCTGCTCCAGGACGGGGACGGCCAGATCACCGAGGCGCATTCCATCTCGGCGGGGCTCGATTATCCCGGCATCGGGCCGGAGCATAGCTGGCTGCATGAGATCGGGCGGGTGGAATATGTGTCCGCGACGGACCAGGAGGCGCTGAGCGCGTTCCAGCTCTGCACGCGGACCGAGGGGATCATCCCGGCGCTGGAGCCGGCGCATGCGCTGGCGCATGTGGCGAAGATAGCACCCGGTATGGCGGCCGATCAGCTCATTCTGATGAACCTGTGCGGCCGCGGCGATAAGGACATCTTTACCGTCGCCCAGCATCTCGGGTTTTCGCTGTGAGCCGGATCGCCGGGGTTTTTGCAGCACTCAAGCAACAAAACCGCGCGGCACTGATCACGTTTGTGGAGGCGTTTGACCCCGAGCGCGCAACCTCGCTCACATTATTGCGCGGCATGGCCGAACGGGGCGCGGACATCATCGAAATCGGCGTGCCGTTCACGGACCCTATGGCCGACGGCCCGACGATCCAGGCGGCCGGGCGGCGGGCGCTGCTGGCGGGTGCCACGCTCGCCGGCGTGCTGGACCTGGTCCGCGAGTTCTGCGCCGGAAACGGTGAAACACCGCTGGTGCTGATGGGGTATCTCAACCCGATCCTGTCCTATGGCGTTGAAAAATTCTGCGCGGACGCGGCGGCGGCGGGCGTGGATGGGTTGATCGTCGTGGATTTACCGACCGAGGAGGCGGACCTGCTACTGCCGGCGGCGGCCACGAACGGGCTGGACGTGATCCGGCTGGTGGCGCCGACGACAAGCGACGAGCGCCTGCCTTTGGTGCTCCGCGGCTCCTCGGGCTTTGTGTATTACGTCAGCATCACCGGCATCACCGGCACGCGTACGGCGTCCGCCGAGGACCTGGCGCGCGACATCCCCCGCCTCCGGCGCGTGACGAACCTGCCCATCGCGGTCGGGTTCGGCGTGCGCACGCCAGCGCAGGCGGCGGTCGTCGCGGCCCATGCGGATGCCGCGATCGTCGCGTCCGCGTTGATCGAACGGCTGGTGAGCGCGGATGTGGCGGCGGTGCTCGCGGACGTGGCGGCGCTGGCGGGGGCGATGGGGCGGTAGGCAAGCAGGCGCTTTTATTTAAAAAAGCAGCAAAAATTCTGGAACTTTCGGCTTGAGGCGCGATGCCTGCTGCTTATGAAATGTCCGCTTATTCTACTGACTCGCCCAGACAATCCGGTGCATCCATAGCACCTCATGCGCCGGCAGCCGCATGTCCGGAAAGGCCGGGTTCAGGCTGCTGAGCTCGACGCGCGAGGCGGTGCGGCGGGAGAGGAGTTTTGCCATCACCGCGCCGTCCTCCAGCCTTGCCACCACCCGGTCGCCCACGCGCACGGGGGCGGCGGGGGAGACGACGATGGCGTCGCCCTCCCGGTAGACGGGTTCCATGGACTGCCCGGTGATCGTCAGCGCGTAGGCATTGGCATCGGTGGCGGTGGGGAGCTCGACCTCGTCCCAGCCGGCGCCCGCGGGGTAGCCGCCATCATCGAAAAACCCGTCACCGCCGGCCTGCGCGATCCCGATGAGGGGGATCTTGCTGCGGCCCTTGAGCCGCGCGTCGGGCACCGTGCGAGCACCCATCACGAGTGCGGTAAAATCCTCGAGCCTGGCGCCGGTTGCCTGCAGGATTTTGGCGAGGCTTTCGGTGGAGGGCCAGCGGAAGCGGCCGTCGCCGGTGCGTCGTTTGGAGATGTTGAAGCTGGTCGGGTCGAGGCCGGCCTTGCGCGCGAGGCCCGAAGGCGACAGCCCGTGTTCAGCCGCCAGTGTATCGATTGCCCGCCAGATGTCGTCGTGCCGCATGGGGTCAGTTTTTGCCAATGCCGTAATCTCAGAAACTTATACCGCATTTTGCACTAGCGAAACCGGAACATAGGAATTTGGTCCCGAAATCTTTAAAAAAATCGATACTATTTCGATATAGTTCTTGTTTTGTTCTTAATGTAGGAATATATTCTGGATGTGGCTCAACCTTAGGTCACTTTTTGAGGGCGTTCACCCATAAAGGAGTTCAAGACATGTCTTTTTCGTTGCGCAATCTCTCGGTACTTGCCTATGCCAACGGCTTCACCCTCTGGCACTACAAGGCCGGCGCCGAGTCGATCGACACCGCGGGTGCGGAGGGTTTTTTCGCGGATGCCACGGATCTGATGGCGCCGGGCGATATGGTGATGGTCTCGGGCCCGGATGGCGGGCGGATCGCGACGCTCACGGGGGCGGGGCGGAAGGTGGCGCTGGTGCCGGTAGGTTAAGGGCAGGCAAGCGCTTCTTATTTGGGAAAAAAGCAAAAAACTCTGATATTCTGGGCCATGGGCTGTGCCAGGGGCACGGCCCCTGGCACAGCAAATCAAAGTTTTTTGCTATTTTTTATTCACAAAAAGTAGTGCTTACTCAACCCTCAAAATTATCCTGCACGAGCTTGTCCAGCAGCCTGACCCCAAAGGCCGTAGCCCCCTTCGGCGTGGTCGAGGAGTCCTTGGACGCCCAGGCCATCCCCGCGATGTCGAGATGCGCCCAGGGCTTGCCGTTCACGAAGCGCTGCAGAAATTGTGCCGCGGTGATCGAGCCGCCCGCGCGCCCGCCGCCGATGTTCTGCACATCGGCGATCGGCGAGTTAAGGTTCTTGTCGTAGCTCTCGCCCGGCGGCGCCAGCGGCATGCGCCAGACATGCTCGCCGGTCGACTGGCCGGCGGCGATGAGCTTGGCCGCGAGCTCGTCATCATTACTGAACAGCCCGGCGTTTTCATGGCCGAGGCCGACGATGATGGCGCCGGTCAGGGTCGCGAGGTCGATCATGTAGCGGGGCGCGAAACGTTCCTGCGCGTAATACAGCACGTCCGCGAGCACGAGCCGGCCTTCGGCGTCCGTGTTCAAAATCTCGATCGTCTGGCCGGAATAACTTTTCACGACGTCACCCGGCCGTACCGCGGTGCCAGAGGGCATGTTCTCGACGAGGCCGATGAGGCCAACCGCGTCCACCGGCGCGCGGCGGCCGGCGAGTGCGGCCATCAGCCCGACGACGGTGCCAGCGCCCGCCATGTCCCATTTCATGTCTTCCATACCGGCCGCCGGTTTGATCGAGATGCCGCCGGTGTCGAAGGTGACACCCTTGCCGATGAAGGCGATCGGGTCCTTCGGCTTCTTGGTCTTTTTGCCCTCCGCGGTCTGCGTACCGGACGCGCCGAACCATTGCATCACCACCATGCGCGGCTCGCGCGCACTGCCCCAGCTGACACTGAGGAGTGAGCCGAAGCCGAGCTTTTCGAGATCCTTCTTGTCAAACACCTCGACCTTCACCCCGAGCTTTTTCAGCTCCTCCGCGCGCTCGGCAAAGGAGGCGGGAAACAGCACGTTCGCAGGCTCGGTAACGAGGTCGCGCGTGAGCTCCACACCCTCCGCGATGGCGGCAAGGCGCGCATACGCGGCGGTGGCCTTGGCGGCATCCGCCACATGCAGGGTGAGTTTGGCGAGTTTCGCTTTCTCGTCGTCCTTCTGCGTTGTGCGGTATTTGTCGAACCGGTAGGCGCGCAGGCGGGCCCCGAAAGCGAGATGTGCGGCATCAGCGGGGTCGAGCCCGTCGGCGATGATGGTCGCCTCGCCGTCATGGCCGAGGGTCGCCGCGATTTCGCCGCCGAGTTCCTCGGCTGCGCGGGGGGTGAGGGCATCGGGCTTGCCGGCGCCGATCAGCAGCACGCGCTTGACCGTGGCGCTCGGGGCCAGCAGCGTCGCCTTCTGGTGTTTCTTGCCGGTGAATTCGGCGGCCGCGATGGCGCGCTTGATCGCGCCCGTCAATGATTTGTCGAGTGCGGCGGCCGGGCCGGCGAGGGCGGCGCCTTCGGCAAGCGGCAGCACAAGCACGCCGCTTTTCGGCGGCGCGCCTTTAACGAACGCGATATCCAGCATGTAGTCCCCTGTCATAAAACTGATACCAACATAAGGATTCTGTACCGCTTGGCCAGAGTGCGCCCAATGTTTAGAGACGTCTCATGAACGATCTCAACTGGCTCGCATTGGCTGTGGACCTGGCTGAGCAGGCGGCCGCGGTGATCCGCGAGGTGCGGGCCGCGGGTTTCGCGGTGACCGAAAAGGCCGACGCATCGCCGGTGACTGTGGCCGATACGCGCGCGGAGGCGTTGATCCTGCGTGGTCTGCGCGCGGCGTGCGACATACCGGTGATCGCGGAGGAGGAGGTGGCGGCGGGTCTTGTCACCGCCCCAGGCGATGCGTTCTGGCTGGTCGACCCGCTGGATGGCACCCGTGAATTTGCGGCGGGGCGCGATGAGTTCGCGGTGAATATCGGGCTGATCAGGGGCGGTGTGCCGGTGTTGGGGGCGGTTGCCTCTCCGGCGCGCGACGAGGTGCATTTTGGCGCCGCGGGCCATGGGGCGTTCAAGCGCGCGGGGGGTGTCACGACCCCGATCCGCGCCCGGGTACGGCCGACAGCGGGGCTGAGCGTGATGGCGTCGCGGCATTATGCCGACGATCCGGCGCTGGCGGCACTTTTGGCGAACTACCGGGTGGCGGGGCTTATCAACATCGGCTCGGCGCTGAAATTTCTGCGCCTGGCGGAAGGAGCAGCGGATTTTTATCCGCGCCTCGGCCGGACGATGGAGTGGGATACGGCGGCTCCGCAGGCAGTGCTGGAGGCCGCGGGCGGGGCTGTGCTGACGCGCGATGGTGCACCGCTGCGCTATGGCAAGCCCGGCTTTGAAAATCCGGATTTCATGGCCTGGGGAGTGCTCTAGATGCGTGAAGTTACAATCTGTTCGTAACGGGAATTAATGCTCGATTTAACCGCGTCTGTTGATGGGCGAGGCGCGCCGACCCATTTGTCAGCTATGAAAAAATTCTTCACACCCTCCGTCCTTCTCGTTGCCCTGGCCGTCAGCCTGTCAGGTTGCTTCTGGTATCCGCATCATGGCTATTACGGCCATCCGGGTTACGGACCTGGCCCCGGTCCGGTCGGCTACGCCCATCCCGGGCCGGGTCCTGGACCTGGACCCGGCTATTACCACCCGTAAATTTTCACTAACAGAACTTTAGACAACCATCCAGCCCTCCGCCGCGGCAGCGACGGAGGGTTTTTGGCGTTTGATTGATCCTGACCGCGTATTATACATTTTGGCACCTGATCAAAAAGCCGATCCTGGCGACCCGGAAAAAATACTCGATCGTCGCAAAGCTTCGCTGTGTAAGCCCGGCGCCTATGCAAGTTCACATAAACCAGAGCGCCGGCAGCGGCTTAACCACACAGACCGCCGCCGATCGATAATCTTGCAAATATCGCGGGCAGTGGTGGGCGCGACAGGGATTGAACCTGTGACCCCCACCATGTCAAGGTGGTGCTCTACCGCTGCGCTACGCGCCCATGCCGAGGGCTATCTAGCCGCCTTGGGGTTATGAGGCAAGTGTGTGACGCCGTCGCCGCCCCGATCCCGAAAAATTTCGGCAAACCCGCCCGCCGCGCTTGACTCGCCACACGGAGCGTCGCCCATGGCATAGCCTGGGTTGGGTCGTTGGCGGAGTTGAAGCGCGTGGTCGGGACAAAGCGGCGCCTGGGATGGCTTTCCCGGCATGTATGGCAGCGGCGGATGGTGTTCTGGGGCGGCGCCCTGGTGGTCGGCGCCATCAGCGTCATTTTCACGGACGCCGCCAACTGGGCGCAATCCATGTTCCTCAACGCCCGCGGCCATTTCTGGGCTATGCCGCTCATCGTTACCCCAGCCGGCTTTGTGTTCTGCGCCTGTGCCGCGCGCGAAATCTTCCCAGGCTCCCAAGGCAGCGGCATCCCGCAGGCGATCGCGGCGCGGCATTTCACGCTGAGCGCCCAAAGGCACCGGTTGTTATCGCTCAAAATATGCGTCGGGAAAATCGGCCTGACCGTTATGGGCCTGCTCGCCGGCGCCTCGGTCGGCCGCGAGGGCCCGACCGTGCAGGTGGGTGCCACGATCATGCTGAAGGTCGCCCGCCTCGGCGGCCTGCGCAATGAGCGCGGGCTGATCCTCGCGGGGTCGGCCGCCGGCATCGCCGCTGCCTTCAACGCGCCGTTAGCCGGCATCGTGTTCGCAATCGAGGAAATGAGTCGCTCCTTCGAGTCGCGGACGAATGGCCTGGTGCTCTACGCCGTGATCATCGCGGGCCTGGTTTCGCTCGGGCTGCTCGGCAACTATACCTATTTCGGCACCACCTCGGTTGCCGTTAGTACGCCGCTGGACTGGACAATGGTGCTCGTCTGCGGCGTCGTCGGCGGCCTCGCCGGCGGCGCTTTCAGCCGCCTGTTGTTAGACGGCAGCACGCTCGCCAGAACCTGGATGGCAGCGCAGAGCGGCCCGCGCAAATGGGGCATGTCGCTCGGCTGCGGCGTGGTGGTCGCACTGCTCGGCGTCTGCACCGGCGGGGCCACATTCGGCACGGGCTACGCGCAGGCGCGCGGGGCCGTGGAAGGCCACGCGCTCGGCTGGTATTTCTGGCCCGCCAAACTGCTCGCGACGCTGGCGACCGCGCTCTCCGGCATCCCCGGCGGCATCTTCGCGCCGTCACTCGCGGTGGGTGCTGGCCTCGGTGACTGGCTGGTCGGCGGCAGCGGCACCAACGCAACCCTGGGCGCGGTGCTGGGCATGGCAGGATATTTTGCCGGCGTGGTCCAGGCGCCGATGACCGCGTTCGTGATCATCCTTGAAATGACACGCAACGATGCCAACGTGATACCGCTGATGCTGACCTCGGTCATCGGCTTCGGCGTGTCCAAATTGATAGCCCCGGAGCCGCTGTATCATGGGCTTGCAAAAGGATTTTTGACGGCGGAGTGAGTTGTTGGTATAGTGTTATGAAATTATAGGTAAGTACTACTTTTTGTGAACAAAAAGTAGCAAAAAAACTTTATGACTTTGGGTCGTGGGATCTGACCGCATCGCGTATCGGTGTCAGGGACAAAAGCTTTTTGCTTCTTTTTTTACAGGTGCGCGATGCCTCCGGAACCGCCGACGCCAGACGAAATATCAAAACTCTTCCCGCTCGCGCGGCTGAACGAGATGCCGTTTTTGTTCGAGCTTGCGCTCGTGCTGGGCGGCAGCGTTTCAGCCGGCGCGTACACGGCGGGCGCGATCGACGCGCTGCTGGAGATGCTCGATGCCTGGCACGCGGGTAACCCGCCGCATCGCATCACGATCCCGATCGTCACCGGCACCTCAGGTGGCGCCATCCTCACAGGGATGATCGGCCTCATCGCGCGCAAAGCGGCACCGCCGGTGACGGCGAGCTACGCAACGCTGAGCGGTGCGCCTAAGGATTTGTCGAACGTGTTTTTTGACACCTGGGTGAACGCGGTCGATGGTCTGGAGTTTTTAAGCGCGAGCAACGTTAGTGGCGGCACCATTCCCTCGTTGTTGAACAGCGAACTGCTGGACAGGATCGCGCAAAACCTGCGCGTTATGACGGCGTCAGCCGGAGATTTTATGCGGCCATATTTTCCCGACCCTTATCGCTGCGCCGTGACCGTGACGAATTTACGCGGCGTCCCGTATTTGCTGCAGGTTCCTGACTTTGGCGACTGGACCGGCGGCGATTTTCGCGCGCTGAACGATACCGTGCGCTTTGCTGTTCCCATCATCGCCGATGTTGGTGGCAAACGTCCGGATGAATACTGGATAGATCCGGCTGGTGATGGCGCTGACATCGTGGGTTATCAGACGCTGCTCGATTATGCGATCGCGAGTGCGGCGTTTCCCATCGGGCTCAAGGCGAGGTCACTAACGCGTCCTCTGGCGCATTATGCGTACCGCCCTTTCGTGCGGCGTCTGGGGGGAACAGCGGTAGTCGAGTGTCCGCAACCTGACTGGCCGCAGATGATCGGCACCGATGAGATCTACAGCTTTACCGCCGTGGATGGGGGAACCTATAATAACGATCCGTTGGTACTCGCCCGTCAGACCCTCGGGGGCTATGATGGCGATCTGCCGCGCGACGCGCAGGGGGTCAACCAGGCGGTGCTGCTGATCGATCCGCTAGCGGCCAACCCGCGCCGGCTGCCGGTGCCGGCGGCGGACCTGCTTTCGGTGGCGCTCAACCTCACCGGCAACATTGTCGACGGCGCACGGTTTTTGACCGCGGACATGACACTGATCGCGGACCCCGACGCCTTCAGCCATTTCCAGCTGGTGCCAGTGCGAAGTGACGTGAGCCCGGCGAAAATTGGGTGTGATGCGCTGGCGACCGCGGAATTCTCCGCATTTGGCGGATTTTTCTGCCGTGAGTTCCGCCTGCACGATTTTCTGCTTGGCCGGCTCAACATGCGTGACTATCTGCGGCGCGTGCTGGTGCTGCGCGGCGATAACGCCTTGTTTGGGCAGTGGGAGCCCGCACTGCGTGAGCGCTTCGCCGTCGATAACGCCGGCAACAAGATCAGCGGCGCGCTGCCGTCCGCTGACGCTTATTACCTGCCCGTGATCCCTGATCTCAGCTATGTGGACGGCCTTGTCGCGGTGATGCCTAACGGCGCTGATTTGCCATGGCCCTTCGGCAAGCTCAACCCTGAGACGTTGCGCCAGCCGTTTCAAAAGAGAGTCAGTGCAGTGTTGAACGACTTAAAAAATCAGGAGCTGACGAGTGGCTGGGCAAAACTGGTGGCCGACGCGGTCGAGGGCTCCATTGCAAGTGTGCTAACGAACGAAATCATCGCCACCTTCCAAGACGCCCTGGCGGCCCAGGACTTGTTAGCACCCCGCCAAACCAATTAAAATTCAGAAGTTTTTTTGCTACTTTTTGTTCACAAAACTTCCCCTTCAAAAATCCTCAACAAGCTCCACCCCCGGCACGAGCTTCATCGCCTGTGCCAGCTTCGCCGTCACATTGAAATGTCCCGGCAGCGTGATGTCCAACCCGCGGTCGAGGCCGGTTTTTGGCACCAGGGTAACGCGTCCGCGGCCTTTACCCTCGCGGTCCAGCAGCGCGCGGATATGCGGCAGGGCTTCGGTACGGTCGAGCCAGATGCGCAGGGAGGCGCCGGCTTTGGCCGCGGCGTCGTCCAGCAGCGCTACGTCGGTTGCGGTGATGCGCAGGGACTCACCTTCCATCTTGATATCGGCGGTCACCAGCAAGGCGGCGCCGTCCGTTAGATATTCGCGGACGCGCGACAGCACCTCCGAAAACAGCGTGACCTCGAAACTGCCCTGCGTGTCGGAGAGTGTCACCCACACCATGCGGCTGCCGGTGCGCGTGATGCGCTCTTTTTTGGCGCTCACTGTGCCGGCGAGTTTCACGCGCATCGCACCCGCTTCGGCGCGCGGCTGGATGCTGGCGGACGGGATGACGCCGAGCCGCTTGAGGGCCACAGCGTACATGTCGAGCGGGTGCGCGCTGATGTGAAAGCCGATCGCCTCGGCTTCGAAGGCGAGCCGCTCGGACTCGGGCCAGTCGGGTGCGGCCGTTAGCCTGATTGGCTCGGGGCCGCTGCCGCCGAACAGGCCGATCTGCCCGGAATCCTGCTCCTCCGCTAGCGCCTGGGCGGTGCGGATGATGGTTTCGGCGGCAGCGAACACCTGGGCGCGGTGCTTGTGCAGGCTGTCGAAGGCCCCGGCCTTTGCTAGAATTTCCAGCTGCCCGCGGGTTAGTGTTTTTGCATCGATGCGAGCCGCAAGATCGGTCAGATCCGCAAACGGCTTGTCACCGCGTGAGTTGGTGAGCTGCTGCATCGCGGCGATACCGACGCGTTTGATGGCGCCGAGCGCGTAGCGGATGGCGAGCGTGCCGTCCTCCTGCAACTCCGGCTGAAAATCCGCACCGGATTTGTTGATGTCCGGCGGTAACACTTTTATGCCCATGCGAATGGCATCCGCGCGCAGCACCGCGAGCTTATCGGTATTGGCGATCGAGAGCGACATGCAGGCGGCAAGAAACTCGACGGGATGGTTGGCGCGCAGATAGGCTGTCTGGTAGGACACCAAGGCGTAAGCGGCGGCATGGGATTTATTGAAGCCATAATCGGCGAATTTCGCCATGAGATCGAAAATCTCGATGGCTTTGGCTTCGGTGTTGCCCTTGGCGATCGCACCTTCCACGAAAATTTTCCGCTGCGCGTCCATCTCCGCGCGGATTTTCTTGCCCATCGCGCGACGCAGCATGTCAGCCCCTGCCAGCGTGTAGCCGGCCATCACCTGCGCGATCTGCATCACCTGTTCCTGGTACACAATAACGCCGTAGGTCTCGGCCAGTATGTCGTGGATCGCCGGATGCGGCGCGGTCCAGGCCGCACCGTGTTTGCGCGCGCAATAATCGGGAATATTCGCCATCGGGCCTGGCCGGTTCAGCGCCTGGATGGCGATCAAATCCTCGAAACGGTCAGGGCGCATCTGCTGCAACGCGCTGCGATACCCTTGCGTTTCAAAGGTGAACACGCCGCCGGTATCGCCGCGCGCGATCATCTCGTAGGTTCTTTGATCATCCATCGGCAGCTTTGCAAGATCAACCGCGACACCCCGTCGCGCCAGGAAGGCGAGTGCGCGGTCCAGCACCGTTAGTGTCGTGAGGCCGAGAAAGTCGAATTTAACGAGGCCCGCCTGCTCGACATATTTCATCGAGTATTGCGTAACCAGGAGGTCTGAGCGCGGATCCTTATAGAGCGGCACAAGCTCGTTCAGCGGGCGATCGCCGATCACGACGCCGGCTGCGTGCGTGCTCGCGTGGCGGTATAGCCCCTCCAGCTGCAGGGCGACTTCCATGAGCCGCGCCAGCCCCTCATCGGCGTCGCGCAGTTCACGCAGTTTCGCCTCGCCGTCGATGGCCTGCTGCAGCGTCACCGGTTTTGCCGGGTTGTTAGGGATCAGCTCGGCCACCTTGTTGACCTGGCCGTAGGGCAGGCCCAGCACGCGCCCGGTATCACGAATGGCAGCGCGGGCCTGCAGCTTTCCAAAGGTGATGATCTGCGCGACACGATCGGCGCCGTACTCGCGGGTGACATAGGCGATCACCTCGTCGCGCCGCTCCTGGCAGAAATCGATGTCGAAATCCGGCATACTGACGCGCTCGGGGTTCAGGAAGCGCTCGAACAGCAGGCCGTAGCGCAACGGATCGAGGTCCGTGATCAGCAGCGCCCAGGCGACGACGGAGCCGGCACCCGAGCCACGGCCGGGACCTACCGGAATTTTATGGTCCTTCGCCCATTGTATGAAGTCCGCGACGATCAGAAAGTAGCCAGGAAAGCCCATCTGGATGATGGTTTTGAGTTCGAATTCCAGGCGCTCGCGATAGGGCGCGCGCGCGTCTTCTGCCAATGCCAGTGCGTCCAGCCGCCCCTCGAGGCCTTGGGTCGCAAGCGCATGCACATGCGCGGCCTCCGTGCTGCCGGCAGGGATTTTCGGGCAGGTCGGCAGCAGCGGCTTGCGCGTTTCCACCATCACCGCGCAGCTGCGCGCGATCGCGAGCGTGTTGTCGCACGCTTCCGGCAGGTCGGCAAAAACCTCGCGCATTGAGGCGGCCGGTTTGAACCAGTGCTCGGGTGTGACGCGCCGCCGGTCCGTCTCGGCCAGCACGCGGCCCTCCGCGATGCATAACAGCGCGTCATGTGCCTCATGCATCGAGGGCTTGGCAAAGAAGCATTCATTGGTCGCCACTAACGGCACGCCGCAACGGTCGGCGAGCGTGATCATGCCAGGCTCGATGGCGAGCTCTAACGGCTCGCCGTGCCGCTGCAGCTCCATGGCGATGCGGTCGCCGAAGCCATCCTGCAGCGCGCGCAGATACGCCTCCGCGGCCCCCAGCTGGCCTTCGGCGAGCAGGCGGCCGATCGGCCCCGCCGGTCCGCCTGTTAGCAGGAAGTTACCCTCGGCATGCGCCAGCAGCGTTGCTAACGACAGCTGCGGTTTTGTCGCAGCGTCGCTCTGCAGATAGCTGGCAGAGGAGAGTTTCTGCAGGTTGGCAAAGCCCGCCGGCGTTTGCGCGAGCAGCACGACCGGGTCCGGTGCAAGGTTGACGCCGGGGCGGGCGAGGGCGAGCTGGCAGCCGATGATCGGTTGCACGCCGGCAATCGTGCAGTATTGCGAGAATTCCAGCGCGCCGAACAGGTTGGAAGTGTCCGTGATGGCGACCGCGGGCATCTCGAGCTCGCGCGCGAGGGCGGCGATTTTCTCAGGTTTGATCGCACCTTCCGAGAGCGAGTAGGCGGAATGGACCCGGAGATGGACGAAGGGTGCGAATGGCATGGGCGACTCCGGGAGGGGCATAAAAAGTAAAGTTAAAGGACTACTTTTTGTGAACAAAAAGTAGCAAAAAAACTTTGCTAACTTTTGGGCGGGGGCGTTGGCGGCGCCGACGCCCATGATCCAGAGTTACAAGAGTTTTTTGCTTCTTTATTTCAAAAAAGAAGCGCTTCCTTACGTCCCTATCGCCGCTCGTACCGCCTCCAGTGCGGCCGCCCACTGCGCACCGTCGGGCCCGCCCGCCTGTGCCATGGTTTTGGAACCGCCGCCGCCCGCCCCGCCGACGGCCTGCGCCGCGACCCGCACAAGGTCGACCGCGCTGTGGCCTGGCAGATCGGCCGACACCGCGACGATGACCGCGGCCTTCTGGTCCTGGGTCGAGACCAGCGCCACGATGCCCGTCCCGAGATCCTGCAGGATGGCGGTCGCAATGGGTTTGAGCTCACGCGCCGCGACGTCCCCCACATGGCGGCCGCAAAAACGCACGCCGTTGATGACTTCGACCGCCCCCGTCGCCTCGCCCAGGATGAGTTTTTTCTGCAGCTCGGAGACTTGCCGTTCCAGGCGTTTTTTGTCCTCCTGCAGCTGCGCGATGCGCGCTGGCAGCTCGGCGGCGGGCACTTTCATGGTGGCGGCGGCTTCTTCGAGCAGGCGCTGCTGGTCCTCGACAACGGCGATGGCGGCGGCCCCGACGCGCGCCTCGATGCGGCGGATGCCGGCCGAGACCGCACCTTCGGCGGTGATGCGGAACAGCCCGATATCGCCCGTACGGCCAACATGCGTGCCGCCGCAGAGCTCGATCGACCACGCGGATTTGTCGTCATCCGGCGCGCCCATGGAGACCACGCGGACCTCGTCGCCGTATTTCTCGCCGAACAGCGCCATGGCGCCGAGTTTCACGGCTTCATCCGGCGTCATCAGGCGCGTGGTGACCTCGGCGTTTTCGCGGATGCGGGCGTTCACGGCGCGCTCGACGGTAGCGAGTTCCTCGGGCGTGATGGGGCGCGGCTGGGAGATGTCGAATCGCAGGCGGTCAGGCGCGTTCAGCGAGCCTTTTTGCGTGACATGTGTGCCGAGCTCGCGCCGCAGGGCCTCGTGCAGGAGGTGGGTTGCGGAGTGGTGCGCGCGGATATCGCTGCGGCGGTCGTGATCCACGGTCGCGACGACCGGGCCGCCGATGCGGGCGGTGCCGGCCTCCACGGTGCCGAGATGGACGTAGAGGTCGCCAAGTTTTTTCTGCGTATCGGTGATGCGGATGCGCAGTTCGTCCGGGCCCGTGAGCAGGCCCGTATCGCCAACCTGGCCGCCGCTTTCGCCGTAGAACGGCGTCTGGTTGAGGATGATGGCGACGCTCTGTCCGAGCATGGCTTCGTCGGTGGTTTTGCCGTCGACGATGAGGGCGCGGATTTCGGCCTGTGCGGACTCCGTCGCGTAGCCAAGGAATTCGGTGGGCCCGATAGCCTCGCGTAGCTCGAACCAGACGGTTTCGGTCGCAGCCTCGCCGGAGCCGGCCCAGGCGGCACGCGCGCGGGCGCGCTGGGCGGCCATGGCGGCGTCGAAACCTTCGAGATCAACAGTTTTCTGCTGCTCGCGCAAAGCGTCCTGCGTGAGGTCGAGCGGGAAGCCGAAGGTGTCGTAGAGCTTGAAGGCGACGTCGCCGGGCAGGGCCGCACCGGGCACGAGCTGGCGGGCTTCCTCATTCAGCAGCGTGAGCCCGCGGTCGAGCATGGCGCGAAAGCGGTTTTCCTCGAGTTTCAGCGTCTCGGTGATGAGCGGCTCGGCGGCGGTGAGCTCGGGGTAGGCCTGGCCCATCTGGCGGGTGAGGGCCGGGACGAGGCGGTACATCAGCGGCTCGGTCGCGCCCATCAGGTGCGCGTGGCGCATGGCGCGGCGCATGATGCGCCGGAGCACGTAGCCACGGCCCTCGTTCGACGGCAGCACGCCGTCGGCCATCAGGAAGGAGGTGGCACGCAGATGGTCGGCGACGACGCGGTGGCTGGTTTTGAACGGGCCGTCCGGCTCCTGGCCGGTTGCTTCCGCCGAGGCGAGGATCAGCGCGCGCAGGGTGTCGGTGTCGTAATTATCGTGCTTGCCCTGCAGAATGGCGGCGAAACGCTCGAGGCCCATGCCGGTATCGATGCTGGGGCGCGGCAGCTCCATCCGCGTGCCGGGCGGCCCTTCCTCGTACTGCATGAAAACGAGGTTCCAGATCTCGATGAACCGGTCGCCATCCTCCTCCGGGCTGCCCGGCGGGCCGCCGGGAATGCTCGGTCCATGATCGTAGAAAATCTCCGAACACGGGCCGCACGGGCCGGTGTCCCCCATTTTCCAGAAATTATCGTCGGTCGCGATGCGGATGATTTTCTCATCCGGCAGCCCCGCGATTTTCTTCCACAGCGACACGGCTTCATCGTCGGTATGATAGACGGTGACGAGGAGCTTTTCCTTCGGGAGGGCAAAATCCCTGGTCAGCAGGGTCCAGGCATGGGTGATCGCCTGGTCCTTGAAATAATCGCCGAAGGAGAAATTGCCGAGCATCTCGAAAAACGTGTGGTGTCGGGCGGTGTAGCCGACATTGTCGAGGTCGTTATGCTTGCCGCCGGCGCGCACGCATTTCTGGCTCGACGTGGCGCGCACGTAAGGGCGCTTTTCCTGGCCCGTAAAAACGTTCTTGAACGGCACCATGCCGGCCGCCGTGAACATGAGGGTCGGATCGTTTTTGGGAACAAGCGAGGCGCTAGGTACGACCTGATGGCCGTGGCGGGCGAAATAGTTGAGAAACGTCGCGCGGATGTCGTTGCTTGTGACCATGAGAGCGGAATTACAGGCGAAGTTGGTTTTCGCCAAGTAAGGGGAGGGAGCGCTACTTTTTTGAAAATTCGGGGCTATCCATCGCGCAACCTATCGGCTGGCTGGATGCACCGAAAAAGTCCCGGGGGTCTGGGGCCTCTCGGCCCCAGCTTGTCCAGGGCAGAGCCCTGGCCTTCTGGCTACTTAGTCCGCCGCGTCCGCTTCCCCATCCCCGGTATCGGCCACCATCAGCGCTTCGGCGATGGTGGAGGATTGTTCGCGGATGCGTTTTTCGATCGCGTCGGCCATTTTGGGGTTTTCGCGCAGGAACAGCTTGGCATTTTCGCGGCCCTGGCCGATGCGGGTCGAGTCATAGCTGAACCAGGCGCCGGATTTTTCGACGACGCCGGCTTTGACGCCGAGATCGACCAGCTCGCCGGTTTTGCTGATGCCCTCGCCGAACATGATGTCGAACTCGACCTGCCGGAAGGGCGGGGCGAGCTTGTTTTTCACGACTTTGACGCGGGTATGGTTGCCGGTGACTTCCTCGCGGTCCTTGATCGAGCCGGTGCGGCGGATCTCCATGCGGATGGAGGCATAGAATTTGAGGGCATTGCCGCCGGTGGTCGTTTCCGGATTACCGAACATGACGCCGATTTTGAGGCGGATCTGGTTCAGGAAGATCAGCATGGTATTGCTGCGCGAGACCGAGCCCGTGATTTTGCGCAGCGCCTGGCTCATCAGCCTCGCGTGCAGGCCGACATGGGAGTCGCCCATTTCGCCTTCGAGCTCGGCGCGTGGGACGAGGGCGGCGACGGAGTCGATGACCAGCACGTCGATCGAGCCGGAGCGGACCAGGGTGTCCGCGATCTCGAGGCCCTGCTCGCCGGTATCGGGCTGGGAGATCAGCAGGTTATCGACATCGACGCCGAGTTTGCGGGCATAGGTGGGGTCGAGCGCGTGTTCGGCGTCGATAAAGGCGCAGACGCCGCCGCGTTTTTGCGCCTCCGCGATGGCGTGCAGCGCGAGGGTGGTTTTGCCGGAGCTTTCCGGGCCGTAGATTTCGACGACGCGGCCGCGGGGCAAGCCGCCGATGCCGAGCGCCAGGTCAAGCCCGAGTGAGCCTGAGGAGATGACCTCGATGGCTTCGCCCGTGCCCTTGGCGCCCATGCGCATAATGGAGCCTTTGCCGAAAGCCCGCTCGATCTGCGCCATGGCGGCGTCCAGAGCCTTGTTCTTTTCCATATCCGGCTTCCTGAGGGTTGCAATGTCCGGAGCGTCCGATATCGACTCGACAGCCGTCAAACGCCGTTTTTGTCCTGCGGGTGCTGCAACCATAGCGTGTTTCCTTTGAAAAGCCAGTGCGAATCGGTGCTTAAAACCTGACACGCGCGGAACAGAATAGCAACAACTAATTAACGATTTGTTCTTATGGTGTTCTAGGGAAGGATGCTTACGTAGCAACCGCATTTCTACACCGAGCGATGGCGGATTTTTCGTCGCAAACGACAAAAATCAATACTTCAAGATTTTCTAGAGAGTTGATCGCAACTTATTCGTATCGATCTCTCCGGGTCGCCCGCCTGATTGGGTGATCGGCACCCATTTGCCCTCGGAAAACCGCGGATTTAAGGCGTTGAGCTTGGCGCAGGGGCCGTTTACTGTTCAGGCTTCGAAAGACTGGCCGCGGAGACATTTATGGCAACTCTCGCCGACCTTATGCGCGACCATGATACC
>Ga0116231_10002382_pt1 | contig 39308 bp, 35 predicted proteins | sample S1TSphgellanicum_2_FD_89695 | JGI IMG/M metagenome (GOLD analysis project Ga0116231, IMG submission 89695) | Host-associated microbial communities from peat moss isolated from Minnesota, USA - S1T2_Fd - Sphagnum magellanicum MG | ecosystem: Host-associated > Plants > Peat moss > Unclassified...
AAAAAAAAAAAAAAAAAAAAAAAAAAAAAAAAAAAAAAAAAAAAAAAAAAAAAAAAAAAAAAAAAAAAAAAAAAAAAAACAACTTAAAAAATCAAACCCAAAGCTTTAGAATTAGATTTGAAACATATTAAAAACAAACCTACGGCTTCAAAAATCAAACTTTAAACTTTTCTAAAAAATCTATCTTGGAAAATTAAACCCAAAAGTTGAAAAAATCAAACTTGAAGAACATATCTGAAATTTGAAAAAAGACCTATAATATGAACTATCAAACCTAAATTGAAAAACAAATCTATAAGTTGAAAACTCAAACCTAAGACTTAAAAAATTAGACTTGAAATTTGAAAAAAAATACTTGAAATATGAAAGAACATGGACCTCAAACTTCAAAAAATGACACCTAAAATTTCCAAAATAGACTTGAAACTTGAAAAACCAACCTAGAAAACTTGAAACAAAAGGAAGTCAAAAAATTTCCCCCATGTTTAAAGAATGGAAAAAAAAAATCAAAAAGAAAAGCAATTAAACATAGGCCACCTATAACCGTGACTTGCATGTGTCAAATGTGATGAAACTCGATGCATCCTCTTCTCATTACTTGTGATCATTCACAAGAAACCCAAATATTTAAATAGTACTTAAGTGTTAAAAAAAGTTTAAAAGTAACAAAGAAACTTGGGGAATGGACTTTAATCAAAGAAAATTTTGTAAAGACAAAAAAGGAAAGTGAAGTTTGAGCACATAGGGAAGAATTAGCAAATAATGAAAATGAACTCAAATCTATAAACTTAGTTCATGTTGTTTTAGAATGGACTTGATACCTTATATCCAAGGTCACAAGTGCTTAGTTGAAATGTTGACTACCTTGCAACTACAAAAGTCCAAAAGATCACAACTATATTCAACTTAATTTGAACTTAAAGGCTAGCTACCTATTTAGTAGTTATTTGGGACAACTACCTAGGTTAACCCTAATCAATAACCTACCTAGTTATTTATTATGGCTTTGTATTAGGCTACAAATTATCTCAATTAAAATTAAGTGGTAAGAAAGTTGAAAAGTGATGATTAATATGTACATCAACAAATATACCAAGATAGTTGTGCTAAAACTAGTGAAATTCATCCATCATCCATCCATTCAATGATTAAAATCCACCAACATAATTGATTATTTGACTCAAACTATGTCACATCGTCATAAATATGTGACATGAACATTGGGACATGCCATATCATATGATGATATCAACACAAAATCAAGTGATTGATTGTACAAAATCATAATATAATTAATACATGAAGTGAAAGTTTCCCTTTCAAAGTGAAGGTAAACATAACCTTTCACATAAAACAAATCATAAATAACAGTTAAAATTATCATGATTTTTTAAAATTAGAATGATCATAAAAACCAAACATAAAGAAAACCAACCACTATTGTTTACTTGTCATCACATATAAAATGCATATAACAATTGGGAAGTAAACTTTTTTTTGACAAATATGCAAGATTATATCTACTTGTAATTGTTGCAATAATTAAATGAAATTTCCATTACCTAAATTAATTATGATTAAATAAAATATATCCAAATTTGTTGCAGTTGTAGCTCACAAGGGGAAAACAATTGTATGTGGCCCTAGTTACTAGTGGTTGAAAAGCTATTTACTTTTATTTAAAATATAACTCGACAATATGTTTATGTTTGTAGCAAACTACATAATATGATTAAAGAAGATTGCCCCTTCAAAACCAAAACCAATGATTTATTGGTATTTTGGGAAACTCCCAAAAAAAGTTATAAACATGACCATTTGTTTGGGATTGTAGCCTAAGAACAAAATAAACCTAAGGGTTGGGATTCCCATCCCAAATTATTTTTTTTCGTGGGTGTTCAAAAGGTGGTAACTTAGTAATTGTTGGCATCTAATGTAAAGAGTTGAATCACTATGGATGTGGGTGTAAAAAAAGGTAAATAGTTTTCAATCAATAATAGATAAACATATGGGGAAAAAATTGTGACATATATATTTAGTATTCTTCTATTTTACAAAAATGAATTGGGCAATCTTTATTTGTTTTTACCTTGACAAAATTTTGGGCCACTTAAAGGAGGAAAAGGTTTTATATTTACTTTGTCATTGACATCCTTTCTTGTAATTAAAATCCTCCTTTTTTTTATTTGCTTAATGTATCACAAAATATCCTTACCTATCTACTAGTTTTGGCATTTGATGTGTGTTCCATCAGAGCTATAAAAATGTGGGAAAATCAAACACTTTGGTGAGTTGAAAGGAAAAGTATTGAAAATGGTGACCAAATAAAATAAGGTGCATTTTCAATAAATTGTGTTATAACATTGGGAAGGTGTTTAATGTTCACACACCAACTTGAATTGACTTTGACATTAATTTATTTTGAATAGTGGGAATGTTTGTGGGTTTCACCAATGGTGCGTGATGTTGCAGAGACACTTCAAAAAGTTGAATGATGTATAAGTCAAATGAGGTCATTATAGGTATGCATGAATTAATAAATCTTTATCTAACTCAATGATTATTCGTCAATTCCAAAAGAAAGGGTGATTGAAAAGGAAAAGAAAATTGTTCACATTTTCAAGTTTCAAGAGTTGTATTGATTAGCTTAATGATGTCTTCTTTGTGTTGTATAACATGTTGACCATTTGCTTCAAATATCCCTCATTGCACAACTCACCCATTTCACTTTTATTTATTCATGTCTTATCAACCCAATGATTCATTTGATTTTGGTGTGAGTTGATGGATTAATTGCAACTCATGTTGCCTATTTTAAATGCATAAGTTCAATTTTACAAGAGGTGTTTGAAAGATGCATTGTCAATAATGGGGGATGAGGACGATTTTTTGTCCCAAAGGGTGAAAAAAAAACTTTATTTTTGGATTGTGAGGTTTGTGTGGGTGTGTGTGTGTGTGTATCGTGAACCATGATGATTCATTTTTTAATTATTGTATGGGTGGAGGGTAGATGTGAGGATCATGGAAGATATCTTGAAGATATTTTTTTGCAATTGAAGTATTACACAACCAAGCTCATCGTATTAGGGGTGAAGGTAGTGTGAAAAAAAATGTTATTATTATTATTATTTTGTTAACTATGTGATGCATGCAACAAGGATTATAGGAAAAGATAGTCACAAATTCTTGAGTTTGTAAAAATGGCAATGTGGAGGACATAATTCTACTTGGGATTTTTCGAACTTATTTCATGCAAATAGACATGAAAAGTCATCCATCACAAATTTAGTAGGCAATAATTTTGTTGGATTTGAAAAGGTGATGACATTTCAATCCTTTCAAGGATATAAAATAAATAGTGTTTGAATTTTGAGTGCACAATTCAAATTTATAAAAAAAAAAAAACTCAAATATTTTTAAATAAGAATTTAGGTAATCTAGAAGACAATGGTTTGGTTTGCAATGCAGATGTTTGCAACATCATCAACTTTTCCTCATCATCAAAGGCTAGCCAAACAAAGTCGAAAAAAACAACATGCAAACCAAATGCAATTACAAGTCAATTAACAACATTTGCCATTACCATCACTATTTACCCATCCTTTATTTGATCAAGTGCCAAACATTGATCATCAATTAATAGCTACCTTTGATCCTAACACTCTCAATTGCAACATGTGCATGGAAGCACTGTCTACCCCCATCTTCCAAGAATATAATATCCATTTTAAGATTTGAGAATTTGTTTATAATTCTAATTCCATAATCGTTTTTTTCTACCTCAAAGTTGGAGATATCTAGGAACTAATGCAGATTATAAAAGGGTTAATAATGTAGTGTACGAATGGTCATATTGCTTGTGCAAGTTGTTGTCAAAAACTCAAAAATGTTTGTGCCTCATGTTTGAAGCCCACGGGAAAAATTAGGTGCTTGGCAATTGAAAATGTGATCGACTCTTTGCACATGTGTTGCAAGTATGCTGAGTAGGGTTGCTCACACATGTTGAAATTCACAAAAAAAGAAAGCACATGAGACATCATGTCCTTACATACCATGCACATGCTCGGTGTTAAATTGTTCCTTCTCAGCTGCTTCCACTATCTTTTCCAAATCACTTCTATGGTATTCATCAAACCCAAACAGTGGACTTCCAATATGATGTTTGGTTCACAATTGTGTTGAACCCCAGTGACCAGCATGTGGTTTTGAGGGCTATAGACAAGTTGTTTCTTCTTCACCATGATCTAAATCATGCATTGGGAAACATTGTCTATGTCACTTTCTTTGTTGGAATTCATCGAGAAGAATTCTTCTCGTACCATTTGGAAGTGAAATCTGGGCAAACAAGTTTAACTATGGAGACCATACCTCCTAGTATTCAACAAGATGATAAACATTCTACTAATTTTGTGTTCATTCCTAGACCTTTGAACGCCCAGCTCAAATTGAGCTCTCTTTTCATCAACCTGGTGAAGCAATATCTGGTTTGCAAATCAACAAATAGGAAAAAAAAATACTTCTATTTTTGCATATCCAACATAATTCTTCCATTTCTATGAATATGGGAGGATTTCTAACTTCAACGAATGCATGATTTCAACATTGGCTAGGTCTGCTTCATGTGCTCCTGATCCACTTCACAAATGTGATTATCATGAGCTAAGTAGACAAATGAATGATAAGCCTATCATCATGATCAACAATGTTGTATCACCTATCAAATGTGAAATTGGACATTGTGTGTATAATGCCTCAGGATTTGTATCCTTGTTGCAAAATTCCACTTACAAGGATCGTGATTGCAAGTGTTGCGATGTGAATAAAAAGTGGAATTTTGCAACAAGAGCATTTGATGTTTTGTGGTAGTCAGCAAGCAAGCAAGGAAGCTAAAGGAAAGGGAGGTTGGAGGAAAAGAAAAACTGTTCAGTATTCCAAACAAGAGGGAGGTTGGGAAACTAAAAAATGTTGCGACACCCCAATCTAAAGGAGCAGGTTGGAGGAGGATAAAAAGAAAAAAATCGTTCACTCATTAAGAATAAAAGGAAGGGTGGAAGGGGAAAAAGAAAAAATTCACCAATTCCAAAGGAGAGCGAGATCAAAAGAGAAAAAGAAAATTGTTCACCCATTTCAAGAAGCAAGAGGAAGATCAAAGGGAAAGGAAAGAAAAATAACTGTCCACCAATTCCAAAGGAAATGAAGGTTGGCAAGCATATACAAGTAGATTTGTAAAGGGAGAAAGGTAAGTTCATAACTAGGTTTGTAAGGGGGTAAAATAGCGGTAGAATGAAATCTCCCAAAATTTTAACTACAAGAGTGTTTCATTTTTTCCCAAATAAAGTTCTCATTTTGAGTCACAGCTCTACAACCCAAAATGCATAAATGCTTCATGCTACTCAAGAATCTTGAATCTTAATTCTAATTTTCACTAACCCAAATAATTTGCTAAAAATTTGACATTGCAAATTTGAATATCTTCAACTCGTCTTTAGTCTCAATTTCCTCTTAAAATCGATCCCCTTCGTCTTCTTACCATAAAGGCAAAGGTTAGAACAGATCTTTGAAATGTCATGGCTTTTGCAAAACTTTTTCCAGCGACCAAAAAAACAGCAATCCATGAGCTAGTACAGAAAATGTCACAAGAGTCTTATGCCTGGTTATGACTTCACTGGAACATGTTTATAACAATCAAACAAACATGTAACAAAGTAGTTGTAAGATCAGAGGTTTACCGCAGAGAGATCAGAGGTTTTTTTTGTCTTATTCAAAACAAGATAAGTTCAATCTTCTGCTCACTACAAGTGGAAAAGATGAATCAGGAAAAAAGAATATGAATTTTTATCGCATATTCCCCTCTCTTAAGACATCAATCATGTTGTACAGCTTCTTGTCAGCCTTCTCCCGGATCTACACAGTGAGAAGAAATTATACATACATGAGAGATTTGCCATAATTTCTCTATCTACACAACAACACTTTGAAAGATAACACAACACAATGAATGCAATTGTAAACCTTATGAGAGAAGTTGTAAACCTTATGCATCTCTTGAGTTTCTGTTGAGTTTTCAGAAGCAATGGGAAGATAACAGCGAAACAAGAAAATGCACAAAGAACACACCCAAAAGACAAAATAGTGAACACAATGAAAACCCATTTTCAACCCCTCCTCAATCTCATCCAGAGCTTTCTTCAAAGCCTCACCTTCTTTGCAAGGAACAGAACAGCATCCACTGTGCCTTGAGCATAAATAGACCTTCCACAAACATTGTGCTGAAATTCAAACACAACCCTGTGCCTCCCGCCCATACACAGATTTTGTCAGATCCGTACTTTGCTGTAATAACTGAGTTAAGTAGTAGTACATGTTGTTGCCTACACAAAGCACTCAAAAACTTTTAAACAGCAGGAAAGGAATACTTCATACATGCCATCAGCAGAAACAACTTGGTAGGTGTGGAATGCATGCCCATTGAGGTGCTCACTGGGCACACCCATCCTTGTTACTTGCTCTTCAGGATCCCTCACCATCTCAATCTGTCCAAAACCTCAGAACAAAACCCAAAACCAGCTGTTGTCTCAATCCTGCACAAAATCCTAGCTACAGCAGGATGCAGCAATTCTCACTACTACAAAAGCAGGGAGTGGAGCTGAAGCTGGGAAAACGTGGTAACATGGGAAGACAATAAACCAACCTGGTCCAAGTTAAAAGGAAGGCCTAGTTTCTGGAAACTGGAGGTGACAGCTTTTGCAGTCCCAGATGTATCCACTTTACTTGACTGATGTGACTCTGTTACCTGCAGTCAAGGAAGCAAACAAAAGACTCTTGAACCATTCTATACCCAATGCTCCTACTTGTGTCTTTCAACTTCCCATGTCAATTTTATGCTAGCAGTAAGCTCAACATAAGATATGTGTACAAGATTGCAGAGAAAGTCTCCCACCAAAAACACTTGGAAGCTAACATGACAATGAGTGAGCTCATAGCCTTATGAGAGAAGAAGAAGAAGGATGATAAAAAACCTGCAGTGTATAGCCTGCAAAAGCACCTGGAAACTGCTCCGCCATGAGTTCCATAGCTGCCTGAAATGCTACAACCTATTGCAAATCCCCCAATCAAAGCAAATTGTCTCTGGCAAATCAGTTTCAAAACACCAACCAGCAAAAAAACACTTGGAGCTCTCTTGCATGGCAACAGAAAAACTACTTGAGCAAGTATTGAATAATCAAGGTTCTGTTGTTGTCAATAGGAAAACCTGAAGTAATACTCCTCTTCCTCCACTCTCCCCATCCCTTCACTTGCACATCGAATTGTGTCTGAGACCAGCAGAATCATCATCACACACCTACCTGCTTGCCCATTTGTGGAGCAATGACTGCATAAACTCCAGATGCCTCAACATCCTTCACCAGTTTGTTCCGGTCCCCACCCGTGGTACCCATCACAAATGGCAATCCTCGACTACAATAGAACTCCGCATTCCCTTCAAGAGAATAGACCAAAAGGAAAAAAACACCAGACTTGTTAAGCAGATATCAAATCTCCAAGCAAGCAAGCAGACTTGTTACACAGTTGTGAACCTGAAAGCAGCCTCATTGTGCACTTCTGAATCCACAAGCACCTGAAAGCACATTTGTTGTGCAGTTCCAAATCTGTGAGAAGAATTCTAAAGCAGTTCTGAATCTTCCAGCAGATTTGTTCTGCAGCTGTGAATCTGCAAGCAGACTTATTGTGCAGTTGTGCATCAGTGAGAAGGATTCTTATGCAGTTCTGAATCTGCAAGAAGAATTCTTTGTGCGGTTTTGAATTGGCGAGAAGGATTCTTATGCAGTTCTGGATCTGCGAGAAGAATTCTTGTGCAGTTTTGAATTGGTGAGAAGTATTCTTATGCAGTTGTGAATCTGCAAGCTCAGACTTGTTGTGCAGTTGCGAATCTGCGAGAAGGATTCTTATGCAGTTCTGAATCTGCAAGCTCAGACTTGTTGTGCAGTACTGGGATCTGCAAGCAGAAACTTGTTCTGAATGTGCAAAGCATGAATCTCCAAGGAACAATTGTAAAGGAGCGGAGTTTGCATGCACCTAGAGCAGCTGAAAGACGTGTGCTCACCATTGACAGCAGCAGGCAATGTATAGTCAACGACAATGAGGTCAGGGTAGTCTTGCAACACCTGATCCATCACCTTCTCTCTCTCATCCCCATCCACAACATCAACCTTGATTCCCTGGATCGAGAACTCTACGTATCCCCCGGCTCTACCACGTCCCGTTATACATTTGGGAACCAGTTGAAGACCTGCTGCTATGGCTGCTTCCGCCACCGCCTGACCCATCTTCCCTGTGCAGCCATTCACCTGATCCATCTTGTTAGTAAAGCTTTCTCACATGAGGAGCACCGGAAACCATCACTTATCACCACCCAATACTCAAAACCCAGACCTCGCAAACCTCGAAGCTCACTAAACCCTAGTAAAACCCCTGTCCTCAATCCGACAAAAACTTCGAAGGCAAAAAGGAATGTACCATGACTGATACAGTGGGGTGGAGGAGGAGGGGGCTCGCATCACTGCTGTTATCAGAGGAAGAAGCTCTGGCGCCCAAGCTGCATCCCATCGTCATATTCTTCTTCTTCTTCTTCGTCTTCTTCATCTTGCGCTGCAGCACCAAGCCAGGAGGAGAAGAAACACAGCACGTCGCCTCCTTGAACACGACTAGCCTGCCTTGCGCCGCGACGAAGAAGTCGGCAGAGGAGAAGCTTCGTGTGCGGAGGAGGTAATGCCTGAGTTGCGAAAGCCCGGGATTGCAATTGAAGGTAGGAGACGTCGGATTCAAGCTCCAACATACCGCCATTGGTCCCCCAACCACCTCAAGCACCTAACAACAAGCTGCGAACCGTGTAATGTCTCTGCCCTAACCGGTTCGCATAATAGAAGTAAGAAAAACACGGCACCAGAACCTGGAGTTTGGTCATACACAGGGTGAGAGTTTTTTTAAAAACCTGCAAACCATCAGCATTCAACGTGGGGTGAAACTCAGAAAAAACCATCAATTTTGGTGGTAAACTAAGTTTCATAGAGTCTTTCCAAAACCATCAATTTTGGTGGTAAACTGAGTTTCATAGATTCTTTCCTTTCTCCTCGGCGCAATCATTGAATGTGTTGGATCAATGTTCAAAAATGTATTATTTAACATTAATGTGTTGAAATGTGTTTCATTAAAGCATAATATGTGAGTTGTTTTGATATCGTAATCCGAAAAAACGTCATTTTCATGTAAAGGCAACGATTAATATTGAGAGAATAAATTAGTACATACATGTGAATCACAAAATGTATGTGGTTTGGGAACAAGTATAGCCCATTGTGCAGTAGATTACAATCGGCACATCTCCATGGCAACCCTTGGATCAATTTCAAAATGTTGCATTTGCAAAGGTTGTAAAAGATTTTCTTTTTTCTTTTTTCTTAACATGAGAAAGTGTTGTATATATTAAACCATGTTTATAAACATTAGTAGGGGATCAAATTTTAAATAATCAAGTGTTAATCTTTGTGTTCGATGTAAAGTACGTGTTGTAGCCAATTGAATGTGAAATTATGTTTTTGTTATAATGTGATAAGACTTTGAACCAATTTGAATATCTTTGGATATGGGTTCTATTGGTGTCCATGTAGGATGTATTTCATGTTCATAAAAATGTGTTTTTTTTATTCTTGTGAGTTGACCACATTTGGGATTATTAAATAATATCCATAGGACTTCATGTGAATTCAATACTCTAGTTGATCCTTGAAATATTCCATCTACATCATTTACAAAACCATCAAGTGTTGCATAATTTTCAACACAAAGTTTAATCAACATATTTTTCTTTACTTGAACCTCTGAATGCAGTCTTGTTGTGAAGTTTGCATCAATTTGTAAGTGAAATGATTGAGAACATGTATCATGATGTAGACTTGTGCACACAATATGAATACATCCCCTTCATTTCGAAGGAAAGCTAATCCATTATGTTTTTGTTTTGCTTCATTTGTGTAAAATAAATATGGAAAATTTTTATCCTTTGGCAATTTATGAAAACGTTGATTATTTATGGTATATACATCTAATTGGAAATGCGTAACAATTAAAAATTTGATTTAAAATGTTCATGAATTGTTCATCACTTTGGTGCGTAACTTGCTTCAATTCAAAAGATTTAATTTTTTCCTTCCGAAAATTTGGAATTAAACTATCAATGTTGTTTATATTAGTTTTGAAAACTCCCACATCATGAACTAGCTAAACTTGATTAAAATCCCTAATGTTAATTACATCAAAATTTCCAAAGAATTTGGTGTGAATATGTTTTATTGGACTTAATCGAAAATCAATATATTTCAATATTATTTTCCCTATTAATGATATTTCATCTAATACTATTAATTGTAATTGGTCATATTTCTTAATTAAATTATCTAATTGTTTTGAACTTAATGATGGCAAATCTTTACAATTAAGTGGTATAGAAAGATTTGAATGAATTGTAGTTTCATCAATGTTAAATGTTGTTTTTCCAATATATGTCATGAGTAAAGGGTCTAATTGAGTTAAGTTTGTTGTAAAAAAATATCAAAGCTTGAATTAAAAGCATTAATGTGAAAGTTTTACGTGTACCAACACCTTTAGTAATGAATAATGAATTGGTTCATTTGGATTTTGTTTCTTTTTTGTGCATGACATCATAAAATATAAAACGTTCATTATTCATTTTTTGAAGTAATGAATGGAATCATGGGTAGGCATAATTTGGTCCTTAACATCAATATTAGTTGAATCAAAAATAGTGGAGATACCTATACATGGGTTAACAAACATTATATTGATTACAAATGTTATATGGTTCCACTTTAATACAATCAATAACATTTTGTGATGAAAACCCAATATTTGCATTATGTTTTTCCAATTTTTGTATGCATTATTATTATTAAAATTATATACAAATTTTTATATTAATAAATTGATTTGCAATCCATGCATGTTATATGCCACATTCCATGTGGAATGACCACCTTTGAAAGTATGTTCATTATCAAAGAAAGGAATAAACAATAATATTGTTTTCTATAATGGTTTTTTAGGTTTTGATGTTCATTATAATGCACATAATGAATTTATATGAGATGTTTTCCATTTTTTCCAAAGATTTACAATGTCATAATTTTCCTCAAATTCAATGAAAGGAATATTAAATAAATAGTTAGGTCTTTTGATGTATTTATTAATGATTAATGGACACATATGTATAATCCAAAACAAGTGTTTTAATGATGTAATATTTTTTAATACAATTGTGCTTCTTTTAAAAGCGGATATATTAATGAATTTAAATGTTCTAAATGCATGGTACAATGGTATAGACAACACAATATATGCAGCTAGTTGTGCTAACATTTGTTGAACATTAAAAAAAATGTTTCCAATGTTTTAAATGCAAATCTCACTATGAGAAAAAGGGGTTTTTTGCCATTGGCCTTACAACTTAGTTTTTGAGTTGCAATAACCATTTCCAACTTGTCGTATTTACGTATTCATACGTTATGAATGTTAATAGACAAGTTACATGATTTGCAGAATTGCAATCCACCATATATATGGTGCAATTCATTACAAATCAATTACAACTCCATCAAAATAACTCATTTTTAACTACCAACAACTCCATTATAACTACACCCATGATGTCATGTTGATGTCATTAATTGCCATCAATTTATTAAAATATGACACATGGCACTATGATGATTTTTGGACATAACTATTTTTTTTTCAAAATCTTGATTTCCATTGCTCATTATGATTGTTAATGATGGTCTGAAATTATGACATGTGGCATAATAAAAATTACCACGTGGCATATTAATTATATTTTGGAAAAAAAATTTATTTTAGTAGCTAGATAGGTCGTACATAACCATAGGTTGGTAGGTTTTAAAACCTACGTACCTACATATAAATCTAAAATCTACCTACCTACCTACATAGATAAGTAAACAAGTAAAAGCTACTTACTTACATAGGTTGATAAGTAAATAGGAAAACACAAAATTAAATGAACTAAAAAATAGCCATGAAATTTTGTTTTTTTATTTTATGTTTTGCTTTCAAAATTAAGTTTTTTTGAACTCATCCCAAAATGGCACATGTATTTGAATATGAAAAGATAAGAGAACAAACCTTCTTTATATAGTTTATAACATGAGATCAAAAAACAAAACATATGGGTTAAATTTTTTAAGTACTTTTTAGTTGCAAATTGAGTTACAATTATAAAAAAAAGTTCCCACATGTTTTGTGTTTTTTTTTCATTATGTAAGTTACACAATTAAATTAATGGTTATATGATAATTAAATATTACATATTAAATTATTTGTATTAATGATTTGGATTGATTAATTGAATTCATTAACTAGTGAATTAATTATCTAAATTAATTAGTCTAATTCAAATTAATACTTAGTTCATGAATTATGATCATTAATATTAGATAATTGATTATTGTAATCAAATAAATAAAATTTTATTAATATTTATTTAATTTATTTTCTAGTTATTTCAAATAATTATTTACCATTTTATTTAATTAATTCACAATGATTAATTAAATTAAATATTAATTAATAAATAATAAACTATTGAAAAAAATCATTACTAAATATTAAATATTAAATATGTATTTCGGTAGAAAACATGAAAGTATAAATAATTATATCCATATGCACATCAAATTGAAATTTTAATATAATATACACTTTATTTTTAATTTCACATCTAAATTAATTTTATGCATCCAATTAATTGATTAGTTAATTTAAATAATTAATTATTTGGTAATTATTGATGAATTAATAATCAAATTTATTCATTATGAAGTATCCCCAACTTGGATATTTTTTATTTAATTAATATTTCATAATTAATTAGTATTTAACTAATGTAAATTTAATTATATGAATTACACTTATTTATTCATATTAATATTCAAATTATTGAAACAATAATTCTTTACAAAAAATTACATATGAATATGTATCCTTATTAAGTTATAAATAGTTGTTTTATAATTATACCATAGTTGAATAATAAATATTTTGATAGTGTCACACTAGTGGTCGTACTAATTGTATCTATGGATATCATAGTCAAAAACTAGTTGCGAATGTATCCCATATTGGGTGGTGGAAATGTGGACACATGGCATGATCACATGTATGTACATTATACATTAATTATAACATAGTTGTTGCTTTAGTGGCAGATTTACAATAGTTTTAAAGTAATTGCCACATGAAATTACAATACAACTCCTTAAAAAGTTAAACATGGTTGACTATATATGTATATATGATAAATTCTAAACCCAACTTAAATAATTAGGTGAAATATATAATCATGAAATATTGATATATCCCAAATTAGAATGTAAAATAACATCCAAATTTGGTATATGGGTGACAAAATTATGATTTTTATGTAAAAATTGCCATTAAACAATCATTTGATACGACATTTTTGTTCCTTGGTTATGATATGTATAAATTACCGTATGAAATACCCATTTTCAACTCATTTGCAACTATAATATAACTAACTGATTTTTTGATATGATAATTTATTTATTAATACACCATATTTCTAATAGATAATTACGTAATAATTATAATACCAAGGAATAGTTGCACAATAGTTGTATATGAATTTTTTTTGAGTTTTAATTTTAGGGTAATGTGGTTTCAACAAAAATGATTTTTCATAATGTATGTGCTTCAATTTTGTTTTCATTACAACTAATAATTATATTTTTCAACTATTTTGTCAATGTTTTATTTATTTTTGTTAGATAAAATATGCAATAACTAGCTGCAAATGTAAATGTCAAATATGAATTGAACATCTGTATTTGCTTGCCAAAGATTTCCAACATGAATACAAAAGGGATTTTTTGTATGTCTGTACATAATTTTTGAAAAAAATTGTTGGTTTCTTAAATTATATACATAATGCATTGATGTGTGTCTCTTTTTCTATAGATTTTTTTTTAATAGTGCGCTAAATGACATAGATGCTATTTGTGAATCAATTTTATTAAGTTTATTGAAAATTACTTTGTTAATTTCACCTAAATGAACCATTTTTGAAAGGTTGAAGCTACAAGGTTATCCAAAAAACAATGTTGGAAAATTCAATTCTTCACAATGAGGATTTTGAAAAAGGCCCAATGGTTTGAAATCTTACCTTAGTGCCATAGTTATTGCATTTTCAAAATAATCATATATTTGTTTGGAAAATAATATGTTTTACACCATTATATATGTTAACATGTTTTCAAGTATTCTTCTTCAAATCTATCTTCATTATTATGGTCACATGCTTCATCATCATCTACGTAACAAGAAACATTGGTATTGGTTTGCATTGATAATGTGAACATATCAAGTTATTGTGGAGGAATTGTTATTATAGAATTTTCATATAATGGTGTGTTGAGAAAATCATGTAATGCCAACATAATGAAGGTCGAATAAACATTACCCGTTAAATATGGTGATTTATATTCCATTCATTTTTTTTATGATTGACTAATTGTTGTTTCATCATGAGAAATAAAAAGTAATATTGATTGGGTAAAATTGATTTTGGATGAAACATTTATAATATTTCCTTTTATGTTATATTATTTGTAACCTTGGAATTACCAAATTTGATCAAATGTTGAACGAGGTGATATTAATTGTTTTTCTAATTCATTTAGTTTTTTTACAAAATCTATGTCATTGTTCAATTTAATATTTGTAGGAACTAAAAGCTTTGGTGTTTTATTTTAATTAAAAAATGAATAACAAATTTTACACAAAAATGGATTTTTTTCTTGAGGTGGAACATGTAATCGTGGATTCTAATATTTTTCTTGTTTTTTTTTACATCACAATCAATGACAATACACACATGGATTTTCAAAATTTTAACTTAAATGGAGCATACAAAACCATTTTTTATAACATATGCTTCATACATTTTCTAACATCATTAATATGGCAAATATCATCCATTAATCATAAAGGACATATGTGAAGTCATTAATGATATTTTAATCATTGTTTGATTTTTTATAATTATAATTTGGACCAAAAAAATTGGAAAAAATTACTTAAAATTTTTATAAGATTTATTATACATAATAAAAAATTTTGTTTCAATTATTTTTAATTTCATTTTTTCATCTTATTAATTGTTGACACGTGTCATCACTTAAGCTAGGTTCTAAATATAATTTAAGTGGGTAAATAGACCACTTAATCTACCTACTAAAGCTTGTTTAAATAACCCCCCAAACTAGGTAGTTTAAATAGGTATGAAATATTCGGTTAGTATTCCAATGTTCACCACAATGCATATTTTTTAAAGTTTAATCCTTGGACTTCGAGGATGGAATTCAATTCCTTGACAACCAAGCCACCCCATTTGTTGTGTAAATATTTTAATGTTTATTATGTTTAAACCATATTTCAATTTAAAATTACACAAAACTTCAAATTTAATAATTCATATTTGATTGATTTTTTTTTTCAAATGAAATAATTGAAATTTTTCTCATAAATTTATTTCAATAATGTACATAACTATATAATTTATTTTCTCAAAATATAAATTCGGTTCAAAAGAAAATTATTTGAATTTTGTTATTGAATAACATTTCAATGACCATACTTTGGAAAAAATTTAATTCAAACACATGATTTCCAAATGAAATTTTTTTATCACTAATACATGAATAAATTAAAAAAACATTTCATATCTTAAACCCTCAATTGGTTTTTAAATTTATATCATACAATTTTGGTTCCAATATATCATAATTATACTAATAAAATTTAATTTAAAAATATGAATCCATATAAAATATTGATTAATAGATCATAAATCATATATATATATATATGTCATATTAAATGTGAGGTATAAATTTAATCTAAATATTTTAATTTAATCTGAATATATCTTAATTATTATTAAATTATTATTTATTTTTCTGAAATTATTATTATTATTCATTTTTACACATGTAAATTTTATTTATTTATTTTATACATATATTATATAAATGATTAGTTAAATTTATGATAAAATTTTAATGTGTAAATAAATTATATATTTCCCACATTTTATTATTTTATTTTATTTTAAAGTTGAAATATTAAAAAATATTTGTAACATATCATACTTTTACCAATAAAATTTATTTCAATGTACAATTTTTTTTTTAGTGACATTGAATATTGAAAATGGATTATATATCAAGTATATAAATTTTAAATGTAACAAAAAAAATTATATTGCCTACATTTATAATATTAATCAAAATCATTTTTTGACATGTTGTAGTTTATTATGTCCATTTCTACTCATATTAAATTAATAAGTCATTTTTTAACCATTGAAAAATAATTATGACCACATTGTTTTTATAATGACATAACATTCTATCCATGTCATTTTTGTAGTTATTTTTTATTTATGTTTGGAATCATGGATGGTTTAATGTAGGATTTGAACCAAGGTTTAGTTCACATGTTGAATTTAACAATTTGTTTGAAGGTGGTAGGGTGTGGTTTTCGATGGTTGATCTAGAATAGGCTTGCCATATTTTGAATTGCCTCATTTAAAAAATGTTTGCCCCTATCATTTATGAAGATATTGGGACATCTAAATCAAGTAATGACATTTTCATACAAAAATGTGGTCGTGATTTTAGCATGATCAACCTTGACTACCCTAGTCTTTGCCCATTTTGTGAAATATTTAGTGATTATTATGATGTATTTCATCCCTCTAGATGAACTGGGATAGACATGACCAATGAAATCAATGCCCCATTTTTCAAAAAACACTAATGGTAAGGATGGGTGTAGTACTAAATCCATATGAAGGTCATTACGTGCATAATGTTGACAAGCATCACAACATTGGGCATGGATATGGGCATTGGCAAATATGGTTGGCCAAAAATAATCAAAACAAAAAGATTTTTGTGTCGTCAATTGTTTAAAGAAATAGTCACCACAAACATTACAATTGTAAACTTCCAAAATGGAAGGAACCTCTTGATAGGTCATGCATCATCAAAAGATTCCATTGTCATTTTTTCGATAAAAATGACCAGATATCAAGGCTAACTCATTACTATTCACACGAATATTGTAACGTTCATTATTTGATAACACTAATAACATCATTTGAATATCATGTTGGGCCAATATCCACGATGAATAAGTTTGCATAAGGGAAATCACCCTTTAATAGTATTGAATTATGATCTTTTGAAATCTTAAATAAGTCATCTACTTGTTTATGCATACAACTTGATTTGTATTCCACCGTGTAATCAAATTTTTCTGAAAGAAAGATCCAATAAGCTAGCTGACACTAAACATTGAACACCATGGCTTAACAATCCCTTTTTGTGGTGGAATAATTTTTTTCTCCATGAATGAGTTATTTGTTAGCAAAGGCAATGGGGTGGTCTTTATTGTTGTCATTAATGAATTAGCACAATGCACTACCTACAAAAACTTTTAACGCATCACATTACACATGGAAAGGCAAATCCCAATTAGGGGGAAAAAGGCAAGGATAGATTGTTAGTTTGGATTACAAAACATCAAAACCTTCATGGCATTCAAGGGTTTAAATGTATGGAACATCTTTCTTTGTGAGGTTAATCAAAGGAATTAGTTGTTACATAATCATGCATGATGTCCTTATACCATCCAATGTGACCTTGGGCCTTCTACATTAGGGACCCGTAGTCGATGCAGCTTTTAGTCGATGTACTAACTATAGTTTCCAACTATTTACGTAGATAGTTGACTAGACTACTGAGCAATGTAGATAGTCGACTAGACTACCGAACAACGGTCATAATAGACTAGACTACAGAGCAACGGTCATAATTGACTAGACTACCGAGCAACGGTCATAATCGACTATTACTCAGTTGTAGTCGGGTCAATAAAAACTCAAACTAAACGTAACTTGCTACTCGTGACATCCAACAACAACACGATGCGAATGGGTTTGCCATCGCTCAGAAGAGGGCTCGCAATGAGTAAACGACAACAGTCTACAGTTGACTAATTCAAGGCCAGAGTAGTCGACTATCTATCTATGGGCTAGAGGATAGATAGTTACAACTACGACTATATGTAAATAAGGACCGACTACGGGTCCCTGTTCTACATACCTTTAACATCGGTTAGGGGTTGAAAATTAACAATGGCCTCAATTTCTTCTGGATCAGGTTCCTTGCTTTCCTTAGACACAACATAACCAAATAGGGTACCATGTTATAGTGTAAGATAAATTTTTTATTGGTTGAAGGCTATTTCATGGCGACAACATCAATCAAAACATGCCATTAACATGGTTATATGGTCAACTTTGGATGTCTGAGTGTTGAAATCATCAATAAATATGGACATGGCCTTGTGTAAAAGATTAGAAAATGCATAAGTCATGACCTTTTGAAATGTAGTTTGTGCATTACACTAGTTGAAAGACATCATCACATATACCATTAGAAGAAAAACACATTTTTTTATTAGTCTTTATAACAAAATTTTAATCACAAGTGACATTTGCGACTAAAATCCCTTTAGTCACCTTGGACAAGTTACATGCAACATTAATCATAAACGATGAGGGATATTGGATGAAAAAAAAAAATCAACAAATACAAGTTCATCCTTTGATTCCATTGTATATGTATTATCACATGCGATTAAGATGTGACTATTTTGGTCACAATTGAGGGCAAATGTTATGTTGCCACGTGTCTCAATATTTAATTATTTAAAATATTTATAATTATTATTTTGAAACAATTTTGAACATTCAATTCAAATGCTTGGATGATGTTATATCATGACACATGGCCCAATTTAAATATGCCATGTGAAATTAAAAATGAATTTAATATAAAATATTACTATTAGGTTGGTAAGTACATAAGTAGATGCCCACAAATTTAGGTTACATATTTATTTACATTAAAAAATAGGTAAGTAGGTACACAAGTTGAGTTAGGTGGGTAGGTCAAACTAGGTACTAACTTAATTAGGTAAATAAATAGGTTGGGGATGTAAGTAGTTTATAATTGTGCATAATTTTATTTTATTTTGGGTTAAGCTTTTTGATTGGCTCTCCCATGTGCATAAATTTTTTAATGTCAAATTAGATAACCAAACCCCTTGTTTACATAATGTTCAAAATATGAATGGGAAAAGTAAAATATATGAAATAAGTTTTGAAATTGTAAATTTTTCAAAACTTAAATTACAATTCTTAAACTTTCCTCATGTTTTTAATTTTTAAACAATTCAAATACATGCTTCATTGAATAATTAATAAATATCTAATTAATAATGATTATATTTAACATATATTTAAAATATAGACTATACATTACAAATATTAAATATTCATTATCAACTACATAAATAAATAATGATTTTTTAACACTCAATTAAATAGTTATATAATTATTCACAAGTTCTAAATACATAACTTAATTTAAAATTTAAAACATTCCTTACTTTTAAAAATCTGGTCGAATTATAAAAATGTAATTAATGAAATTTAATATAATAAAAATAAATAAAATAAATATTAAATTTCAAATTATAAACAATGAATTAAACATTGATATTATACAATAAAATACTAAAAAATATTGATTTTTAATAAATAGTTTTAAAATTAAAATAATTACTATATTATTACACTTATTATTTTAAAACTTATTATTGATCAAATGTTTTGCTCTATTGGTAATTGTTGACTATAAATATAATAATATTCTAAACATACATTTTTTCCCCTCATTATTGTAAAAATATTTATCATTGATTAGTAATTATAGATTTTGAAGAATAAAAATAAAAATTTTACACTATCTGAGCCATATCAACACGACCGTGTGCGGTAGTTTCAATTTTTAAGAGTTACATCATGGTTATTTGAGTGGGGTAAGGTTATTAAGGGTATTTAGCGACTTCATAGGGAATGATGAATGTGCATGGTGCGAAGGGGGGTTATTTTCTTTTTTGAAATGCATCATTAGTGAATAAGGAGTTGAATTAGTTCTTTCCTTCAGCAAAGGCTAATAACCATAATTTTAGGAACTTTGTTGCGTAATTAGGGGTGAGAAATCTCTAGAGGGTTCGGGGTAGAAGTAGAAACCAAAATTTACGATGTTCGACATAACATTAGTCTTGTTATGGTATTGAGGGAGTAGCAAGGATGTTAAAAATTCTTAAAACAGTTGAACGAGTGTTAATGAAAGATTTGATAGAAATAGAATAATCTTCAAGCCGTTGAACATAAAGTTAATTCGAGGCACTTCAACGATTAAATATATAATATGATAGTGTGCCAATGGCAATAGGAGTTTGATGATAATTGAAACATTTATTCATAATAGGGATAAGCTCAACAAGGTGTTGCAAGTACATGTAAAATCCTGAGTTATGCCTTAGTGATAGTTCACAACTGTAGGAAATCTAGGATGCATCGAATGGTGCGAATTAGGTAATCCGTCTTGCTATTGGGAGGGAGTCAACGAATCGTACCGCGCAACCAATGATAGTGACCAACGCCAAGAACTAAAGACCATGTGAAGATAAAAGTATCTTTAGTTTCGTAACAACCTTCATAAATGGTTTCGAGTTCGTCACCAGAAGCGAGGTCGACTTGCAGCAAGATCACCAGGGTGCGAGAGTTCGGAGAAATACGATAATACCAGGCTCGAGGAGGTTCGACTTTAAGACGAGCACGCACCTCTCGAGGTTCGGGTTCTTCATCACGAGGATGCTGTGTTAGGGTAAGATCTAGAGACGACTTCGGAGGCGGTTCTTCATTCGCTTATGCGGCTTGCGGCCCGTAAGATGTGACCATGCGCGACGCTATAATTTCAATGAAAAGAAAAAGGTCAGATGTTCAATCAAAATCAAATTGACAATGAAGGTGTGAAGGACTTGTTACGTTGAGGGCACAATCGTAATTTATAGATCGAAGAAAAGGAAAGAAAGGCGTGAGTAACGACTTAGGACCATGGTAAAGTAAAACAGTAAGGCTAAAAGGAAAAAAAATTAAGGGTGTAAGTAAGTTTGTTGGGGGAAAATTGAAGAGGTGAAAATGTGTTTTTCTTTCACCTTCCATTGGCCACCAAGCTTGGAACATTCCAATGGCCACCAAACTTGGAACATTCCATTGGCCTTCACCTCCTTTCTCCTTCTTTTTAAAAAGCGGACTCGGATCATTGAGAGCTCTCTCTCCATGGAATCTTGAATACTTGTTTTCCACAAGCTTTTTGAAGAGGCAAATAATGATTAGTCTTAGTAGAGGTAAGAAGGAAGGAAAGTAGAATTAAAATCTTGTAATAGTTTTGAAGGGATGAGGGTGGGTAGTGATAGTGTTGGAAGGTTGGAACTTGAGACGAATCTCCCAAACCCTCTCGGGTTTCATAGCATAACTTCTCACTAGTTTAGCTACAGATCTGGAGATTTGGTAGCAAGTTGTGTTTTGTAGTTAGCTTTCTAACGAACTAAGGCAAGCCGGATTTGAATAAGATATGTGTTAGAAATGAAGTTTTTAGTGACTGAGGGTTTGCAATCAAGTTGAACCGATAGTCTTCACAAAAAAACCTCTTGGGTTTTGTAGCATAACTTCTTGTTGGTTTAGCTACAGAGCCTAAGATTTGGTAGCACGATGCGCCTTGTTCCCAGAAGCACTCTAATTTATTTATTCTTTTTCGGGAAACATAAAAAAATGGAACTAGTTTTGACCAAAATCGGGTCTGATTTTTAGAACTTGAATCAAAACCAAAATTGAGATTGCAACGATCTGAACCTAGCAGACCCCACACCGCCTGCGCATGATTGGCGTTTTTAGCTCTGTCAGCGCTCGCAATGCCCCCAGCTCTGTCCCTTCGAAACACTCTACCGCCCGAGTGCGTGCAACGCCTTCAGCTCTCTAGCTTTCTAAAAAGCTATGACAAGCCGGATTTGAATGACATATGTGTGAGAAACAACATTTCAAGTGACTAGTGGTCTGCAGCTATGTTGGACATGGTGTTAAATACTTGAGCATTGGTTTAATTGAATGACAATTTGACATGAAGTCCTAGGATATGTAGTGGGTGAACCTGGAAAAATATATATCTATTAGTTCTAATCATAAATGATGCATAGAAGGTGGGCTACTTAATTTCAACTACAAACGCAATCTAACTGCCAAAATTGCACTTGTATTTTTCCTTCATTAGTAGCATTTATGCTTTCATGCATAATCACCTTGTACAACCGGGAGTAGAGGGACGGAAAGTCACCTCACACGCACTGCTGCCATAATCTTCATGGCTAGCTTCATCTGTTCTTGTAGAATTTGACTATTGACTTTATCTAGTAGTTGTTGTGGTGTCTCGCCTTCTGTTTCGTCAAATCGCATGTGTGCGCTATAGGAGTGTGTGGGGCGTTCCCTACCCTCATCTTGGCTAATAAAGTTGTCCATCTGTTTGCCCATCTGCTTCGCAACATCCACCCACTTTCCCCCTAACTCCTTCACCACTTCCTTAATAAGTTATTTTGTAACCTTATTGCCATGACTAGGAGTAAAGGCTAACTATTAGGCTACTATAATACAATTGAAAAAATTGTCGGTGACCTACTCAAAGATCTATTGCAAGCAATTTCTGCTTCGATCTTCTTTTGAGCACGTTCAAGCAGCGTGTTGAACTTGTCGTCATTGTCACTTTGTGCTTTGTGGCTTTTCTCAAACTTTAGGTTAGGTGTTTCGAAAAAATGGTCAACAATTGCCAGATGTTGTTCTACTTTCGTTTTTCCTAACAAGCTGCGCAGCACGCAAAAGGCCTGGGCTTGCTTGTCATCGAGGCTTAGGGCACACTTCAGACTGCGAGGGTGAAACTGTGAGGCATCGTACTTGGCCATTGTTTTGGCGGTAATTTTGAATTTTGAATTTTGAGCAAGTCGCTTTATCTCTCTCTCTTTTCCTTCGAATAACTCTCATTGAGATCTTTTGAATGATATGTAGAAAAATTAATACGATTCCCAAATTTTAGTGGTTGGGAGTCAAATTGCCAATTTGATTTTCGACCCTTCTTTTGACCATAATTTGTGTTTTAAGTATTCAAATGGGTCGTGCAAGCTCATTTTAGGTCTTTACATTAAAAAATCTTTCCAATAGTACAAAGAGTTTTTTAATATAATGAGTTCTATCCTCTGTAATTGCCCTCTAAAAATTCGAAAATCCATCAGGACTTTAATTCCGAAAGTGCGAGCTCATTTGAGACTATGAAGGTTCATTCCACCACGGTTTCTTACATTCCCGAAAGCATGAAATGTGATTCACAAACTTCATTCTTGGCGAGCCTAAGGCTATAATCTTGACAATTAGTAAGTAATATTATTAATAATTATAATAGTTTTTAAATCATCATATGTGATTGATTATAATGATTAATAATATTGTAAAAATTGACCCGGGGTCATGTGACTGAATTAACATTGATTAAATAATTTTGGTTAAATTAACCATGACTAAATTAATTATAAGGCTAAATTAATGATGGATAAATTATTTTTTCTAAAATACATTAAAAATGGTAAATTGATTTTGGGTCAACCAATCATAGTTGAATTAATTACATGATTTGATTTAGTCATGTTATTTTAACCATTATTAATTTAATTTTCCCTTTTAATTAATTTATTTAAAAAATTAATTTAGCCATAATTAATTTGGCCAACATTAGTTTAGCTAACATTATATTAACATTTGATGTTAGTTTAATTTCATATATAGTTTTGCCAAAAATAATTTAATTATGGATAGTTTAATCTTGATTAATGTGAATTTAGTTTGAATTTAGTTAATTTTTTAACTTGAGTAACATTAAGTTTCCTTAATATGAAAATTATAGGACTACTGTACATAGTGTAGGTAGATGTATTTAGTTTGTTAACATAATATGTATTAACTTAAATTATGATTTTTGTGACACATGTTCATTTTGTACACTATTAGTTACATGTTGCGGTGTAATTTTTTTTTTTCCATTCTATTCCGATTTTATGAAGTGTTATATTGGGAGATACATATGCTATTGATGAAGAAAAAATACAAAATGGATTTTTAAATATTAAATCGTGTTTGTAGTTAAAAACAAATAGTTTAATTCCTATGCATCATTTATGATTTGGATTTGATAGATATATTTTATACATTCAAACAATGCAAATCTCAAAATTTTATGTTAAATTGTCACCCGCCTAAACCAACTTTTAAAGATTTGATAATATATTCAACTTGTCATCAAACCTTTAGCCACTTAAAACATTGTTTGTATCATATACGTTATAAAAAATTTAGCTTGTATTAGTAATTGGAAAGCTAACTACAAGGCGCACTTACTTACCAAATTTCAAGGTTTTCACTCAAATGAGTGAAAATTTGTGTCATAGAACATGAAAGGGTTTCACGAAAACAAAAATCTCAACTTAACAATAAACCTCCAGTCATTTAAAACATTATTTCCATCACATGATGTATTCAAATATAAATTGCATTAATTTATTAAAAAATTAATTATGAAGAGCACCTACCTATTAAATTCTAAACTTTGCACCTAAATAAAAAATAAACTGTGTTATGAAACTTGAGACGGAGCTTGAAATTTTTTCTAAAATTTCAAGCTTTGAAAAATTACTCGTACTCACTTTCATTGCTTCAAAGGTATCATTATCATTCAATGTATTTTCTCTTTTGCACCAATAATTAAGATTAACAATTCTTCTTCTCCCAAGGAAAATTGTAGGAACATATTTTCAAGTATTGAAATCGAAAATTATTTTTGAAAAATAGAACCCTAAATGATTGAAGTTCACACGTTTTAGAAAAAGAAGAAGAAAGACATTACTTCAATGGCCTATGGAAGGTTCCAATGTTTGATGGCCAATGAAAGGTTTTTCCAATGCTTAGCGGCCCTAGGAAGAAAAAGGAAAAATATTTTTGTCACGTATTTTCATTTTTTTGCACAAATTTTATTTAAACCTTTTGCTTTTATTTATTTTAAGGTTTTATTTTACCATGGTCATAGACCGTTACTTTACTTTTTTCTTTCCTATAAATTATAATCACACATCTCGATATACCAAGTAGTTCATAAATTTATCGTCAAGTTCATTTTGATCAAAGATTTGTTTTTTAAAAAAAAATCATGACATCACACATGACCATATTTTATGGTCTTCAAATTGCATAAGTGAATGAAGTCATCCTTAAATTTGACATTAACCCACACCCATGTGATGAAGATCTTGAACTACAAGAAGTGCGCTTTCGTCTTAAAGTTGAACCCTTTCGAACTTGATATTATTGCATTTCTTCAAACTCTCGTATTTTGGTTATTTGTTGTAGGTCAACCATGCTTTTGGTGATGAATTTGAAATTGTTTGTGAAGGTTTTATGGAATCGAAGACGCTTACATCTTTGCATAATTTTCAAATTCCAATGTTAGACACTATCATTGGTTGCGTAGTTTGGTTTATCAATTACCTCTTGATAGGCAAGACGGATTACCTAGTTCGCACCATTTGACTCATTATAAATTTTTTGCAGTTATGAATTATCAATGTGGCATAATTTAGGATTCAATATGTAATTATAATTCCTTGTTGAGCTTAAATCCTAAAAACTTCATTCATCATGAAATCCATGTTACCGTTGCCATTGTCACCCTATCACATTATTTATTTTAATCATTATGTTGTTTTGAATTAATCTTATGTTTTTAATGTTTGAAAATTATTTTGTTGCAATTGAACTTTTCATTGACATCCTTTTAACTTCATGAATTTTAATCATCTTCGTTTACATGATTACACACTGAAAACTAAAATAGGACCAATGTTTTGCCAAACATTATGAATTTTGGTGTTTACTTCGAACTGTAATCTTTTAAAGAATTTTCACCCTTAATCACGTAATTCAAGTTTTAAAATTATGATTATTAGTTTTTGTTGAAGAACAAAGTTAACCCTACACTTCATTCATTCAATATTGAATTTTGAAAAAAAATAACCTTCATGTAACCATGTGTGTTCATCAATCTTTATTTTAACATGAAGTTGTTAAAAACCTTTAATATGCTTACCATACCTTAGTATCCCTGATGCAATTCTTAAAGAATTGAAATTATCGCGCATGGTTGTGTTAGTATGGCTCACACATGTTAATTGCACACACAATTGTATGGCCCAAATTTATACAATATTAATTTTGTAGTTGCAAATGATACCTAATTACACATAATTACATACTGATTAGTTGGAAACGACAAGATTTCTATTAATGATTCTATCCTTTAAATGATTCCCTAGTAGTAATATAATTTTTCCTACATTTTTATTATTTGAATATTATGTATATTTATGAAACTTATGTTGTATTTCAAACCTATTTTGAATTAAATAACATTTTTCTATGTTCGATTTGAAGAACAAATTTGATTTTAAGAATATCTCCCTTGCAAATGATCATATCCCTGAATGACATCTCCAACTTATATAATACCAATAATGATTTTAATGCCATTTTAGACAACTATTTACATTTCAATATAATAATAAGGTTAATAAACTTTTAAATTTTTGATAAATAATTTCAATTTACTTAATAGGTTAAAAATGAATGAAGCTCAATTGAATTATAACTTTTAAAATGTAACTATTATCTAGTTTAAAATGTTATGCACTTAAAAATAAACCAAATTTAAATCTCAAAGGAAGGATATTGTTGAATTAAGGCTCACAATGTTGATTTAACATAATATGTTTTTGCAAATTACATTAATGCAAAGGATGGAGTAAGACAAAAAAATTTCAAAAATTTAAATGATTTCAATGATTAAGAATGCACATTTTTTGGAATGTGCCAAAGGTTTTTTTATCATTATTATATATATTTTTCAATGATCCAAAAAAATTTAATGAAATATTAAAATTTCATGTTTAATATTTAGGGATTTAAAAGGAATTTTGATTTAATTCCCAAAATTGAGATTCACAACAAAAAATCTTAAATGTTTTTCATCATGATTCCTAAACAGATTCCCTTTTGTTTGAAGGAGTGTTTCACTTTGATTAATCTTTTTTATGTTTCAAAATAACACTTGATTTGATTATTTATTTTCATGCCAAAATTTTCATTTTTATGTCAATTTAAAAATTATTTATGGACATAACTTAAAATGATGGTAATTGACATTTATGGTTTTAATGATACATCTTGTTTACTAATCATATTGTCACAAGTTAAACATAATCCTAAAAAACACTATGAAGTTATGATGTCTTCTTATAGTTGTGGTATTATAAATAAATATATACATATATAAAATTTATTATGAATCATCATAAAAATGAAATATTTTTCAATATTTTTTGGAAAGATAATGGATTGTTATGAATAAAATTTTTGTATATATATTATATAGGTCTTGGTTTGGAAGAACCAACAAGCTTTTATATGGATTTGAATCAATAATTACCGCATATGAATACATGTAAGATTTGAAAACATTTGAAACATTCAATAATGTTAATTTCATACTAAAAGCCATACATATCTTTATATCATTTATATATTTGCTACATATTAAAACCACCAATCAATCATAAACAGTAACACCAATACCAAGTTGGTAGGAAAATGTTAAAAAAATTAATACAAGTACCAAGTGGTATATTTAATAATAAAGATTCACCCAACATTAGAAAAGACCTACAATGGGAAGTCCATGAATATGTGAATTGGTCATTAGAAAAAAAAAGGATTTATTAGGTAGTAAAGAAAGAAAAAAATACATTAGATGTTCATAGATAGCATTGTTCAAAATTGTATTAGAACATGAGTAAAAAGGGAAAAAAATGAAATTTTTTGGTATGATTACAAGTGAAATTTCCTTAATAAAAAATTTCTTCTAAATGCTAAAAAACAATTATATAATTCAAAACATAAAACATCTTTTAATTGAGCTTATGATTATTTGTGTTACAATAAGAAATTGCAATGCATTTTTGGTGGAAATCTTATGGGTTAGACGTCCTTGAATTTCAAAAAAAAAAATCCAAATGATTGTGGCCTTCACAAATAAAGGAATTGAAATACATGTGATCTTATTCATAATAAGTAGTGAAATAGATTAACAATAAATAAATAAAGAATTTGATGTTGTCTTTTTTTTGGTGGTCGTTTACAATTCAAGGACAATTTTTTTGATCACAAGTATAAGGTCAGATTTGTTAAATGCATGAATGTTGAAGAAATTTGAAATATTATACAAACCATTTTTAATCAAAAAATATTTCTTTGTCAATAAACTATTGTAAAATCTTATTTGGTTTTGCATTCAAGAGCCAAATAATTATTTTATTTTTCAAAATCAAGTTCAACAACAATCATGATATTTTATGGAAATTGCAATTCAACATATTGTCAAAATAAAGTTTTTGAGCAATGATGATTGGTCATTCCATTGAACATCAAGATGAAAAGATCTCATTGAAAGAGAACCATTACACAATTTCCTTTCCCCATCACATAATTCTTGATTGTGAACTTGAAAGCATTTCAATTATTCAACAACCTAAGTGAATCATAATACACACTGGAACTATTATGACCAAGCGTGTAATTTCCTTAACTTCTAGCATTTCATACAAGTAATTCGTAGAAATTTTCACATTTTAAAAAAAAAAAAATTGCCAAACCTAAAAAGGTACTATTGTTGTTTTACATTTGTATTTAAAATCTCATCTCATGCATTCATTGCCCATTTCATGTATGTATGTATGTCTTTCTCATATGTTAGACTCAAAAAAGTATGTATATATTCAAATTTGAAAAACAAAACACTTAAAACCCTAACATTGTATTTGGTGACATTGGTGTTAATGGACCCATGTTTGGCGGTTCTCATAATTTTTGAGAACCGCCGGTTCCAGTTTTCTCATAGAGGTCTAAGAACCAGCCCCATTCCTTCATTTATTTATTTATTTTTGGTTTTATGAGAATCATTAAGGTGTCAAGTGAAGCATGAGAAGGGGAGAGAATGTCACTGAACACTCTCACAAGTCATGAAAGTACAACAGAAAAAGAAGAAGAAGAAGAAGAAAGTAATGTTGGAAACAGAAAGGAGATAGAGATGGAGGTGTGCACCAGATGGAACTTGTAGGAACCTTTCTATCAAACTCTCGACAGAATTGCTTCTACACTAATGTAAGTGATGGGGGTTTTGAGGTAAGCGAATTGAGTACCATGAATGGACGTGAAGTCCTTGTGAGCTTATAATCTGCTGAATTTGCAGGTATCCAACCTTGAAAAACCATTTCCTCTCCGCCTGTAGTGCTGGGAATTCCTCCGCCTATTGCATATCCAGTATTGAAGTTGAAGTGTCCAAAATCTAGATCATCTTGCAACTACTGCAACATCTCACTCTTGTCTTCTAGCAACAGGGCTGCAGATCCACTTTTCAATTCTCGACAGAATGAAAACAGCATCCCTAGTATGCTAAAAATTAAAATCCTAAACGCTAAATGCTCAGTTCCATGGCCAAAGCACATGGAACAAATCCTGGAAACAAATCCACTTCGGTTGCTGCGAACTTGCGCGACAGAAAGATCGCGCGACGTGCGCGAGCGATGTCGTCGTAGAGCTTCAAATGTTTAGGGTTTAAACTTTAAACACTAGTGGATGAAGGTCGGGGCGCAGGCAAGGGTCGTTCGTAGGCAGTGCGCGCATCATCCTGATCTAACGGATGTAGTTAAATTTCAGGCTGACCAATGAGACATTCAGAACGGATGTGAGCATCCAATGGGCGCAGCTCATTCCTTATCTGGCTCGAGCTCTGATTGGTCGATTCTCTGGATAAGCAAGCAAACCCAGGCCATTGGTTCTTCCGCTCTCTTCTTGTCGCCCGCTTCGCTCTCGTCGCTGCTGCTACTGTTGCTGCGCATAGTAAGTTCTTTACGACTGGCGATTGCAGCGAGCCATTTCTTTTATTTCCGGATCGCATTGCACTCTGAACGTGTGCAATAGCAAGAAATCCCGGTCGGTTTTCGGTTTTAGGTGGTGCCATGGCTGCGTCTTCTTGTACTAGTATGACCGGGGTTTCATCGAGCGTGACGGCTCTGGCGTCGTCCAAGAGTGGAGTGCTGAATGGAGCTTCTGTGGCTGCGCCGGCCGCGAGATCTGTCGCAGTCTTCTTCAATGGCAAATCTTCTGTTAGTAGCTTGTGCTGCCGTGCTAAAATGGGAGTGGACCAAGACGCTAGCTCCTCCGTTGGGGCTTCTTCTTCGCCAGCAGCCCTCCCTCGTCGCTTAGCGCTTACACTCCTAGCTGGTGTCATTGCTGCCGGTTCCCGAGCTGCCCCTGCTAATGCAGCGTATGGCGAGAGTGGTAAGAACCGCGGTCCCGACATGAATTGGCTGTTTTGTTGATTGCTGAGTTCATTCATTGCCTTCCCGGTAGAATGCTAGGCGAAAAGGACTCGCAGTGATGTCTTTTTCTTTTTTCTCGACCAACTTTTTTGGCTCTGCTGCTGCCGTGCGATTCTTCTGATGGGCAGCCAATATCTTTGGAACCCCGAAAGTGGATACCGGTTTCGTATTGAAATCTTTTGATGGCTTCAAGCTCGAGGTTCCGGCAAAGTGGAATCCCAGTTCAGAGAGAGAATTCCCCGGGCAGGTTCTCAAGTACGAGGACAACTTTGATGCTGTGAGCAACTTCACGGTGTCTGTTACCCCGAGTTCCAAGACTTCAATCAAGGACTACGGATCACCAGAGAAGTTTTTGGAAGAAGTGGGCATTTCTTGCTTTCCTTGATATTCATTCAAGCTTCTTCAAATTTTTTCTTGTTCAGGCACACTCAGGCCCAGTTTAGACGAGGGTCCAGGGTCCAATTTTCTAGGAACCAATTTGGTTAGCGCTACTCTTGAGATTTAGATTGAGAATCTCAGGTTCTGTTCAAAGCTTTTCACAAGGTTAGTTTGCTCTGCACGGTCTGTGTGCAGGTATCATACCTGCTCGGTAAACAAAGCTACTCTGGACTGACACAGTCAGAGGTGAGCTTGTTGTTGTCACTCTCCCTCATTACAACCAATTTTCTAAGCACTTTTTCCTGATGTCTAATCATGATTGATTGTCATCTCATGGAGAGATTTACTGCTGGGAGACAATATGGGATTTGAAAATTGCAGGGAGGTTTCAAGGACAATGCTGTATCAACTGCTGCAGTGCTGGAGTCATCAGCCACGGAGGTGAATGGAAAGCCTTATTACAAGGTTAATGTGCTCACCCGGACAGCTGATGGTACTGAAGGAGGAAGACATCAGGTCATTGTTGGCACAGTCTCAGATGGCAAGCTTTATCTATTGAAGGCGCAAGCAGGGGACAAAAGGTGGTTCAAGGGATCAAAGAAGTTTGTTGAAGGGGTTGCCAATTCCTTCAATGTGGCCTAAGATTTTCATACCTCACAATTGCACAGTAACCTTGTGAACAGTTCTGTTCATAAAAATAGTCAACAATTGTTTTCATTGTCTGTTGCAATTTGGATCATGTGCCGATGATGGTCGGTGTGCAGTTAAGGCATATCGACTGGGCATGAATATTGTGTAATATGTGAAGGCATTCCAGTCTAACTGAATTTTATTCAGCCTTGGATAGAACACTCTCACATGGGTTTTGTTCCTGGGTGTTTGCTGCCATCATATTGCTCAAGATGTTTTGTGGCTTTCTTTGTCCTGCTTGTAAAGATGGAAAGATTAGGATTGCCAATGTAAAGGGCTTCATACAGTCTTGTGGCATTTTGCCAAGTTGCATCTCCAAACTGTGCAACTTCTTTATAACTGATGTTTTTGTATCCAAATCAGGTTTATCATGATTTGTCATTTCACATGTCAGATCCTGCTGTCCAGGCACTGATGAAATCACTGTGCTTCCTAAATTCCTTGATGCAGAAATTGTTGCAACATGTGAATCTAAGTGGAAGTGAGTGTAGAGTGGATGTTGGTTGCTGGGAATGTACTATTGGTTGCAGTTCAATGCATGGTGGGACTACTGTGCAACATCAGATCTATCATTGTTGTAAGCTACATTTCTCCCTTTGGAGTGGTGGTTTCTGTAGCAGTTGCTGGGTACTACTTTTTGGTCATTACCATTCACATAAGTGCAGCAGCAAAGGTACCACCTGAAAGGATCTTCTGCCAAAGAGAACTGTGAGAGAATTAGGGTATAAAGGTCATCTGCATGTTGAGAATTGTGAAGTAGTGTGATGAGGGAGAGAAAGAGCTCACTAGTTAACTGCAGCTTGCTTGTATGATAGCTGTGTAATAGGTGCAATGGAAAAGTCACCAATGGAGAAAAAAGTGTGCACAGACCATCCACAACTGCAACTGTTGTTTGACAGGTTTATTACAAGAACCCTGACTAAGGTGTACTTACAAGTCCTGGAGTCTTTTTAACCATCTCTCTGTTTGCTATCCTGAGAAGAAAGAATCATCTTGTTTGACATGGGAAAGAACTCAGCTTCGTTTCAATGTTTGGTGCTACTCAAAACAGCAAGTATGGAAGCAGCCCTAGCTTCTGTGCTTGTTCATGGAGTGACTAGAGAAAATCCTGTCTTAGATCAGTCATTCAATGAGACTGCCCCAAAAATCTTGAGATTTTTCTTGCTCTCTAACTTGGGTTTTTCTTACATGCTCTTCATATCCATGGCCTTTCCATCAGAACTCACAGCTTTCTTTACATCACTGGTAAACTTGAATTTCTGATCATATTCCCAGAATCTTATGCTTGGTTTAGGTGTCATCCAAATTGGAGATTGAAGGTGAAAATGTTAGGTCTGTGACATGAGGATAAACAGAGGATGTTTGTCATAAGTAGATTTCAAAGTAGAAAGGCAAAGTTAACTAAAGTTTCAAAATAATGGGAAAATAACTTAACTGGTGTGCAAGTGAAACTCTTTACTTGCCTCTACCAATGAGCTTGACTTGGGGTGCCAATAAGCTTATCAAGTTGGGTGAATTAATGTGTTTCAAAAGATTACTAATTTACATCATGTGTGAACATGTTGAATAATGTTTTGAAAGTTGCAATGTTAGAAATTGTGGGGCTATGATTCTCGCTGTTCTTTGTTCAAGTGAAGACTATGTAAGTTGCAAGTCTTAAACACCAAGTGCGACCATACCATTAGAGTTACCTGTAAAGTCAGGCAATTAGGGGGTGAGAACGGCCAGTTTCGGCATAATACGGCATCAAACACGCAACTGGGAGTGAGAATTTTACAAAAAAAAAAAACTGGGACCCAAATTAGTTTTTCCACCAATTTTGGTGGTAAACTGAGTTTCATCCTCTGTTTCCTTTTTCCAGAGTGCCTGCACTGCCGCTACATATATTTTCAATGCTCCTCCTGTACAATACTATAATTACTCTCAATCCTTGTGCATTAAATGCTGAGTTTCAGCATTTCATGCCCAGATTTAATAAAATTTGCTTACATTGTGGATACCACTGAAAGAGGGGATAGGGGACGAAAGCAGAGGAGACATGGGGTGAAACAGAGGGTGACTTTATGGGTAACTCTAGTTTAAGAGGGCTTGAGTGACCCAGCACCCACCAGTGCACCATCCAAAAATTCCTGTTCTGGGATTTCATGGATGGGATGAAACTGTCCCCCAGGGGTCAGTTTACTTGGTCAGTATTTTATTTTTTTTCTTCTGGTCCTTTTTTTCCCAGCTAGATTTTTTCCCTAGATCAATTTTTTTTTTCTGGGAACAATCAACCCACCTACCCCCCTTCTTCCTACCAACCCACCTACCTCCCTCATCCTACTGACCCCCTCCCCACCCACATCCTTTTGCGGTCACTTCCATCACTAGGGCTTCCGATCTAGGGAGAGCTGGACTAGCTCAAAGCTTTAGGAGCACAAAATACACAAGAGCTTCAAGGGTTGGGAGCTTCAACAGTGTCCCAACAAGGGAAGCTTCAATGTGGTGGCAGCAAGAGCCCGAAAGTAAGAGGAGCTTCAAGGTGGTGACAAAAGTGGGAGCTTGAAGGTAAGCTCCCTTCTCCTCCTCCTTTCTTATTTTTTGCATTTTTCTTATTGCGAAGAAAACAATGATGATGTCCCTGTCATCTTCTGTCTCTCTTTCTTGCTTTAAAAAAAAAAAGATAATTCGTCTTTTCTTTTTTTTTGTTGTTGTGAAGAAGATGGCAATGACATCGTCATCATGCCATCATTGTCTTCTTCTATTGCTTTCCAAGCACGAAAAAATGATGGTGAACATCTCGTCATTATGTTGTGGTCTTGCAAAAGCGAAAGAACGATGATGAATGTTACTCATTATGGTTCTGCTATGGTTTTGCACATGCGAAAAAACGACAACGAATGTTGCTTGTCATCATTTTGCTATGGTCTTGCAAGTGAGAAAAAACGATGACAAGTGTTGTTCATTGTCATTATGTTGTGATGTTTCAAGAGCGAATGAATGACATTGAACAATTGTAATGGTCATCATTGTTCTATTCTAGTTTTGTAGGAACGAAAGAATGACAATGAGTTGCGCAACTGCTCATCATCATTTTGCTATGGTCTTGCAAGTGAGAAAAAACAACGACGAGCAATGTAGTTGCTCGTTGTTGTTTTGATGTAGTCTTACAAGGGTGAAACAATGATGATGAGCAACTACACTATTCATCATTATTCTAATGTTCTTATAAAAGTGAAAAAACGTGATAACAAATGTTGTTTTGGAATGGTTTTGGAAGAGCAAAAAAATGATGATGGGTAGTGCAATTGCTCGTTGTCAAACTAGTGTGGTCTTGGCATTGTTTTGCCATCACCAACAACTATTTCTAACTTGCCAATTGGTTTTTTTATTTTTGTGTTGTTTGTTTTTTTGTTAAATGGAATTTTGAAAAAAAATAATAATGATGGAAAAGATGACATGGGAGTTGTTATGAATGAAGGAGATATAAAATATAATTGACCTACTATTTAATTATTTTAGCCTAAAAATTATTTATTATATTTCAAAAAAGTTTTAAATAAAATTTCAATCATACATAGGATTAATATATGGGAGAGATCATATATTATTATTATGTGAACCATTTAAAAACTTAAAAAATCATGTGCTTGATTTTTTTAAAAATAGACATTAATATACTATTAAATTATAGACTTTATGTTTTTTTTTGAAATGAGGTTACAACTTTAAGAGGGAAAAACTTAAGAATGTACATCATTGAAGAAATGTTGAACATGAACTTTAATTTTTTGATTTTGGCAAATTATAAAATTCTAACATTAAATAGTAAATTTTACATTAAACCCTAAACCCTTGTACCATTAATGTGAGCAACTTCACTTCACATTCATTTTTATATATGTTAAGTCATATTGAAAGGTGAACAAATAGTTTTGAAAACATGAATTTCATGATGTATTGGCAAGGAATCAAATATTTTAAAAATATTCTTATGTTCATGGTTATTGAATTATCACAATACGATACAAACATTACATTTAAATTCCATAACTTTGTTCAAGTGGCTTCTACCATCAATGTGACCAACTTTGTAATATTTTCATTTACTTGAATCAATATGTAGGACATGATATATTGAACATGGAACATATATATATATATACCTTTTGTCCTTTTGTTTCATGGTTTAAGATATTATCACAATATGATATGAGTATTGTTTTCTTTCTATGTTTTGGTATGGTAATGCAATACCCTTCCAAGTTTCAAAAGATATGTCATAGAACCCAAAGGATTTCAAGGATACCCTACAAGGGGCATTGCATGTGCATTGAATATTCATAGCTATTAGCAATACCCCTTTGATAATTTTAACTAAAATAATTAAACCCATGGTGTTTACTGAATACCCCAAGTAGGGTATTGTTTTGCTTTTAAATTTGAATAGGGTTATACAATACCCATTTAAGTTTCTAAAGATATGTTATGGAGCCCAATGTATTTTTGGGATACCTTGTGAGGGGTATTGCAAATGTATTGAGCAGTTTTGGCCATGAACAATACCTTTCAAATAGTGTAAATGTCACAACCCTAGCCTTGGGCTTGCGACCAAAACAAGGGCTTGGTTGTGGGCCAAGTAGGAAGCCTGCAAGTGAAGGAAAGTGTGAGGGAATGAACCCTCACACTCCCAAAGGAGCTTCCACTTTGGGAGTTGGAGTCCTGGTGTATTCCCAAATGTTCAAAGAGTGATTGCAAGGGTCAAAACCCAATGGCTCGAAGAGTTCTTTATACCATTGGAAAGCTATTGAAACTTAGATGTCTAAAATGGGCTTGCATGACCCATTTGGACATTTGAAACATAAGTTATGGCCAAAGAAGGGCCGGGAGTCAAATTGGCAGTTTGACTCCCAACCATTAAAAGTTGGGAATCACCCTGATTTCCTTGCGTGCAGGTGACATGCGACATACCATTCGAAAGCTCTCGACGAAGGCTACAATTTTGTTTCAGACCTCATTTTAATCGAAAGGTCTGTACACAAAGTTATGGGCCCCAAATTTGCGGGAGTCCCAACTTTGGCAATTTTAGGACTCCCACTTGGGAGTCCGGGGACAAAAAGCCATTTGGATGTGGGCCTCATGGATAGGCACATAATATACTATAAAGGGGAAGGGTGGCTTCCCCCGAGTCCGGGCTGTGGTGAGTCTTGTGACTTTGAGTTGCCCATGGCTTGTCTTAGCACCAAAAGTGTTCCGATTATGCACTAACCACTTTGTGTTGGTTTTGTGTAGATCCGTGTGAGTAGTTAATGCTTATCACTCTTCCTAGTCCCATCCCAGAGCTCCATCACACCCCTTTACCCCCTCAAAATGTTACGAGCTAGGGAGCGTGCCCCGATTGTTTGCTCTTCCATTGTTTTTTAGTTTGGATTCACATTTGAGTCCATTAAGGAGCTTGGGGGTGCATTAGTAAACCCATGATGTTTAATTATATAATACAATTTATGAGGGTATTGGTTTCCTTGTTGGTTTTGATAGGGTTATGCAATACCTTTCCACACATCAAATGAAATGTTATGGAGCCCAATGTATTTTTGAGATACCCAAAGAGGGGTATCACATGTTTAGTGAATACTTACAAGCATGAGCAATACCCCTCTAATAGCTTGGACCAAAATAATTCAACCCATGGTGTTATAGTGTAACCTAATGAGAGTATCAAGTTCCTTTTAGGTTTTGTTAAAGCTACGCACAATACCTCTCCAAGTTTTGAAAGATATGATATGGAGCCCATATTATTTCAAAGTCATCTAGAATGGGGTATTACACGTTCATTGAATATTTTGTTTTATGAACTTGAGTACAACATACATTAAATGTGTCTAAATTGAATTGGAGCTTTGTATTGCTTTGATTATCCACTTGGTTTGCAATACCCCCATAAAAACATTCTTTAAACAAGACTTGTAATACCTTTATATAAGGTGTGTCAAATAATTTAATCATCCCTTTGTTTGTTTGAGTGAACAAGATCAAACTCCATGCAATATTTTCATTTTATTCTTTCCTCATCATTGTCGACAGATGGGGGTCTATTGAAGTGGCAATCATGTAGGTAGGTGTAGGCATGTACAAGTGGGGCTTGGTAAGTACCCACTTAAAGTGTTGGTAGGCAGGAAGGTGAAAGGGCAGGTAGGTAGATAAATAGATGGGGGATGGGTAGGTGGGTGGAGATGAGAATAACACATTTTAAATTTATAGGTGAGTAGGTAGATGGGGGAAGGATCAACTTTTAATTTAAATATATAGGCGAGTAGGTCGGAGGGGTACTGAAGGGGCGGGGGAGGGGGAAGTAGGTGGGTGGGAAAAGTTTCAAAAGCAAAAAAAAGAAGGAAACTGGGGGGGGGGGAAGAAAATAAAGTTCCAAAAAAAACTGAGATCAGGGGAAAATAAAACTGGGAAGGGGACGGGAAGAAAATAAAGTTGCAAAAGAAACTGAGATCAGGGCTGAGAAAGGGCAAACAAAAAAAAGTAAACCTGACATGGCACAGGGAAAGAAAAAGAGAATCCTATCAGTGCACCTTCCATCCACGTTGGTGCATTGGTGGGTGCTGCTGGTTCACTCTGGCCTTATAAGAGGAATTTTTCCCTTTCTTGCACATGGCAAGAAAAAGTTGATTCCTAGTTGGACATTGTGATCCGTGCTGCTTTTAACTCATTCTTAACTGCCAGATATGGCAGTGTAACATTGTTTGGCGTTAAGAAGAATAGTTACTAAGTCATGCACATGCTCTCCCAGGATATTTGACTGCAAAAATATGTGTGTGTGTGGGAGTGGATTTTGCACTAACGCCCCTTAATTCAAACCATTCACACACACACACACACACACACACATCTACATATGTATAATTTTATTTTATTTTATTTTTCATTCTGTTCCGTTAGTCTCCCATGGCCGGAGTTTGACCAAATATCATCTAAGCATTCAAGCATTTGTGATGTGCAAGAGGGTTTGTGGACTTCACAATGTGTGGAGTAGGGGCTTGTGGATTTCGTGATGTGTGGAGCAAGAATGTTCCAGAAGGGTTTTTGTTTTGGGGGTAGAAGCCAAATATTGTGTGCTCAATTTTATTTTCTTTTTTTGCCAAAAATTACTAAAAAGCCTTACAGTTTCAAAACACTCATCACTACTATGTTTTTAAAACAGGTAAAATAGGTGGCTAGACAACCACATGATGGTGCCTTGCCAGTGGCCAATGCTACCCAATCTGCGGCGGGCATTATCAGAAGGCCCTTGGATGGGGACATTAGCAGAAGCAGGACCTCACTCGAGCATCCCACCGTGTGGCCCTTTCTTACGATAATGCACTTGTCCTACTAGGGCCTTATCCTACACTAATCCTACAACCTTTGTATGCATACAGAAAGTTGGGTAATGGGATTGGGCCCTACATTGAAAGGACAGAGAAACCAGGGTGATCCCTCACTTTTCCTTCCATGATACCCGGAGGGTATCATAGAAAAAAACCAAAAAAATGGCCAAAAAAAAAAAAAACAAAAAACCAAATAAGCATTTGAAAAAAAAAAATAAAATCCTTACATTGGGGGGGGGTTGAAAAAGATTTGATTTTTTAATATTTTAACAT
>Ga0116231_10002383_pt1 | contig 39304 bp, 21 predicted proteins | sample S1TSphgellanicum_2_FD_89695 | JGI IMG/M metagenome (GOLD analysis project Ga0116231, IMG submission 89695) | Host-associated microbial communities from peat moss isolated from Minnesota, USA - S1T2_Fd - Sphagnum magellanicum MG | ecosystem: Host-associated > Plants > Peat moss > Unclassified...
GGGACTCCATCTCCCAAAGTGGGAGTTGCCTTGGGAGTGTGAGGGTTCACTCCCTCATACTCCTTCACACTTTCTAACACTCCCGGGAGTATGTGATGTGACTCCCCGGGATCCTCTTGGCCCACACCCTTGCCATGCCTTTGCCTTGACTCCCGGGTTTCCTCTTGGCTCACACCCTTGAAAGCCCTTTGCCTTGGTCACGAGCCCAAGGCTAAGGTTGCGACACATACCCCACTTACATTTTTGTGGAGTGGTCAACTTGTGAAGTGGTTTGGTGCAACACACAACCCAAAACTCTTGGCCTTCATTATTCCCTTCTTCAACATTAACAACAAAATTATTGCCAACCTCCAAGTTAGTAGCAAGTACATTGACATCCAGACCATACTACCATTCCCCATCCTAAACATTATACATCCCTTACAAATCTTGTGCCAATAGGTTGAAGGTGCCTTGAAACCCAATCTCTAGTTCATTTAACATTTGGACATTCAACCCACTTGTTGTCAATATAGAAGGCACAAAAACATGATAGTGGCTTCACCAAAAGTTGTGTCAGAACATGTTTGTTGGTGGTAGAAATACAATGAATCTTCATGGTGCCCTTCATTGTATCACAACATATGTGTTAGAATTGCGATCAACATGCTCAGACAAAACATGCCAAAACACTTTGCGTAGGGGTTTGTTTTCCTTTGTGTAGGATGATTACGGTCAATCAGAGATATTAACACAAAGGAAATTAACCACCTTTTCAACATTTTGCAATTTAGCGCCATGAACATTTAGTTTCACGTCGTATGAAACGTTTTATGACAACTCCTACCCCATCATGGGGTCACTAACCATGCCCACTTCCAAAAAAACTCCACGTCATTTCACACCCACTTGTCATGTTAGGGTACCTTGATACAAAATACCAAGGTTTTGAAGACTTGAATTGGTTGGGGCACCCATCAAACCAAAAATAATGCCAATTTGGTTTAAATCCTTGGTTTGATATGTACTTCCAATGTAGCTTGAAGTAGTGTTGCATAAATTTAGAATCATGCTTGCAATCATCTGAGACATAGAAATGATATTCCGTCAAAACCCTAAAGTCTTATCATACCCATCAAAATCAAGATTAGATTGATATCTAATATGCATTAAGATACTAACTTAATATGAGTGCTAGTGCATGCTCTGCACTTCATTTTGTACTTGGAAACTATAGTTTTCTACAAAATCCACTACAGAAATTATGTAATATGTTGGAAAAGATTTGACACATGTCTTGAAATGCTTGTCTTGCTCTCTAGCAATGAAATTGTGTCTCACAAAAAGTTGAAGCTTGGCTTAAGGTACTCAATGAATTCATATGAAAAGGTGTTCTTATAAACCAAGTTTAACTTCTTTAAAGGTTTCCCATTTTTGGATATGGTTTCTTCTAGAGCATAACATCTCCATTGTACTAGAAGTTCATCTATGCTATTTAACTCCTTTGAACAAAAGGCAACTTTCCTACACCACAAGTTGAACAATTTCCATACAAACTTTTTTTTTTATACCATACATCAAAATCACCTTTGGGACAAACAATAGACTCCCACAAGCATGTGATGCCTTTGTAAGAGACTTTACAAGGTGCACACACCTCATGTTCATGGTGACTACAAACCTTCTCAAAATTGTTTTGTCCTCACATGTTGTTCAATCCCAATTTTAGTTCATTTAGCTCCACATGGTAAAAACAACATGTATTTTGATATTACTTCAACTTCACAAATAAGGGTTTCAAAAGCTCAAATGTCTGCTACCCAATGCAAGCTACAACATTAGTTGCTTTGAACCTTAGGAAGAATTCAATTTGCATGCATATAAACAATCAACATATATTTAATAAGTGAAATCCATTGAAACAAAATGGACAATGATGCTAGTGGACATATCAAAAGCATATGTCAAAATGGAAACCAAAAATTTGTACATATTTGCAAAATTTCTATGATAATTTATGTGAACCAAAATTGAAAACATGAAGAAAATAACAGAAGTAATAGTTCATTTAACAAAGTCAAATTGATAGCCATGAAATTCAAATTGTGTGAATTATAACTTAATTTTTGCAACTATAAAATAATGACAAATTATGTGAATTGTAACTCAATTTCTGCAATTGTAAAACAATGACAAATTTAGTGAATTATAATTCAAATTTGCAATTATAAAATAATGACATGGTTTTTCAAGCATTTTTGTAAAAGGCAAAAAAATTCACAAAATTTTTGATCAAGAAATGTATGTGGGATAGAACTTATAGGTTTGGTATTATCATTTTCAATAAACTACCAGAATGGGTGGAATCATATAATTTTGGCATTTACAAGTTTGATTTCAACTTCTAGAATCTCAAATAACATAGATAGAACTTTAATCATCTCATGCATTCTATATAAGACATCATATTTTCCAAATAGAGTAGATGGAAGTTAAATAATTTAGCTTCCTTTACATTTTGGGCTTCCAACAACATAATTTCTCAAAAAAAAAATCCACATTTAATTAGTTTTTGAAAGATTATAGATCATGTTTACAACTTTTTAGTATGACCTGAAATTTTAAGAAATACCACATGTGAGAATGAAACAACACATAAATTTGTTTTAACTCTACCTTGAATCTAAAATTTTGGTATAAAAAAGCTTGAATTCAACAAGTGTAAAACCCCAAACAACATGTGGGAAAAAAATTCAACTCCCTTTTTAATTCACAAATTCAAGTTCAATTTGTATGGATTGATTTTTCACTTGTCTCTGCAACAATGAATGACTAGAATTATAATGAATGACTTTGAATCATTCTGCAACAATGAAAATTGAATAGGATGACTTAAACAATCTAGGGATTCTTGTGCACTATGTGACACATTAGGGACTCCTATGCACTTTGCAACAATGAAAAGAATAAAATGGTAATATTGATCTAAAGACTAGTTTCTACAACTTGAGGAAGCAAGATCGATTAAAAACAAATACATATGGAACCAAATGGACATTATTAGTAAGGTTTGTGCGCAATGATGATTAGATTATTGGTTTCTACAATTTGAGGAAGCAAGATGGACTAGAAAAAAAAACATATGAAACCAAATGGACATTATTAGTACCCTTATGTGCAAAGATGGATTGGAAGACTAGACTGAAGGAAGGAGGATGGACTACAAAATAATAAGTATGGAAGCAAATGCAAATTTCTAGTCCAAGGAAGGACTATTGTAATACACATGCATCTACATTGAAGGATTCATCAATAAAACCATTGTTTCATTATGCATTATGTGGACTTGTTACTAAGATTGAATTGACTATTGGGCACCCTTTATGTAAAATGAAATGGATTACTACTACATTATATTACTTCAATATGGACTTTGATCTTATCTATGCATAAGGTGTGGACATTATGCATGAACATATTGGACATTTGGACACGTGCAGTCTAGATTCTTTAAAACACTGTAGATAGTTCTACGGTCATTGTTTAAGGTAATCCATGAAATCTTTCATGGTATAGAAAACAATTTGAACTAAACATTCTACAAAGTAAAACAACACCACAAGTATAGTTCCAAGGTCTAATTCAACATTACAATGATAACTCCTAGACTTACAAATGAAAACAAAACAAATGTTTGAGGATCCATACTTGAGTTTCTATCAAAAAGTGTGTAGGTTTTTCATCATATACCATAGCCCAAATCTTTTGCGCGTCACATCACTCTTGTTGGGACTAACACAAGTTTCAAAAGTCCACCAATCAATGACCACCTCTTTCAACAAATCAAGCAACCCATCAATCCTTTTCCTCCTTATAGACAAGGACCAAAGTGCAAGACCACTATCATCTATAATTGTGTGCCTTGAAAAAAACTACAAGAATGTTTTTATGATGAACACCAAGGGCTCTTGCAACGTCCCTTTTTGATGATGAATTATGAACATTAACATCAATAGTTAGTATTGTATGTTTTGCTACAAGCTTAACACCATTGTTAGAATGTCGATTTTCATCTAAAGCCTTCATCATCCCATCAAGGACTTCTTTTTGAACAATAGTAGTATTTGCAGAAAAAATATAATCAAGAAGATCATCACAAACCTTGACATGAGAAAAAACTTTCTCCATCATTAACTTTTTGCTTTTAGGTCTAGAGCAAACCGTTAGTGTCTTTGAAATGAAATCAACAATAATCACTACAAGGCATTGTTACTCATGTTCCATCATAATATATTCAACAAATGCAAATGTTTGATCAATTTATTCTTTTTACAATTCGATCTTTGTACATTGAACCCTACATTGAGCTTGTCGTTCATTTTAAGAGCTTTGCCTCTTAACAATTGTTCGTGTTCATTCTACTTCTTTAGGCCACTTGACATTATTCTTCTTATTGACATTCTTTTGAAAACGCATCCTTCAAGAAAATACTAAATCATTAAAAACCTACACATGAACAAAAATCAAAAGACAAAATAGAAAAGATGTTAAACAACTTTAGAAGACAAAAATGAAAAATACAAAATTTTGATACATACCCCACATTTGCTCATAATTTGGAAAAATTGCATAAGTTTCCCAGACATTTGTTAAAGCGTTCTGCACTTCTACAAGGTGTGTCTCACATCATATCCATTAGCCAACTATGTGTATGTAAGTTCTCATTTCTTAACCAAACAACCTTACACATATTGTCGCAACCTTAGCCTTGGGCTCATGACCAAAACAAGGGCTTGCAAAGGTGTGGGCCAAAAGTGAAGCCCAGGAGTCACATTTCATGTTCTTGAGAGTGTAGGAGAATGTGAGGGAATGAACCTCCACACTCCCAAGTGAGCTCCCACTTTGGGAGTTGGAGTCCCGATGGATTCCCAAATTTTCAAAAAACAATTTTAAGGGTGAAAACTCATTGCATTGAATATTTCTGTATATCATTGGAAAGCTCTTGGAACTTAGATGTCTAAAATGGGCTTGCATGACCCATTTGGGTACTTAAAACATAAGTTATGGGCAAAAGAAGGGTCGGGAGTCAAACTGCCAATTTGACTCCCAACCATTAAAAGTCAGGAGTTGCCCTGATTTACTTGTGTGTAGATGTCATGCCACATATTGTTGGAAAGCTCTTGACAAGGGTACAACTTTTTTTAAACCTCAATCGAAGGTTTACACAAAAAATTGTGGGCTTCCAAAGTCAAAATCACAGGAGTCCCAATTTTAGGAATTTTGGGATTGCCAACTTGGGAGTCCCAGGACAAAATGACATTTGGGTGTTGGCCCCATGGCCAGGCACAAAAAATACTATAAGGGGGAAGGTGGTGGCTTCCCCCAAGTCTAGACCGTGGTGAATTTTATGAATCTATGTTTGCCCATGGCTCACCTATGCACCAAAAGTGTTCCAATTATGCACTAACCTACTTTTTGTTTGGTTTGTATAGATCCATGTGAATAATTGAGCCACTTATCACTTGTCCTAGTCCCATCCCGGAGCTCCAACGTGCCCTTCTACCCCCGAAGTGCTACGAACTAAAGAGCATGCCCCAACTCCTTATCCTTTCATTGTTTTCACCTTTGGATTCGTAGTTGTCCATCAAGGAGTTTAGGGCTGTGTCACATATTGTCTAATCACTAAAAACACAAGACCGTTAAAAGTAAAAAAAATAATTATCTTCAAGCCCAACGATGGATGATCCTCACAAGGAACCTTAAATAGTAATACATCGCCCCATTATAGACAATTGATACAAAACCATGGGAGAGGCTCAATGTAATTTAGACTCAATGCAACAAATGGAAAAAATGGTAGGTCATATTGACCCTCACAAACCTTTTCAAACTCATTTTTTGACATGATTAACATGTTTGCACACAATGTAAAAACAAAATTACAAAATCCACAAGAATGGTGTGAAGGCTAAAATAAACCCAAAAATAACAAACACAATAATGTACAAAAGTTCAGCAAGTTTCAAAATTACAAGGATATGACAAAGGAAAAATTATGCTTGCAATGAACAATGTTGTAAAAGCTTGAACAACATGTGTTGTTAGTGACACACCAGAATTAGGTCTCAAAGTTACAAGAGGTTTGCACACACACAAGTTCAATGACTTTGGAATAATGCACAAGTGCATAACAAAAGTACAAAAACAAGACGATGAGCGGGAATGAGAATACAAACTTGCCCATTTGAAAATAGGGAAGATACCTAACCCTAATGTTAAGGGTTTTCAAATTGTGACACGTGTCTAAAGGGGGGTCATCTAGCTGAGTAGTCAAGAGCCAAAATCATGGTTTTTTCCAGATTAGTGTAGTAATGCCTTTTTTTACACAACATCCCCTCTCAATTTTGAAATTTCAATAAATCAAGTACTTTCTAAACTTTTTGCAATTTAGCATAAGATCTAATAAAAAAAAAATGTAACTTTGGTTGGAAAGCCTTATTCTAATATTGCATGAACCCCATAATCATACTAGGACAAGCAATTCAACATTTAACACATGTTTATCATGTAAAGAAAGTTCATAATTTTTTTTGTGGACTATGATCGAAGATCTTACAACATTTTAAAAGTCCGTCTTGTAATGAAATAATAACATTTGATTTTCAATTTTTTTATTTTGGTTCTACAAGTGTTATAGATTAATTAAATGAGTCCATTCTAGAATTTTCGATCATATCTCAAAATATATGGTGCCAAACATCAAGGTACCCCCCAAAAAACTACCCTTCTGATGTAAAAAAATGGAATGTCTAGTGTGCAATCACCCTAAGGATTGGTTAAATGAAATCTATATATGAACATTATTTGTTTGATTTGTCTGTCACATTAACATCTCCCAAACCACAACACCTTTTGCCACACTCTTGGTATCATTGAAAAACGCTTAGAATAGGGGTGCACCAAGTTGGTTTCATAATGTTTCAACCTATAGTGGAAAGTTATTGGATATTTAACATTGAACATTGAACATTCATTTAAATCAAAACAAAAAAATTTAGGGGAATTTGGGTGCATGCATTTTGAAATTGTTGGAAAGCCCTTGACAACTAAGATTAAATGAAGGTGATTTGGACCTAGGTGTGGGAAATATTGATTTTTTAATAGTTGTTATTTCTGGAAATTAAAATAAATTACAAAAATGGTTTTGGAAGGAAAATTTAATCAGGTAAATAGTTCACACTTGGGTCAACAACACACGTTACATTAGTCATTATGATTGGGCAATGAGGATCAGTTAAATGTCACCATGAACCTATGATTGTGATCAACCAATCAAAATCACTGACATTTCCTTACCTTTTTTTTAAAGGAACAATATATCTTTTGCATATTTATATATGGGTCCAAATTCAATCTCACACCACTTGTTTAAAATGTGAATTTCATCCAAATTGTTGTTTGCAACCATTGGCTAGTATAATGTTATTGTTCATGGACCATTGGCCATTATTGTTGGTCATGGACTTCTTTTTTTATCGGTTGTTGATCATGGTATTATTATTTTCATGGACTATTGGCCATTGTTATTGTTTATGGGCTATTGACCATGGTACTATTATTCTTCATGGACCATTGGTCATTGTTGTTGTTCATGGACATTACTATTTATAGGTCATTGACCATGGTATTATTATTCTTTGTGGACCCTTGGCCATTATTGTTATTCATGGATATTGTTGTTTATGGGTCATTGACCATGTAACTATTATTCTTTGTGGACCATTGGCCATTGTTGTTATTCGTGGACATGCTTTGGACTTCATAAAAAAATGTTCATCAATTAAGGAATCTAAAAAAAATGCAACCTAAGGATTGCTTACTTATTTCATGAATAAACAAACACATTCTCAACAAGGCATTGAATTGAATTTCTAAAATTTTCAAACATTGCAATATAAACATTGCAAAAGATAGTATATTAAAATGTCACAATGATAAGGGGAACATATACAACATCCCATGAAAATACACAACACAACCCATTGATGTATAAAATGGTATGTACTAAAACGTACAAATTACACAACCCATTGATGCATAATGGTACATAGTAAAATGGTTCCATGAAGGAAAAAAAATCACTCATATAAATAAAAGGATTTTCAATGATTGACAACCAAAACTTAAAACTGTAAATGCCATTTTGTTATCATAAACAAAGTACCCAAATAAAATTGAAATTCAATTCAAACCTAGGGCATTACAAAGGCAAAGTTCATTCCCAAAAAAATGTCAATCCATGCATATCCTCTTGCACTTTGGCAAAGTGGAATCCTCAACAATGACATGTCTTTTCTCAACCAATCACTCACCCCATAAAAGAACCTTACACCAACTCCCCTTTGGAAGATTAGTTGCAATGTATGTAAATGTTAGGAGAACTTAGGTAAGCAAGCAAAAGAGATTGATTGATGTGATGAATAGATTTGGAACTAAACAAAGATGTTAATAAAATTTCACAAAGAGTTTTCTATACAACTTTCTAGATGATTTTTCATTTAAGGTTACTACAGTCCCCATAACCAAACATGGTTATTTCATTCAACCTAGAATCTAACTTCAACCCAATGAAGAATGTTGCATGTGGATTAATCATAATGCACAATAATGAACATCCTTTCTACACTAAACACAACTCCAAATGAGGGGGAATTTCAAGAAGAAATGAACAAAATCAACTCCACATTAGTATGCTACACAATTCAAAGAAAATTTCTTGACCACATGGATATATGTTTTATATTCATAGATTGCATCATCTAGAGTTGTAAGGATAATTTTTTTGAAGATTTAGACATATTGAACAAGGTTTTCACGTTGTGGTTTTAACCTTTTTTGATTATGTGGCTACAAAAGGATGATAATATCCTTTATATGTCATGTCTTCAATGATTTTGTTTTGACAATTGGTGAAATGTAATGATTTTTATCAATGTTTTTGTCCACCTATTCATACCAATTATCAACACTATAACTTTTCATAATCACAACCATAACATACATTTTATTGTAAATGTCTTTTGAATATTAATATATAATTCACCAATCTTCTATTCTTATTAGCTTGGTTTTCGAAAAAAGAAAGAATATAAGATGAAACCAAAAAAATTACGTTATGAATGTGAGAATTTATTAATGGAACCTCCGATACAATAGATAGATAAACAAATGTCCTTAATATAATCAACATCATCAAGGAGGAAAAAATGGTTAATGAAAACAACATCACCCACAAAAGTCATGCATTTGTTGTCCACGAAACACAATCTTATGTTTCAACAAGGGGACCTATCATATCTACCTTTGTTGATCATTTCTGTCAAATCCTCCTCTTGGTCCTCCCACTACTCCTCTTCCTTGCCTATCCTTCCACTTTCAAAGCAAATTCAATTACACCCACTTCCCAAAACCTAAAAAGGAGAAGAGGGAGGGAGGATCATGCTTTGGCAAATTAAGGTTGACATCAATTTTTTAAATGTTTATGGTCTTTAAAGGGGGGTCTTAAATATAACTAACTTAAGCTCCACATTTCTTTGAACTATCAATGATGATATATTATGTTTATGATTAATTCAATAGTTTAATATTTCAATGGGTCAAGGCTTAAGCTTTCATCAAATAAACTTATCCTTCTTCAATTATGACATTGTAACATCGAAAAGTTGCAACATAAAACTTTGATTCATATTCTCTAAAGTAATCTCTATCATGTTCCATGCCATTTCTTGTTCATGAACCAAAATATTTAGCTTTTGCTTCTTCTACCCTTTGTAAAAAATGGCACATGTGTTGATGTGACTGTATGCCATTCAAACCACTAAGTAAACAACCTACAAAATGTGTGAAGTTTAAAAGGTGTAAATTGACAACCCAACACAAAGAAATTAAGGGACATCAAAATAAATAAAAATGATTATTTGTTAATGACTTTGCAAAGAAAAAAACAAGCAAAAAATCATTGCCTTGATCATGATGATAAACACTAAAAGAATTATATCTTTATAATTTCAAATGCTTATTTTATTTTATTTTTTGCTACAAGTCAATATGGTTGCAAATCCTTTAACTAGAATTTGTGTTGAATTCAAAATCAAGAGTTTCACCCTATGGGAAAAAATTGACATTGGTACTATTGCATAACAACAACCATACCTAAAGCTAAAGCGTTCATAGGTTTCCACATAAAAAACCCTTTTGTGTTTCTTTGTAACTACAAAAATGAACATGATGTATACAAGTGCATTCATTGTCATGACCCTAGAACTTGATTCACAACTAAAGTTGGGGCATTAGAAAAAAATGTCAGCTAGCTAGGAAAGTGTTTTGACATTCAAGGACTCCCACAAGTGTGGTAGAATGCAAAAAGGGTGAATTTCAAGCACTTTTAAGTGGAATTCTTTTGGGGAATTAGAGTTTTAGAATGTCTTGAATTTTTGGGACAAAAGTGCAAATAACAAACCTTATTCAAATTGGGCCCTCTTTGTACCATTGAAAAGGTCTTGAAACATTAATACTGTAAAAGGCTTGCATTTTCCCCTTCAAGATCTAAACTTCAAGTTATGGCAAAGAACATGGTCATGAATCAAATTGAAATTTTAGCTCCCGACCATTAAAACCTAAAAAAATGATAAAAAAAACCTTTGAATCAAGCATGTGATATGACATTACTAATCTATCTTCAAAGGTTACATTTTTTTCTTTTAAAGCTCTTCAATTGGAGCTGGTATGCATGAATTGTGAATTCGCAAAATAATGTGAAAGTTATATCTTTAACAATTTTTAAACCTAAGTAATCTTAAAGTGTAATTTTGGCATATTCAAGACCAAAGTAATTTTCGCCATTTCATAGTCCTCACCACCAATCAAGAATATACTAAAAGGAGGAGAATGGCACCTCTTCCCAAGAGTGCTTTAAGCTATGTGAATTAGATGAATTTGGGTTGCCCATGACAAATTTTAACATCATTTGGTTTCAATTTATGTGAACCAAATTGTTGTTTGGTTTGTGCTAGTTAATTTGTTCATAAGCTTGCACTAGCACCTTCATCCTAAAAAAAGAAATAGCGTTTAACTATTTCATAGCCATAGTAGTACCATCTTTCATGCATTTTGACATTTTGACCTATTTATTTTTAGGCATATTCTTCTTGATTAGTTAGGAGCTTTAAACTTTGAACAATAGATCCTAAATTATGGAAAACATTATTTTTGTTAATATATTGTAGATTCATTGAATATGATATCATGATTAGTGATGCAATAATTAGTCTTAGGAATATAGAACTTATAAGCTATTTTTAAATTAAAGGTATTAGAAGTGCATTTGATTCCTTTTCAACTTCTTTCTCACTTGTTTCAATTGAAAATAACTCTAGTCGACTAAAACATAAGAAAAAAACATTGAAAGGTTTCTTGTTGCTCCAATTTTTTTAGTTACCTTCTTAAATTTTTCTTTAGTTATTAGAACATAATTATGTTCATTATGATTATATAATCATTTAATAGATTATGCACATTTTTCTAGAATTTGTGGTATAATGCAACTCCAAAAACATGTATCATACATATCTACAACTTGTAAAGTTTTGTCAAAGTCGTAAACAACGTATTCAACATGTTAGTATTATAAATTTTGTTCTTACCATTTATTTATTTTTTTGAAAAATCATGTTTAAAATGACCTTTAATGTCACAAATAATCGGGTTCACCCTTTCATTCATATTTTCCTTGAAATGTTTTTAACAATTTTTTTGAATCATTTTTGTTATGTCTGAGCCTTCAACATCTTTCATTGATAAAGTTATGTGTTGTTAACTAATGTTATTGATTTAAAAAATGAAACATTATCCTTGCAACAATGTCCTTTTGATTAAATCCATTATTAACTTGTTAAATTGAAAATTTAAAACATTCAAAAGCATTATTCATAAGCCAACTTGTTTTTTTCCTCATATTTTTGTGCAAAAATAACTTTTTTCCAAATCCATAAAAAATGTGATCAAAACTCCCTTTAAATGAATTCTTAGGATTATTTTCATGCAATCCAAACTCCATATTGATTTTCATGTGTGGAAGTTGTGACCATCAATCTTTTAAATCTCAAATATTGTCAAAAAATGACCCCATGATTCAAATGTCAAATGCACATTCAAACATTAAATTTCAAACATGATATCATATTTCCTTTCAACACAATAGCATGTTTCCTTTAAACATTCATGCACACAAAAATCTTGAACAACTTCAATCCATGTTTTATTATAACAACCAAGTTATATTTATTTTTTGAAAATTGATGCAACAAGTGAAAAAATAGGTTGAAAATAAATGTCACACACTTAATAAGCTTTTTAATAATTTGTAAGGTCGAATTCCACACGTGTAGTTACAAATCCACGGTGACACACTCCTAACCTTTTGAATGATATTAGGGGTAAAATTGTAAATACCTTGTCAATTCCTTGAAATTGTAATGGAATGTAACGTATGGCACATTCTTTAGCTTTTAGCATTTGAGAGTTAGAAGGGCATGCAAGAGTTCCAACATGGGACTAGGACAATGAAGTTAATGCAAGTTCATGAAAAAATTAAATGAAAAGTTGGTTACCACAAATTGGAGCCAAGCAATGCTAGGACTTAATCATGGGAAACCCAAATTCACTTTGATTGACATAGCCAAGACCCTTGTGAGGAGGCAACACTTTCCTCCCTATAATATACCATGTGATAGATGGTGAAGGTTACATCCAAATTGCAAAATATCTTGAAAACTCCAAATTATGAATCTTGCAACTTGGTAGGTTCATAGTTGTCACATACTAGTTTGATTGAAGAGTTTCAAGGCCACAAGTTGTAGCCCTTGAAAAGAATTCTTCGATGTCATATTGCATGCTCAATTTGAAAGTCATTTGACCCATTTTTTTGGTTTTTTGTGGTTAGGATTCAAATAACTACTACTTCAATTTGGACCATCTTACGTGCAATTTTGTTCAAAATATATGAGATTTTCATGAGACTACAATTGCCTAAGTGCTCCTCACTTGAGAGTGCTTGGGATTCACTTCCTTACATCTACCAAAACTTTTGAGATGTGTTTGAATTTTGGGACATTCTCCTAACCTTCATTTTCCTTTGTGCCCCATCCTTGGTCACAAGCCTAAAGTTAGGATCATGATACATAACCCATATTTGGATTCTTGTGCTAATTATTTTTGTGATGTTAACCTTATATATATATATATATATATAGAGTTGACAATGTTTACAAATTTCAAAATCAAACATTTACGTGTAAACTTACAAACTATCACCCCCCAAACATATGAATGATGTATTAGATGACTATCTAAAATTTAATGTGCATGGACAAAAAGAAAACATAATCAATTTTGTACTAGAGTCTTTTTTTTTCAAAATTATGAAGTAGCTTCACTAATGACACTCCTCAAAAATTTATAATAGTAGATGGTGAGGTGTTTGAATGGATTATAAACTTTTAAAAAATTAATGTTATAGTTCGTGACTTAGCTAAGACATAGGTTGAAATATGATGATTTTATTTTTTGGTGGAAAATGGTGGTCAAAAATTTCAAAAACAAAAGTATTTCATGTTTTATTTGTTGTTATGTGAAAAAATCCCAAATAAAAACCAATGCTTAATACATGCCATGTAAAGTATTTAATTTATTTGTCTCAATGTTGCACCATAAGATGATCACGATACAAAATTTCAAAATGTGTAATTTGATACACATTCTAATAAACATATATTATATTGTTTTGGAAAGTATTCAAATACAACAAACCTTGAAATAATGATGTTGAAACCAAGATACATATTTGTGAACGCAATGTATAATATAAATATTTTTGCATAAGAATGCTTAGATGACAACAAAATTTTGAATGGAGGCTACAAAACATGGTTGTTTATTTTTATTTCTTCAAAATGTTCATGCAATATTGCTATTTTGCAATCTAAAATATCTCCTAGTAGAGTGTAGTTGTTTAATAATCTAGCAAAGAACCAAGTTTTCAATTCCTTCAACACATAAATAAGTTGACAAAACTATGCAAGAAACATTGGTTGGATTTTCAAAGCAAATAATTTTCAGGTTTATTTTAAAATACATGATTTTTGGAAGGTACATACTGAAAATTTTAAAATTCATTGATTTTATATGACATGTTACGTATACCCTAGCGATATTATGTAATGATTTGGTATATATATTTTCCATATGTCTAGTAATGAAAGGCAATTAAGTATATCATTTTATGAAATAATTATATACCTTGAACCGATATGCCTTTTTACTTTGAAAGTATGGTATAATACAATTAATTGATATGAAAAATACAATATTGTTGGGAGCTCACATGGGGAGTGGAGGTACTAGTTGGAGGAGCAACCCTTGAAACCCAACTTGTGACATGTTATGACTCACATCAATGTAACCTAGTTCAATGTGAATGGAGGTTAAATTTTCTTTTTCATGTTTGAGAGACTTAACACTCAACATGTCAAGTACTTTCACATGAATTGTTTTGCATTTGGACCATCTTATCTGGTAGCTTTCTAGTAAAGAAGTTTGTGTTACCTATTCATCTTATCTGGTAGCTTTCTAGCAAAGAAGTTTGTGTGATTCTCAATCTTGTAACCTCACCTGGGTAGCATACAATCTAGCAAGGTAAAGACAACAATGTTTTAGGGGCAAAAAACATTGTACAAGGATGCTTTCTACATGGGGACAAAAGGTGTAAGAGCTTATAATTATATGAGGACAAAAGGTGTAATGAGAGGATAAATTAGTTGGGTACAGTGGGCTGTTCCTGCAGGTTGAACCAGTTTATTAGAGCATAAAGAGCAGTGTGTCCACAGCAATTGTCCCTTCAAAAATTCCTACTCCATAGTGTAAGTTATGTCCCCGGAAAAACTTCATAACTTTGTACCCATTGCACAATGGGTTTACAATGTCCATGGAAAATTTCATAACATCATAACCCACAATGGGTTTACAAAATTTCCCTGGAAAACTTCATAACATCATACCCTCAATGGGTTTACAAAATTTCCCTGGAAAACTTCATAACATCATACCCTCAATGGGTTTATAATGTCCCTGGAAAATTTCAGAACATCATAACCCACAATGGGTTTACAATGTCCCTGGAAAACTTCATAACATTATACCCACTATGGAAAACTTCATATTTCATACCTTACAAATGGGTTTATGTCTCTGGAAAAACTTGAAATTTGCGCACCTCACAAATGGGTTTGTGTCCCTGGAAAAATCTCACATTTCAAATCTCAACCAAAAGACTGGTAAGTTTGCAGATAGGTGAATAACATTTGTTTTCATTCTCCAAGAACCAAGTTCTGTTCCAAAAGACTGGTAAGTTAAAGTTTGCAGAGAAGTGAGATATAACAATTTTTTCCTTCTTGAACCATGTTTCTCTATACGTGTGTGCTGGATGGAGTAGCTGTTGTCTGCAGGAAAACCAGGGTGGTGGAAAATTGTCGGAATGTCAACAATATATGCTGTTAAGATGTCATGTCCTGCTGGATGTACTTAGTCATCAGAAAGCTTCCTCCCCTATTCCAAAATATTCCAACAATAGACATCAGAGCAGCAGCAGGAGTTTCACTTTCTCTGGAGGAGTTGCACTATGGATAAGCAGCAGCAACAACGGAGAAGTCCTCTTGACAGGTAGAAATTGATGAAACCCTGCCAAACTTAATAAAAAGAAAGCACCCAAGAACGAGAGAGAAAAAGCAACGAAGGACAAGGACCAAAGTCTGGGCAGGCAAAAAGCAAGAAAGGATACAATGGAATGGGTTCTGACTATGTATATGTTTGTAGGTGCTCTCTCCCTCCACACGAGACAGCCGAAACATTACTGACTATGTTTCAAACTTTGGAGACACCCCAATTAAAATAAAAAGCAAAGGGGGGAAGGATCCATGTTCACCTTTTCTTTACCTCTGGCCAAAGGAAAGGAGTACAAATGCAGATTGTATACTATGCATACGTACTCCAGAAACAAAAAAGATCTGTGCAAGAGGGAGTTGTGTCTCTGTGAATCACACTTTAAGTGATCAGAAAACCAAGAACAAGATAACAATTTTTAAGTCATGTGTGTTGTTTTGTGTGTGTGTGGGCACGCGCGGGGGCTGGTATAGATGATATGATAAGTAACCACTGCACAATCAGCAATATTTATCATAGTTTTGCTGAAACATTTACAGACTCATCATACAAGTGCAATGTTTGAAACAGAAAAGAGGCAGAAAAACAGAAAAAAAAGACCAAGAAGAAGAAGAAGAGGAGGAGGAGGAGGAGGAGGAGGAGGAGGAAGGACAAAAGACTACTGGCATGTGCAATAAAGGAAAACATGCATTCTCCTCTCCCAGAGGACAAAGTTGATCACTGGGTGATGTAGATTTCATGTTCTCTTGGGAAGAAATTATTGGATGCTTGTCTGTCAACAAGGGAGATGATGCTGATGATGATGATTCAGATGATGATGTGAGCATTTCTTCGCACTTTTGGGGGTAGGGGGGTTTGGGGGGCGGGGACCAGTTTGTCAGAGATCCTATAGATACATAGCTGGAGCCTGGATGACAGAAGATTGCCCAGGTCACATAACCTCACCATAGCCTCTTTGACTACATTTACTGCATGCAACAAGGAATGCACAACTGGCCATGAGCTCTGATCACATACTATTTGACTTTGTGATAAAACACCACAAGTGACAAGCAAGTGCTGACATACATTTTTTTTTTGCTCCAAGTAGGTACCAGTGTTTTGGCCTTGGCCTGCTACCAGTGTTTAGCATGCCCAACATAGAGTGTTAATTGTTTCCTCAACCTCACCCATATATCATACCTTTGCAATTTTTTGTAGGGGGAGAAAAGTGGTTTTTGAAAATTTCAACATTTTTGAAATTTTAATTAGTGTCATTGTAGATCCACACACGCTGCTGACCTCACCTTGGATGACTTTGACACCAGGGTTTAAGGTTGTGCAAATAAAAGAAATGAACTACAAAGATTGGCATCCAAGAAACCAATTCATGCATTTAGCTATAAATGTATTTGGTTGCTTACATAAAGCAAGATGACAATCTTTTACAAGCTTGTGCCAACAACATATGGGCCTGAATTTCGGCCCGAAAGGTTCACCCCTTTTGGTCCAATGTTGGGCCATTTTCGAATGATCATTTAATTTTCAGCCTGGATCTCACAACAAGAACTGGTTGGCACCATTACATGTTAGAACCAACCTAAGAAGCGACCTTAGGTTCTCACATAAATTAAAATCGATTATGAAAACCGATTTTTTTTGTAAAAAGAATTGGAGAATTGAACAAGTTTGCTCATAGAAGTTACATTCGATTCTCAAGGTCATATGTCATTTTAGGGTTCTAAACAACAACCACTGGCTAGGGACGTAGATGCGCTACTTGGGATTAAGGTAGTGGAAAAAATACAAAAAGAACTTAATTTTTTTTTTGTTCCTTTTGTTTGTATTTCTTGTTGTGTTGTTCTTCTCACATTGGTTGTGTTCTTTTTGTGTTGTCTTTCTTCCATGGCTATTTTCGTGCTACTCTTTTCGTATTGGTTGTGTTGTTTTCACATTGGTGCTATTGTTTGTTGCACATTGGTGTTGTTGCCTTACTGTGTTGGTGATGTTGTTCATTGTGCATTAGTGTTCATGTGCTTCCATGTTGGTGCCGCTACTTTCCTATGTTTGTGCTCTTGCTCTTCTCGCATCGATATTGTTATGCTTGTCATGTAAGTGTTGTTGCCTTTCCCACATTGGTGTTGTTAATCTTGTTGCATAGGTGGTGCTACCCTTCCCACATTGTGTTGTTAATCTTGTCGCATTGGGCTTGCTATTTTTATCACATCAATGTTGCCACTTTTTTCACATTAGTGCTTCGTGCTCAAGGACCTACTAGTTCAATCTTTATTTTTGTTCTTCTTATGTTGGTGTTGATTTTGTTTCCCTGGTTAGTTTAGTATCCCCCCCTTCCCGCCCTATGTAAGTTGGAGCTTGGAGCTGGACTATCAAAAGACCTTGAGGTGAGTTTTTTTTTCAATTTTTTTCAATTCATTGTTTTTTTTGAAAAATTGTTTATTTTGCATGATTTTTCTTATTTTCATTTTCCTATACATTTTATTCCAAAACTCCATTACAACTTGTATCTTGTTTCCTAAATGTTTAAGAAATATATTTCATCTTGTTTTGTAAATGTTTAAAAAATAGATTTCATCTTTGTAAATGTTAGTTTTGATAGATCATATAATTGTTTAGCTTTTTTTGCTACTCATTAGGGCAGTAATATTTGACTTCAAACTAAACATGGAATAATCTTCCAAAAATGAAAGTATATGTGATATATTCATGAATGAAGTAAGGATGGAAATTGAACCTTTGCAAGAACTTAAAGAAAATGCAAGTTTCCAAACCAAAAGAAGCAAAAATACAAAAATAATGAAGAGAAAATGAAATTTTTTTGAAAAAATTAGATGCACAAAGATTATTTTGGAAACTAAAGAGCATGTATGCATTATGTTGGGCATTTTTCTATGTTAATAATAACAAAAAAGTTGATTTAACAACTCCTCAAATCATGCGTTGTATTATTTGTTACAACAGTCCAATTTTGAATTTAAATCCAAAAAATCAAGCTAAAAGCGTATTAATTATAATATATAACATAGTTAATGGTATAATTGCATTGAAAAAAATTAGACCATTCTAATTTTTTTATAAATTTGAAGAAGAAATGAACAGTCCTTTGAGAAAAGATGAAAAAAAATCTTCAAAAAAGAGACCAAATATGTCTTCTAGTTCCATATCCAAATTTTTTTACTATAAAAGAACCTTTCAAGATGCAATAACATTCCTTTGTAGTAAGGAACCTTCAAAATTTTGTTTTGTGACAAATCATCTTTGATTTGTGGATGTCAAAAGGTGAACTGATATTCTTGCATTGGTGATCAATTCTTTATGAGCTAATTGGGAACCAAAGCACATTACCCTTCACCTTTTTAAAATAACAAATATTAGTGGAAAAACCTTGGCAAAAAATTTAGCAAAATTATTGGACATTTATGGATTGAGGAGGATAATTGTTATTTATGTCAAAGGATGAAGGATCTAATTTGAACATTATTACTACAACTCTAAAATCAATTGTAAGTTGTGATGTGTTGGGTTTGAAAGAAAGTTTTTAAAGAACTTGTTTTCATCATGCATTTTTAAAAGCATGCTAATATGTAACAACACATGAAATTTTTTGCAAAAGTTTAAGATTTGTATCTATCAAAATTGCCCAAGAAGATTTGCAAAAGTGCATAACTTGGCCAAAAAATCGAGAAAAGTTAGGTAAGAATGGGAGAAAGCATGTGTTAATTTAAGTTCCCCCCCAAGGAAATTCCATATTCTAATGAAGACAAGGTAATTTTTATTTTTCTTAGATTTTTTTGTGTTTACATTCTTTCTTTGAATTCTTGCTATGCATTGTTTGATATTTGTTTTTTCTTTTACAATTTTGTTAGTAAAGTTATCCTTTTCCAGGAAACTTTGGAGTTTAAAGAAACAATTATAACAATCATAATTCTATGAAAATGCGTACAAAAGTACCACCTCCATTGACATGGCACATATGTCAAATTATTATTGATTCTCTTGGCCATGTTGTGTTTGCTTGTATCTTGAACTTGTTTAGGGGTCATTGGTTTTTAAATGATACATTAAACTTTGCCATATCCATGAGTCTTAAAATTCAAGGATGAAATTGATTCTGCAACCTTTAATGACTCAATGGAAAAAGATCCAAATGTTATTTTGAGTTATCATGTTTGGCTTCCAACATAAAAAATGAAGTTGTTAGGGTTTTGGATCTATTTCTTTCCTTTCTAAAGAAATATGAAGGAAAAAGGTCCCATACTATATATATATATGTTGGACCCTAGGTTTAAGACCCTTTGTCTTGTGTCCTCACTTATTGATTATGAGCAAGACAAGGCCATTGTTGAACAATATGACAAACAAATTTGTTTCTTATGCTTCTTAATTGTCATTATCATTTGCATCCTTTGGTTCAACTTGAAAAGGGTATTTTGATCGAAAAGTTGAAATGGGCAACATTTTGGATATCTTTGAAATGATAGCCAACATAAGTGAACTAGTAGTTTAGATTTGATCAATAGAAATCTTTTGATTTTTAAGTGTTATCAAGTGGTTGTCAAAGACATCAAATGTCCATTTTAGTGGTGAGAAAAACATGAAAGTGTGTTTCCTACAATTGGTTTTTATGTCAAACAAATCTTAAGGATAATTGGATCCAAATTGAAATAGAAAGCATTTAAAATTGGAATCCTTGTTAGTCTTAAGAAGTGTCATTTATAATCAAAATTATTGGACAAATTGATCTTTGTCAACAAAAATTGACCCAATGATCTTAGGTAGTTGTAAATCTCTTTATAGGTCAATAGATTTAATTGAAATCAATGCATATTTAAAGGAGGAATTAAAGGAGCTTGAAGGAACTTGAAGGAGCTTTTGAAAGTGTATTTTTTTTAAATTATAAAATAATAATTTTATTATTGCCAGTTTTTTAATTTGTGGAAAATGTAATAATTGGGTTGTGAAAACTAGATGTGAAAATCAACTTTCATTGTATATGTGAGATCACCTATTTGAAAACCTTGTGAATTTAGAAAAATTAAATATCTTTCAATACCTTGGTCAATTCTCACTAGCCCAAAAAATATATTACATATAGTAAAGGACGTCGTGACGTGAAGCATCATTTCATCCATTTGTCCCATCATCCATTCGTCCATTCGTCTCATCATGGTATGTTTTGGTATAAAGGAACGAGATTAGGCTTTGGGTTTGGTGTGTAACTACTATTCTCCAAACTACACAAGCTTTTTTTTTAGAATAATTTTAGGCAATAATGTCAGAAATTGCTTATTTTTCCTCATGTACCCATTTTGGAAGGAAGCGTCAACAATAGCTGTTAGGTCTTATTCTCCCTTTTGATGGACTAACCCTTTCATTCGGAATCAGCTGTTCAGCACAGGTGCCAATTATGTAGACCTAATCAGCAAACCTTGCCAATTTTGCAACAATTGTTACACAACAATTTTGGCTGGTTATAGATCCTAGCTTGCCCTTGGCTTTGCCTGCTTATAACGTGTAATAAGGACATTTTAGTTAAGAAGGTGAGAATATCAGTGTAGAGGATGGTTCACCTTGGCCACTCTCAAATAATGAATTTATAATTCCTAGTAACATTTGGTGACCATTCCTCAAAATGTGCAACCAGATGAAACTGCATTATTGTTCCTTAGTCCCTGTCACCTTTGCCAGAAGAGGTGACCTTTTTTTTAGTGAAAATTTTTTTATTTTTTAAAACTTTGTTGCCAAATTTCTTTTTTTTTCTAAAAGAGTGTGTGTGTTATTATAGGTATATATGTTGGCTACTGTTTTGATGGTGTCATACAAATGTGTCATCAATTAAGTCAAAATCTACTTGGGGATAACTTTGATCCATCTTTTACTAGCTTCAATATGGGATTAAAGCAAGGTGTTATTGGGAACAAATTGGGAACTTGATGGGAACATGTTGGGAACAAAGGAAAAAAGAAAAAAAATCCTTCCCCCACCCCCCTGCCACCCCCACCCAAAATTTAAAAGAAAAAAAATCAAGGCATTTTGAGTGCATGCTAAGCCTTCACATTGGCTACATTAAATTTTTATTTCCAAAATTGTTCATCACCATTTTTGGCCTGGGCTAATACCCCCATTATAAATTAGGGGTACTTATTTATTTAATACACTAAGACTATGTCCGCATACAAACAGGGTTAAAAAGAAAAACCAACAGACAATTTTTTTTTAAATTAAAAGAATACATATACATATATATAGGTAATAATACATGTGGCCTTATTATTAGCTACAACTTTGAAAACCACAATTGGCCACTAGAAGAGGAGGATCCACCCGTTGTGTGTTTGACCAATACTAGCCCATGGCCCATGATGTTGGCCAATAGGAACACATGATTCTATGTAGCCAATGGGTGGTGGCAACGGGCGAGACAGCGTTGGGGTTTGGGACTTCCTGTGTAAACAACCCTCGTTCCAATTGCTTATTGCCTTCCTTTGTTTTTATGTGTGGGCATTTTTGTAATCCCTCTGAGCGCACTTTTGTTGTTGTTGTTTTATACACCTTTACAGCTTTTGTGCAAAGGGAGGTTAGATGGGCTATTATTCTTAGAAATTTATTTAATTTTTTTCCAAACAAGTTCGAGATTACATGTTCAATGGACAATATGTGCTTCTGCGATTAGATGTACAAGGGGTAATCAAAAGTGCGCAAATTGCTTGGCCAAGATGCAGTGTTCATTTTCATGGTAGCAGAAAGTGAAATGGCTTTGGTAAAATGGCTTGTGGAGAGGAAGATAGAGAGTTTTGGAAATGTAGTTTGTAATTGTAATTTTGTAATATGTACCGTCAAATACACACACACCTGTGCATTAGGCATAGGGTTCAAACTAGTATTAAATAATTGAATAGGTTTTCATAATGTGATGTAAGAATTAAAACCAACCATTTCTCAAAATGAGAACTACCCAACATTGTTTTGGTCTTTACCATTTTCTTTAAACAAGACACTACAAGAGACAAATGCCACTTTCATCTTGAATTGTGCCATGGTTGTGGGGTTGGCCACATCTTAGTTCCCACCTTTGGTCATCCCAACATCTAGTCAATTAATATTCATAGGTATTTGAGTCATTATGTCTTTAATGAACGCCTTAGTTAATTAAAATGGTTTGTGTTTTTGTTTTATTTTGGCTTCTGCCTATTTGTTTTTGCCTTTCCATTTCTTGTCTTTTTGTTTCCTTGGAATAAAGTTGGGCAATATTACATCAATTATTTGTGTTGTATTGATGTATAAGGTACAACCTAGGTATATGGTCGTAGTATCAATATTGGTATTAAAAAATGTACTAGTCATATTTGACTTGAGGCAATACCGACCTTGTCTTTATACCAATCTATTATAGGACTTGAGGTGGTATAAAACATATACCAATGTTATGCAATTTAAAAAGAACACTTGGTCTTAGTTTTGATATTGTAAAATTTATTTGGAGGTTTTTCAAGTGGGGGTTTTAGATTGGTTCTTCCAAATTTTAAACCTTTTGGTTTTAATTATAGCATATTTTTTCAAGAACCCTTGGGCCTAGTTCAAAAATTGGGTCTAATTCCATGTACACATTACACACTCCCCAATGCTAGAGGTTGTGTGGGCACAAAGTTTTACAAGAAATTAAGTCAAGGACCTATGTAAATACAAGGTTCAACAACTAATTAAAATAAAAACTTAACCATAACGTTCAACCTACTTATTAATTTTTCAAAAGTAAAATTTTCCTATCTAAAAATCTTAACCTTATTTTCATGAATATTTTTACCAGTTTCAATTTTGGTTTCAAATCTAACAGGAGACTAGTTTCACAATTTAATTCCTTGTGTTGGTTCCAAAAAAATGGTGTCAACTTGGGTCTAGGTCACAAGAATTTGAATATGAACCCTAAATTTATACCATGCAAACTAGAAACCCTCACAACATTGGTATATACATGTCTTACACTAGTACCAACACTAGGTTTTTACTTGTTATATACCAAGAAAAACTCAACCTTGGACCAACACCAATACTTGCCAAGCATGAACCCCATGTGACTTGAAAGGAGCCTTAAAATGAAAAGTTGTTGAAAGATTGCCCTAAATCGGTGGTTGATGGAATACAATGATCATTATGTGCATGATAACCATATGGTACTTGGAATAGTATGTTGTTGTTTTGTGTGTTTTATGTTTGTAGGTAGTGCACTCATGGAGAAAGGAGACTATAGGCATTTTGTTTCTCTTGATTTAAAAGGTGAGCTTGCATGTTTATTTGTGTTGGTTTTTGCTCTTCATGAAGACTAGTGGGAATTTGGCTCTGATTGGCACATTGGATTATGGAAGGATGAGGAGTTGCAGACATAAGAAGGAGAGCTCTTTTTTACAAGGGGCATCTTTTTGGTAGAAAAGATTGGGAAACACTAAAGGAGCTAAGTATTCAGAAGCTTGATCTTATTGTGGTAGAAGATAAAATTGTGTTGGTTTGAAAATGCATAAGGAGAAGAATGTTCTTCATGCATGACTATATTCTTTGAGTTTCTGCTATGTTGGAGATGTAGAGTTTGTGTTAGTTTTTTAGAGACGAGTTGTGGTGGAAATGATGCAAAACAAAAAAAGATCTGTGAGTGATTCTTAATGGCATTGTGTCTACATTTAGGATTTGTGTATGGGAAAAGACATTATTGTGGGATGAAGTGAGTACCCAAGCTTGGGTGCTCTGAGTAAGGGTGCAACTACGTTTACTTTATTCTGGGAATTAAATATTGACCTTTCAATCTGGGTGGGTTTGGGATTGAATCTCCTTTTCTTATCAAAGCTTTTAGGATGTGTGTTGAGATGGGATGATCAATGCCATTAGGTATCAGTGGATGCTTAATGGGAGAGAATTTGGAAGGTTCTGATAAGCTAGATATAACGTGTAGTTGTTAAATCTTGTTTTTTCAAGTTTTTTTATAAAAAATTGTTCCATTTCTACTATAAATATACTATGATTAAGGAAAATTAAAAGGTTTCCATTACCTCTTCTTTTAGGCCACCCCCCAAGTATTAGGACCAATTTGGTATGTTCAAAAGTTGATACCAATCCAACATTGGTAATTACATTTGCTGGTCATTGTCATTTTAAAATGCATCAAGACTTTTATATTACATTCGTAATTAGTGGCATAATAACAATGGTATTAGTTGTTTGGTAGAGCCCTAGGTTGTAGAATCATATTTTCATCTTATGTTCATTTAGTAGTTGGATGAATTCTAAAGGAGTTTATGGTTGATTTTGGGGGAGATATGGCATACAAATGACCAACATGGAATATGAAAAGGAGATTTAAGGGTTCTTGAGAATGTTTACTACCTCATAATGCTACACTCAAATTGAATTTAGAAGTTTCACCATTCAATGTGTTGTTCTATTAAATTATATGTTTTGTAATTATACAAAGTTCAAGAATGGCTTCTTATTTTTTAATTTTGTTTTCTCCTCTTTCAATTTTTTTAGGGATTGTTCTACAATGTGCATGGTGCTTTGAATTTGAATGTTTTAATCTTTAGTTGCCTTGTAACCTTATGTATGTAAGGCTTGGAATCAAGGTTGACCATGTGAAACTTGAGGTAAAAGCTTCCAATCTCCTTGATCTTAATCATGATCTATTGATTTTTTCATCTTAAATTTTTGTTATTTAGATGTAGAACATTACATGTAGATTTGAAGGTCTCAACTTTCATAATTTGATTCTTGTTATCCTTGTCCCCTTAAGATGAAGTTCATCCTTCATCTTCCTCACAAACTACTATTATTTCATCAATGAGAGGTCAGATGTTATTTAGTTTGATTCAACATGTGAAAACTTGTCCAAATAGAATCCCAAGAAGAAGAGAAAATATATGAAAAAATTAAAAAAATTAAAGACATGTTTGGATTACTTGCATGGAATCAATTGAATCCCATGATTTACAAGAAGGGTTTAATGTACCAAATGCAATGTAAGGTTTGCAAATTTATTGAAGTGAAATAAAGTTTTCTAACTACAAAGCTAGATAGCTTGTTCAAACATGTTGGCCACTAGAAATGTAAGTTGCTTTCCATTCCACGTTGACAATGTTAGCTTTTAAAAGGTGAAAACGTAGTTGAATTATCATAATCACAATTTTTTTGAATTGCAAACACAACAACACATCTTGGGTTTTGTGATCAATTTTAAGAATGACTATTGTCGTTTTTGACTATATTTATAACTATTTAGTCACAAAATTACTATGTACTTATAAAGGACATCAAGATACCTTATGACATCATGATTTTGTGACTATAGTCAATATGATAACTTGTTCAATTTTTGGGTAAATATATTATTATTTTTGAATTTATATTAATATGTTTGAATGATTTAAAGTTAGGAATTCAAAATATTATTTAATTTTGCAACTAATAACGACTCAATTTCTAATGATGATGATGTGGCATGTCACGTGTTAATAAAATGTTACAACTAATAGTCAACCTCATGACTCATGACATTAATTTCAATAAAATTGCATATATTGACTGGTTAAAATGTTTGTTTTTGTTCTTCGTTCTTGTGTTCTTATTTTTGAATTATATAATCTTGTCTTGTTATTTTTTTGAAAGTTAGACTTAACTTTTCTTTTACACTACACCGAAATGCGTCTTAATTCACTCTGGGTTTCATTACATTTTGAATCAATTTAGACATTTTTACCATGGTGAAATTGGTCAACCTCCTAGTGAATGGGGACCAATGAATTAGTCCACTAATACTTAGTTAAACAAGGTTACTTTTAAGTGAAATACAAATTTGTCAAATCATTTCAATTGCTAGTTAATTAACTAAGCAGCATGGAAATCAATTAAATTTAAATTATTTAATGTTATTGATAATTTCATGATTTTTTTAGACTATGAATTATTGACAGGTGTAACTACTTATGTTAAATTAAAAACCTATCTTAGGTACATAGGCCATATAATCAACCCAAGTAGGCATTTACTTTAAGGAACTACATAAGATAATGTTCGGTCAACTTACCATTGTTGATCACAAACAGATCATTTATGAGGTTTGATCCCTTGACCTTTAAAATGAAGGTAAACACCCCTACCATCAAGCCACCACATTTATGGTAATAATGTGTTACATTGCATTTTATTTATCAAATACTTCATTTTAAACATTACAAAAACATAAAATTTGAAAATTCATATTTTATTGAAACTTTGTCCAAATGAAATGATTAAAGTTTAATTTAAAAGTGTTTTCGATAATGTACATAATTACATTTTTTTTTTTTGCAAATGTAAAATCATTTAAACAAATTTTTTTTGAATATCATTATTCAATAAAATTTCACTAACCATCTTTTTTTTAAAAAAAAATTAATAAATGGATAAATTTTTTTTTACTATAATACTGCCTATGTTAGGTTACTTTTAGCTATTTTTCATTGTTTTAAATTATTTCACCTTACATTATTTACGGTTATTTATGGTTATTTGTAGTTATTTTTTGTTATTTAAAATTATTTCACCCTAAGTTACTTTCGGTTATTCTAAGTTACTTTTGGTTATTTTATGTTACTTTTAGCTATTTTAGGCTATTTCATTTTAAGCTATTTTTTTATTATTATAAGTTTTTTTTACTATTGTAAATTATTTTTGGTTATGTATGTTATTTTTTGATATTGTAGGCTATTTCACTTTAGGTTATTTGCAACTATTATAAGTTTTTTTTTGTTATTATAAATTATTTTATCTTAGGCTATTTTTGGTTATGTGAAGCTATTGTTGGTTACTTTTGGCTATTGAAAATTATTTCACCTTATGTTATTATTATTATTATAGGATATATTACCATAGGCTATTTATGGTTATTATATTGGTGGCTATTGGTGGCTACATCTTCTATATTAATGACTATAGTTGGTTATTTTATTAGTGCTTATTTTATTGGTGCCTACATATTTTATATTGATGGCTATTGGTTATTCATTTATTGGTGGCTATTAATGGTTATTAAATTTTATTAAATTAATGGAAATTGTGGTTATTTTATTGGTGGTTATTAGTGATTATTTTATTAATGGTTATTTTTAGTTATTATATTAATGGATATTAGTGGTTACTTTAGGTTAAATTACCATAGGTTATTAATGGTTATTGGTGGAGCTATTTTATTAATGATTATTGATGGTTATTCTATTGGAGGTTATTTTTGGTTATTATATGTTATATTACTACTATTGGTGGATATTTTATTATAAACTATTGTTGAATATTTTAAGTTATATTATCATAGGTTATTATTAGTTATTTTAGGTTATTTTGCTTTAGGTGATTATATTTTATTTTAAAATATTTTAAATTACCATACTTATGATAAAATAATTTATAATAAAATAACTTATTATAATAACTTTAAATAACTTTTAAAGTAGAATGACCTTGAATAACCTAAAGTATAACTTGAAATAACATATATTAATTAAAAATAAAATAACTTAAGGCATAGCCTAAGGTTAGTTTAATAATTTAATTTAAAATAAATACAAATAAAAAAAGATAATAAACTAGCTAAAATACCTTAAGGTAAAATAATGTATAATAATTTATAGTAACTTATAATAATTTAGGGCATAAATGAAAACAACTAAGGTAACCAAAAATAATATAAGATATATCATAAAATAGCATAAAACAACAACATCAAAATAAACTTATTTACCACGGTAAATTATAATAGTGAATTATGTCAACTAATAGTGAAACACGATGTTTACATAGTGACATTATAATGAAATATCTTTAACCATGGTGAAATCACCAAAGTGTATTGAATTTATTCCACTTTTAAGGTCTCATAGTGATTTAGGCTAATGAATTACACTCCACTTTTGTGCTAGTGTTAACCTTTTTTCTTGTGGTTTTTTGTGTCTTTAACAATCTTTTACAACTTGTCCTATGCAATTACAATGTCCAACACTATTATAAAAAAGACTAAAAATGTCATTGTCAACTAGTAGTCAACCTTATGACTCATGCAACTAACAAAAATGATTAAAAAACCCACTATTATCACATAGGACCAATCATTTTAGTAACCAAATTTAATTTAAATAACCTAGTTTAGTTTATAATTTAATCATAATTTAGCCAAATTTAACCATGTAGTGTTTTAATAGTGAATTTTATTTTCAATATTCCAAATTTAACCAAATTTAATTTAAATATTCAAATTTAGTTTAATTTATCAAAATTTAACCATATTTAGCATACAATTTATGTTAATTTAGCCATGTTTAGCTTATATTAATATTTTAAATATAAATTATATTAATTCAGCCATGCATTAACAATTTTCATCCATGCATACTTTAAATAATTGTGTTTAAAGGTGTTTAACCGTGTTTAACCATGTTTAACCATTTTTAGCCAAAATAATTGTGTTTAGATTTATTTATGTTTGTTTAACCATGTTTAGTTTATATAATTTTTAAATTTTAAATTTATATATTAATTTCACCATGTTTAGCCTAGGTGATTATCTTTAGCCAAAATTATTTATAATAATTGTGTTTAACCATGTTTAAATTAATTTGGTTTATGTCTAGCCTAGATTAGCCTAGTTTAGTCTAGGTCTACCTTAAATTAGACTAGGTCTAATCTAGCTAAATCTACCCTAACTTAATTTAAATTTAGCCTAGAGCCTAAATAGTCCTAGTTAAGTTAGATTAAATTAATTTACTTTTAACATAGGGAGGCTTAGGTTAATCTAGGCTAGGCTTGTAGGTAGTTTAGTTTGACTTAACTCATTTTAAATCAACTTAAGGAAGCTTAGGTTAACCTAGGTTAGGTTGGTAGGTAGTAAGTAGGTTGACCTATGTCAACCTAGGGTGATTTAATTTAATTTGAAGCTAAATTTTTGATTTTTATAATTTTGTGTTTAATAGATTTAATATTAAAAAATGTGGCAGTGCAATGGATGAAGATTTGAACCTCAAAGTGAAGGTGAGGGGTTCAAGCCTTTAATTTTTAAACTTATGATACTTAGGCCACTTAACCTAGGTTAGGTTGCCTAGGCTAGGAGTCCAATGTTTATTTTTAACCTATGCCACTTAGTTTAAGTTAGGTAGCCTAAGCTAACTAGGTTAAGTTAAGTTGACTTTTGCTCATGTGTGATGACTCATAATTGAACATGTGTTTGTAAATTTTTTACACATGTCATCCATTTAACAAAACGTCTTTTGTAATTATTAATTGAGTAAAATGATTAGGTTGACATGGCGTGCACTTTGCATGTTAAACCAAAGTCAATGATGACATGGAATTTCAATATTATAAGAAAAATTTAAAAATCCCAGTTGATAAGATGACTAAGTTTTACAACTATATGTCTTTTGTGATTAAATGGGTGAAATGACATGAGTTTAGCAACTCAATAGTCATTGGTCATAAACATTCTTTTTAGTTAATACATAGTCATAAAGGTAAGTTGTAAAACCCAAAATGTGTTCTTGTGAAATGATTTTAAAATGTAAAACCATATTGAGTGCAAGCATTCACTCATCAACCACACCCACCCCCTTAAACCATTTTTTTGAATAAAAATATTCTTGAATTTTTTTTTAAAAATTAAAATTTATTATTTTGTAAAACTTACATTAAAATTTTGCCAAAATAATTGAGTATGAATCCTTTTACACTACAAGAACACCAATTACAATTGTCGTAAAAATTATTTAGGGTATTTTATTTATTTATATTCATTTCAAATTTCAAAATACATATATCAATATATTAAAAATAAATTTGTGCAATCCATTTGTAGTTTTTAAAAAAATAAATAAATACAAAAGAGAAAAAAACAATGGATTCAATTATTTTGGTGCATGTTACCCAAATTGCATTTTATTTAACATTATCAAAATTTCAATTATCCATGTTACAATATACTTTAATGGGAATCATATATTTTAAAATGGATGAATTGTAGGAAAAAAATGGACTCATAATGGAATTTTGAAATGATGACTTTATGTTTGGTACAAAAATAAAATGAAAATGTGCATTCAAAAAAATGTCATAATCATGTCAAAATTAAAATTTAAAAATAGACTACCATCAAATGAAAAGTTTAAAAGTAAAATGCATTGATTTTTTTAAAAAACTAAATGCCATGATTTTTGTCATTTTGTTATCATTTATAGTTTGTTTCACATTGAAGTATTAAATTTACACATGATTTTTGGACCAATCACATGTCTAGTGATATTTAAAGAATGAAATATTAATATTTATGATAAACGATACAAAATAATTATAATATTTATAGTTTGATCATTTTTATAATTGTAAGAATTTTAGTTAGTATAAGATGTGGACTCTTCAAATTGTTAAAAATGAATCATGTAACCATGCTTTTAATACCCCAAATTATCTCAACAAGAACTTCGTGCATTCAAAGAATAATTGTGTTGTTGATTGCCCCTTTGTCTTGCATTGATTTCAATATAATGTCCCTTTTGACCATAGATGATAATATGTATAATTTGTTACAATCCATCCCCTACTTGGTAAATGTATGTCCCACAACAAATTACAAAGGCTTAAAGTTTTATTCCAAATGCTTAAAATTGAATGTGGTTCCAATAAGCATTAGTTTGATATGTTGGGTTTGGGCATGGCAAATGTCATGCATAGTGTTTTGTTGGAAGTTGCCAAAACTATACATTTTCATCTACCACCTTTATGACAATTAATGTATACAAAGTTATGATAATTTTGATAATGCTTATGGCTTTCAATCCACTTGTATGTGGTCAAAGGATGGAAGAGGATTAGACCATCCTCTTTTGCGTTAAAAATTTGGTTGTCCTTGCCACATCCAATAACATTTTTGCTTTAATGGTTAAGTATTTGTTTGAGTGTGAGGGTTGGAAGAAATGGGAGGGAAGTTGGGTCAACCTTGGGTGCATTTGGTAGTAGCATGTTTTATGACCATTGAAAAAGTGTGACATTACAATTCAAATAGAAATTTCTCCCATTTTAAAACGGAGTTCATTGTTTTTTCTCACAAGAGCAATCTAGTTATAGTCATTTTGCCAAACTTGGACTTGGTGCTTTAGTTTGACACCATTTTGATGAACTTATAAGCTTTATTTGTTCACAATTATTACAAGGACAATTTTGATTTGTATTTTTGTGATTTTTTGAGTAGTTATAAAAAAATAGCTATAGAAAGCACTTATTGAAATAGTTTCAGAAATACCAAAAATACTTACCAAAAGTAGTTTTGGAATTATTAAAAATGTCTACCAAAAATTCTCAATATGGAATTTGTTAAAAGAAGTTATGAATCCTTGAAGTTTGTTTACTAAAATACATTATTGGTTGGCACTAAAGTAGTTGTGTTATCTTTCTTATATGAAGGAAATGATGTGTGTTACATTATAAAGTGGCATAAATGAATGGTAATCTAAAAATGCAAGGTTTAGGGATGATGAAGAGCTTAAGGAATAATAGGAAAAGGAAATGGATGAAAAAATGATGAGATGGGTGATTTCATTATTGATGAAGAAGATGTTGATGAGCTTGGGTGGCCTTCAAAATGTGTGTTTGTTAGTTTAAACCAAGTTTGTGATAAAAATATACATAGTTGATATATTTTATGGTGAGTTCATGAATTATATAATTAATAGTGATTTGTGCTTCCTTCTTGTCATTTATTTTACCTTAAGTTTATGTTGTAGGCCTAAAAATGTGAAAAAAGGGAAAAATATCATTTGGACAAGTTCCAAGGATTAATTTTATAACATTACAAGAAGCCCATGAGATTTTTGGTATTGTGTCAACCTTTAATGCACCCCCAAAGGCTTGTCTCAAGGTATCATGGTAAAAAAATTCATACAATGTGTTTTTAAAATTTGAAAAGCCTTGGGCATGTTCCTTAACTCTATGCATTGGGACAAGAAGGGCATGCATGAGTTTCATGATGACTTGGATGAACTTTTCAAATTGAGGCCATGTTCAAATGCATAAATTAAAAAGAGAATGGCAGATAGGGTGAAAGCACACTATATGGGGGCATGATTGTTGTCACATTGTACTGTTTTTCAGGGGTCCCATATTTAAATTTCAACCATGTCATTATTATGAAAGATTTTCACAATGTTTTTGCATATTATGATAGCTTAAAACTCAAAGAAATCAAATGCTAAAAAAAGTACATTATTATATTTCATATGATGTGATGTTAAAATACATTTGCACCAAAAAAAAATACAACATATTAAAAAAATGCAAATATATTCAAAAAATGATTGAAATGATTTAAATTTTTATGAGGTTTGTATTATGTACCAAACATTGTGATTCCATTTGATTGGAATAAGTTTGTGAGCCATGTGAAAAGTTTGATAATTATCAAATCACAAATGGGTGTTTTTTAGGGCAATGACCACAAAATATGTGGTAAGTTCACATTTTGACAAACAATCACTTTCAAATGGAAGATGACAATATATGCAAGGTGGGCCATTTAAAAAAAATTCATTTCAAACATGTTTTGGTTGAATAATTTAAATCAAAACCTAGTGTAGTTGAAAGAAATAAACAAGGTTTTTTTGTATTACACAAACCACAAATATACCTTTTGTTCCTTGAATTTAATCTTTTACTTTTATTTTATTTCCAAATAAAAACATTAACTTTGTGAAAATAAAATAATTAAGCCCAAACACCAAAAATGACGCCCAAAATTAAATGCAATAGATTTTGCAAGTGTATATTTTATGCACATGTTATGAAATTGCCCAAGTTAGTCCCATGTAATTTGCTTTCACCTCTTAATGCATTTGTAACCAAATTGGTGCCTAGGCAAGCCATGAACTCACATAGTTCACCATGATTTGAACTTGGGAAGAATCACCATTCTCCTCCCCTGGATGATATATTTTGTAACTCCTTGCAAGTGCTACATTTAAATGATAATTTTCTCATTACTCCCAAATGCAAGTTGTAAAATTGCCAATTTATGAGTCCCCCCACTTTGGGGCACAAAACTTTCTTGTTGTAATTCTGATTGAAAGAAATCTTCTAAGAAAGTTTTAGCCCTTAAAAAGAACTTTCCAACAACACATCAAGCTCCTGAACTAGAGTTAATTTGACCCAAGTTTGTTACATAGTTTAATAATTGAATCATTTTGGTAATTTAACTCGTGACCCTTCAAATGGCCATAATTACTTATGATATTTTAGGTCTTTGATTTGACATTGTGACTCACTTTAATTATCTACTTTTAACAACCTTTCTAACAATTTATAAAGGTTGATTTTGAAGAAAGTTTAATACCCCAAATTCTTCTCCAAAGATTTGGGACACCTTGAAAGTCATGCAAGTGCTTTCCTTTGGCTCCCACACATGTGAAAGTGTATTTTCATTCTCACACATTCATTCCAAATCCTGATCTCTTGATCCACTTGGAAATATTTTTCTATCTCAAAAAAAAAACATTTTTTCCCGCCCCAAAAGTTGGTTTCACACCCAAGTTAGGGTCATGACATCTTTGTTGGAAGATTTTTGGATAACCTTTGAAGTTGGATGTTTTTTTCCATCCATGCTTTTAAATTCTAGAAAAATTAGCAGGTGCATTCCTCTAATTATATATTGTTGCAAAAATGTTTGGTTGAACATTTGATTGGCCTTTGGCTACCTAGCTTTCTTAACACACCCTAAATATTACAGAAAAACGTGGTTTTTTTCACAAAATAGGTGGTGATCACTTGTGACACATGTGAAATAAACTTTGTGGTTTCATTCAATACAATGTACCATATGATGTGGTGTTTATTGTGGCATATATTTAATCATCATTTTATATTTTCAGCTACACATTAAAACCAAATATAGGAACATGGTGATTTTTATTATAATTTTTTTCATTTTAAGCAATTGAAAACCTCCAAATTGATTTTAAATAATTTTTGAGCAAAATTTTGTAGCAAAAAGAAAGTTGGTTTGCCATAAAAGGTCCTCGTTGCTAGCAGATGGTGAGATGTTTTCTTTTACACTCCATGGATCATCTAATACATGCATTTATTGGTTTCAACTTTAAACCTTACAACTCCCATTGTATTATTTAACATGTCAATTCCTAAGGCTCAAGTTCCATTGAGAAATTCAATGCTTCCCTTAAGGAATATTTGTGAATTGATTTCTTACTACTTAAAAAACTTCATCCAGATGTTTGAATCTTGCAAGACATGGTTATGAAACTCCTTTTCTTAAAGATGGAAAAGGTATATTGGAGTATGCAGGTGACTTTGGAAATCAATATAGAACCATCTATATTTGAATATGTCCATAAAATTCCGATGGACAACAAAGTGCTTAGCATTGAGCCAACTACACAAGGCAATGGTGCAATTGATTATTTTCATTCATATGCAAGTGTAAAATGAATTTTGCGAAAACTAGTAACTATTTTTTTGGAAGAGCAATGGCTTTTTATCCAAGTATTTGTAGAATAAATACAACTCGAGATCACAATCGAACTTCCTAACTTCTAAGGACATCATTGAGATTACATTGATGCAAGAAGTTAAAACATTGTATGTGAGTGAACTTGTGAGCCTCAATGAAAGGTAGTGAAATGAGCATAGGGTTGCACATTTGCTTCTACTAGCTTCTTTGTTGCTCTATGAAGCCAAATGTACCACCTTGGCAATCACCTTTTAGCCAAACATACTACCTTGTCAACCACTTGTTGCCAATGCTTTTTTATCACGATTCTTGGCAATCACCCAATAGCCAAATATATATTGGATCATCAACCACCCATGTTGCCAATTTCTTTTATCACAACTATTATTATTGTAGCCAATCTATAGACATTTGCAAATCACAACTCGCCATCATAGGCACTCTCCAATTAAACAATATTGCACAATAAGCTCCACCTCACACACACAACTTGGCACATAGCCAGTCTTGGAAGAAAATAGAGAGGGGAAGGAAGGGGGCTAGTTATGAGTGAATCAACAACACTAGAGAATGGTAGAATGTGTGCAGCAGCCTGGGGATGAAAATACTGAACTAGGCCACATGCTTAAAGGGAGAATTAATGAAGACTGACACTTACTAATAATATGGTATCTGGGTGAACTAGTTTACTAGGGTTTTGTAGTGCCTAGTGTCTACTTATGCTTTTCAAGAGTGGACAAGTTGTAGCCATTGTGGAACAGTAATGAGAGACATTTTGTCATTGTCCATTGCTCACTAGGGTAACATGGTTGCCATATTTTATTTTATTTTTGTCTTCAAGGATGATCAAGGTTTGGTCTCCTTTTGTCTTCATAGAGGTAAAGTTCATCCCTTATTTTGTCTTTCTATTGGGTCCTCTTTAACTTTGTTCATGCATCTTATCTTAGGAAATCTAGTCTCTGATCTACCAATTTTTTAATAAATATGTGATATCTAATTGGCTTCAGCGTTTTGCCAGGCTCATATCATCTCTATTCATCTTCTTGGCCAAGATCTGTTCAGGTGGAATGTCGTTAATAAACAAATAGAAAAGCTTTTTTCCTTTACCTTCAGCCCATGAAGCCATTTGGATCCAAAAGTAGTGTTTTTTAATTGAATGTATGGAAAGAACCTTATGTTAGGTTGAGGGGCTTTGTGTGTCTATTGTTGTTGTTCTTCATCACATCCCCAACTAAACCTTGGGTTCTTATTATTAGTTCTTAAAATAAGAACATTCCTGACTGAGTCTGGTTTGGGAATCTAGGCTGATTCTACATCTGCAAAGAACCCAAGATTGGAGATTATGGAAGTACTAGTGTTGTACAAATAAATCATAAGTGACCACCTGACAGAAGAAGTACAGCTGATTTTGAGCTTTTCAAAAGAATATGTGATACTTACTTGTAACTAAATGTTTTTTGCAGAAAGCAATAGAGTTCTCTGTAAAGTCATGCGACTAGGGAGTGAGAATGGCCAGTTTCAGCATAATAGGGCATGAAACGTGGTGTAATTGGGAATGAAAATTTTTCGAAACAAAATAATTGGGATACAAATTAAATTTTCCATCAACTTTGGGGGTAAACTGAGTTTCATCCTGTCTTTCCTTTTTCTTGAGCGCCTCCATTGTTGCTAATATATTTTCCCTGCTCCTATCTGTACAACTACTATAATTACTCTCGAACCTTGTGCATTAAATGGCGAGCATTCCATCCTGAGATTTAACAAAATTTCCTTACTTTGCAGAGACCACTGAAAGAAGGGATAGGGGGTGAAAAGCAGGCCCAAAGGCAGGGTGACTTTGCGGAAAACTCTGATACCTTCCAAGTTCCTAGCTCTAGTTGAAAAAACATTCAGACCTGCAGGGGAAAACAGGTTTGCACTTTGCACCCAGTGTTGGTTGCTGCGATCTGCTGGTTGGTCCAAAGTTCGAGCATTATAAGGTTAGTTCCAGAGTCTTGTTCTCGTTCCAAGTCCAGTTTGGGATTTCCCCCAATGTGCAGAAGTTGCAGGGATTTCCTTCAACCTCCTCTGAACCAAAAAAAAACCAGACCAGGAACCAGCTGCTTAACTCTTCGGAACTGACCAACAGTTTTCTGAATGCGGTATTTTGATTGCATTGCAGCCAGAGGGCCCAGCCAGAGTGAACCCCCAGGGCACCGTACATAATGGATGGATGATGTGTGGATAGGAAACACATTTTCATTGCATTCCTGTTCCGTAACTAATCCCAAGTGATTTAGCTATGTATACACACCATCCAGATGCATCTATGTACCTAGTAGCCACCAAGTTCGTTACCTACTTACTTACCTAGATAGTAACCACCTACATTCCATACCTACTTATCAATGCTACTTACCTACCTTACATAGGTGCTAGGTAGTGTGAGGTGAAAGTTGTCAGAGGGTTAACACGATAGGTTACCAAGGTAAAACACTTTGTGTCCACAATTGGGCATGTTATGAATGTGAATATCTGTTTGGTATTTATGTACACCCTCAGCTCCTTCCTTTTGTTTTGTATCCTCCTCATGTCTTTTTCTTTCAGGAAGTCCTCCCCTTTCCTTATTTGATATGCTTCTTGCAAGAGGAGGGGGTTACGGGAACTCGATGGGTTTGGGAACTTGATGATGTTCCCCTTGTGGTTGGGCCTCTTAGGTGGTTCTTTTGTCTTCTTGGACATGAGTGGATCCTTTCACTTTGTTCCTTGTGTTCCCTCTTTTTTTTGGGGTGCTTTGGCTTTGGTTTATTTATGATTGGTGGGATTTCAACACTTTTCCTTTCTCTCTTGCTTTTTCTCTCTTGTCCCATAGTGATCATGTCTGGTGAATGTGAATATCCCTTTTGTATTTTTGCACACAATCATCTTGTGTTTTTTTTTGTGCAGTTTAATGTCTTCTTCATTTTTTTCCTAATTTGTCCATTGTGATCATGTTTGTGAGGTGTGAATCTTCTTCCAGTGCAAAACTACACTCAGTGTGTGAGTCAGTAGTTTTGCAGATGACCCATCTGACCCATTTGATCAAAAGGATCTTTGCATACCTCACCCCAGTGTTAGTGGGCAGATTGTAATGGCCTTGTTGCTGGTTGGTTGGTAACACATTCATGAAAGTGCCCCCCCTGTGATATCTAATAGGCACTGGGGCAGCAACCCACCCCTTGCCCAACCCCCCAAAAAATTGAAAGAATTCCACAACATAATGTTGCCATTTGTTGAGATGAGATAAGCTGCTTGGGAATTTTTATGCCCATAAGAAATCATAATACCTAGCTAGGCAAAACTAAGGCCTCACAAGTGAACAATCAAATTGGGCTTTTTGTTTCACAATTCTCAGTAAGAAGAGTTTGCTGAAAAAGGAAAGACAGGATGAAACTCAGTTTATCACCAAAATTGATGCTTTTTCTGAGTTTCATCCCCTGTTGAATGCTAATGTACTTTTTTGCAGGTTTAAAAAAAAATCTCACCCTGTGTATGACCAAACTCAGGGTTCCGGTGCTGTGTTTTCTTGCTTTTTGAATAACTCTAATTTCTGGATTCCAAGTTCCAATTCAATTTGTCTTTTTTTCTTTTTTTTTGGCTGACAAAAAGTTGTTCTTGAGAGAGAGAGAGAGAGACACACACACACACACTAGTTATTAGAACACTACTAGAGTTGGAAGTTCCCCAGGCATTCAAGAGAACCAACATATGATTTTTCTGACAAGTTGGTAAAAATAGAGAATTTTAATTTTTCTTTTTGAGACATCTCTCCTTTGGGTGGAGAAGGCTAGCTTACAAACTACAACTTGATGAATAAAATGAATGATTAATGTCATCAACTTACATAGGAAGAGAGGGAGAGAGGAGGAGGAGTCATGGTCTTGTAAAAAGTTTTATTATCAACTTTGAAGATGACTATAATACCTCCTAATTTACTCGTCCATAAGTTTGATCTAAAGAAGCAAATCATTTTTTGATGGTTTCTTCAGTTAATTATCATTAGTGCTAGTGTAACCTGTGCCA